>Ga0209510_1000628_pt1 | contig 46622 bp, 45 predicted proteins | sample BiotimSIPDNA_FD_185749 | JGI IMG/M metagenome (GOLD analysis project Ga0209510, IMG submission 185749) | Anaerobic biogas reactor microbial communites from Washington, USA - Biogas_R1 time_0 SIP DNA (SPAdes) (version 2) | ecosystem: Engineered > Bioreactor > Anaerobic > Unclassified | place...
TGTACACCACCTCCCATCATGGTACAAAGAAGGGATACCATCACCACCATTATTAACGGAGTCTTAATTTTATGCATCAAAACCTCACCTGCCTATTATAAAAGTATTGGGTTTGCCGACTCGTGCTCTGATCATGCCGGTGCTGGTATCGGCAAAACTGGTGTAATCAAGCCATTTCCGGCTGAAGCTGTCATAGCCATAAATACGTTCCCTGCCTTGCGAGGCCCCGCCCGCAGACCAGGACACATATATATCTCCCGCCAACAGATTCATACCGGTCTCCTGCCGATTTGACTTCATAGTTACCAGCACATCAAAACCACTAACTGGGCTGAATCCCGGCCGGTTCACCTTCAGAGACTCCAGATATCCAGGTGAAGCCGGGGTCAGGTAAACATGGACATTAAAGTTCTGATTAACCCGGCTGAATTCCTGATATTCAAAGGTTTTCAGAGCCCGGAGCGGTATCTCCAGCTTATAGTTGTTGCCCGCCACCCGAATGGTAGTGGTGGAATTCTTGTCTATACCTGAACTGGGAATTAATATCTCCACTTGGTTACCGGACCTCTGCTTGCCATCCAGCTGAATATCATAATAAGCATAGTGCCAATAGCTGATATCGTTCCCCACCAGTATTTTTAAATCATCCCGATCCCCTTCAATTCCAGTGTTTGTGTCGTCTATTTTGGCGGTAGGCGGCCGCTTGGACACATCTGAACTGGAAACATTTACGGGGTTGTCTTCACAGGCGATTAGCGGTGACGCACCTTGCTGATTTACAGTCCTCAGCCAAAAGTAATATCTTTTACCGGATTCAATCTTTTCAAATATGTAGGAGGTGTCGTTAGTCGTGACCAGGAATTCACTGGAATTACTGTTATCAGTGTTGTTTACATAAATCTCATAGCTGCTGGAAAACTCCGAGGGGGTCCAGGACAGTTTTATTGCCCGTTGATTCCACAGCTCAGCAGTAAAGTCTGAGGGCATCGAAGCTTCAAAAGTAAAGCCACCCTCCACATGAGCCTCCGCATAATCCGGACCGGGATTTCGGACCGTAACATCCACAGTCCCCTTGGGATGAGACGGGGTTATTGCTCTCAAATGGGATGAGTTTACATATACAACCGACTCAGCTTCAACCGTTCCGAAGAATACACTGCAGCCATCCCGAAAACCCTCCCCGGTAATGTTAACAGTAGTGCCCCCTTGGATTGGCCCCTGAGAGGGAGTGATTTCTTTAATGGCAATCTCACTTTCCACCTGGACATATGTATATCCGTCAATCATATATGCGGTGCCATAATCGGTTAAATTGATTACTATAACATCAACCGCCTTCTCAAATACTCCCTCCGGCAAGCTGATGGCCGGAGTTCGTACCACAATACTCTCGGCTGATTGCTGAATCACCGTGGCCCGCTGATCTCCGAAATATACTTCCAGCCGATCAGCAAAGTTGGCTCCATAGACAGCAACATTTGTGCCGCCTTTGAGGCTGCCCTGAGAAGGGTTAACCTCCGTAATCGCAGGCTGATCAACCGGTGAAACATATTCTATCCGGTAATCCGCATATCCGCCATCCGGATTCATAACCCGCAGAATCCTGGCGCCTATCCGGTCAGCCGCAGGTATGACCACCCGTATCTCCTGGTTGTTCAGCACTGTAACTCTGGGGGCCCCTCCCGGGTAATCGTTCAGAGATTTGAATACTTGACCATTTTGGTCGCCCAGCAGCACATCCGTTCCCGGCAAACTGATATTTTGATCAGGGTCATTAGGATCGCTGACAACCTCAGGCCTCAAAAATCCGGAACCCTTTATCAGTCCGGGGCTGTCCTGATGCCTAGAAAACTTAGTCGGCATTACACTGGTTATAACCGGCTTGGATATTGCATAAGTATAAGCACCTGCCAGAGTAGACGTGCCCGTATCCGGATTGCTGATAGTAACATCCACCCGGCCGCCCCCGGTATACACTGGAGTGACGACCTTTATCTGAGTTCCCTGGGAACGGAGAATGGTATCATCCATGACTATGGCCGCAACATGGCCGCCAAAAGTAACCTGGGGCCAGGCATCTATTTCATTATCAGCATTTCTCGCTACGCGAAAATCCTCTCCGTCAATAATAACCTCCTGGCCTCCTGAGGCCGGACCCTGGTTAGGCTGAACACTTTTAATTATCGGTTTGCTGGAGGATCTTACATACTTGAAAGCATTCTCTAGCCGGGCTGAACCCCCATCAGGGTTAACAACCAATACATCCACAGTGCCATCATCGGCCCTGGCCGGAGTTTTGGCCCGAATAACACCCCTCCAAACCCCTTCATCTTCATCATATTCCAGCAGGTCCACCTGAATATTGGTGGCCGGAAGCCCCCCCAGATACAATTCCGCTCCTTTATGGAGATCCCAGCCTTCAACGATTACATCGGTTCCCCCATTCAAAGTGCCTTTACCCGGAGAAATATCTATTATTTCCGGTTTACTGCTGGGTATCTGCAATTCAAAACGATCCTTGGCCGTATCCATGCCGGTATCCGGATTCTTAACCGTTATTTCATACCAGCCGGGAAGAAGATTATCGGGAACGGGGAAAATAATAGCCCCATCATTTATAACCTCGACCCCCTCCAAAGCCTCATTTCCGAAAATAATCTGAGCAGCGGGGTCTGTGGCAAAGTTTTCACCAAAAACCGTTACCAGTATTCCCTTCTCACCATGCTTCGGAAAGAAATCACGGATTTCCGGCAGGGTCAATACCCGATGATAGCGGAAACCGTCTTCCTTAACATCCAATCTGATGCCTTCCGGAGAAACATTCATAACCTCCACCGGCGTCCACACTCCCACCCGGCTTCCGGGGGGAGTTATGACGGTCAGGGTTTGATTGTTGCCCGACACCTGCTTTACGATGGCTTCCGCTCCGTCGATAGTTACAATTATCCCGACGCCGGTCACCGGGTTGTATGGATTCGGAAGGAATCCACTGCCGCTAATAGTTATCTCCTGACCACCCTCTACCGAACCTTCATTAGGCGTGACCACAATGGAACCACTGCCGTTATCAACCTTATATTCCATTCCCTGTGCTAATTTGTCCCATCCCTTATCAGTATTTATTACATATACATCCCGGAGCCCCTGGGTACCCTCGGGAACCTGAAATATTATTTTAGTGCCCTCCGGCTGATTATTGCTGGATTGGAGCTCACTGCCGTCCGCACCGACCACCCGGTAATCAGGATCAATGACCTTGTCCAGTGTGGAAATGCCAAATTGTTCAAAAAAATCGTCTGCCAGCAGATTGTCCATTACATCTCCGGTATACTCATTGGCACAAACCAGCTGGTCGCCGATCAATACAGCGGAATTGGCCATAAAACGGCTGCCGGTCAATGTGGCATGATTACCACCGGTTTCAGGAGCAATATTGGGACTGATCGAGGTAATGGCCGGGCTGCTGACATAAGTATACTCTGCGGCAGCAAATTTGCCGTCGGTATTGGCCACAATCACATCCACCTGCCCCCGAACCGTCGTAGCAGGAACAGAAACTTCAATGGAAATTATAAATCCTCTTTCCGGGTCAAAAGCCCCCTGTTTCAAGCTGTTAATAATGGCTGGAGCTCCGGCAAATGTTATTGCAACCCCTTCGAAGAAGTTGTATCCCTCGATAACCGCCTTTTGCTCCCGCAGGTTGGGTCCATAAGTAGGAGTTATCGATGTTATTTCCGGCTCGGGATAGGTTCTGGTTATGGTTAATCCACCACTCAAGATTCCGATTTCCGCCAATGGATAATAGGTCTGGTCTATACATTCTTTCCACTGACCTTCATCAAAATAGAATGTTTTCTCGGAAACGGTCACTTGCACATCAACTTGTTCTTCCAGCTTATTCCCCAGAGGATAGACACGGCTTATGACATTAAGGTATTGAACGTTTCCCACCGTGTTGAGAGCCTTAATATCTGCCATTACACCACCTGTGGTTACCATGATCGTCCGCTCAATTCGGAAATCCTTGCCCTCATAATAACCGGGTATCTCTTGGATGAGTTTTAGGGGGCTAACCCCGGAATCATCAACGCTTATGATGTTAACATCACCAATAACCGAGGATGTGCCGTCAGGCAGCTCCAACCTTTTAGTCGAAGGAATATTGCGGAAATAGCTGAAATATTGTCCCCCTAATACCAGCCCGGTGAGTTGATCAAAGGGTATTTGGCCAGGAGTCACTGATTGCAGGTTCAGATATTGAGCTGCCGTTGAATAAAAATATCCATTCTCTTTCTCGGCAAAAACGTAACCGGTCTGAATGCGGTCAACAACCTTTACCTTGGCCGGCCCCTGGATATTGTCAGGCGACGGTGGGACTGTTACTTCGAAAGCCGTTTTGCCCTCGCCAACATATGATGGAGGTTCGATTGTTTTACAATCTGAAGCCGGTAAAGACTTTCCGTCTATTTCGAAAAACACCGTCATAGTCTGATCAAATTTCTCCCCGACTATGACTGCCTTATTTCCTCCCCCCACCGGTCCGTGGTTGGGCAAAACCTGGTCCAGCTTGATTCCGCTGGGAACCAGTTTAATATCCACCGCATTCTTATAGACACTCATCCCCCGGCGTTTACCTGCGTCCCATACTTCAATCTGAATATCCCTATTGCCCAGCTGGGGATTAGGCACTGTGGCCCGAATAGAATTGGAAGACACATTTTCAATTAACGCTCTGACCCCACCTATGTATACCCGGGTATTCTCAGGCAATTCATTTAGGAGATTCGCCCCCGTCAGTTCCAGCTTAGAACCGACAAATATAGGAGCAGGGCGAGGATCAAAGCTGCTCACATACGGGCCTGGTTCATTATAGCAATCGGCCTCCGTCAATAGGCTGGAGTATCCCCCCACGTTTTCCACCTTAACCTCAACTTCTTTACCTCGCAGTATATTGCTGACCTCTATGTAAATGCCCCCGTCAGATGCATCCTTGAATATCTGCCCGGCCGGGCTCTCAAAATTACCGAATTTGATTGCCGAGCCTTCCAGAGCATCTTTTTCCTTAAGGTAGACCTTATCAACCCAATCAAAATAACCGCCTTCGATTTTCAGGAAGGTTTTCCGGTCTGCATCTTTGGTGGAAGGATTTCCGTTATCGTCATATTTGTCAATAATAGTAAAAGGATAACTGTGGGAGATGCTGGGGTTCTGCATATACTTGAATGGATTAGCTTTGTTGGCCGATCCATCGTCATTGGCCAATATTAAATTATTAACCTGTATGATACCGGTAGCATCAAACTCCGTGAGATCCTGGGAAGGAACAGTTACTACCACAAAACCGGAGCCGGTGCTGACTATGTCGGCTCCCTCCAACACAATAGCTTTTGCTCCAATCTGCAGAATAACTTTAGTACCCGCAGCACCCAATCCGCTGCCGGAAATCACCAATTGTCCGCCTCCCGGCGGCATAATAGCAGGACTTACTTCCGAAATAACCGGACCTGCGGCCTGAACCGGCACAGCCGGGAAAAGGCTGAACATAAAAGTAAAAAGTACTAACAAAGCCAGCTTACGGCGCATATTATCGGCTCCTCCCCCTAGTACTCTGTAACACCTAATTCCTTACATTATCGCCGGTTAAATTTCCGTCTGACTGCGTTGTCGTCATTCGTAATACAACCAGTATTACTTAATCCTCCGCCTTGTCATACGCAAATTTTCCTCGCCGAGCAATGTAAGTTTTAAGTGTTACATAGTACTAGACCAAAATCTAAGCTTTCAGCATTAGCCCTGACCGAGCTGTTCGATCAAGACAAAGACAGATTTCTTATTCATATATCGAAACCTGCCGTCAAAAGTTTAGCCGATTTTCCATGGCCCTCAGTGGCATCAGACCGATGTGGTCCTTTTCTTCTCACTATTTCAACCTAATACGCCTGTTTTCAGTTTTCCCCGCTATCCCTTACTATCTCCAGAAGAGCAGCTTGAAAACGCAGATCATCCTGGGTGTTCCGTTTTCTTGGCCCCTTTGTTCTCCCTCCGCCCCTGCGATGTTTCATCTTAATCTCTCTTTCTTCCAGAAGAAACTCGATGCGGTCAGAACTGAACTCTCTGCCATCAGGACCGATAACACGGGCGCCTTTGCCTGAAACAATGGCAGCCAGCCCCCAATCCTGGGTAATCACCACATCCCCGGCCTCAGTCATGTTGCTCAGTTTAATGTCCGCTTCCTGAGCATCATTTCCCACCACCACATGATGGTCTGAATGGATATTGTGGTTAAAGCTGGCTACCGTCCACACCTGGATATTATTTTTTCTGCCGATTTCCATACAAAACTGTAATGCCGCTCTGGGACATGCATCGGCATCCACCAGAATCTTCATAGCTTACTTCCTTATATTTTTCGATTTTGAATGATCTTCAACATGGATTGGCTATTTCCATTACTTTACCTTCCCAAGTTTTTATGGTTACCTTATCATCCTGGATATCCAAAATACTTTCAGGCATAATCGGTACTTTCCCCATTCCTCCCGGAGCATTAACAATATAAGTGGGCACTGCCAGACCGGAGGTATGCCCGCGCAAAGATTCGATAATATTCAAACCGGTTTTTATATTGGTTTGCCAGTGTTGGGTACCCCTGACATCCTTGGCCTGAAAAATATAGTAGGGTCTGACCCGAATCTTAAGCAGCTCATGGTTTAATTTCTTCATGACCGCAGGGGAATCATTGATGCCCTTTAACAAAACCGCCTGATTCCCTAAAACCACTCCGGCCTCCGCCAACCGCTCACAGGCCCCTGCCGCATCTGGAGTAATCTCCAGAGGATGGTTAAATTGAGTATTGATATACACCGGCGGATATTTCTTCAGCATCTGAACCAGCTCCGGGGTCACTCTTTGCGGAAGTGTTACAGGTATTCTGGTTCCTATTCTTTTCATTTCCACATGGGGAATGGCATGTAATTCGTTCAATATCCATTCCAAAGTCCGGTCATCCAAAAGCAGAGCATCTCCTCCGGTTATGAGCACATCTCTGATTTCACGATTTTCAGCAATATAGGCTATGGCCTTGGTTAAGTCTTCCCAAAGGGCATGTCTGTCGTTTTCACCAATATTGCGTCTTCTTTGGCAATGACGACAAAACATGGCACATTGGTTAGTAACATTAATAATAAGACGGTCCGGATAACGTCTGGTAATGCACGGGGCCGGTGAAGTCAGGGCCTCATTCATAGGGTCCAGGCTTCCTGCTTCACTTAATTCGCGAATATCGGGAACCGACTGCCGGTAAATAGGATTCTCCTGATAGTCATGGGGGATAAGGCTCAGATAATAAGGCGAAATGGCCCAACGATACATTCTGCCCACCTTTTCAATTCGCTTTTTCTCCACATCACCCAATCCTAATATTCGCGTGAGTATTCCGGCATCCCGAACCCGATTCTTAACATGCCACTTCCAATCATTCCAATCAACCTCATCACCTTTCAAAACCTCAAGTATCTGGTGCTTTTTGGCCGACGCCGCCGCAGCACAATCACTCCCTGTTGGAATAAACGCCGCCGCCTCCAGAAAAGGTATTGCATCAGCTTTCAATTCTTTAGCTCTTAATATAGACTGTTTTCTTTCAATATTGACAATTTCTTTTTCCTGCATCATATTCACTCCTTTACCATTGTCTATATCATCAGTAGTTGGCGATAGAGGAGATCCGATATCATTCGTTGCCAATGCCAGCAACATAATAAAACTGCTATAAAATACAACAACCAAAGAGAACCTTTGGTTGTCAAAACATGACGGTCTCCCCGTAGAACGCTTGCGAGGTTAGCTGACGGATTCGGGCCTGGGATAGCCCTACTGGAAAATCCAGATTCACCCCTATTATTGGTTCCCCCGCTCTCTGATATGAACAGAGATTCAGCGATTTGACTTCATATGAATTATTTAGTTTTCTGGTCCCCGACAAACCTGCAGCCATACTGCACTTTTGGTTGCGGGAAGCATACTTTTGACGACCAAGGATCATGCCTTTATTATATGCAAAAGCAAGCAATTACCTTGTCATCATTTGTCGTTAGTCTTAACTCTGATCCAAACTGAAATAATATGATTAGGATCTCAGCAGATTGTGCTTCAATCCCGACCGAAATGCTGCTCTGAACCGGTCCGCTGCTTAAGCATTCAAAACCCGGTGCCCGCGTCTTCCGCACATTGCCAACAATTTGGCAGGCACTGTTTTTTTAGCATAGCACAAAAAAGAATTCTCGGTAAATATGGTTTTTCATACTATAGCACCCTGGCGACGCCGCCAATCAGCCCCCCTTGAAATGTGGCCCGGTTTGGAAAAGCCGGACAAATCAGGGCAGGGAACCCCAGCAATTGCTCCTGAGCATCCAAAGACGAACAATCCGACCTGGTACAGATAATGATATATAATGAAGGTGGTTGACGGACCAAGAGGTAAATATTAAACTTAATGCTGTATCATTATGCATAAGGAAGGAAAAATCAAATGGAAGATTACACTACTTTTATTTGTTTTAACCTTAAGACTACCAATAAAAAAGTGGAAAAATATCTGACATCTTCCTATGAGGAATTTGGCATCAATGTAGCTCAGGCCTTTATAATTATGACTTTACTCGACAGAGACGGCTCTACACTTACTGAAATAGGCCATAAAGCTCAGATAGAAAATTCCTCGTTAACAACAATGGTTGATAAATTGGAGTCTATGGAGCTGGTGGAAAGAAAACTGGATCGTGAGGACCGCCGAGTAATAAGAGTCTTCTTAACGGACAAAGGCCGTGAACTCGCCAGCCGTGTTATCGAAGCCGGAACCAGCTTTAATCAACTGTTGAAGAATTCTCTCGGTCAAAATGTGGATTCTCTTTTGGAGTCGCTGAACATTATTACCGAAAGGCTGGAAAAAAATATTTAGCCGCCGCCTGTACGGCTAATGCTTATCACAGTTCTTTTTCCGGCACAGCCAGGTAAGGCCGGTCGAAACCTACAAGCACCCGTAAACTCCATCTTCCAACTCCTCTGCCTGGCCCAATAAAATTAAACGCTCCAAATGATTTTTCAGCATACACTTTTCCCAGAATAAAATCATGGGGGATTGGTGCACCCGATAAATCAAATGTTTGGCAGCCAATTGGTCGATAGTACTGGGATTCTTTTTAATATGCTTAATTATCCTCTGTTCCCGCAAAATAATGCGATGACCATACTCGCGTAAAGCCTGAATCGGATCTTCTATCACCTCATTAACATGGCTGGATACTACTCTTGATGGTTTTAGATTAATTATTCGATCAATGGAATCCATAAAAGCGCTAAGATCAGTGTTTGGTTCCCCATACCAGGGTCCCACTTTAGTCAGACAAATATCTCCCACAAAGGTCAGGTCTTCCTCGGGAAAATGAAATGAGCAATGACCCTTTGAATGTCCCGGGGTATGAATAACCATTACTTTGGTTGTACCGCAATCAATAAGCTGACTATCACTGATCTCCCCGTCCACAGTCCAGGTCAGATCCTGCCAGCCGGTATCAGGCGCCAAATCTGCGAAAAATCGGGGCATAAGTTCATCCCAGCCATCAAGGGCCATAATCATTTCCAGGGATTTCATTCCGGGATGTTCCAGAGGGTGAAGGAGTATCCGGGCATTGGTAAAACAGTTATTATCCCTGATGTGATCGTAATGATGGTGGGTATTAATCAGGACATCAATCTGCTCGGGCTTAGTCTGTTCCAGTATTTTTCCGGCCCCACTGTCAATCATTATGCGAATATCATCATCTACTAAAACACAATTGCCAAAAGTATAACCTTCTTCAGTAAACACTATATGCAGTCTGTTACCCACCTGAACAAGCATACTCAATTCTCCTTAATCTATTAAATTCTACGATTTATAATTATAAGATAATCCTATTGTTAAATATAAGCAAGCTGCCGAAATGATAAAAAACCCCTCCAGAGGTATGGAATTTAACCCATGTTCTCTCTGAAGGGGCTGGGGGAGTTTACCTGGGGGGAGGATAATATATTTTACTCCAAGATTCTTACTTGAACCGAGCGTCTGCCCCATTGAACGGCTTTCTCCCGGCTGTCCATAAACACATCAATGATGTTTCCTTTTATCCGGCCGCCGGTATCCTCTGCAATATAAATTCCATTAATTGCAGGCCACGAACTGCAGCTTACATACACTCGGGAATTTAGAGGAATGACCCTGGGATCCACTGCAATAGTTCGTTTTTCCGCGGGCCAGGTCATGGTTGCAGTTCTGTTTCCGGTATGAGTATAGGCTGTAGCTTGAAAAGTCAATTCTCTGCCTGTCTCTCCCCGGCTCACTTGGTTTTCTGCATTTTCTGACGGCTTAGTCTTAATATTCAGGGGAACCTTTAATTTATCTCCAGGGTAGATATACTTCCCTACCTTGTTTATTCTGAGCATTTCATCTACGGCGGTGCGAGTGTTAAGGTCAGGACAATGGGTACCGGCTATTTTCCATAATGAATCCCCTCTCATAACGACGACTATTTTGTAAGAAGCATCGGCGGCAACAGCTGTGGAGTTTTCCGGAGCAGTCCGGGCCATAGCACTATCTCCACCCAGCATTCCTAATAGGATCAGTGGCAGCAATACCCTGACAATTATTTTTTTATCCATTGACTATCCACCTCAAATAATGAGCCAGCAGGAATATGATACTTAAGCCTGCTGCCCAAAACATCAACTTGCCCAGTACATTATTCAAATCTGCGAATTTTTCTTCTTCGCTGACCATTCCGGGCCGCCGTCCCGTTCCTTCAATCTCCCTTCCCCACCTGTAATCACTACTTTGCATTATTGACTTCACCTCACGTCTTATAATCTGAACCTGTTTAGGATTCTTCATGTAGCTAATTGTTTCCAATTTTTTTGAAGTCAAACCTCTCGAAAGAAACCGGCTTTATTTGCGGAAACTTTTTAAACCTAACAATAATTCAGTCTAATAATAATGTTCAAAATATTTTCATATTTCTGCAGGAGAAGGGATTACGCTAATAGAAGTCTTAATTAGCCGTAATCTTCGTATCATAAGTAATGCCTGGGAAGGGGGTGTCATAAACTTAAAGACCGGGTGCATACTGGGTTATAAAAAAGAGAAGGGGGATGAAGCTGTTGTTGATTTCTGAGGAGTTATTAAAAAAGAGACCTTGGCTGCGATATTACGATTCGGTGGTTAGCCCGACTATAAATTATCCAACATTTCCGGCTCAGGAGATTCTGCGCAATACAGCCAATGTGGAAGGAGACAAAGCCGCGACATGGTTTTACGGGACGGAAATAACCTTCTGGGAACTGTATATGACGGTTATCCGACTCTCCAACACCCTAATCGATCTGGGAGTGAAAAAAGGTGATCGGATTGGCATCTTCCTGCCCAACTCCCCTCAATTCGTCATTGCCTATTGGGCTATCATATCTGTGGGAGCAATCGTTGTAAATATTAACCCATTGTCAGCTAAGGATGAGCTGAGGTTCATTGTGGAAAACACCGGTATGAACGGCATATTATCCTTCGATATGGTTCTCCCCAACTTAAGAGCTGTACTTGAAGAGGTTGACATCCCGTTGGTTATTGTGACCAGGCTCACAGATTTCGTCAATGGCGCGGGAGTAAGCACTCGTGAAGAACTGGGCCTGAATGAGGGTTGGCACCATTTTTCGGAGCTGCTTGAGGCCAGCACCAATACTGTTCCGGTAAGAGTCCCCATCAGCCAAAGCGATCCGGCTGTCATTCAATTTACCGGCGGGACTACCGGGGTTCCCAAAGGTGCAGTTCTGACTCACCGCAATATTGTGGTGGGAACTTATTGCGTAGAAATGTGGGGGATTGGAATAGTAGGGCGTATGCCCACTTCCAGGCGTTTTGTCCTCTGTACCCTGCCTTACTTCCACGTTTATGGTGAAGTAGTGGCCATGTGCTACTCTGTTCAAACTGCATCTACTCAGGTTATCCTGCCACGGTTTGATCCCGATGAAGTGATGAATACCATTGCAGCCTTCAAGGAGTTCTCATTCTGGCCTTGCGTTCCTACCATGCTCACCGCTGTACTCAATCATCCTAGGGCTGCTGAGATTGATTTTGCCAAAAGATTTGCGCTGATTAATAACGGTGCTGCACCATGCCCCCTTGAACTCATCAAAAAGGCCAATGACATGAATATATTCCTGAGCGAAGGCTGGGGAATGAGCGAAACCACCTCATTAGGTATAACCCAACCTATTCAGGGAACAAAGAAGGCTTTGAGCATAGGTATACCATATCCCGATACAGATATAAAAATTGTCGATTCCCAGACCGGAGAAGAAGTCAAGCAGGGAGAAACCGGCGAAATCCTTATGAAATCCCCACTGGTAATGAAAGAATATTGGAACAATCCGGTAGAGACGGCAAATCAGTTGAAAGACGGCTGGCTGCACACCGGTGATTTAGCATATATGGATGAAGAATATTATATATTCATCGTTGATCGGTCCAAGGACATGATAATCGCCGGTGGATTCAATATTTATCCCCGCGATATTGACGAAGTCCTCTTCAAGCATCCTCAGGTTAAGGATGTAATTACTGTGGGTATACCTGACTCATACCGGGGTGAAACCGTAAAATCTTTTGTCCAGCTGATAGAAGGCGCTTCCGTCACCGCCGAAGAATTAATAGCCTATTGCCGTGAGCATTTAACGGCTTACAAAGTTCCTCGCAGCATAGAATTCAGATCGGAACTGCCTCGATCTGCGGTAGGCAAAGCATTCCGCCGCATTCTCCGGGACGAAGAAATATCCAAGATGAAGAAAGAGGGTTAGAGCAGAAACATCATTCAGCTACACCCGAAGCTTATTATATAAGAACCCTTGGCGACGCCAAGGGTTCTTATAACTCACTCCTGAACTGTTCGCCGGTTCAGCCAATCCTGAACTGCAAACCCAGTTCCAAATGCCCAAGGCTTAAGCTTTTCAGGAGGTACCAATTTGATTTCAGCCAGTTCTTCACCCAAAACAGGATTTCCGCAGGTGCGGACATGGTATGCAATTATTAGCTCATTCCGTTCAAAGAAAGGATAAATTCCGATCAGGCTGACAATGTCGGCATCCATTCCCAACTCTTCTTTGACTTCCCGACTTACTGCCTCTTCAGGCGTTTCCTTCTTCTCCACGAATCCGGTTATCAGACCGAACATCTTGGCCGGCCAGGCCTGGTTACGTGCCAGTAATATCTGGCCCTCATGTTCAACTAAAGCTGCTACCACCGGCAATGGATTGTCATAAAAAACGTAATTGCATTTTTCCCACTCACAGGCCAGATATTCTCTTCCTTCGAGTCTGACGGTAATTAACCTGTGAGCACACTGGGGACAGTATTTCATCTTAGTAACAACCTCACCCCCCTTATACGAATAGGATATCCAGAATTCCCTGACCGGAGCTTGCTTCGCTTGCAATTAAATTGTAGCACAATGGTGATACAGAGCTTCTCCCCTTGACTCGGTGCCGCCAATGAGCCGTTTACGGCTAGTTATACTGTTATTTCAGGCGCGTGCGATTTTTTGGCCTGCGGCCAAACGCACATGCGTCGATTATACCATTGAAGCTGCGCTTCTATGGTATAATGATATTTCATTGCAGCTACAGAAAGGAAGAGTATCAAATGAGCAAAAACCCAATTGTCACTATTACCATGGAAAATGAGGCCCAGATCAAGGTAGAGCTTCAGCCTGAAACAGCGCCGATAACAGTGGATAATTTCATTAATCTGGTTAAACAGGGATTCTATGATAGTCTGGTCTTTCACCGGGTAATTCCCGGTTTTATGATTCAGGGAGGATGTCCGGAAGGAACAGGAACAGGCGGCCCCGGCCACTCCATCAAAGGTGAATTCAGTGCCAATGGATTTCCCAATCCTCTTAAGCACAATCGAGGTGTAATATCCATGGCCCGCAGCAGCCGACCTGATTCCGCCGGCTCACAGTTTTTTATTATGGTGGAGAAATCCCCCCATCTGGACGGCGGTTATGCCGCTTTTGGCCATGTCATCGAAGGCATGGATGAAGTCGATCGCATAGTATCCGTTAAACGTGATCGCAGTGACTGCCCTGCGAGCCCTCAACGCATGAAAACAGTAACTGTGGAAACCTTCGAGGAATAAAGTAAGACTTGATTCAGGTGGTGCTTTAACTCCATCTGAATCTTAGTCGCACGGATCCAGGGACTTAGCCGCCCTTGGGCACCTGCCTCTAAAGGTGGCGGGGGTCTTAGGGCGGGTTAGTCATCGGATAAAGCCGGACCGGGCTATTCCTAATCCCCAAAGGCCAGGACAAAATAACTAGTGGTTTCCATTATCTCGCTATTCATTAGAATGCCGGAGTTGGTGTTATGGATAAGAATAAACTCGCCGCCACCTCCGGCCTGAGCCCAATGAAAAGCTGAGGCCAGGGATGCGGGGGAATCCAGATGGTCATTTCCCAAGCGAAAAAGAGTTGCCAAATCACGGTTTTCCATATAGCTCAAGGTCTCTTTATCCCGAACCTCTGCTTCACTGCGGGTAAGATAGTGGGAAAAATCCACGGAAGCCAGGAGAACTGCCTCTCCATCAGTTAGATCTCTCAGCCCCTTTATAAGGGAGTCCACTTCCTGCAGACTAACCCCATGCTTAAATATTATCGGGACAATTCTGGTCTCCGGCAGAAAATGACGGACAAAAGGCACCAGACTGCCGATAGAATGTTCACGGGAAAGAACCTCCTCATTTCTGACTGCCAAATCAGAGTTAATAAGGGCCTTCACTATCTTTTCTTCACATCTGACCGATCCCTGGGGAGTCTGCCAATCATAGAGTCCGGTTATAATTGGTGCCCCCTGGTTTTCGTGGTTGGGGCCGACAATAATTAATACCTCCGGCTGCTGTTGAGAAAGAAGCTGGAAATAGTCGGCGATCAAATCAGCGGCCACCAAGTGATGGGGCACCACCCCACTAAGCTGGTGCCCCATATCTAAATCCAAAGGTATATAGCTGCGAATACTCTCCCATTCCTGCCGCGTAACAAAACTGGGATGGGCCGGATTAGGCATTGCTTGATCAGACTTTTGCCCGGTATCCCCACACCCCCCTATAAAAACCAATAAGCAAAGGAAAGATATGCGCAGCAGCAAGCTTGTCATCTGATTGTGATCCTCTCCTTAGCTCCCTGAGCAAATATGGCCGGACTGGCCACATTGCTGATAATCGGTGCCTGGGCCCGAAACTCCCCGGGAGATGCCACTCGGGCATAATAAGTTATTTTCCCCGCGTCCCTGCCCACTGTGAAAACCAGCTTTGTTCCCTTCACTTCAGAGGGATATGACCACCATTGTAATTGGCTTCCATCGATGCCGTAGTCATAGGGTGAGGAAATATGCCTTAATCCGGCGGGCAAAATATCAACCACTTCATAATCGCGGCCCGGAGCTTTATTCCCCACCTTGAAGGTAATAGTCACTTTTACCAGATCGGTTCGCTGCAGAGAATTGGTGGTCTTGTCACCAACCTGGTACTGGCGGCTGATGCTCAAGTCAGGAGAACCGGACCCGTCGCCCAGATAAGCCTGGGAGTATTTGGCCGTAAGGCCCACTTTCCCTTCCACTTGGCTAAACCTGATCCGGGACAGATCCTGGGGCAATACCGTCATTGTAAAAGATTCACCCGCTTTTAGATTCTTATTAGTCTTTTTCCCGTTAAGCTCATAGCTGAAACTAACCGGCTGAGGATTCATACGGCGGAGAAGCTCTTTTAATATTTGGATCTCCTCCAGGTAATATATCTGCTCCTCACCGGAGTTGTTCAGGATATATTGATAGAGCTTATTTTTTTCCGGTTGATCCAGACGGGCAGCCAACTGGGCCATGCTGATAGTAGCCGCTAATATTTCATCCTGATCCCGTCCGGTGTTGATTCTGATAGAATCCTCCAGGTCTTGGCGGTTTTTGTTTAATAATTCCCCATATACCTTGAGGGCCTCAGAGCCATCTCCTATCTCCAGCAAAGCCGCCGCCAGGTTAATCCTGGTTTCCGCCGCCAATTTTGGCTCCTTTATTTTCTGTTTAATTTGATTCAGAACCGGCTCATCCAGAGAGGCCAGCCCCAGCAGAGCCAGACTCACATCCTGTTCATCTTCCTCCAGTATCTTATAAAAATACCCGATTAAGGCCCCTCGATCAATTTCATCTGGATAATCTGCAGCCACCCGGGCGGAAAGAGCCAGGTCGCTGGATCCATAAGGCAGAATGCTAATGCCTCCATCCGGCCGCTGGTAATCAATGGCTGTCACGGCTGAACCTGCTTCGAAATAGTCCTTTTCCTCCGGGAAGTACTGTTTTATCAGCTTAATCGCTTCCCGCCCGGCCAGGCCTTGCTCCAGGCGGCCTCCATTGAGCCAGCTCAGGTTATACAGGCCATTCAGGTATTGACTCTTTTCGTAATCGCAGAAAACCAGCTGAGTAGGCTCCACCGCCCCACCCTTTACTACCAGACCATTGCTGAGGACCTCATGGCTGGAAACTGTCCGTTCCTGCAGAGATTTTACTACGGTAAATTCTCGGGTCAGGGTGTCCTTATGCTTGCCACTGGTGGCTTCCACCGTCAAGGAATATGAACCCACCTCCAATTCAGGCATAGTCCAGTCAAAGGGGGTAAAGGATTTTCCCTGGCCGGTCTGGCTGACGGTCTTGCCCTGAGGATCAACCAGGGTCATTTTATAAGCTATATTTTCATTAGCCCTCAGTTTGGCACCGAATCCTCTCAATATTACCACCGGTGAATCACCCTCCAGGCAGTCGGTTCCCAGGCTCATATCTACAAAGAAGGGCAATCTTACCGGGATCTGTTGGGTGCCGCCGGCGGCTCTCATATTGGAATCCAGAGCGTGATAAGTCACTCGCCAGGAGGTCAGATTGTCAGGCAGAGTAAATTCACATGTAGTTCTGCCGTCTGCTCCGGTTTCAAGAGTGGTAAATAAAACCGTATCCCGAAAATCTTTGCGCTCCAGGCCCCCCTCTCCACCTTTTTCGGCACCTCCTCGCAGCTCCGGATAATAATGGGATTGCCATGTATCCATGAATAAGCCGTAAAGATCCTGATAAAGTCTCTCCAGGATATTAACCTCTTGGTCACCCAAAGCATACAAGGCTTCATCCACCAAATTCAGATTTACCCGCACGTTTTTCACCGGACGTTTTTGGGCATCGGTCACCACAACCTCAAGCTTTACCTGCTCACCCGGGCGATACTCAGCCTTATCACTCTGAATCTTCACATTTAAGGCCTGATTCTCGGGATTAAAAAGGACTGCGTACTGGTCAGCAATATGATAATCTCCCTCATGGAAATACACTCCTGCCACATTAACATTAGGAATGCTTTCTTTGGTAAACTCAAATTTGTATACAGGATCGCCGGTTACGACATATGATTCAATCCGGTCCTGCCCCTGCATAAATAAAACTTTGCCCCCGGCTGCTGCCAGTTCCCGGTCATTTTCCATCATGGTCAGACTCACCTGATCACCTGGTTGATATTTTTGGTAACCCTGGGAAGACTGGATATAGTAATACTTAGAATTCATATCGAAGAAAGGATTAATATAAAGCTTGGCCCGGCTTTCTCGCCCTTCCCCATCAACAGCAGTCAGAGTCACAAAATAATTCTTATCCGGATCAATCCTCCCCTTATATGTGGCATACCCGTCCGGACCGGTCTGTATAGAAAACTCCTCAATCAGCCGTTCAGAACGCTGGTAATCATAGATTTTTTCAACCTTCTTATTGATAAAATCATAACGCTCTCCTGCTTCAGTTTTCTTCCAGACCTCCTCCCACAGCTGGCCCTTTACTGCTCCATTGACTACCGGACCTTTAATGAATTCATCCATCTGGAAATTTGCATCATCCTTCATGCCGTTTATATCCACATGGCGCAGACGAGCCTTAAGGTCAAAGGTATTGCCCTTTGCTTGAGCTTCACCGGTAAGATATACTTTGCTGCCGAATACTATTAAGCCTGTATTTGCCTGGATATGCCCAACCTCCGGCAGATTAGCGGTAACACTGATATATCGATAATTGTAGAGGCCATATGAGTCAGAAGGAGCCTCACCAATTAATTCAATCTGGGCTTCACCCAGGGCATCAGTAGTCACTTTACCCTGCTTGTTGCCCGCATAATAGCTCAAATTAACCTCCGGTACAGGAGTGCCTTCGAAAAAAGCAGTCTTAACCTTAACCCGGGTTTTTTCTCCTAAGAGCAGAGTTTTTTTCTCCGGCTCAATGCTTAGATTGTAGGCAGGCTTTTGATAGGTCTGCACCGAAAATCCCCGAGAAGTTAATACCGTATCTCCCGACACAATGTTCAGACTGTAGTAACCCGGTTTGAGAACCGGCAGCTTTACCTGACCATCGAAGGTGTTGCCGTCAATGGCTATACTCTCGCTAAGGACAGGGCTGTTATCATATTGACCATATCTCAGATACTCTTGTCCTCTCAACTCCAGGGTTATTTCTTTCAAATCAGCCTGACTCCCTTTGCGGGCTGCCAGGACCCCCCAGTAATTAACAGTATCCCCGGGGAGGTATACTTCCCGGTCCAGATATAAGTACTTCCAGTAATCCTGAGCGATAATGATGCTTTTATACCACTGCTCCCTTTCCGTCTTAAGCGGAACCAGGATCTCCTTATCCTTGGATTTTAATAACACATACCCCGAGCTGGCCAAAAACAGATTTTCCTGGGTAAGAACTACTCCGGCTTCATCACCGGTAACTTTTAACGAACGGTCTCCCAAAAGAACCTTTATTTCCTCTGCGGGAGAATTGTTGGTCAGGTCATTAGCCCAGAAAAGGGTACTATGTTCATTCTGAGTTCGATAAACCGCTAAATCACTAATCTGAAACCAGACCTGGCGCACCGCTTCGCCCGCTTTGAATTCGGCTAAATAGTATCCCACCGGCAAGGCCTCAGGAAACGCGGCAAAGGAAGAATAACGGTCTGCTTTTTGAAACTCCGTATCATAACCTGCCACCTTATCCAGCTCTTTTGTGTCCTCCCGGTAATTCATGCGGGCCCAATAAGACCACCCGGGAATCTCATCCACCTTGGTCAGTGAGGCGATAAATGAGCTGTGGTCCGGGTAACGATATACATCTATATGTAAAGGCGGCGCCTGGATATTATTATCATAATAGGCGGCAAAGGCCGGTGCCTGACTGGATGTAAACTCGGTCAGGCGGTAATCAATATCAAAAGAAAAAGCAGGCGATTCTTGATCGGAGGCAGTTTCAAACTTGATTACGGAATCCTGGGCTAATTCCTCTTTTCCGTTCAGAAGAGGCATCCCTTTTTTTAGAGTAACCGTGTAAACCGTTTTCGGCTCCAGCTTCTGGGGAACAAATACCAAAGTTTTCTTATGCTTTTCCAGCTTCCCTTTCACCTGGGGAGAAATGCTGAAATACTTTTGAGCCGCTGCCAGATCATAATCTTCATATGACAAGGTAAATTCAATTCCGGTCTCAATAGGAACTCCGCTGGTCTCGTTCTGAGGAAGCTGCCCGATAACCCGGAATTTCCCGCGGGTTTGAAATGCCCAGCTTAAATCTTCCCGTTCCTGGCCGGTAGGGTCAAAAGCCAGCCTATATACAGTATTTTCCGTCAATTCTTCCCGGGGAATAATTTTATACTCTTTGCCATCGTCGCCCTTCTTCAGATCATATGTAAATTCAGGGCTGAGCTTAAGATTATCCGTTACCATCCGGGCATTAACCGGATTTTCTGTTTTTAATAAAAAAACCGATTGGGGATCGACTCCGGTCTCATCCTCCTGGAGAGCGATAATGCTAATCTCGCCGGCATCGGCCGTTGAGGGGCCCAGCCAGTCCATCCCCCACACAACACCTGCTACTACCACCAAGGCCAAAACCACACCGAGAACCGGTTTCCATTTGCCCAGTCTGCCCCAAAGGATTTGCAGTCCGGCCGCAACAGATGATCCCGATGCATTAGATTCCTGGACAGGGTCTGTCTCTCGGTTTTCTGAGTCTCTATTCATCCCCCACCATCCCTTTCAGATTTAATCGCAACTTTCTGCACTTCCCCCAAGTCCGGAAAGAATTCCGGAGTTACTATATTAAATCCCTTTTTGATAAATACGACTACTTTTCTCTTTCCTTACCATAATTCCCTCCGGCCATCTAATCCACCTTCGAAAATCTTTGAGATAGCCAGGAATATAAAAAAGACCGCCTCCTGGCGGCCTTCGTTTCGGGTTGGATTGACTTAAAACTCACATGAGTTTACCGTGCGGGGAAAGGGAATCACATCCCTTATGTTACCGACTCCGGTCAGGTACATAATGAGCCGTTCAAAGCCCACACCAAAACCGGCATGTTTAACCCCTCCGTATTTTCTAAGCTCCAGATACCACCACAGCTCATCCCGGTTTATGTTCGTCTCCTTCATTCTTTGTTCCAGCAGCTCCGCTCTTTCCTCTCTCTGGCTGCCTCCGATTAATTCTCCCACTCCCGGAACTAACAGGTCCATGGCAGCCACCGTTTTTCCGTCGTCATTCTGCCGCATATAGAAAGCTTTAATATCACGGGGATAGTCAGTTACAAAAACCGGCTTGTGAAAAACCTGCTCCGTCAGATACCGCTCATGCTCTGTCTGCAGGTCATTTCCCCAGGCCACCGGATACTCGAATTGGGCCTTAGCTTTTTCAAGAATTTCGATAGCATTTGTATAGGTAACACGGGCAAAATCTTGCTCCAGAATAGTCCGCAGCCGCACTTCCAGTCCCTTGTCTACAAATTTGAAGAAAAACTCCATCTCCTCCGGTGCCAGGGCCATGATTTTTCCTATAACACTCTTAATCATCTGTTCTGCCAGATCCATATCATCCTGGAGATCTGCAAAAGCAATCTCCGGCTCGATCATCCAAAATTCGGCGGCATGGCGGGGGGTGTTAGAATTCTCGGCCCGAAAAGTAGGCCCAAAAGTATAGACATCTCTAAAAGCCAAGGCAAAAGCTTCCGCTTCCAATTGGCCGCTAACGGTCAGATTAGCTTTGCGGCCAAAGAAATCCTGGGAAAAGTCCACTTCCCCCTGTTCATTGACCGGCGGCTTTTGAGCAGGAAGAGTTGTTACTCTGAACAATTCTCCGGCCCCCTCCGCATCACTGGCAGTAATAATCGGAGAGTGTATATAGACAAAACCACGTTCTTGAAAAAACTCATGAACAGCATAAGCAGCCAGGGAACGAATCCTGAAGACAGCCGAGAATAAATTGGTACGGGGCCGCAGATGGGCCACTTCCCGCAAAAACTCCCGAGTATGTCTCTTGGGCTGAATTGGATAGTCTTCCGGTGCATCTCCTTCCAGGACAATCTCATGGGCTATAATTTCAAAAGGCTGCTTTGCATCAGGAGTAACCAGGAATTTTCCCCGGACAGTTACAGCCGCACCCACTCTAAGGCGTGACACCTCTTCAAAGCTGCTGACATTTCCTTGGTCATAAACTACCTGGAGCGGATTGAAATGGGTGCCGTCATTAATCGCTAAGAATCCGAAGGCTTTTTGATCTCGGTTGCCTCTTACCCATCCACTCACTTCTATTTCCCGGTCGGCATATCGCTCCGGATCCCTGACCAGAATTCGCATCACGGTTTTTTCCAAATCTATTCCTCCCGGATTCAATCCGCCTTTTTCTTATTATGCCGTTTCCTTTTAATTTGACCCGATCATAACGAGGGCCGGGCAGGATCAATTATTTCGTTTACGTCGAAAAGATCCTCCAAAGTCTCAGGCTGGTTCCAAAAGGCAATCCCATCCATGTGGCGCCGATCCATAATTATCGAATCAGAATAGAATTTCATATATTCCCGGGGACCTACCCCACAAAATACATTGAACCCATTTTGCTGCAAAAGCTTGAATTTAGGATCATTGGCGGGGACAGTACTGCCGTAAGGATAAATATATAAGTCGGTGGGACCCACCAGAGATTCCACCTCTGCTTTCCATTTCTGCGTATCCTTTGCTACATCCTCGAAGCTTCGCTGCCGGGTATCCAGATGTCCATAGCTGTGGGAGGCAAAAGCCCAGCCGGTTTCCTTCAACCGCTTTATCACCGCCAGAGCTTGTTCCTTTTCACTGGCATAGTTGGGTGCACTCGTATCATTGGTTCGATATCCTAATACCCCGTCAAAGCCGGTAAGTGCCAGAATTCCTTTGGCCCCTTTATATGAAAAATCGGGATGATCTTCAACAAAACTATCCACCATGGTCACGATCTCGTTATAATAGGAAACCACCTCTTCCCCGGCAGGGTTTACCGAGTAAGTTGCGATTTTCCCCTCTTCATCCAGCATCAGCTTATGGTTCATGCCGTTTTCTATCATGTAGGGGTAATAGTTAATATCGTCAACCGATATAATAAGGGGCTTCTTATCCTTCGGTAACCGCAGCTCTTTGCGGACCAGGACCTTTTCCTCACCCTCAATCCGTTCCTCAAATAATTCGTGGGTATCTATGAGGATAAAACCCTTATTATATAAGGATGTCAGCATACGGTCAAATTCCTTTACCGTGACAAAAAATTCGTTTAGCCCCTTGGACATTCTGTCGCCATCAAAGGCCATTTCCGGATAAGCGATGAGGGGGTGAAAGAAGATGTGCTGAACCGGACCCTCATATACGACTAAGGTAGCAGCCTGGGCTTGGTACTTTCTCAGCTGGGCTTTGAGCAAAGCATCCTCAGGGTAATCCTTCAGACTCGCCTGAATTATGGAGATGGCTTCCTGTATGTTACTTTTTCGACTAGCCTCTTCGGCGCTGAAAATGACCTGGCTCCACTCCAGATTGCCGGGAACTGTACCTATCCGGTCAATAAGCTCCAGCAAGCTGTCCACCTGAACATAGTCTGCTCTTTTATCAAGATATTCCCGGGTTAGCCGCTCCAATTCCCCTTCCAGCTCTTTTGTGAAAGGCTGCAGGATTCTCTGTCGGAGAGGCTCGGGAATAAATGAACCTGTTTCTTCATATAAAGCCCCTGCTTCCTCATATTGTCTCTGGGCGAGAAGCACGGCAAACTCAGCTTTGGCCTTTCCGATGCCATTATATACCGGAACAAAAGCTACTCCCAGTATGATCGATAATAAAAGGATAAGCCCCAGAACAATTGGTACCTTCCTGCCCTGAACATCAACCTCTGTCTTTTGATCAATAACAGGTTCCACGATGATTCCCCCATCCCCATCAAATTCATTGCTGCTCCATTTTCCCCAACTGAGCAAACCTTGACTTATAGCGTCGATTCTTGTCTGTTCAATAAATAAATACGATTATAATGAGGTTTTCTTTCAAGAACCAGCGGTCCTCATCGCGGAAACCTTTTCCTGCTGCCGGTTATCTCCTTTCCGGTAATACATTTATCAGGAGCCCTATTTGGGCTCCCAGTAACACCTTTTTGGAGAAACGATCAACTCTTCCTTCTTGAGCACTTTCATGACCTTGTCCACTTCTTTTTTGTCCAGCCCCGATAGTTCCACTATCTTACTGGCATTAACGGGTTCGCCCGCTTTTTTCATGGCATCCAATACCGCTTGTTTCGCATCCATTTACTATCATCTCCTTACATTTATTTCAGTTTTCCCTTGTCAAACCTAAGCATTCGCCATTGTTGCCCGGCTCCATATTATATTTTATGTATTCTGCAGAGCCTGGAACTTCTTCCTGACGTAATCAGGAATGGGGGTGCTTTTCTTCAAAATAGGATTGAAGCAAACATATACATTTTTGGCAGTAAACAAAAGCTCCCCAGTGGTTTCTCTTACCATGGCATACTCGGCCTTATAGCTTTTATTGCCGATCTCTCCAATCTTAAGGTTCACCTGGATAAGATCATCAAAAAAACCCGGCTCCTTAAATTCCAGATTAGAAGCGACCAAAGCGATGTCAAACTGCGCTTTTTCAAAATTTGTAACGTCTATGCCCAATTGCCGGAAGAATTCGCAGTTTGTCACCACAATGTAATTCAGATAATTGCTATTCAATACTATCATCTGGCCGTCGATTTCGGTATACCTGATCCGGATACTATGACAAAAATGATAACCTTCGATCATGTTCACTATCTCCCTTCCGGCTAATTCAATATTAATATACCAGAATAATCGGATAAAACCCAAATATTGCACAAGAGCGCCGATGTTTTTTTGCGGCCGGGCAAGCAGGTTTAAAGGAATCCCTGGCGAATAAATACTCCGAAAACAAAATATCCGTGATTAAGGGTTGTTATCACCCATAATACCACACACCTCTTCAAGATATACAGAACGCCGCGCCAATTCCCATCACCCTTAATTAATAGACTGAACCACAAAATAATGAAGGAGGGCTATTCATGAAGATTGTGGCTATCAATGGAGGTCCCAGAAAAGGCCAGGTTTCAAAAACAACCATGATGCTGGAAGCATTCTTGGAAGGCTGCCGGAAAGCCGGAGCTGAAGTAGAAGTCATCAACCTGCGAGAAAAAACTATTAATATGTGTATCGGCTGCTATACCTGTTGGGTTAAAACACCGGGAGTTTGTGTACACAAAGATGACATGAAGGATATCCTGGATATTCGCAAAGGTGCCGATGTTGAGGTTTGGGCCACGCCTTTATATATCTTTGGGCCCACCGCCATGTTCAAAAACTTCCTGGATCGCTCCATCCCCCTCTACGAACCGTATATAGTTGAAAAGGATGGTCTTTGCGCTCATCCCCCGCGGGTGGCGGACCAGGTTTCAGATATAGTCGTAATTTCGGTGGCCGGCTTCTATGAGCTGGACCACTTCCGCCCCATGTCGGATTGGCTTCACTTCATGGCCGGAAGGGGGCTGGGCAGAATCGGCGCCGAGATATATCGCTCCTCGGCGGAATTTATGAGCGCTCCCCCTTTGAAACCTTTAACCGATAAAATTCTGGAGGCGACAAAAAAGGCCGGAGAGGAATACGTCCGGGACGGCCGTATTCATGAGGATACCATGAAAGCTATTCAGCTAGACATAATGCCCGACCAGGAGACATTCCTTAAACAGGCCAACGCTTTCTGGGACTGGGACATCGACCGCTGGAAAAAACGGCGGGCCGGCAAACAGTCCTGATACAAACCGGACAAGACGCGAGAAAGCCCGCGATTGAAACGTACATTGGTACGTTGATGGAGCGGGCTTTTCCGGCTTCACATAAATTCACTTATGTTATCAGCCTGCAGATTTTTATCCCCGCGAATCACTTGGCTCCTGAAAAACCAGAAAATCCTCGCCTTTGGATAAGTCTTCTCTGAAAATATAAAACTCTCGATATGATTCAGGGAATACTTCGTGAACATTATAGGAAACCGGCTCCCTGGAACCATCTATCTCTACCGCCACCATCTCATTCCAGGTCCCGTCTTTCTCTCTGGTGAGATAGTAAAATATGACTTCTCTGCCTCTATACATTAAATCAACCTCACCTCCATTGTAATTATTCCTTCATTAAATTCTGCTGATCAGGATAACTTTCCTGCCTGAATCAGTGAGAAGGCAGGCGGGGGCCGAATCTCTAAGGGTGATTCGTGCTCTCCGCTTGGTTCAGCGTGGAGCGCTGAACTTCCTTAATCCCTACACAAGGAAACGGGGGACGTATGACTCAGATTGTTATGATTATCGCAGATGGTAAAAGTTTAGTCACGGGTTTAATTCCACTCGCTCCCGGAATAAGTACCGGCAAACTCAACTGCTCAGTTTCAGCCTCCGAGCGGCACACCGCCAATTCGCCCTCCATGGCTCAATGGCGGACTCCGAACCTCCTGTCCTCCGGCTGCTCTCCCGCCTCACCTTTGCAGGAGTTTGCTCGATCCTCATCCCAACGATCGCTACGCTGGAATTAAACCCGCACCACTAGTATTAAACAGGGAAACGCATATGGGAACGAGGGGAGCGGTGAGACTCGGCCTCAGGTGCCGTCTTGACCCGGGCTGGCCTTTAGTTTATTATGAGCAAACAAAATATGAGGAGGATTATTCCATGAAGATTGTTGTGCTGGACGGCTATACCCTGAATCCCGGGGACTTGAGCTGGGATGATTTGCGAGAGCTGGGTGAAGTCACTGTTTATGACCGCACCCCTAAAGATCTGGTAATCTCCCGATCCCAGAAAGCTGAAATCCTCCTGACCAATAAGACCATCCTGAATAAAGATATTATAGCTCAGCTTCCCGATCTTCGTTATGTAGGTGTATTGGCCACTGGTTATAACGTGATAGATCTTCAGGCTGCCAGGGACCGGAATATCACCGTAACTAATATACCCGCCTACTCTACCCGGACCGTGGCCCAGATGACCTTTGCTCTGCTGCTGGAGCTTTGCAACCATGTCCAGGAGCACAGCAACGCCGTCAGACAAGGCCGATGGTCCCAAAGCATTGACTTCTGCTATTGGGATTATCCCATTGTTGAACTGGACCGAAAAATTATGGGCATTATTGGTATGGGTAAAATTGGCCGGCAGGTAGCTGAAATCGCCGCCGCCTTCGGAATGAAAGTTTTTGCCTATGATATTAGCTGTGATCAGGAAACGTCCTCTGCTGTGAAGTGGTTAGAAATTCCGGAGCTTCTGGCCCGTTCAGACATTGTTAGTCTTCACTGCCCCCTTACTCCCGAAAATCAAGGCATGGTTGACCGGTCTTTCCTGAAGCAAATGAAGCCTGAAGCTTTTTTCCTTAATACCAGCCGGGGACCATTGGTGGCAGAACAGGACCTGGCCGATGCTCTGAATAACGGAGTAATCGCCGGCGCAGGCTTGGATGTCCTGGCTCAGGAACCCCCTGCCCGGGATAATCCACTATTAACCGCCCGAAACTGCCTGATCACTCCCCACATTGCCTGGGCAGCCAGGGAAGCCCGAACCCGGCTTATTAAAATTGCCGTCAATAACCTTAGCTCTTTCCTGTCAGGCCATCCCGTGAATCAAATCACTTGAACCGGAAGTATTCTACGAGATTACTTATGATAGGGTTCGCCCCGAATAATTTTGAAGCTGCGGTAAAGCTGCTCCAGAAGAATCAAGGCAGTCATTTGATGGAGAAAAGTCAGGTTAGACAGAGATAATTTATAATTGGCTCTTTGCATAACCTCCGGTGCCAGACCGTGAGAAGCACCGATCACAAATACAACCGTTGAAATGCCCTGGTTCATCCAGTCTGTTACCATCCCGGCCATAGCCACCGAATCGGGAGCTTTTCCCCGATAATCCAGGGCCACCAGATAGTCATTTTCGCGAATCAGGCTTAAAACCCGGTTCCCTTCCCGAGCCAGGACAGAGTTAATTTGTGTTTCCGTAGGATTGGGAGGGGTCTTTTCTTCCAGTCCTTCAATAAATTCAAGACTCGTATAAGAGCGGAGCCGGTTCAGATATTCCGTAATGCCTTCTTTAATGTAAGGCTCCCTGATTTTGCCTACAGATATTATCTTGAGCTTCATAACAGCACCTCAAAGCTATTATCCCATAAAAAGAAAAGGAGGCAATGCCCCCTCATTCTGTTTTGCGCCGATCAATCAATCTTATCACTGCAAAGCCTGACCTTAAATTCAAAATCTCTTAATTTTTCCCCGGGTTCCCTGGCCAGTCTGGTTACACCGAAGGTAACCTCGTCATCTACCTTGCAGCCAAACATACAATTTTGCAGATCATACGCACTTTTAACCGGTTGCCCATTGACAGATCTGATAATGTCATACTCCTTTAGGCCGGCCTTTAATGACGGTCCTCCCTCTACAGGCATAACCGCCACTCCAAAGTCTACCGGCAGGTTATAATAAGTCGCCAGCTCCGGAGTCAGCTCATTGACTACCTGGAGCCCTGCCACCGGTCGTTCCACTCGTCCGTCCTTGCGAAGAGCGTTAACAACTTCGACTACTTGATTGGAGGGGATGGCAAAGCCCATTCCTTCAAATCCCGGCACCGATATTTTGATGGTATTAATACCAATGACTTCACCACTGAGATTAGCCAGGGCCCCTCCTGAATTGCCCGGATTAATGGCGGCATCGGTTTGAATTAAACGGAATACAAAGCCCTCTTCGGTGGCAAGGACCCGATTCAGGCCGCTGACAATTCCAGCGGTAACCGAACGAGCAAACTGCGCTCCTAAAGGGTTTCCGATGGCAATAACATCCTGCCCCACCGACAGCTTATCCGAGTCGCCCCAATCGGCAGGCCTTAGCTTTTTCGCCTCAACTTTCAGGAGGGCCAAATCAGTTCTGGCATCTCCACCAATAAGCTTCGCCGTTTTTTTGGTTTCATCATGAAATGAAACCTGAATCTGCTTGGCATTTGCAATCACATGGTTGTTGGTGACTATATAACCGGAAGGATCGATTATCACTCCCGATCCGCTTTTGGTCACAGTCTTTTTAGAAAAGAAATCCCCCTGTTCTTCATAGCTAACAATACTGACTATGGATGGGCTTATATCACTGGCGGTCTGAACAACCGATTCCTCTGCTAGAGTACTTGCATCCTCCGTGTGTCGCTCAGCCATTAAAGGATTCACCAATTGCGCACCAAAAAAACCGGATAAAACCAGTAAAATAACCGCCGCTGCTATCAGCAGGCTTCTTTTCAATTGCAGCACCTCCGTCCAGAATTAGTATTCGAAGGACGAAGACCGAATATGTACCAACCATCAATGAAATAGAAAAGGGCAGGTCAGATATGATTCCTGACTTGCCCTTGAACTTGTATGCGATTATTAGACTAGCTAATCACCTTTACCCCTAAACCGCGCAATTTGTTTTCTATATCCTCATATCCTCTGAAAATGTAATGGGCATTGTCGATTTCCGTCTGTCCCCGGGCTATTAATGCCGCTAAAATTAAAGCAGCCCCGGCTCTGAGATCGGTAGCCTTAACCCGGGCTCCATGAAGATGCGGAACCCCTTCCACCACTGCAGTATGTCCCTCAACCTTGACCTTAGCACCCATTCTTTTCAGTTCATCCACCATTTGAAACCGGTTTTCAAATACGTTTTCCACAATCACACTGGTTCCCTGGGCAATAGTCAAAATGGCCAGCATTTGTGATTGCATATCAGTAGGAAAACCCGGATAAGGCAGGGTCTTTATGTCAACCGGATAGATCTTGTCATTACCCCGCACTCTAATTCCGCCGTTAATCTGGGTTACGTCAGCCCCAATTTCCTCCAATTTAGCTTTAATCGGCAGGAGGTGAGTCGGAATCACGTTTTCAATCATAACGTCTCCTCCGGTTGCCGCCGCAGCAGCCATATATGTGCCGGCCTCGATCCGGTCAGGAATTACCGCATAACGAACCGCCTTAAGCTCTTCGGTGCCCTCAATTTTAATTAAATCAGTTCCGGCACCCCTGATCTTGGCCCCCATCGCACTGAGGAAGTTGGCCAAATCGACAATTTCCGGTTCCTTGGCTGCATTATCAATAATGGTTGTACCCGGAGTAGTCGAAGCAAGCATCATAATGTTTTCAGTAGCCCCTACACTGGGAAAGTCCAGATAAATCCGACCACCCTGTAATTTTATAACCGATGCTTCTATATATCCGTGCTCTAAAACCACTTTGCTTCCCAAAACCTGAAGCCCTTTTAAATGAAGATCCATAGGGCGCGAACCAATATCACATCCCCCAGGCAGACTAATTTTAGCCTGCCGGCGCCTTCCAAGGAGAGACCCAAGCAACAGGTTGGATGCTCTAAGCTTCTTAGAAAGCTCATAGGGGCTTTCCGTAAGAATGTTGTCCGGCACTTCAATGGCTAAAGTACCGTCATCCTCCCATTCCACCAGACAACCCTGATATTTGAGGATATCCAGTAATACCTCAACATCTTTGATCTTAGGAACATTCTCTAACTGCGTCCGGCCCCGGGCCAGAATACTGGCTGCAATTATTACCAAACTGGCGTTTTTCGCGCCGCTGACTCTTACTTCTCCACATACTCGGTGACCACCTTCGATGATCAGAGAGTCTCTCATGAACTGACCTCCTCACCCGTATTGCTAAAAAAACGGTCGCTCTATATCTGACTCAACAATTCTGTTTCAAAAGCCGCTAACGGCTGTCCGGTTGCTTCAAAAAAGGATTGCGCCATATCGTTTCCTTGCCCCAAAAGACGCAAAATCAAAAAAATCCGATCTTCACCATATTTATCAACTATCAACTCCACCGCCTGAAGGCATTCCCAGTATGCCACCCTCTGATCAAGCTGGTCGAAATTCTTCTCCAAGGTTGCAAAATCATATACCCCTACTGATTGAAGATTATACTGCAATGGAGGGGAGAATTCAAACCCGGTAATCTGCTTCTCCACGTACTGTGCTACTCCTTCAGTATACCAGCGTGGGTAGTTGCCGCTGGTAACAAAATCCACCAGAAGATGAGCAAATTCATGAGCCATAGGGCCTTCTTTAATAAATCTTATCCTTTTATCGCCTTCTGTAATCCACTCATCAGGATTTAATAAACGAATAGTGCCCCCATAATATACACCCATTGCTCTTTCATCCTTGTCCCACCCAAAGCTTTTAGCCAGAGTCTCTGAATCAGGATACAGGACTAACAGAGTACGAATAGGCGGCTCCACACCAAAGAATTCGATAACTGACCCATAGATGCCTTCTGCCGCCTCCGCCACCAACGAGGCATTTGATAAGTTGGCCTCATTGTATTTTATGCTGAAGTGCTCGGTATCCATCCGGGCATAATCAAAGGTTGCCAGGGACGTATTCGTCCGCATCAACAGGCGCGAAAGGCTGAAGCGCGCTTGGCGGGCAACATCGCTATGATGGATCCATGCAAAGCATGATAAGGTCAGAATGGTTACAATCAGGCCATAAAAGACCTGAAATGATTTAGTCTTCCCCTCCCCAAACAACTTTAGCCCCCCTTCCCGAATCTCATTATACTATTCGGGCCTGTATAATGGGTAAAGCAGTTTATGGAAGTAAAAAAAGCGGCCCCAGGCCGCATCCTCAAACCGATGACAACAGCGAATCTCTGTACTGCTTAGAAGCCCGCTCAATCGCAGACTTCTTCACACCCTGGCCTTCACTCCCGTCAGCAGTCTGACCATCTTGTGGAATTTTTATGGGTGGTTTTATCCAGGGACTAAGATTCAGATGGAGTTAAAACTCCACCTGAATCAAGTCTTACTTTATCGCAGATAATTCAAAGGATTTCGGTACGAACCTCCTTGAATCACCTCAAAGTGCAAATGAGATCCGGTGCTGTTACCCGTAGAACCTACCCGCGCAATTATTTGTCCGGCAGACACCTTGGCACCTACACTGACTTCAAATTTAGAGCAATGAGCATAACGGGTCTGCAAGCCATCGCCATGGTTAATAGTTATTATAAGTCCATAGCCACCAGCCCGGCTGGCGGAAGTAACGGTTCCTCCCTTGGCAGCCCGAATAGGATCCCCGGTGTTTCCATTGATATCCATACCGGTATGCTTTCCACCCCGAGTACCATAGTGGGAAGTAATAGCCCCTCTAAGAGGCCAGCTCAATCCTCCCACGAAGGATCCACTACGGGAGGCAGTCATCGCATAGCCGCTGCTACGGGTTCCCTCGACAACGATCCTCTCAACAGGTTGACTGATAACGGACTCTTCCAGCACCTTATTTTCGATGACTTTTCCATTTTCTTTGGTAAGGCGATAGGTGACTTTCTTCTCTCCGTTTTGACCTTTTTGCTTCTCCTTGAAGGTGGTCACCGACGCATCCTTAATAATTTTAGTGGAGTAAGGAATTGCTTCGGTTTTACAGCCCTCCACTACCGCAGAAACTGTTATATACGGATTACTTGAACTGATCTTCAATACTTGACCCAGCTGGAGATTTTCTGACGTTAAGTTATTCTGCGCCTTTAGATTGGCTACCCGGGTATCGTGATTACGGGCAATCATCCACAGTGAATCCCCTTCTTTTACGATATATTCCACCGGAGCTTCATTCCCGGTCACCAAAAATGTCACTGCTTCTTCGTTGGCTAATACCTCTTTACTTGATACTTGGGCTACTTTCACATCCACATTTTCCAATAATTCAGCCTGGCAGATTTCCTCTCCTTCACAAATGCCGGTCAACTGCTTCTTGGCTTCCTCCAGCACCAGTTGAGCCGCCGGTTCGTCAGGAAGACACACCAATGATTTACCATCCACAAGAATCTGGGCAGCCTCCGTCTGCATTTCTAAGGATTCTTCCATCATCTTCGGAATCGCGGATGGTTTCGTAAGCTTATCGGCAGTCACCAGGACCATTTGATATGTAGGTTTATTGGCAAGATTAACTTTATGACCAATTCTTTCTTCTTCTTCAGCTATAAACTGAGCAATTGTTTGTTCTACCCGGGATTTATCTTTGACTATAAACAAAGGTTTTTCACTTATTTTTACTTGATATGCTTTCGTTTTTTCTGCCAATACAATGTTTAGCATCAGATATGTAAGTAAGCCAATAAGTCCAATTATAACAGGAAAAACAATCTTTTTGTGTTTCAAAACATTCTCCATAAAAAGACCTTTCTATACAATATTCTCCAGTCACCTTTTATGCAACCAAATATAATATTTCTATGGGTTAACTAAAATTCCTGCCTACATTAAGAAAGAAATTGCAAATACCCCTAGCAGGGCAGAGGTTAATATGGCTGCGCCAACATTCCACTGGCGAGAGAATAATAAATAGAAGGCCAGCAGCGCCGTTAGCATCGTTGCCCAATCAATTACCACTGAGTGCATTAATTTGAACCCCGTGGCCAATATGATGCCAATTACTCCTGCCGTCAAGCCTTTTAAAAACCCTTGCAGCTTGGAGTTATCTAGAAGCGGTCTCACATAACGCTCTGCCAAAAAGGCTATAAACGGTGCCGGAGTCACCACTCCCGCCACTGCCCCCAATGCAAACCAAATAGAACCAACACTCATCCCGGCCAGAACCGCCGTATTCGTGGCGAATGTACCCGGAACCAGCTGGGCCACCGATACTATGTTGAACATCTGATCATAAGTCAAACATTGCCAGCGGTCTACCAGCTCGATAAAAAAGAGAGGAATCATCATATAGCCTCCCCCAAATCCCAGGAGGCCAATTTTTAGGAAGGTCAGATATAGCTGAATAATGCTCATAGCTTCCAGCCACCCCCAGAGAAAGCCAGCAAACCTATAATTCCGGTGCCCAAAAGAATAAACACCGGATTAAGCTGAAACTGATAGAAACATAGCATGGCCAGTACAGCAATGGCCATCCACCCGAAAGATCCATGCCAGGATCGCCGTCCCAGGTGAATGGCCATCGCCAGAATTATTCCTACTATGGCGGCTTTCAGGGCTGTCATGGCCGCCTCGATCCAAAATACTCCCTGGAGTATCAGCAGAAAATAGAACAGGCCCGTGGCACAAATTACACTGGGTACGGTTACCCCTAGCAGGCTGGCTATCGCACCTTTAAAACCACCCATGCGGAATCCGATGATAACCGCAGTATTTATACCCATGGCACCCGGAAAGGTCTGGGCTATGCCCACAATCTGAAGGAACTCGTCTCCGTCAATATCCGCCTGAGTACGAGCAATTTCTTCCAGAAATGGGATCATCCCAATTCCTCCGCCCAGAGCCATAAACCCGGTTTTCAGAAAAGGAAGATATGTTCTGATACGGCTTACCCCCCTATTCTTTTCGCTGCCAAATAAAAAGCTGCTTCCAGTCTTTTTTTATGCATGGCACACGCCATTTGGTATGGCTTGGATAAATCACCATTGGCGAAGAAGGCCGCCGCATGACACCCGCCCCCGCAATAAAAGCGGGCCCAGCACTGCAGACACCCCTTGTGGGGCACTGTATTCCATGCAAATCTATCTTTAATCGACTGATCCAGCCCTTGCTCCGCTACATTACCCATTTTAAACTCTGATTGACCTATAAACTGATGACAGGGATAAATGTCACCTCCGGGGGTGACAGCCAGGTATTCAATCCCTGCTCCACATCCGGTAATTCGCTTGGGCAAGCAAGGCCCCCGGTTAAGCTCAAGATTGAAGTGAAAGAAATTCACCGGCTTATTATCTTGTTCACGGGCCCAAATAATTTCAGCCAGTTCCTCATATTCCGCCATAATTTGAAAAAGATGCTCTTCCTCCAGGGCTATGCCAGGCTCTCCGCCGGTAACCGGTTCCAGGGATATGTTTTCGAAGCCCAGTTCGCATAAATGCAGAAAATCCCGGCTAAAGTCCAGGTTCTCAGCGGTGAAGGTCCCTCTGACAAAGTAACTGACCGGCTGCATGGCTACCATTTCCCGTATTCTTGAAACAATATCGTGGTAAGTACCGGCACCCTCCGGATGAATACGCATCCGGTCATTTACTTCCGGGCGTCCATCCAGACTCATGATTATAGCGATTCCCTCATCAATCAGGTAATTCCTTTTTTCTTCATCTAAATTCAGAGCATTAGTTGTCAGGGTGAAATTAAACCTTTTACCGGCCACAGCCGCCCTTTCTCTCCCATAGGCCACCGTCTCTTTCACCACATCAAAGTTAAGAAGAGGCTCCCCCCCGAAAAAATCCAGTTCAAGATTGTTTCGTTCTCCACTGGCAGTTATCAAAAAATCTACTGCCCGGCGGGCTACATCTTGAGACATTATTTCGCGGGCTTGTCCGAAGCTGCCCTGCTCCGCGAAGCAATACCGGCATCTCATGTTACAGATATGAGCAATATTAAGACAGATGGACTTCGGAACTGCATGGCCATAATTAAAGGAAAGAAGATCTTCCGGCAAAGAAAACATACTCCCTTCATGGTATGCCTGTTCCAGCTCTCTTTGTACCTCATTGCCCATCTCCCGATCATAGTGGGCGGCAAACTCTTTATGGGCCACACTCCAATTCCCGTCGGCTTTGATAAGCTCCTGAATAAAAGAACGGGCCTGTTCATCTAAAACATGGATCGATCCGGAGTTAACGTCCAGCAACATGTCATACCCTTTGATATGAAACAAATGAAGATGGGATGAAAAATCATACCCCTGCAAATCAACCACAATTAGCCTCCATTTATAAGCATTAAACCCTACCTTGACAGGTAGGGTCACTCAGGTTATAGTTTACCACCAAAATGCGAGAAAGACAGCCTAAGCTGCCAGCTTCTCCTTGATCGAAGCAAAATATGCTATTTATTACACACTTGATTGCCTACCGTACACGAAGTCTTGCAGGCCGATTGGCAGGAAGCCTGACATTCTCTGCAATTGGTATCTTTATCACTCTTAAGGTTAGGCTTGACTATGGTTTTAATATGATTGGACATTCGGTCACCCTCCTTTAAATAATATAATAAAAGTTTAATGGAGCGGGAAAAGGGATTCGAACCCTCGACCCTCGGCTTGGGAAGCCGATGCTCTGCCACTGAGCTACTCCCGCTCATATAAAATCTGTTACTGAAACACTTCTCGGGTTACTATTGTCTGTAATCGGCCCGGGCCAACCGCCAACAAGCAAGTCTCCACACCACACAGTTCAACCATCTTGTTAACATACTCCTGAGCCTTCGGGGGCAAGTCTTTAATATCGCGAATCCCTTCCATGTTCTGCATCCAGCCATCCATTTCCAAATAAACCGGCTCACATTCCCGCAGAACCTCCAGGCTATCCGGGAAATCATATAAAACGCTATCCCGGTAACGATAAGCAACACAAATCTTGATCTTCTCCAGACTATCCAAAACATCCAGTTTAGTAATGGCCAGATCAGTCAACCCATTGATCCGAGCCGCATATTTCAAAATAACCGCATCCAGCCACCCACATCGCCGGGGTCTCCCGGTAGTAGTCCCATATTCATCTCCATTCCTTCGGAGCATCTCACCAGTTTCATCTGCTAATTCCGTAGGAAAAGGACCTTCACCCACTCGGGTGGAATACGCCTTGACAACTCCAACAACCCGATTAATCTTGCTGGGTCCAACCCCGGCACCCACACAGGCCCCTCCCGCAGTAGGATGTGAAGAAGTCACAAAAGGATAAGTCCCATGATCAATGTCCAGAAGGGTCCCTTGGGCACCCTCCAGCAGTACCTTTTTCCCGGCATCAATAGCCTGGTTAACCAAAAGAGAGGTATCTACCACCATAGGCCGCAGTTGCTCCCCAAAATTCTGGTATTTATCCAGCAAATCTTCAAATACCAGACCCGGTTTACCATAAATCCGATCCAAAATATTATTCTTTTCCTCAACAATTCGCTTCAATGTTTCCGGAAATATTTTTTTGTCAAGGAGATCGGTAACGCGGAAGCCGGTTCGACTAACCTTATCAGTATAGAGAGGTCCGATGCCCCGTTTAGTGGTACCAATCTTAAAGTCCCCGTTTTCCTGAAGCTCGTCAAACAATTTATGATAAGGCATAACAACATGCGCTCGGCTACTTATTCTTAAATTAGAGATGTCGATGCCCCTTTGGCGCAATCCCTCCATCTCATCCAATAGAATTTCAGGATCCAAAGCCACACCGTTGCCAATTACAGAAACCGTTCCCGGGTATAGAATCCCAGATGGTATCAGATGGAGCATGAACTTATCATCACCCACCACAACCGTATGACCGGCATTGCTTCCTCCCTGGTACCGGACTACATAATCAGCCTTTTCCGCCAGGAAGTCCGTAATCTTTCCTTTTCCTTCGTCACCCCATTGGGCTCCCACTAATACAACTGTGGACATGGTCTACCTCCTGCAAAGTGCCTCGAACCGAAGTCATTCCTATATTAACAATTGGAAACACGTAAGTCAACGAAGCCCTAAACACCATAGCCCCGACAAATACCTAGCCGTTATGCTCCTCAACCTTAACCGTGATTTCCGCATGTGCCTTCTGATGTATTTTTATCTTTACCGAATACTCTCCCAGATGCCGGATTGGCTCACTGATCTCGATTCTCTTCTTGTCAACATCAACCTTGAAGCCCTTCTTGAGACCATCTGCAATCTCCTTGGAAGTAACCGCCCCAAACAGCTTGCCTCCCTCACCGCATTTGGCCTGAATTACTACCATCTTTCCATCAATCTTCTCTTTTATTTTGACAGCCTTTTCCTCATTCTGTTCTTTCCGTTTTTCATCCAGTTGATGCTGCTGCTCCAGCTCCTTAAGCCTGCCTGCCGACGCCTCAATACCCAATCCTTTGGGGATAATATAATTGCGGGCATAGCCATCCGGTACCTGTACAACCGTTCCTTGTTTGCCGAGCTTTGGAACATCCGTCATCAAAATAATCTTCATGCCGGACTCCCCCTTTCACCATCCAAATTCCTATAGTCAATCAGCGGATCAAAAATACCTAAGATCACAATAAAAAGAACCACCTGAAAAGGCATGCCTACAATCAGCAACAGCAAAACTGCCCTGACCCAAATTCGTATTTTAAATTTCCGATATATGAAAACAGTCAGGCTCATGCCAAAGTAAAAGGCGATGGGCATCATGAGCAGCAACAAATTAGAGCCGCCCTGCTGCATTAGATCAACCTGCCAATGCTGACCTGCCAACCAAAGAATCAGTCCCAGAATAATGACCCAATCCAATTGCCATGCCATCCGTTGTAATGCAAAGGGAGGCCTGGGCAGAGCCTCTTTATTGTTTAGCAAGACTCGCGCCAATAAAAGAGCCAGTATAATTTTGATCCAACCTGACAAGACATACAGAGCAGGCCGCACTTTTTCCAAAGACCTGAGAAAGCCCGCAAAAATATCGCTCAGAACCACATTGCTCAGGCCCTGAGCAGCATAATACTCTTCAAAGCCAGAGGTTTTCATGAACTCCAGCATCTGCTGGAAATAACTGACGAACATGGTTTCTACCGGATGAATACTGATATACAAGCCATTCTGACCGAATTGCCATGCCCAGGTAATAAAGAAAGCTATGATTCCAGCAATAAATCCACCGGTTGCCGCCCATCCCAGTGAAGCCGAGCTGGCAACTGCATGGCCCATGGCAATTCCCGGAATGACAGATACCAGCAGGAAAGGAACAACACCTGCTCCGGCTATGGAAAATGCAAGCACAATTACCGCCGAAGCCAGGAGCAGCATAAAATTCGATCCTCGGCTACCGGCCAGCGTCAGAGCCGTTATTACCAGTATGATCCATACATTTGCCAGCTCCGGCCACTGAACCATACCAATTCCTAACACAGCCAAGGCCAATAAATACCCAAATAGTTCTAAAGCGTTACTCACTTCTTCTTGTTCTCCAGATAAGCCAGCAAAGCCGAGAGATCTCCATACCACATCTCAACCTCATGGGCTTCGTTGATGCTCAGCTTTAATTTGCTTTCCACCTTAAAATCAATATATTGAAAATTGACCCCTACTCTTTTCCCCAGAGTGTAAGTGCTGATAATAATTGAAGCCAGGCAGTCGCTGATTGCCTCATCTCCTGTTTTGAGCAGGGCTTTGAAAAGAGCTCCCACCGACTCTACTAATTCCGCCTTAAGCCATTCAATTATTCGCATATTTTTGGCAATGTCAACCTGATTTTTTAGGTTCAGACTCTCCACCCCCGTCTCTAATCAATTCATTAATTCTCTAACTTCTAAGAGTTATCCTTCTGAATTAACCATCCACGAGGCAAAGAATTGCAACCACCGACACTTCAGGTGACCAAGTTACAAAACCGCAAGACTAAGAAATCTTGCGGTCAAGAGTCCTATTCGGATGTAAAAGGCAGAAGAGCTATGTTTCGGGCCCGCTTTATTGCGGTAGTAATCTGCCTTTGATGGTGGGCACAATTACCGGTGATCCGCCGGGGTAAAATCTTGCCCTTTTCCGTAATAAACCTACGTAAGCGGGGCACGTCCTTATAATCTACAAACTCAACCTTTTCCGCACAGAAATTGCACGGGCGCCTTTTTTTCTTGCGCTCCCTTTTCAAATTATTACCTCCCTAGAAGGGTATTTCATCATCGTCAGTCATAATGTCTACTCCACCCGGGTCAATCTCTCTGCCGAGAGACTCCCAGCTATCACTATCGGAAGACCTTTTGGCAGAGGGGCCGGAACCTGAACCTGAGGCCCTTTCCAAAAACTTGACGGAATCAGCAACAACTTCGACCGCCTTCCGCTTTTGACCCTCCTGATTTTCATAGCTTCTAACCTGGAGCCGACCTTCCACTGCCACTAAACGACCTTTAGTCATGTAATTAGCTACGTTTTCGGCCAGGCCTCTCCATGCTACGATATCAATAAAATCAGCCTGTCTTTCGCCCCCCTGACTGACATAGGGACGGTTTACCGCTAACGAAAACGTACATACTGCGATTCCGTTGCCAGTGTACCTAAGTTCGGGATCTCTGGTTAGACGTCCAATCAAAATAACTCGATTAAGCATCTTCTCCCATCCCCCTTACGCTTCTTTACGAACAATCATGTGCCGCAGGAAACTGTCGGAAATCTTTAGTACCCGGTCAAGTTCATTGACAGTTTCCGTTGTTCCATTAAAATAGGCAAGAATGTAAATACCTTCTCTGAAATCATTGATTTCATAGGCCAGCCTTCGTTTGCCCCATACATCGAACTCCTGGAATTCACCGCCGGTTTGAGTAATGATATCGGCAACCCTATCCTTGGCCGCATCAATACTCTCTGTGGGCAATTCCGGTGTCAAGATGAACATCATCTCGTACGGACGCATTGTGTCACCTCCTCCCTGTGGACTGCGGCCCCAGTCTGACCCGGGGCAGGGATACCCTAACAGTATATCAACTACTCAATTAATTGGCAACAAAAGGTGACCTGAGTGTTGTTAATCAGCGGGGTCACAGGGTTAGTTCCACTTGCTCCCGGCTCCCCGCTTTCCAATTGTGGGGAAGACATTATCCAATCATTAGCAACAGCGGGGTTTTGCCTTCCTGAGGGTTACAGTATACCCCGGATTAACAGGTTCGTTAACTCCGTCACCGGTTTTTCAATAATTAGGTCCTGATTGAACAGCCCTTTTAGAATAGCTATCCTGTCGCCTTGAAGATTGTATCTGAAGCCGATTATACAAAAAGTCAGCTTATCTTCCAGGGATGCTACTTTTACCAAGTCTCCCCGATTAAATCTATGGCCGGTAACTTCCCTGATCACCACAGGCTTCTCCCCCTTTGTTATGGAGCAATGATCCTGTAGGCATTATATGGATTAATGAACATATATGTTTCTTTTATTGAGCTTGGTTCTGGTCATTAGTTACCACTTGGGCCATGCTTTTTTCAAATTTTGATCTGACCATCATAACCTGATGCCCGCACCCGCAGCATTTGATTTTAATATCCGCTCCAACTCTGGTTACCACCCATTCCCAGCTGCCACACGGATGCTTTTTCTTCATCCGTACTATATCCCCCAAATTAATCTTTTTGATTTCCATTCGAATCCCCCTTTACAGCGGGATAGCCAGGCAAGACTATAAAGAGATGACCTTGGGTGCTGCAAATAACATTTCCATTATCGAATACATATTACTTATCTGTCCCACCGCCAGCTGCTCTTTGAGATTATAGAATTCCAGACAGGTCCCACAAGACCAAATTCCTACCCCAGCCTTCTCCAGAGACAGCAGGTGTTCAAGAACTTCCGACCCCTTGGTGGTCAAAACCACTCCACTGTTCATAAAAATAATTGAACCGATCATGCCCTCCATTTGAGTAAGGGTATAATGAAAGCTCCTCATAAGGGTTCGCCCCAGGGCATCATCACCCTGCCCCAAAAATTGACTGGTCACCAAAATTACACACCGGTTATAGACCATCTGATCCGGGCGGGTTCCAGTCTTGTCAATTCGAACGTGGTAGTCCTCCCCCCGCTGCTCCACCTCAACACTATAACCCAACCCTTTGGCCAATCTGCTCACATTTTCCAAGGCAGCAGTGTTGTCCACAACTGTAGTCACGAACCCATTTCCGGCTTCATCCAGAGCCTTCTTAGTCAAAATAACCGGTTCCGGACAAGACAGCCCCCGGGCATCAATAATGTCTTGCATCCTATTCCCTCCTTAAAACTCGAATTCTTCCGGGTTTCGCCCCCTTTACCCGGCCCACCTTAAAAAAAACTACCCCCTGCCTGACGAATTCTTCCTCCAATCGCCGACTGCTCATCTGATCCACCGATATCAACAGTCCCCCAGATGTCTCAGGAGAATACATTATATCCAGGCAAGTCAAATCCAAGCCCTCTTCAACCTCAACCCTATCCTGCAAATAATCCCGATTGGAATAAGCTCCGCCCGGGATCAGCCCCATATTGGCCAGCTCCATAGCCCCCGGCAGAAAGCCCAGAGAATCAGACCATAATTCTATCCCCACTCCGCTGCCTTCCGCCATTTCCATGGCATGACCCAGCAGACCAAAGCCGGTAACATCAGTACAGGCGTTTACACCGACCTCCATCATGGCATCTCGGGCCCGGTCGTTCAAAGCAGTCATCGAGGAGATAACCGCCGCGATCTGATTTTCATCTGCCATCTCCCCTTTTATAGCAGTAGCTATGATTCCGGTCCCCAGAGATTTTGTCATATACAGGCAATCTTCCTCCCGGGCCCCATGGTTAGTTGTTACCCTCTGGGGATCAATAACACCCGTAACTGACAGGCCATACTTGGGTTCAGCGTCATCAATAGTATGACCACCTACCAAAACCGCCCCGGCTTCCTCAATTTTAGACAGTCCGCCTTTAATGATCTCTCTCAGTATGCCCACATCCAGGCACTCGGGAAAGCAGACGATATTCATAGCCGTCAGGGGCTTGCCCCCCATGGCATAAACATCACTTAATGCATTGGCAGCCGCAATCTGTCCAAATGAATAGGGATCGTCAACCATGGGAGTAAAAAAATCCACAGTTTGAATCAAGGCCATTTGATCCGATATTCTGAAAACACCGGCATCATCGGCCTTGTCAAATCCCACCAGCAATCGGGGATCATCAGGCATCCTGATTCCATCCAGCAGCTTATTAAGGGTCCCCGGACCCAGTTTCGCCGCTCAACCGGCAGCTTTAACCATTCCCGTGAGCCTGACCTTATCTGAAGTCATGGTCCGCGCCCCCTTTCCAAGTCTATTTGAATTCCTGCATGAATGCCCGGTAAGCTTTGTACGCGGAATAAACGTCAGCCTTTGATGCCACCTCAAAAGGTGAATGCATCCCCAGCAAAGCCACGCCACAGTCAACTACATCCATTCCGAAACGGGACAAAAAGTGAGCTACAGTTCCGCCGCCGCCCTGATCCACCTTACCCAGCTCACCAATTTGCCAAATAACCCCGTTATCGTCAAAGAGACACCGTACCCGGGCCAGGTACTCGGGATGAGCATCGTTTGACTCCGACTTGCCCCGGGAACCGGTATACTTGGTAAGGCATACCCCCCGGCCTACCAGGGCGGAATTCAGCTTGTCGAAAGCCTGTTCATAGTTAGGATCCAAAGCCCCATTTACATCAGCCGATAAAGCACAAGAGCAGCGCAGAGCCTTCATCACCCGATAATAGTCGGCACCACCGCTTTTATTAAACAAATCGGCGATCACATTCTCCAAAAGAAAAGAGCGCAGACCGGTATTGCCAACACTGCCGATTTCCTCTTTGTCGGCAAAAACACATAAAGCCGTCCGCTGAGGTGCACTCACTTCCAGCAGGGCTTTGAAGGATGTAAACACACAAACCCGGTCATCTTGGCCATACCCACCGATTAAACTACGGTCAAAACCAATTTCCCGAGCTTTAATGGCTGGCACCATCTGGATCTCCGCACTGGTAAAATCATCATCCTCTATATCATACCTTTGGCAGAGGATTTTGCTGATGGCCTCCTTAATTTTCACCGCCTGGCCTTCATCCCCGGCCACCTCCTCCAGAGGCAGACTTCCCACCAAGATATTGAGATCCTCTCCGGTAATACCTTCACTCATCTTTTTTTCCATTTGATCTTTAGCCAGGTGAACCAGCAGATCGGTAATTGTAAAGACCGGATCATCCTCAGCCTCGCCTATATTTACCTCAATTATTTGTCCGTTCTTTTTTACCACTACCCCATGCATGGCCAAAGGCATTCCGGGCCACTGGTATTTCTTGATTCCCCCATAATAATGGGTTTTGAAAAGAGCCATCCCCGCATTTTCATACAAAGGCGCACCTTTAAGATCGATGCGGGGAGTATCCACATGGGAAGCCACCAGATTAAAGCCTTCGTCCAAGGGCTGCTCACCAACTACCAATGCTATGGCGGCCTTGCCCTTGTAATCCATAAAAATCTTCTGACCCGGGGCCAGGCTGTCAACCTCCTGAAAAAGCACAAAACCGTTTTTCAAGGCCTCCCTGCGCAAATAAGCCACCGTCTCCCGCTCGGTTTTAGCCGTATTCAGAAACTCCAGATACTCCTTACAAAGAGGGAAAACCCCGTTTCGCTCCGGTTCTGAAAGACCCAGCCAAGCGTTTTTCTCTCTTTTACCCGTGTTACTCATAGTCTGATACCCCCTTAAGTTATAGATCCGAAACGGACACCAATTATTGTTCCCATAACTTCAAACAAGCTCTCCAGATAAGGGAGTAATGTTGAAGTGTTAATAGTATTCAGCATTTCCTCAGATATAAATATCCCTGTGGCGGAAAAGGATCTGGTAAGAGGCATCATTAACCCCACAATAATCGATAACAGAAGGATTGCTTTGGCCGCTTCAAAGGCCATGCCGCCAATTCGATCAGCCCCCCCCATAATTCCCCATCCGAAAATCATGCTGAGGAAATGCCACAACATCCTCAGCAATATGGAGACAACCCCTAAGACGACCAGAAAAACCAACGCCGAAACCAGCAGCCTGGCAATATGAAAAGCCAACCCCTGATATGCATATAAGCTGGATGAGATCAAAAGAGAAGTCATTCCTCCGGTATCCTCAAAGGCAGTAATCGGAATGATTTTTTCACATCTCTCGGCCACAAAAGTTATGACCCCATAGTTTTTCTGCAAATATTCAGTAATGGGCTGCCAATAGTATACCGCTGCAAATATCCCCAAAACTGCAGATATTATGGCACCGACGCTTTTGATAAAGCCCTTTCTGAACCCAGCCAGAGCGCCACCGGCAATCAATAACAGAATAATGCAATCAACGGCATGGAAACTCATCTCGTCCTCCCGCCTTAATTGTCCTCAGAATACAATAGGTATTACCTACTGTTAGGGGAATTATAACACGTAATTCTTCTGTGATAAACGCAAAGCCATCCTTAATATATGATACGAAAAAACCCGAAGCTGGGTGGCCCGGGTTCATATTAATATCTATATAAACTTCCTGGTGCTCCAAAATCTCTGCCCTTCATTTACATGAACAGACACAAAATAATGGGAAAAAAGATGGCCGGCACCAGATTCATCACTTTGAGCCTGGTAATCTTCAGCATATTCAGAGCCAAGCCGATTATTATCAGTGAGCCTACACAGGTCATTTCATTGATGACCACAGGAGTCAAATAAGGTGAAAGAACCTGAGCTAAAAGGGTTATGGTCCCTTGGTAGATCAACACAGCTCCCGCCGACAATATAACCCCGGCCCCTAAGCTGGATGCAAGTATTATTGCCGCAATCCCATCAATTAACGACTTGGTGAACAGCGTTTCATGATTTCCGGTCAATCCGCTTTGTAACGACCCGACAATGGCCAGGGCCCCCACACAGAAAAGCAAGCTGGCCGTCACAAAGCCTTGGGAAATGGAGGTCGTTCCCTCCTGGCCCTTATACCTGGCCTCCAACCAATTACCTAAAGAAATAATATACCTATCCAGATCGATCCATTCCCCTAAAACAGCTCCGATTGCCATGGATAAAACCACGATCAAAATATTCTCTCCGGATAAAGCTCCACTAAACCCAATATATAAAACACATAAAGCCAGCCCATACATGACCGTTTCACCGATCTTTTCAGGCAAACCCTTTTTGAATATCAGGCCTATTCCTCCACCCACAGCAATCGCCAGGAAATTAACAACTGAACCTAACAACGCGTCCTCTCCTAACCACAAAAGCTCCCGCCACCCCAACCACACGCCCCGGGACTTCCGGGGCTCATTCTCCCCTTTTAAGAGCCTTAGCCAATTCCTCTATCTCTTTTCTGGCTAAATCCTCCCGCCCGGCCAATGACTCCAGATGATGCTGCATTTCATGAAACACCGTGTCTGCAATCTCCTCCGCCCAACAATCCTCAGCTTCTCCCTCTAACACCTCTACAAAAGAACCATAATAAAACATGATTATACAACCACCAAAACCATCTTCAATGTATTCGCCCATTATGTAGTAGTCCCCCTCCCGCTTTTTCTCCTTCCGAAGATTAAAACCCCCGTTCAGGTTATAGAGAAAACGCTGGGGAATGCTGTCTACAACATAATCGAGCATGGCCGCGAATTTATCAAAGGTCATGGGGTTTCCTCCCTGTAGTATCAATACTTGCTTTTATTATCGGGCCCATATCCTGTCCGGCTGTTTTACCTTGCTAATGTAGAAAAGCTCTTCCGAATAAAAAAGGCATTGACTATATATTGGCAATGCCCCGAAGCACCTGTAAATTGGAGATATGTACCAATTAACTCCATCGAATCACTCCGGCTTACAATCTGTTCACTACGCATTTAAAGGATTTTAGCATATTATCGGGCATAAGACAAAGAACCCTGATTGCAAGATCTTTTATCAGAATCGGTACTAAATTATACACCCAAAATATTAAGATACCATTCCAGCCGTTCCTCCAAATACTCCGCAACCATTTTAACCATCGGTGCAGGTGCCGCCTCCGCATTTGTAGAAATAATCTATTATTGTAAACGATTTTCTAAAGAAAGGGGATGCCGAGATGGACGTTTGTCAAATTTTGGCTTTCATGCTTTTAGGTGCCTTTTTAGGTGCTGCCGGTCAATGTTTAAGAGTAATAGTGGGACTAAAAAAGGGTAATGATAAAGTCGAGAAGGATGTCCAACTAAAGGATTGGTTTGATTCAAAACAATTTTTAATTAGCATCATAATAGGTTCTGTTGCTGGAGTTCTAGGCGCAATTTCCTTGTACGGGGAAGCATTAGACAAACAATTATTAATTACCCTAATGGCAATTGGATATGCCGGAACAGATTTTATTGAAGGTTTTATCAAAAAGAGTGTGCCGAATAAATAGTCTTTTCCCAGTTAAAATTCTGCCTCATTTTGCCGGCAATCGTAACCCGCCCATTCTTTGTTGGGTGTTTATATTGGTGGTGACTGCCGACTGGATTAAAGCGCCGATAAAATTGGCGGAAGCGTGTGAGAATCGAACTCACCAACGGCAGGATCGCTACCGCTCGACTGGATTTGAAGTCCAGGCGGCCCACCAGGACCGATCCGCCTCCTCGATGGCCTCTTATAAATATCCTGATTTATAATATAGGAATTCTGCAAATATAGCAAATAT
>Ga0209510_1000629_pt1 | contig 46602 bp, 41 predicted proteins | sample BiotimSIPDNA_FD_185749 | JGI IMG/M metagenome (GOLD analysis project Ga0209510, IMG submission 185749) | Anaerobic biogas reactor microbial communites from Washington, USA - Biogas_R1 time_0 SIP DNA (SPAdes) (version 2) | ecosystem: Engineered > Bioreactor > Anaerobic > Unclassified | place...
TGACTTCGCTGCTCAGCTCAGGTCCCATCTCCGCCGCTCGAATTCTATCCCGATGCGCCCTCTTGGTTATCTTTCTCCCTTAGCTTTCCTAAATATCTGACTGTCCAATATGTTTGACAATCCTACAATTCAAATGATTCAAAGATGTACCCGTTAAAAACCGGGCCGCAGGAAGATGTTCCTGCGGCCCGGCCGCTATCGAAACCAAAGCGGTCCTTTGGATCAGCCGTTAACCTTTACGCGCCTTTAACAACGTCAAAACTGACAGAAAGGCCTGTCGTCGTCCAAGTTGTTCCTGAACGGCCTTTCAGAATCCAATTATAAGAGCCGGCTTTCGCGACCTTGACATTGATTGTCCATGTGCGGGTGAACGCGGCCTGGTCATCCGTACAGACGGCTTTATCGGTTGTGAATGTCCTCGTGTTTCCTTTGCCGTCAACAAACTGAACCTTTGTAACATCAAGTGATGTTACAACCGTAAACACCGAGGTACTGCCCTGAATAACATTGGCATTGTCAATGTCAAACGAATAAAATGCCGGATCAACGAAATCCACAGTCAGCAGGAAGCCCGCTTCGAACGAATCCCACGTCTTGTTGTATTTTGCGCGGACAGAGAAATCGCCCTGTTTCAGCGCAACATTTATCACCCAAACTTCATAGGCGGGTTCGGCGCCGGCTTCGACGGGATTATTCTGGGAATCATAGCCCTGGATCGATACGACATTAGTATTGGTTCTGGAGAAGGTGCGGGTTGTGTCGTTGCCCTTGTTTAAAAGTTGGATTTTCGAGGGGGAGCCAATAACCGATATGGTTATCGGAGCAAGCTGACCGAAGTAATGAGGCGGTAAGGCCGCGTTGAAGACATTCAATGTGCTGTCCTCAAACAAGGCTGTGAAGGTCTCGTCAGCCGCGCCCATGGTGCCGGGTACGGGATCCCAGCCGGTGAACACATAGCCGAATTTGGCCGGGTTCGCGGGCGGGGCTATCGCCGCACCAAAGACGGTGGGTACCGTGGCATACACCGCGCCGTCAACCATGAATATAGCATTGTAGGTGTTGACGGCCCACTGTGCGACGCAGGTTACGTCATCGACAGGCATGGTCGCCGGAACAGCCGGCTGCCAGCCGTCGAAGATGAAGCCGTCTTTTGTCGGGTCCGCCGGAGCGGTTACCGCGGAGCCTTCTTCCTGCGTAATCGGGTCAACGGCCGTGCCGCCGTCGGAGTCAAAGGTGATGGTGCTGGTCGCGGGAGGAACGGGTATCCACTGCGCGACGCAAGTCATGTCGTCGACAGGCATGGTCGCCGGAACAGCCGGCTGCCAGCCGTCGAAGATGAAGCCGTCTTTTGTCGGGTCCGCCGGAGCGGTTACCGCGGAGCCTTCTTCCTGCGTAATCGGGTCAACGGCCGTGCCGCCGTCGGAATCAAAGGTGATGGTGCTGGTCTCGACGCCGCCGGCGAGCGGGAGGGTGATGTCGGCGCCTGTCAGGTCGAGGTCATAAGCATACGCAATAGCGCTGCCCAAAGCCGCATATTGAGTGGGAGTGCATTTCACGAAATACATGGCGCCCTGTGTGTAAGAGGGACCTGCCAGCCATCTTTTGTCCATCCAGATGCGAGCCTGGGAAGCGTCGGTGATATCCTGCAGAACGGTCAGATTGAACCGGAAAAGCCATTCGCCGGTCGTTAAATAACCGGGATAGCCGCCGCTGCCCGAGGCAGGGCCAGCCAAGTTGTTAACGGCAACCGCCGTGTAGTTGTCAAATGTACCGTCGCCGCCTTCTGCTGTGGATAACATAGATTCGGGCCAGCCTCGTGTCGGAACACCGGCTCCGGCAGTGCCGGTCGCGCCGGTCCAGCCGGAAGCGACAGACGCCCAAAACGGATGGGCATAGTTCGGTGTGAAAGCGTCTTTTTGCTCGCCTACGACCTTAAACATCGGTTTGCTGTACATAACAATATAACGCGTAATACCGGTTAAGAAGTCAGTGGTCGGGCAAATGCGGACGGTGAGCACATCACCCGCCTGTAGTTCCTCGCCGGGAGCGAGCGGCGTAAAGACATCGCCGGTTTGCCAGCCCACTTCCAGGTTGACATCCACCGATATTTCTTGACCGTCACCCAGAACAGCGGATACCCCGATGGCAAGGGTGCTGAGAATTAACGCCAATGCCAAGATCAGGCTGACAATCTTTTTCCTTGCTTTCATTTTGCTAAAGCCTCCTTTTTTTAATATGTAATTAACGGAATTCCTCTTTTTGTGACCTTGTACGAAAGTTCCGATAATACATTTCTATTGTACCTCGTTATCATTTAATGTCAATATCTTTTTTAATAAAAAGAAGCAGAGCTTTTGTCAGTTTTTATCGTTATTGTTTCGATTGTTTGCTGTTTGAAATAAATAACAGCCGGGCTTTCCCGGCCTTAGGGAGCCCCGGCTGTTTTTTGTATCGTTTTCTTTTTTATAATACGGCTGTTTTTAACGCGCATTCAACAAGCCAGAAAATAGCGCTCAGCGGAGCCGGAAGGATTTTTCCCGCAGCCGCAAGTTTTTCCGTTTCCATTGTGTTTATCACATATCCTTGGTCGCTGACCGTAATTTCAAGGCTCTGCTCGCGTTGCGACAAGGCCAGCACGGTTCCCGTTTCTCCCGTACTCAACCTGCGCGTATTGTTACCCGCTGCCGCGGCGCCGCAAAAAACACCCGTTAAGCACAGAAGGAACAGGATCGTGGCGAAATACGCTTGTCCGATACGGGTTATCTCTGATTTCGCTCGTTTTTTTTTGTTTATGGAAATCCCCTTCTTTTTTCCGATTGCTGCCCTGGCGGGCGGCTATGTATAGTCCTCAAGCAAACGCGCCAGGGCAAAGCCCAGCATTCTGCCCGAATATGCCGCTTCGTCAAGCGTGTTGGCGTCGCTGCCCATTTCCAGAAGCAGGGAGCATCGCGTCAAATCGAGATTGTATTTTTTCGTGCAGAACAAGACCGGTCTCATCAAACCCGGGAAAACCGTCTCACACTGCTGCTGCAATTTAAGGGCAAAACGAAGGTTATGCTCCCAGTTCGGAAAGTTCTTCACGGTCTTTTCTTCGGCGCCCGTGGCAATCATGATCTGCGCCGCTTTTTTTCCGTTGACGACCGAAACGGGTTTAATCCGGCGGCCATCGGTATATTGTATGGCGTCTCTGTGAATGTCCAAAACGACCTGGAGTTCCGGATACTTTTTCAGATATTTTTGAATCGAGTTTCTTGATCGTTCATACGCGCCGCGGTATGTCGTGTCATAAACCGTTTTATCGTGTATCACCGCAAAGCCCGCTTTGGTCAGTTGGTCGGCGACTTCCGTACCTACCCTGGCGATATTCTTCGCGGAGTCCGCCGTGCGGCTGCTGTAATCGCGGGCATACCAGCCGCGTTCAAGCATTTCGAAGCCCTCTGTTGTATGCGTGTGGATGATCAAAACAGCCGGTTTTGTTTTGTCTTTGATTGCCAGTTTCAACGGTTCCTTGAGAACCTTCTCTATATTCAGCGATTTTGTCGCTGTCGCGTTTTTAACGGTGACATTTTTATAAACCGACGAAGCGTTTTTTATGCCGTAAGTCATCTCTTCAATCAGCCCGTCCTTCTTCTGGCCGGCGAAAGCGGTTTGCGCTTTCTTTATAAGGGCGGCGATATCCGCCGGCGTATAAACAAGGTCATCCGTCGAGGAGAGTTTTTTGGTTTGAACAACACCGGTTAGGGAAAAGAAACGATTCGTATCCGCCGTCCGGTTTTCCGTTTCGCCCGGGCTTCTGTCTGCCGCGCGCCTGACAAGAGCTACTCCCCCTTCGGGCAGAGCAATGCCCGCGCAAAACAACGCGGCCTTTCCGACAGCGCCCGAAGCGGGGCGTGAAGCGGCAGTCAACATGGTTATTATTGACAAGATGACCGAAATAATTACCGGTATTTTACTTTTTGTTTTACTGTTTGATTTCATCTCTCGTCCCCCGCCGCCCGCCAAGGCAGCTTCAGCGGTTATAACCGAAAGCTGTTTAGCGTTTGCCGGAAAGCATCGGGCATCCGGCCTATCGTAATATACCTATGCTTTCCGGTCCATAATTAGAATGGTCCGCGCGACCGGGTGAGCCGAGCGACGGAGTCTTTTGCCTGTCAGGAAACGAGGGAAAGGAGATCCTCCGCGTCAATATGCGGCTGTAAAGCTCTGTTGATTGCCAGGGCTACGAGGCGCGATGCCCTCTCGATGACGAGGTCGATTTCCCGGGGCGTGATCATCATTTGCGAACCGTCGGGTTCCAAGTTGTTTCTCAGTTCTTCCTCGTTAATTTCCGAATGGCTTTGGGAAACAAGGTCATAGGCGAGTGTGGCCGCGTCGACAACCGTCGGCACCCCGACGGAAACAACGGGAACACCGAGCGTTGATTCGTTAATTTCCGTTCTCGCGTTCCCCACACCGGAACCCGGCGTTATGCCCGATGTCGCCATTTGCACGGTGCAGCCCAACCTCGAGAGCCGTCGCGCCGCGAGAGCGTCGACGGTTATCACAACGGAAGGTTGCACGGTCTTAACAACCCCGGCGATGATTTCTCCCGTCTCGATGCCCGTCCGGCCTAAAACACCCGGTACGATAGCCGAGACAGCCCTCAAGTCCCCGAGCCCCATGGATTTGGCTATTTCGCCGCTGATGTGGCGGGTCGCGAGGGTCAGCTCGGAGCACTTCGGCCCGAGCGCGTCAGGCGTTATGCTTTCATTGCCGAGCCCCGCGACGAGAACCGTCCCTTCTTTCGGCAGCAATCCGGCGAGTTCCTGCGCGACAGCCTCGAGTCTGCCGTCAAGAAGCTGGGCGGACTTTGTAAAAGGAGGAACCTCGACGGTGATGTATTTGCCAAGCGGTTTGCCGAGCGCTTTAGCGCCCTCTTCATCAAGCACATCGATTCTTGTTACTTTCGCGTTATCCTTTTCAATTGTTTCGCAGCGGATACCCGCTATTTCCTTCCCCCGGAAGTTCTCTCTGAGTTCGAGCGCCAGATCTGTTCTGAAATTCATAAATATCTCCCCGGTTTCTGTATTAATTCAAGCCAACGGTAACAGGTTGCTGGGCAACGGGCAAAAACGGATAAAAATCTTTTTTTATTAAATTTCCTTGCATTTTCACAACAATTGTGTTAATATTCGTATCTGTGCAACGAAGGAGGTGTCACCATGCCCAACATTAAATCCGCAAAAAAACGCGTCCTTGTCAACAAAACGAAAACCCAACGCGCGAAAGCCCACAACTCCGCCCTGAAAACGGCTGTTAAAAAAGCCGCTGTTGCTGTTGAAACAAATGCCGGCAACAAAGAGGAGCTTGTGAGGGCGGCGATAAAAAAGGTTGACCAATCGGCCGCGAAAGGCATTATTCACAAAAACAACGCGGCCCGCAAAAAGTCAGCTCTCGCGAAATCGCTCAACAAAGCCTGATTTCGGGTTGTCTCAATTGCGGCCTGCGGTTCTTCGCAAGGCCGCGTTCCATTTTGTGAAAAACAAACTGTGTGGTTGACTTTTTGCATCTGCGGCTATATACTATATTCGTTAGGCAACCGATGAGGCTGTCCGGCAATAAAAACAGGAGGTGCCATAGAATGGATGCTTTAAAAAAAGTTCTCAAAATTATTGGCATTATTACAGCTGTTGCGGCTGCAGCGGCCGGCATTTATTTCGCTGTAACGAAAATAATGGAACGCAAAAAGGAGTGCGACGACGAAGAAAACTTTGTCTCATGTTCCTGTTTGGATGACGAACCCGTCGAATCGGAAGCGCCCGAGCAATAAGATCAAACTCAACACAGCGTCCGGCAACAAAGCCGGACGCTTTTTTTGCGGCTATTTGTCTTTTGGTTTTGCGAAAAACGACACCGCCAGGCCGCTCAAAACCGCCGCGGTGATTCCCGCCGATCCTGCATTCAAAGGCCCCGTTATCACGCCGAGCAGGCCTTCTTTCATGATCAGTTCCTTCGTGCCGCGCGCGAGGTTAAACCCGAAACCCGTCAAAGGCACTGTCGCGCCGGCGCCCGCCCATTGAAAAAACGGTTCGTAAACACCCGCCCCGCCGAGTATGACTCCTAAAACGACAAAGGCGACCAGAATTCTGGCGGGAGTCAATTTTGTCAGGTCAATCAGCAACTGGCCAACAACACAAATAAAACCTCCCGCGACGAACGCCTTTAAAAGATCCCAAACAATTTGCATATTACCGGCCTCATATACGGTTTAATCGGAAATATTGTTCGCTTTTCGCGTCAGGTTATACCAAAAAAAACATCCCGCCTTGAAAAAGACGGGATGCGTTTTCTGTTCTTTACAGCATTCGGCCTTTAACGAACACATACCGAATTCGGCAGTCGGCATCGAGAACCAGAATGTCGGCGTTTTTTCCCGGCGCCAGGCTGCCCGTAAAACCGTCTGCCCGGATGGCTTTTGCCGGGTTAATGGTACATGATTTCAAAGCGTGTTTAAATGGTATGCCGAATTTCAGAAGATTGAGAAACTCCTCGTACAGATTCGTTGTGCTCGCCGCGAAAGTACCGTCTTTCAAGGTCGCTTTGCCGTTTTTTACATAGATGGTTTGCCCGGCGAGGTCATATTCCCCGTCGCCGCAGCCGGCAGCCTTGTTCGCGTCGCTGACAGCCACGGCCCTGTCCTCCCCTAAAAGTTTGAACGCCATCCGTAAAACCGGCGGGTGCGCGTGCAACCCGTCGCAGATGAGCTCCGCCGTGGAGTCCGGGTTGTCGAAAGCGGCGACCACCGGCCCGGGCGCCCTGTGTTCAATGGGCGGCATGGCGCTGAACAAGTGCGTCGCGTGGGAAAAGCCGTTTTGGTAACCGGACGCGGCTGTTTCAAAATCGGCGTCGGTATGCGCTTGTGAAACCGTACAGCACGCACAAGCCTCCCGGGCGAACGCGAACGCACCCTCAATTTCCGGCGCGAGGTCGACAAGGCTGATTTTGCAGATAGAAAAAAGCCGTTTAAACATTTCAATGTCCGGCTTTCGGATATGCTCGGCCGGTTGGGCTCCTTTTTTTTCAGTGGACAAGAAGGGGCCTTCCATATTTACGCCGTGTATATACGCTCCCTTTTCCGAGCCCATATACCCGGCAACGGCTTGGAATTGTCGGGCAAGCTGCTCCTCGGGCTGCGCCATGGTGGCCGGGCAGAACGAGGTCACGCCATGTTGCGCGAGAAAAACGGACATTTTTTCGAGCGACCGCGCGCTCGCGTCGTTCATATCCGCCCCCGCGCAGCCATGAATATGAATGTCTATAAAACCGGGCAGTATGGTGAAGCCGGACAGGTCAAGTTCCTCGTCCGGCTCCAAACAGCTGCCGATTCCGGCAATTTTTCCGTTTGCGATGAGCAAATCGGATTTCACAGGTTCAAAATCGGCGCCGTATACAACGGCGTTTTTGAGCAGCATATCAGTAGGCCTTTCCCCAATAGAGCATCTGCCCGGCGGGCTTGCCGCAGCACACGCAGTTGTCGCCGACAGTTTCCTGCTCGAAAGGAATGCAACGGGAGGTAACGCCGGCCTCCTCTTTCAATCTCTCTTCACACGCGCCGCCACCGCACCACATCGCCTTGATAAAGCCCGGGCGTTTCTCGGCGATGTCTTTCATTTCGTCGAAAGTCGCCGCGGAATACGTCATTTCCTGCCTGCGGGCCAGCGCCTTGCCGTAAACACCGCGTTTGACCGCCTCAAGCTGCCCGGGAACGGTTTCGGCAAGGGAGTCAAGAGACACAAACACCTTTTCCCTGTTATCCCTGCGCACGAGAACACATTGGTTTTCCGCAATATCCTTCGGCCCGATCTCCAGCCGGAGAGGCACGCCTTTCATTTCGTACTCCGCGAACTTCCACCCGGCGGAATTGTCCGAATCATCAAGTTTCACGCGGCAGACTTCGGAAAGCGCCGTTTGAATCTCACGCGCTTTTTCGAGCACGCCTTCTTTGTGCGGCGCAATGGGTACAATGACGACCTGAACCGGAGCGACAGCCGGCGGTAAAACCAAGCCGTCGTTGTCACCGTGAGTCATGATGATCGCGCCGATTATCCGGCTGGACATACCCCAGGATGTCTGATGCGGATACTGCAGGGTGTTGTCCCTGCCCGTAAACCGGATGTCGAAGGCGCGGCTGAAACCGTCGCCGAAATAATGCGATGTGCCGCTTTGAAGGGCCTTGCCGTCGTGCATCATCGCCTCAATCGTATAGGTCGCCAAGGCGCCCGCGAATTTCTCTTTGTCCGTTTTTTTGCCTTTGATGACCGGTATCGCCAGACTGTTCTCGGCAAAATCAGCGTAGACATTGAGCATTCTCTCGGTCTCGGCCAACGCCTCTTCGGCGGTTTCGTGCATGGTGTGCCCTTCCTGCCAGAAAAATTCCATGGTGCGCAGAAACGGCCTTGTCGTTTTTTCCCACCGGACGACGGAACACCATTGGTTATACAACTTGGGCAGGTCGCGGTACGATTGGATGACTTCGCTGTAATGGTCGCAAAACAGCGTTTCGGAAGTCGGGCGGACACACAGCCGTTCCTGCAGCTTTTCATCCCCGCCATGCGTCACCCAGGCGACCTCCGGCGCGAAGCCTTCCACATGGTCTTTTTCTTTTTGGAGAAGGCCTTCCGGTATGAACAGAGGCATCATGACATTTTCATGGCCCGTTGCCTTGAACATGGCATCAAGCCCGTCGCGTATGTTCTCCCAAAGCGCCGTGCCGTAAGGGCGGATGACCATGCAGCCGCGCACGCCGGAATACGAAGCGAGTTCCGCTTTTTTAACGACATCCGTATACCATTTTGTGAAATCCGCCTCCATGGAGGTGATTTCCTCAACCATTTTCTTCTGTTGATGCAACCTTAACATCCTTTCAAGCGCGTTTGTGTCAGTTTTCTTCAATGAATTTTACAATATCCCCGACCGTCTTGATGTTTTCAAGTTCCTCGTCGGGCACTTCCATGTCGAATTCGTCCTCAATGGTCATGGCCAGGTCAATCAAGTCGAGGCTGTCCGCCTGAAAGTCGTTGGCGATGTTAGACTCCATGGTTACATCGTCTTCGGTGACACTGAATTGATCGCAAATTATTTTTTGGACTTTTTTAAATACCACAGGTTACCGCTCCTTATTTAATATAATAATGCAATGCCTTAGATAAGAATAGTATTCACATTTTTCTGTTTTGTCAAGGGTTTCGGATATTTTTTGAAAAACGCCCGCGCGGATCGCGTTCGCGCCGCAAGAAGCCGGCTTTGCGAAAACACAAATACGGGATAATCTTTTGCAATCCGCCTGTTTATATCCTGCATAACAATATGCAAAAGACCGGTTATAAAACCACCATGGATACGACCGTGAATAAAATCGGGTTTATTGTTATAATTTTACAATTAAAATATGTAAAGCGATTTGCCTTACGCGTGTGGAAAACTCGGTGGAAAATGTGTAAAACCTTGTTTTTGACACTGTTTTTCGGTAAATTCAGGTAAAGAAAAGACCTTTACATCCAAGGATTCTTTGAGTATATACCAGTTATTCCCATTGTATATGCATTTTGCATATACATATTGCGGTTTGCAGGAATTGCCCGGTTTGACCACGCAGAAATCAGAACGCAAAAAACCGCCCTCGTGCGGGCGAAGGCGGTCTGTCACAGGAAGCGCATACTGCCGTTCAGGATTGTCTCCACTTGCTGGGTATCTGCCGGAAATCCGGTGAAGTTGAAAGCATGGCACCTTCATTGAACCGGGTGATCCCGTACTTCACATAATCGTTATACAGCGCCTCATGCGCGTCCCGCCAGGTAAAAGGATTCTGGCCGCGGTTGAATTCAGAAACTTTGTTGCAGGCTTTCCAATACCGCCAGGAAAGTTCGGACATTTTAATATGCGTCAACTGCTCTTCGGTTTCGGCAAACTCAGCCGCCTTGGCCCACAGGTCGTTGCCGTATTGAATTTCGTTAGGCGTTAACCGAAGGACCCCCGGCTCTGCCATGTTGTTGAAAATATGCATATGGTCTTTTTTGCCGGTGTTGCGCGTTGTCATATCGATGTATTCCCGGACATACTGCCAGCCTTTGCCGTAATACGCCCTGAGGAAGTCGTTCATTGTCTTGTCATAGTCGATGTCCGGGTTCCAAAGAAGTTTCGCCAGCAAATAGGCTCGCAGTTCGGCGAACTCGGCGTTGCACTGAGAGGCCATATAGTTGCCTTCCTCATAAACGCCCTTGACATTGTTGGCGGCAAAGAACCGCATATTGGGCTGCATGACGCCGAAATTGGGGAACGGGCCTAAGAAGTTGGAGTAATTGGTGGTGTAGTCCCAAATATAAATCCGGTTGCAGATTTTCTTCCAGTTTTGAAGGTCGGCGCAAAAATCCACATTGTCCGCACAACGGGGGTCGTCGAGCGGGTGAGCGAAGCAGCACTCAATGGAGCAAAGGCGCACAATCACGTTATCGCGCGGGACGACATGGTCCGGCGCTTTCCGGGTGTACTGATAAGCGAAAGTATCCAGGGCAACATCCGGGTAATTATCTTTGATATTATCCGCGACGGCATTGACGAAACGAATCAGCGTGCCGGAATGGGAACCCTCGTATTCGTCGATCGCCTTGCAGTTTTCACATTGGCAGTAATCCTGGTTGTCGTGCTGCGTCAGTGAGATGATCTGCGCATTGGGGTTTGCCGCGAGCATATCACGGACCTGCTGAATGACCCGGGCAAGGGTGTCCGGATTGGTCAAGCACAGCTGGTTCGGTTTTCTTTCGCCGGTATCTTCCCGCCAGGCGTAGTACTCGGGGTGGTCGGCAAAGTACACGCTTGAGGGCAGGATCGACGTCGTCAGCGTGTGGCAGAAGCTGCCCGTATAGCCCATGGTGCCGCCCTGCGCCTCGCTGAGCCGGCGGTAGGTATTGCCGTTTAATTTGTTGGCGATGCTGTAGGTTTGGTCGCGCGGGCTGATCCAATCCGTTTCCCGGTATTCGAACACCGGTTTTTGGGTGATGTTGATGTCAACCGGGATCTTCAGGTCGTCGGCATGGGGAACGACAATGAGAGACGAGGTGAACCAACGGCAACCGAGCACTTCCTCGAGGAAGGTATATACGCCGTAAAGCGTTCCCCTCTTTTCGCCACCGGCGATGACCAATTTCTGCCCCACGGTTTTGATCATCAGCCCTTCGTCGCCGAGGCTTTCTCTGTCGACGGTGTAACCGAAACCTTCCCGGTTCGTCTTGCCGACAAGGATCTCCTGCGCAGCGGCGGCCGTGTCGTCGGTTACGACAGGCAGCGTCACGCCGCAGATTTGCCGGATGTAATCCTGCAGGGTTTGAGCCGCGGTGAGTTCCGACGGCGAGCAAGCAGCCCCGCGGACAATAACATAGCCGCTGCTGCCGTCTTGCGTTATATTCATGGTTTCCACCTCCACGGGGGTAATGATGTCCGGCGGCGGGTTGAACGGGGGAATTGCCGGATTGATCAAGTTGCCGATGAGAAGCGCTAGGCTCGAGAACAAGGCGATGAGAATTTTCAGGATACTCGGCATCAAACCACTTCCTTTTTTATATTTTTGGCAGTCCCGGGGATATACTTCCTGCCTCCTTTACACAATACCAGCATCGGCGCGTGAATTCAATATACCGGTCATCTTTTAGTTCATGCCCCTCCATTTCGTCGGAATACATAAAAAGGAATCGAAGGAAAATTCAAGCGGATGGCCTTCGCTGCGCATGGTGACACCACGCCCGCAGCTTTTTACCGGCTGCGGGCGCTGAATTATTCATTCGCTTTCATCAATTGACGTTATTCTTAAGCTCTTGCAGGGCATCCGCCAGTTCTTTCGGCAGCCGGTCAAACTTGCCGTAAAACTCCTCGATGCCTTCGGCCTCGGCTTTCCAAAGAGCCGGGTCAACGTCCAATATGGATTCGAGCTGCTCCGGGCTGACCTTGTCTTCGATACCCTCGATGTTGATGTCCTTCGCGTACGGGATATAGCCGATCGCGGTTTTGCGGGCATCGACCTCTTCGTCGCAGCGCTGAATAATCCAGTCGAGCACGCGCAGGTTGTCGCCGAAGCCCGGCCACAGGAAGTGCCCTTCGTCATCCTTGCGGAACCAGTTGACATTGAATATTTTCGGCGCTTTTTTCGGGTCAAGCGTTTTACCGATATCGATCCAATGCTGCCAATAATCGGCCATATTGTAGCCGCAGAAGGGCAGCATCGCCATCGGGTCGCGCCGCACAACGCCCACGGCTCCCGCCGCGGCGGCCGTCGTTTCGGAGGCCATGACGGAACCGACGAACACGCCGTGGTTCCAGTCGGTCGCCTGATAAACGAGCGGGGCGAGTTTGGCGCGGCGGCCGCCGAACACCATGGCGGACAATTTCACGCCCTTGGGGTTCTCAAACTCGCTGCTGATGCACGGGCAGTTGACGGCCGGAGCGGTGAAGCGGCTGTTGGGATTCGCGCCGGGGTCTTTACTTTCTTTGCCGTTCCAGGGGTTGCCCTTCCAATCCACGGCGTTTTCGGGCGGGTTTTTGTCGAGGCCTTCCCACCAGACGGTGTTGTCGTCGAGGTTGTGGACGACATTGGTGAAGATTGTGCCCTTGCGGGTTGAGGCGAGGGCGTTGAAGTTGGATTTTTCGTTGGTGCCGGGCGCGACGCCGAAGAAACCGAATTCCGGGTTGATGGCATAAAGGGCGCCGTCCTCGCCTTTTTTAATCCACGCGATGTCATCGCCGACGCACCAGACTTTATAGCCTTTCTTGACATAGCCTTCGGGGGGAATGAGCATAGCCAGGTTGGTCTTGCCGCAGGCGGACGGGAAAGCGGCCGAAATATATTGGATGTCGCCCTTCGGGTTTTCGATGCCGAGGATCAGCATATGCTCGGCCTGCCAGCCTTCCTTCCAGCCCTGATACGACGCGATGCGCAGGGAAAAGCATTTTTTGCCCAGAAGCACATTTCCGCCGTAACCGGAGTTGACGGATATAATCGTATTATCCTGCGGGAAGTGGCAGATGTACCGTTTTTCCTCATCGATTTGACATTTGCAGTGAAGACCGCGAACCCAGTCGTTGCTGTCGCCGAGGCAGTCGAGAACCGCCTTGCCGACACGGGTCATGATGGCCATGTTCAGCACAACATAGATGGAATCCGTCAGTTCGATGCCTATCTTGGAAAGCGGGGAGCCGACGGGACCCATCGAATACGGAATGACATACATCGTCCGACCCTGATAGCTGTCCCTCGCGATATCGTAAAGCATTTGATACGCCTCGGCCGGTTCCATCCAATTGTTGGTCGGGCCCGCCTCGTCCTTGGTCGGTGAGCAGATAAAGGTGCGGTGTTCCACGCGCGCAACATCGTTAACGGCCGTGCGGTGCAGATAGCAGTCGGGCAGTTTTTCCTCGTTGAGTTTATGCATTTCACCGGTTTGGCACGCTTCGGCGCGCAGGGCTTCGATTTGTTCGTTCGACCCGTTAATCCAAACAATGGCGTCGGGTTTGACGAGGGCGGCCTGCTCTTTTATCCAATCCAGGACGGTTTTGTTGTTTGTGAGTTGCAACACATAATCCCCTTTCTGATGACCCTTGTTGAAGTTGTTCCATTATTATATTCGATAGCACGGCTTAAATCAATTGACGAACAGTAAACTTTTATGCTTTATTCCTCTGATTTTCGTTTATTTTGAATAAATCGTTATCCAATCCTGCATTTTTAGTTCTACTGTTCATAAATAAGCGTATCTATCGGCATCGACGCGCAAGCGTTAAGCGATAGTTTTGCAATCTTCCCTTCAAGGTATTCATAATAGCCCTGCGCGCCGACCATGGCGGCATTGTCGCCGCAAAGAGAAATATCGGGCATATACAATTCCCAGCCGTTGAGTTCGCAAATGCCGGTAAACCGTTCGCGAAGGCGTGTATTCGCGGAAACGCCGCCCGCCAGAGCGATTCGGCGATATCCTTTATCACGGGCCGCCTTTTCGGTATTCTCGGCCAGGCAGTTGACGACCGCCTGAATATAGGACGCGCCGAAATCAGCCACGTTCACGGTTTCGCCTTTTTGCGCGGTGTTGTTTATAAGGTTGAGAGCGGCGGTTTTCAGCCCCGAAAAACTGAAATCGTACTCCCTGCCCTCCACCCTCGGCCTGGGAAAGGGATAAGCTTTCGCGTTGCCGCCGGCGGACGCTTTGTCGAGGTTCACGCCGCCGGGATACGGCAAGCCGACCGCCCTGGCCGCCTTGTCGAGCGCTTCGCCCGCGGCGTCGTCGCGCGTCCGGCCTACGACCGTAAAAGCCGTGTAACCGTTGACTTCAATAATATGGCTGTGGCCTCCGGAAACCACGAGGCATAAGAAGGGCGGTTCCAGATCTTGAAAGGTGATATAATTGGCCGCGATATGGGCGCGGAGATGGTGGACGGGAATCAACGGCAAGCCGGCAGCGTAAGAAAGGCCTTTGGCAAAGTTGACGCCGACGAGCAATGCCCCGATCAAGCCCGGCGAGAAGGTCACGGCGACGGCGTTCAGGTCTTTCATAGAGCAGCCCGCTTTTTCGAGCGCCGTGTCCACGACGCCGGATATCGCCTCGATGTGCCGGCGGGAAGCGATTTCCGGCACGACGCCGCCGTAAAGGATGTGCTCTTCCACCTGCGAGGCGACGATATTCGAAAGAACCGTCCGGCCGTTTTCGACAACGGCGGCGGCGGTTTCGTCGCAGGAAGTTTCGATGGCCAGAATTTTCATTTTAAGAGACCCCTGAAATTTATTACTCTGTGGAACGTAATATAGTTGTTGTCATGAAAGCTCGCGGCACGGTTGAACGCGGTTCTTGAAAGGAACAGCAGATCCTCCCCGTCAAACAGGAAATCGACGTATTGAAACGCCACCTGTTCGGGGTCCTCGTTCGAATAGTCGAGCAGGTCGCAGAGAACGCGCCACTGTTCCAAATCCGGTGAAGCGCTCAAAGACGCGATGTTCCGCTTGCTTTCGGGCCCCGCGGCGTCGGCTTCCTTGATGCGGTTGACAACGGAAAAGTACATGCCCGACACATCGTCATACAGCACGCTGAATTTAGACCGGTTGCCGTAAAAATCCACGGTCTTATAAAACGACAGCCGCTTACCCGGTTCTTCCGCGCTGCCTTTGAGGATGACCGCCCTGTTTTTGTCCGGCACACAGCCGCCCGTCCGGTAACCGAGGAAATCGAAAATGTCACCATTCGGGGAAACCACGGCGCTGCCCTCGAGCAAGCCCCGGCTCTCGCCTTTCACGGTGCCCTCCCAGGTAGAATCGTATCGCAGCGGTTTCGTCAGGCTCCAGTTCGACGCGTCAAGCAAATCGGCGTTTTCGTCGACGGAAAGCAGGCAGGAGGCATGGCCTCCCTTGCTCCAGGCGCCGAAGTCAATCGCCGTCCACAGCCTGCCGGCGTGGGATATCACGGGCATCGGCGCTTTATGCGGCCCGTTTTCCATAAAAGAGCAGCTTCCCCGGAACAGCACTTCCGGCATACCGAACGTCGTTCCGCCGTCTTCCGATTTGCCGATCAACAGGTCGCCGTATTCCGTGGACATGGCAAGCATATACAAAGCGCCTCTATGAACAAACAGTTTGCCCCAAAAACAAGGGAACAGCTCGGTCAGATACCGCCAGCTTTCGCCGCCGTCCTCCGAGCTCAACAGAATGGTCAGGTTCTGCGGGTTTTTGGCGGCGTAGACATCCATGGAAGCGACCAGGTTACCGTCGGGCAGCTTGACGAGGGACGGGCTGCACAGATACCGGCCGGAAAACGAATAGGCCGGGTCGTCGGGATGAAGGTAATTGACCACCATTCCCGGCACGAAGCCGGTTCGCGCGAGCCGCCTTTCGCTTTCGCGTCCCTCGGTTTTCACATACAGCTCGTATTCGCCGCAAGAATCCAGGCCGGTTAGGAGCGCGTGTTTGTCCTTCGTCGAATAGTATGAAAACGCGTCATCGGCTGTTCTTTTAAAACACACGGTATATTGGGTTCCCCGGTTGTGTTTCGCCATTATGTCCAGCCATTCCACCGCGATTACGCCCGGACCCGGGGCCAGCCGGCATATATACAGATACTCGTCCGGCTCAAAATCGAGAGGTTTGTATGGTTTGAAACTCCATGTTGTTATGCCCTTCATCCATCCGCCACCTCGTTAAGGTATTTCGTCAAAATCAAGGCGTCTTCCACCGGTTTCCGGTAATACTCTTTGCGCCGCCCCGCTTCTTGAAACCCGTTCTTTTGATAAAGCCGCACAGCCGCAAGGTTCGACGGGCGCACCTCCAAGGTGATAAAGGTGTTTTGCCTCTCTTGCGCGTCCTCGATGGCCGCCGTTAAAAGCGCTTGGCCAATACCCGCCCGCCGCCGCTCCGGCGCGACGGCCAAATTGGTAATATAGCATTCCCCGGCGACCTCGTAAAACCCGATATAACCGGCAACTTCATCGCCGCGGACGGCAACAAGATAACGCGCCAGGCGGTTGTCGAGCTCCTGCTCGATCGCGTTTTCACTCCACGGCTCCGAAAAACTCTGTTTTTCGACGGACGCCATGGCCCGGATATGGGAACGGTTCATCGGTACAATCGAAATATCCATTGCCACCCGCCGATTAAAATTTGACCATCCAAACCCGCATGTCGCTTTCCCCCCGGTTGGCGAACGCGTAGTAAGGAATGAATTTGATTGTTTGCGGTTGATACCCCTCGCCGACGGGAATGTATAAGCCGTCGGTTTCGCCGTCCGTCTTTTTGTACCCTTCGGTTTTCAGTCCGCCGATATTCAGCCGCGGCTCATAGAAATCCTTGACCTCGGCGCAGACATCCACCCTCAAAGCCCACAGCTCGCCGCCGTTGTCGGCGCCTTCGGCGCAATAGACGACCGGCCCTTTTTGAAGTGCCGTGAGCCCGGCGTCCTCCGCGGCAAGGGCGTGCGCCTCAAACCAGCGGGGCGTCATATCCATATTAAAAACGAGTGTCATTTCGTCTTCCCGACAGGCAACATAGGCGTAACCCTTTTTGACTTCAAAATCCGCCGGTTCCCCGCCGCCTTCCACGGTATAACGCGGGCACCATCCCGGAATACGAAAGGCGAAGGTTTTATCCTTCATGCCTTCTATAAGGAACTCGACTTTGCCGTCGTCCGGATAAGAGGTTTTTTGGGTAATCCGGACCGGGTTTCCGTCGATATCAAATGCCGTTTCGCTTTCCATATAGTGATGGGCGAAAACCGTGTTTTCGTTGTATGTATATACATAGTCGCCGATGGAAGCGATAAAACGGGTCATGTTCGGCGGGCAGCACGAGCAGCCGAAAACCTCAAGGCGTTGCGTGATGGGGTAGCGCGTTTTCTTCTTTTGCGGCAGGGAACGGTCAAAGAGATTGATTTCCAGCGGGTTTTCATAGAAGAAAGCACTGCCGTCGAGCGAGATTCCGGATAAAATGCCGTTATACATCGCCCGTTCGGCCGCGTCGGCGTAGACGGAATTCGCTTCGATGCGGCACATCCGGCCCGCGAACAAAAACAGTGAGATGGCGGCGCAGGTTTCGGCGTAAGCGGTGGTGTTCGGCAGGTCGTAGTCGACCGTGAAGGCTTCGCCATTCGACGTCGAGCCGATGCCTCCCGTAATATACATCCTCTTTTCGGTAATGTTGTCAAACAGCTTGCGGCAGGCTTCAAACAGCCCTTTGTCATCGTATTCCCAGCTTAAATCGGCCATCGCGCTGAAAAGATAACCGGCGCGCACGCAATGCCCTTCGGCCGTTTCCTGCTCGCGGACGGGCAGATGGTCCTGGACATAGATATCGTTCTCGCCCGCCCGCACTTCTTTTGCGTCCTGCGTGCCCCGGATATCGACGAAATGCCGGCTGAGTGCAAGATAGCGCTTCTCACCCGTGCAGCGCCAGAGCTTGACGAGCGCGAGCTCGATTTCCTCATGGCCGCAGGTGCTGAACTCCGCGGAATCATCGGTTTTAAACACCTTTTCGATGTGGTCCGCGTACCGGCGCATGGCATTGAGGAACTTGTCTTTGCCGGTCGCCTCATAATAAGCGACCGCCGCCTCGATCAAATGGCCGGCGCAGTAAAGCTCGTGAGCCATGCGGTTGAAAAAGCGGTTATCCGGCTCGCAGACGGTGAAATAGATGTTGAAATACCCGTTCTCATCCTGGTTTTTTTCGATTAAATCCACGACGTTGTCGACATAGGCTTCCAGCGCATTATCCTCATGTTTCTCGAGGATATAGGCGGCGGACTCAAGCCACTTCGCCACGTCGGAATCCCAGAAAATATGCGGTTGGTTCGGCTCGCCCTCTTTCCAGTCGAATTTGAACGCGTCAAAGCGGCCGGTGTTCTCAAATTGCTCCCTGACGCTGCCGAGCGTGACATCTCTGTTGAGCTCCTGGCGTTCGCGCCAAAAGCCCCCCGTAATGTCCACATTCGAGAATCGCACCTGCGCGGATGTTTCCATAGTTTTGCCTCCCGCTTTTTTATTGATTTAAAAAAAAAGGAAACAGTTCCTCGAGCCCTTCGATAATTTTTTTCGCGCACAGGCGGTATTCCTCCAAACTGCCGCCGTAGGGGTCGGGCACGCCGCCGGCGAGAACAACCTTCTTTTCCTCCGGCACATCCTTCAGAAGTTCCGCGTGGGCCGGTGTCATACAAACCAGAAACTCCGCTTCGTCAGCCATATAGGGGCTGTAGGCGCGGGAGCGGTGACCGGAGATATCCGCGCCCCATTCGGCCGCCGCGGCAATCGCGTTAGGCGTCGCTTCATCCCCGGGCATGGCCGCCAGGCCCGCGCTCTCGGCCGTAAAGCCTTGTAATGACCGGTCTTGAGCCAACTTATTGAACAAACCCGCCGCCATGGGGCTTCGGCAGGTGTTGCCCGTGCAGATAAACAGTATTTTTTTCATGATTATCCCTTCGCGTCGAACCATGTTTTGCCGGAGTGCACATCGGCGGCGAGGCGGACGCGCAGTTTCACCGCGTTTTCCATCTCGTAATCCAAAATTTCCGCCACCCGGTCCGCTTCCTCAACAGGCGCCTCCACGATGAGTTCGTCGTGCACCTGCAAAATCAGTTTGGCTTTCAGGTTTTCGCTTTCAAGGCGCTTGTGCACCCTGACCATAGCGATTTTGATCAAATCGGCGGCGGTGCCCTGAATGGGCATGTTGAGCGCAACCCTTTCGCCGAAGGCGCGCATAGCGGCGTTGGAGGAACTGAGTTCCGGCAGGTAGCGGCGGCGCTTGAACATCGTTTCAACATAGCCTTTGGCTTTGGCGTCTTCCACAATTCGCTTCATGTATTCACGAACACCCGAGAAATGGCTTAGGTACCCTTTAATGTACCGGTCCGCTTCCGCGCGGGTCACTTTGATATCTTTCGCTAAAGAAAACGCGCCGATACCGTAAACGATGCCGAAATTGACGGCCTTCGCGCGGCTTCTCATCAGCGGCGTTACCATAGGCAGCGGTATATTAAAAACCTGGGACGCGGTGATCGCGTGAATATCCTGCTCCTCGTTAAAGGCGTTAATCATCACCTCGTCGTCTGCGATATGGGCGAGCACTCTCAACTCAATCTGCGAATAGTCGGCGTCGACAAGAACGCAGCCTTCTTTAGCCCGGAAGAAACGCCGCAGTTCCCTGCCGAGTTCCGAGCGTATCGGGATGTTCTGCAAATTCGGCTCGGTGGAGGAAATCCGGCCCGTTCTTGTTTCGGTTTGTTTGAGGGTCGAGTGAATGCGGCCATCCTCCCCGATGACCTTGACAAGGCCGTCGCAGTAGGTGGATTTCAGCTTCGCGAGTGTCCGGTATTCCAAAATCAAATCGATAACGGGATGTTCGCCCGAAAGCGCCTCAAGCACTTCGGCGTTGGTGGAGTACCCGGTCTTTGTCTTTTTAACGGCGTTGAGCCCAAGCTTGCCGAAAAGGGCTTCGCCGAGCTGCTTAGGGGAGTTCAGATTGAATTCATAACCGACCATGTCAAAAATATCCGATGCCGCGCCGTTAATACGGGTCTCCAGGGTTTTGCCGAAGTTTTCAATGCCTTCTTTGTCAACGGCAAAACCTTCGCGTTCCATATCGGCTAAAACCAGCGCGAGCGGGATCTCCATATCGGCGAGCAGCCCCGCCTGGCCGTTTTTTTCTATCTCCGCGTCGAGAGCCGCGGCAACGGTGGGCAGCAGCGCCGCGTCAAAAGCGTCCGGATCGTCGGAAGAAACAAGCGGTTCGGGCACGGCGTATCCTTTCGCGAGCCGGCGGATATCGTAGCCGGCCGCGTTGGGGTTGAGAATATACCCCGCGAGCATCACATCCCCGAGCCGGCCTTTCAACACGGCGCCTTCGCGCAGGCAGCAGGCCGCGAAGGTTTTCATGTCGTGCGTGGTCTTTTGTATCGATTCGTCGCCGGCGAAAGACTTTAAAAACACGGAAAAATCGTCGTCGGAGGCCGGCGCCGATACCACTTCATCATCAAAAGCAAAATACAGCCCAACCGGCGCGCTTCCCGCATATTTGACCGTAAAAACAGCCGCATGTTCCTTTTTAAGCCGTTCAAGCAAACCGAAGAGGTCGTTTTCAACGGTGAAACCCAGCGCTTTTGTCTCGTTGTTCTCTTTCTTATGAACGGGAATCGGTTCTTCTTTCAGGTCGAATCGCTCGAGGAGTTTGAACATCTCCAGGTCCGCCATCAGCCTGGTCACCCGGTAAGAATCCGGTTCGGATGGGATAAACACCTCCGGCGCGGTTTCAACCGGCACATCCTTGTTAATTGTGCCGAGTTCCCGGCTTAAGAACGCCATGTCCCGGCCGGCGGTAAGCTTATCCCTCAGCGCGGGTTTAATGTCAATGGTATCGAGGCCTTCGTAAATGCGGTCAATCGAGCCGAAGCGGGATATTAAGTCGGACGCGGTTTTCTGCCCGACGCCCGCCACGCCGGGAATGTTGTCGGAACTGTCGCCCATGAGGGCTTTAATTTCGATGAGTTGAGCCGGTTCAACCCCGTATTCTTCCTTGATTTTATCGACGGTGTAACGGACGGTCACCGGGCGGCCCATGGCGGTCGAAGCCAGAAAGACATTGACACAGTCTGTTACGAGCTGAAGGGAGTCCCTGTCGCCCGTGGCAATCACCACATCCGCGATTTCCCCGCATTTTTGCGCGAGGGTGCCGAGGATATCGTCGGCTTCAAAGCCCGGCTTCTCTAAAATCTTATACCCTAAATAACCGAGAAGCTCTTTTAGAACGGGCAGCTGCTGCGCGAGCTCGGGCGGCATGCCCTTTCGCTGCGCTTTGTAGCCGCCGTACATCCCGTGGCGAAAAGTCGGTTCCGGCCTGTCGAAAGCGATGGCAACGGCGTCGGGTTGAATTTCCTCCCGCAGCCTCAATAATATGGTAAGAAAACCGTATATGCCGTTTGTAAAGCGGCCGTCTTTGGTTGTCAATATTTTAATGCCGTAAAAAGCGCGGTTTAATATGCTGTTCCCGTCAATTACCAGCATTTTCATGATGAGCGCCATCCTTTCCATGAGTAAAAAATAAGGCAAAGCCATAAAAACAAAACTATCCGTAATATTTTACCACAAAAACAGCTCTTGTGGTGAAATAATCCGGACTTTGTGATAAAATAAACACCGAATGAAAACAAGGGAAGATCGTGTTTTGAAAATCGGAAACATGGTGATAACCGGACCCGCCGCGCTCGCCCCGATGGCCGGGGTGGCCGACAGAGCCTTCCGGGAACTCTGCGTGTCCTTCGGGGCCGCTTATGTCGTCGGCGAGATGGCGAGTTCCAAAGGTATCTGCCTCAACGACCGCAAGACCAATGAATTGCTGTTCCTTTCACCCGCCGAAAGACCTGCCGCGGCGCAGATTTTCGGCGATGATCCTGTTATTATGACTAAAGCATCTGTAAAGTGTTTATCCTTTACTCCCGATGTGATTGACATCAATATGGGTTGTCCGACACCGAAAATCGCCAATTGCGGCGGGGGTTCCGCCCTGATGAAGTCCCCCGAACTTGCCTGCCGCATTGTGGAGGCATGCGTAAAGGAAATACCTTTACCGGTAACAGCGAAGATCCGAACGGGTTGGGACAGCGAAAGCGTCAACGCGCCGGAGTTTTCGGCCATGCTCGAGGCCGCCGGAACGGCCGCTTTAGCCGTACACGGCCGCACGAAGCAGCAAATGTACGCCCCTCCGGTCGACTTTGAGACTATTCGGAAAGTCAAAGAGGCGGTCCGCATTCCGGTCATCGGCAACGGCGACATCAACGACGGGAAAAGCGCCGCCGCGATGTTTGAGAGAACCGGCTGCGACATGGTTATGGTCGGCCGGGGCGCTTTGGGCAGGCCCTGGGTGTTCGCTCAGATCAATGCCTATTTGAAAGACGGCACCGTGCTGCCGGAGCCGCCCATCGAGGAGCGTATGGAGGTTATGCTGCGCCATATCGCGCGGCTGTGCGAATACAAAGGCAACTACATCGGCATGCGGGAAGCGCGCAAGCATGCCGCCTGGTATATGAAAGGCATCCGCGGCGCGGCGCGGTACCGGCAGGAAATCGGGGCGCTCGAAAGTTTGGAGCAGTTGGAGGACCTGGCGAAACGGGTTATCGCGGGCAGTTAAACAGTTCGGTGTATATTGTAAAGGGCGGGTATGAAAACCCGCCCCGCTTTTTAATTCTTGTCGTTCGTCAAATCCCCGTCCCCGTTGACGGGAATCGCGTCCCCGAGGTAGGTCGGCTTCGGCTTGAATATCACAAAGAAAAAGTCCTTGTCCCTGGCCAGGACCTCCCGCGCGGCACGGTATTCCTGCCCGCCGTAAGCCCGCGGGTCCGAGGGGACACCCCAGGCTTCCAACCCCATGTGCCTGGCGATATACACCGCCCGGAACAGGTGGTATTTCTGGGTGACGATAATAATTTTTTTCGCCTTGAAGATATCCCTGGCGCGGTACATGCTTTCATAGGTGGAAAAACCCGCGTGGTCCATAAAGATATTGTTCGAAGGGATGCCTTGATCGATGGCGAATTGCTTCATGGTGTTCACTTCGTCGTAATTTTCCCGCCCGTGGTCGCCGCTCATAAGCAGCCGGTTCGAAGCGCCGAGTTCATAGAGTTTCACGCCCTGCAGCAGGCGGTCGACGAGCATCGGGCTAGGCGCGTTATTCACCCCGGCTACGCCTGCGCCCAAAACCAGGATGCAGTCCGCCTGCTTTTCAGCCGCCTGCTCCGGCGTGACGATGTATTTGTTCCCGGCGGCTATCACAAAAAAGTTGATACCCAGCAGGATAACCGCGCCGGCTAGGCCGAGCAGAATGAGGCGCCGGAGCGCCTTGATATACCGATTCGTTTGCCGCTTCGGCTTTTCTGTTTTTACTTTCGTGATCTTTTTCTTGCGTTCCCGTTTTGGTCTTTCCGGCCGTTCTTTCCCGCTCTTTTGTTTCAACGCCCTTCCCCTCCCCGGTATGTTGCCCTCTACGTGAAAGCGGGGCGGGTTTTCACCCGCCCCGCTGTTTCGGTTTATTTCTTCTTTTTGATGATGTCGTTGAGGATCACATAAAACTCGTCGTCATCAATATGTTCTTTCGCGGGAGGCGGCGTATCGGGTTTCGGGGCCGGTTCTGCCGAATCGAAGCCAACCTTCGTTTCCGGCTCGGAAGCGGTGACAGCCGGTGTTTTTTGCGCCTTCGCGTCGCGAAGGAAGGAAGCCGCCTGATTGGCGCTGTCAAACCCCGTCGCGATGACGGTGATGATCATCTCATCTTCCAAATCCGGGTCGAAGGCAACGCCCCATGTAATGTTGGCTTCCGGATGGGCCTGTGCGGTGATGATCCCGGCGGCGTTCTCGACATCCTCGAGGTCGATGTCCTCCGAAGAGGTGATGCTGATAATAACGCCCTTCGCGCCGGCAATGGAGGTTTCGAGCAGCGGGCTCTTGACGGCGGAGTTCGCCGCGGTTTCGGCCTTGTCCTTCCCGCCGGCTCTGCCGACGCCCATGTGGGCATAACCGGCGTCTTTCATGACGCTGGTGACATCGGCGAAGTCGAGGTTGATGAAACCGGGAACCTTAATGAGTTCGGATATGCTTTTGACGCCCTGAAGTAAAACCTCGTCAGCCAAAGCAAAGGCTTCGGTAAGGGAAAGAGGTTTCTCCCGGACACCGTGGAGATGGTCGTTTGGAATTACGATAAGGCTGTCGACATGTTCGGCAAGGCGCGATATCCCGCTCTGGGCCTGTTCCATGCGCTTTTTGCCCTCAAATTTGAACGGCTTGGTTACGACACCGATGGTTAACACGCCCATATCCTTCGCTACTTGCGCGATAATCGGCGCCGCGCCCGTGCCCGTGCCGCCCCCCATGCCGGCGGTGATAAAGACCATATCGGTACCTTTCAGCGCGTCGGAAATGATGTCACGGCTCTCCTCCGCGGCTTTGATGCCGATTTCGGGGCGGCCGCCGGCCCCCTGGCCGCGGGTCGCTTTTTCACCGATTTGGATTTTATGGGTCGCTTTGGAATGGATAAGTATCTGCTTGTCCGTATTCACGGCGATAAACTCGGCGCCCAAAACCCCCGAGGTAATCATCCTGTTGACGGCGTTCCCTCCGCCGCCCCCGACGCCGATTACTTTTATCTGAACGGTGCTTTCAAAATCATTGTCAATTTCAAACGCCATTTTTTGAACCCCCCGATTTTTAACCATACTTTCAGATTATACTCAGTTTATATTAACACGGCAAAGTATAAAATACAAGTTATATTTGACATATTTTTCGGCAATTACCAATTGTCTCACATTCAATTATATTCGATGTAATACGCTTTTTTATCAATGGTCAGGTCTATTCTGCCCTTTCGGGAGGTGTCGGTGTTCCTGTCATTCAAAACCGCCGCGGCGAGTTGGAGCCTGTTTTCGAGTTTCGTCGGCGTTCCGATGTGCAACTCGACGCGCTCCTTATATACCAGGGTAACATCTTTCGGGTTGCTCAAATCAATCAAAGTAATGTCTTTCAAACCGCTGTTTTTAACCGCGGCCAGAGTATCCTTATAAATTGCGAGGACGCCGTACCGGCTGTCGTCCGAAAACGCAAGAACACGGCCGGTTTGGGCCGAAGCCGGGGGCGGGCACTTTAAACCCGGAACAACGGCTTTTTTCCCCGAGGGCGCTTGCCCGAGAACCTTGCCGTTCGGGTCGATATACAGGGAAAGCCCGCCCGCGTTCAGCACACAAGCCGCCTTGGTTTCCCGGGTGTTTATCCGGATTTTATCCGGAAGCTTTCGAACAATCTCAGCGGCGCCTATATAGGGCAGCTTTGTTGTCAGCGCCTCTTCCGCCTCCTTGAGGCCTGTGAAAAGTATATTCCTGCCAACCTTGATTCCCGAGCCTTGAATAACCTGCTCGGCCGTATACGGTGTGGCGCCGCTGACTTCGATACCGCGGATTTGAAACAGTTTAAAAAACAACACGCCGATTCCGGCCAGCACAGCGGCAGCTATGACGGCCAAAAGCGTTATTCTCCGCTTTCGGATTCTTTTTCTTCGTTTTTCAGCGGCAAACCGCTTCTGTTCGGAAGCCGGCCGCGCCGGCGGGGAGTGTTGGCTGCGTTGAATTCCCTGATTCATTGTATTCCTCTCTTTTGACAGACGCGCCGAGAAGCCTCAGGTTTTCCTCAAAGGACTCACAGCCCCTGTCAATGAGTTTAACATTCCGGATCTTGGTAACCCCTTCCGCGGCGAGGCCGGCAGCCACAAGGGCCGCTCCGCCGCGCAAATCCGGTGTAACAACATCGGCTCCGTACAATCGCGGTACGCCCTCAACAACGGCCTTTCTTCCTTCGACGGTTATCCTCGCGCCGAGTTTCAGGAACTCGTCGACATGCCTGAAACGGCTTTCGAATATGGTTTCGACGATAACGCTTCTTCCTTTGGCTGTGCAGGCCATGGCCATAGCGTTCGCCTGCGCGTCGGTCGGAAAGCCGGGGTAGGGCATTGTTTGGATGAATCTTATCCTCTCAAGGCGGCGCGGCGCCTTCAGCCACAGGGTATTGCCGCCGAGCCGTATTCGGCAGCCGGACTCCCTGAACACAAACAGCATGGGGCTCAAATGGGCCGGCACGATATTTTCAAGAACAATATTTCCGCCCGTTACGGCCGCGGCGGTCATATATGTATCGGCGACAATGCGGTCGGGGATCACGGTATGTTCGCAGCCGCTCAGGCCATCCGTTCCGTCAATGGTGATTGTTCCCTCGCCGGCCCCTCGGATATGCGCGCCGCTCGCGTTGAGGTAACAGGCCAAATCACTGATTTCCGGTTCCCTGGCCGCGTTGGTGATCGTCGTCGTGCCTTTGGCCGTCGCCGCGGCGATCATAATGTTTTCCGTCGCGCCGACGCTGGGGAAGGACAGGTCAATTTTAACGCCCCGCAGCCTGCATGGGCAGCGGCATTCGAGATGGCCGCCGTCTTCATCAATCTGCGCTCCGAGCAGACGAAGCGATGCCGTGTGAAGGTCTATCGGCCGCGAGCCGATCTCACAGCCCCCAGGGGTTGAGAGGGAAGCTCTGCCGAACCGCGCGATGAGAGGGCCGAGGAATATAATCGAAGAGCGCATTTCATGCATCAGTTCGTCCGGTATGTCACACCGGTCGACATTCGTGGAATCGACAATAACCGTATCTTTCTGCCTGACAACGCAGCAGCCCAAATATGTCAGAATCCGTATCGCCGCCTCGATATCCGTTAAGCGCGGGCAGTTGTGTATCACGCTTGTGCCCGCCGCGGACACCGTCGCGGCCAACAACGGCAGCAGACTGTTTTTGGAACCCTGGACCTTGATTTTGCCTTCGAGCCTGTTTCCACCTTCGACCACAATTATCGACATTGTCGCACACCCTTCCCATAACGAAAGCAGGAAGCAACCAACCTTCCTGTTTCATATTATGACGAGGTATGTTTTAAGGTGAATGCGGGCGGTGTCTTTTTTGTTGCGCTAAACGAGGTTTTCTATCACGGCGCAAATCCTTTCCGCTGCGTCGTAAACTGCCATTTTTCGCGCGTTCATACCGATTTCGGCCATGCGCTGCGGGTGTTTGAGCAATTCATCCACCTCGCTCGAGAGGCGCGCTCCGGAGAGGTCTTTCTCCTCTATGATGACGGCCGCCCGGTTGCCGACAAGGGCCATGGCGTTGTGATACTGATGGTTTTCCGCCACATTCGGCGAGGGTATCAGGATGGACACTTTGCCCAGTGCCTGGATTTCACTCAAGGTGCTCGCGCCGGCGCGGCATATAACCAAATCGGCAGCCGGCAGGCACCGCTGCATATCGTCTATGTATTCCCGGATTGTTATGTGTTTTTCCCTGTCAAGGTCAACGCCCTTTTCTTTCAGCAGCCCCGGCAGCCAGCCGCCGTACTGCCCCATCGCGTGAATAAAGTAACAAGAGGCCTCCTTGTGCTTTGCCGCTATGAGTTCCGCGACGGCTTTATTGAGTTCCCTCGCGCCGAGGCTGCCGCCCATGGACAGGATCAGCGGACGGCTGTCAAGCCCCAATTCGCGCCGGCAGCGGTCTCTGTCCGCCGACACGATTTCGCCTCTTATGGGCAAACCCGTAACGACGCAGTCCTTGTTTGTTTTTAAGTGTTTCTGTGCTTCGGCAACCGTCAGCATGACGGCGTCGGCGTGTTTCGCGAGCGCTTTATTTGTCACACCGGGATAAGCGTTTTGTTCATGAATAGCCGTCGGAATGCCCAATTTTGACGCTGTGCGCAAAACCGGCCCGCTGACATAGCCGCCGAAGCCGACAACGACGTCCGGTTTAAACTCATGAATCAATCCTTTCGCCTGTGAGGAGGCCTTAAACAGCTTCACGACGGTTCGGGCATTGCGTTTGAGTCCGCTCATATTTAGGCGCCGTTGAAAACCCTCAATATCAATGGTGCGTATGTCAAAACCCGCGGCGGGGACAAGCGTTGACTCGATTTTATCGGCGGTTCCGGCAAAAAGAATTGAACAGCCGGGGTACTTCTTTCGGATAAGCCCGGCGACGGCGAGAGCGGGGTTGACATGGCCCCCGGTACCGCCCGCCGCAATGAGTATTCGTTTGCCATTGAGCATTGTCGGTTGTTTCCCTTCACCTTATTTTTTACGAATTTTCGAATACCGGGAAACGGAAAGAACCATACCCATTTCCGTGAGCAGGATTGTCAAAGAGGTTCCTCCGTAGCTGAAAAACGGAAGAGAAATGCCCGTATTCGGCACGGTTCCGGTCACAACGGCGATATTCAGCGCGGCCTGGAGGCCGACCTGGAAGATGATCCCCATCACCAAAAGGCTGCTGAAACGGTCCTTCGCGCGCATCGCGATAACAAAACCCCGCCAAACAAGCAGCACAAACAAAAGGATAATCAAAATGCAGCGGATGAACCCGAGTTCCTCGCAGGCGATGGAAAACACAAAATCGTTTTGCGGCTCGGGCATATATAAATGCTTTTGTTTTGAATTGCCCAGGCCGAGCCCGAAAAGACCCCCGGAGCCGATGGCGTAAAGGGATTGGTTAATCTGCCAGCGGGCGCCCATGGGGTCATAGTCCTCATCGCGCCACGCCACGATTCTGTCGCCCGCGTATTTTTTCAGGATATCCGGGTTGCTTATCAGCAGCGCCGCGGCACCAGCAAAGGCAAACAGCGCGAAAACATACCAGCCGGCCTTTATGCCGCCGAGATAGGTCATGACAAGGCCGATGCACAGCATAAGGATCGTACCCGACAAATGGTTTTCCATATAAACCAAGCCGCACATGAACGCAATGATCACCGCATAAGGCAGCATCATCCACCATTTCTTTTCGATGAGTTTTTGCCGCCGTTCCATGCTCCAGGCGCAGAACATCACCAACCCGAGCTTCGCGATTTCCGATGGCTGAAATGTACCGCCCACAATCGGCATCTTCAGCCATCGGTGAAATTCCTCCTTGCCGGGAATTTTCGCGGGAACAATAAGCACAAGCAACAGCAGAAAAAAAGAAACCAGCAGCAGCGTGAAAGCAAAGTCTTTGAAAACATCGTAACGGACTTTTGAGACGACGAACATTGCAATAAGGCCGATCACCGCGAAAGCGCCCTGGTTCTTAATGTAAAAATAGGGGTCGTTGCCCGCTTCCGGATCATACCAGGCGTTGATGTAACTTGCCGAAAACATCATGACCAGACCGATGCTCAAAAGGATTATGACAAGCGCCAGAAAGGTCATGTCAAAATCGCCGAAGGCGACACAGTCCCTGAGCTTTCTTTTTCTCAGAAACCCAAAATACTGCTTGATATTCAGCATTCTTTGCCGCCTCCCGCTGCTTGTGAATGATTAGAATTTATAACCGCCATAATACATTACGGCGATCGCCGCCAGGCACCCGAGCGCGTTCACCGCGCAAAAGACCAGAACAATCTTGTTTTCCTTCCATCCGCTCATTTCGAAGTGGTGGTGAATGGGCGCCATTTTAAAAATCCGTTTTCCTCCGGTCGATTTAAAGTAGCCGATTTGTATGACATCCGAAAGCGCTTCGATTACATATATTATACCCGCGGGAACCAAAATCAGCGGGCATCCCAGCGCGAAGGCGACGGCCACCACCATACCGCCGAGGAACATCGAGCCGGTGTCGCCCATGAAGACCTTGGCGGGGTGCCGGTTCCATACAAAAAAGCCCGCGCAGGCGCCCGCCAGGGACGCCGCCTCAAGGCTGACGCCGAAAAAGCGCCGCATGGCGGCGATAATGCCCAGCGTGGCCGCCGTGATCACGGTGACACTTGAGCACAACCCGTCGATGCCGTCGGTAAAATTCACCGCGTTGATCGCGCCGTATACCACAAGCAAGCCGAACGGCCAAAACAGCAAACCCATGCGCACGGTTCCGACAAAGGGTATGAACATATACGGTTCCCCGCCCATGCCCAAATAGAGGCTTGTGAGGTAGGCAAGGCAGATCAGCAGTTGCATTATACTCTTTTGTGAGATAGTCAGGCCTAAATTGCGTTTCTTAACCACCTTGATATAGTCGTCGGTAAAACCGACGAGGCAAAAGCTCAGAGCCATGAGCAAGCCGCCCCATATTTTTGTCTGCATCTCCGAAGGAACCGGGTAGTCGCCGGAGACGATATGGCCGCCCGTCAGTTTGTCGGTGACAGCCCCAAGGGCAATCGCGGCCACGGTCCCCAAAGCAAACATAATTCCGCCCATGGTCGGCGTGCCCTGTTTGCCCTTGTGCCAGACGGGGCCGATATCCAGAATCGTCTGGCCGAGTTTCAGTTTGCGCAGCCAGGGTATCAGAATAAACCCCAGAAGAGTCGTCACGGCAAACCCCGCCGCCGCGGCTAAAAGGACAACCGCCAAGCTATTCATCCGCTTTCAGCTCCTTGTACACCTTTTGAATGACTTCCTCCAGCTTCATGCCTCTGCTGGCTTTGAACAAAACCGCGTCGCCCTTTTTCATCAACGACAAGAGTTGCTCGGCCAACGCTTCTTTATCGTGAAACGGCAGGACCGTCCGAACACCCGCCTGTGCCGCCGATGCCGCCGTGTGTTTTGATTTTTCACCGTAAGTCAACAGAATATCGACGCCGCTTTCCGCCGCCCGCTCGCCGGCACGGCTGTGTTCCGCGGCGGTTATGCCGCCGAGTTCGAGCATATCGCCGAGAACGGCAATGCGCCTTTCGGCGTCTGTATCGCGCAGAACATCCAGAGCGGCGCTCAAGGAATCGGGGCTCGAATTGTAACAGTCTTCGATAAAGGTTATGCCGCCGATGCCGGTCACTCTCTGCCGCATACCGGACGGTTTGTATGCCGACAGCGCCTCGGCGGCTTCCGCCGGGGCTATGCCGAGAAGGAAGCCGGCGCCGAAAGCGGCAAGCGCGTTGTAAATATAGTGCGTACCCGCAACGGGGAGCGATATTCTTTGCTCCGCGCTACCGTAGTCGAGCGTAAAAACCGTTCTGTTTTTGTCCTGCTCAATCTCATAGGCTTTGAAACGGCAGTATTTATTATAAACACCAAAATAAAAAACAGGGTGGTTTCTCTTTTTTAAATTGTAAAGCAAATCGTCGTCACCGTTAAAAACCAGCGGCGCGTCCTCGTCCATGCCGTCGAAGATTTCCGTTTTTGCCCGGAGTATGTTTTCCCGCGAGCCGAGTTTCTCTATGTGCGAAACGCCGATGTTCGTGATAATGCCTATGGTAGGCCGCGCCGTTCTTGAGAGCTTCGAAATCTCGCCCAAGCCGCTCATGCCCATCTCGATAACCGCCGCCTCATAACTGTCGTCGAGGTTAAATACCGTCGTCGGCAGGCCGATTTCATTGTTGAGGTTTCCCTCGTTTTTCAATGTTTTGAAACGGCACGAGAGAACGGCGGCTGTCATTTCCTTCGTTGTGGTTTTGCCGACGCTGCCCGTTATGCCTATAACAGGTATCGCGAACAAACGGCGGTAGTATGCGGCCAGATCAAGGAGGGCCCGGCGCGTATCCTTGACGATGATTTCCTTGGCCCCTTCGCCTGTTACTCTTTCGCATATAACAGCGGCGGCGCCTTCGGCGAAAGCCCTGCCGATAAAATCATGCCCGTCGAAGCGGTCGCCTTTAATCGCGATAAACAGGCAGCCCGGCTTCACTTTCCGGCTGTCGGTGCATACGCCGCCGGTCACCGTTCCCTCGAAAGCAGCCGCGGAACCTACCGCGCCGGCTATTTCTTTGAAACTCAACGCCTTCAAACCATCACCCCGGCTTGTTACTTTGCGTGTCAGGAGCCCCGATTCATTTTTTCCAGTATTTCGGCGACTACTTCTCTTTCGTCATAGTGTATTTTCCCTGTTCCGAGAATCTGGTAGGTTTCGTGGCCTTTCCCGGCGAGCAAGACGATATCGCCTTCTTTCGCTCGTTTGAGGGCCAGTTCGATGGCGCGGGTTCTGTCCGGCTCGGCAACAACCCGCTTTTTCGCCTTTTTCGTTCCTTCCAGAATTTCGGCGATGATGGCTGACGGGTCTTCGCTGCGGGGATTGTCGGAGGTCACAATCGTGACATCCGAAAGCCTCGAAGCGATTTCACCCATGAGCGGCCTTTTTGTTTTATCCCTGTCCCCGCCGCAGCCGAAAACGGTGATGATGCTGCCCGCTGACGCTTCTTTCAGAGCGTTCAGGACATTTTCGAGGCCGTCGGGTGAGTGCGCGTAGTCAATGAGTACGGTGAAATCCGTACCGGTTTCAAGCACTTCCATTCTTCCCGGTACGCCTTTGGATTTGCCGAGGGCTTCGATCGCCGTTTTGAAAGGCACGCCCGCTTCAACCGCGCACGCGGCGGCGCCCATGGTATTGTATACGGAGAAGGTCCCCGGCACCCGGAAATGAACCCTGCCGATGACCCCTTTGCTAACCAGCTCATATTCCACCCCCGCGGATTTTTGATTGATATTCTTCGCCGTGTAATCCGACGCGTCGATCTTGATTGAAAATGTTGTCAAGGGACAGTCGAGGCCTTTCGTCATACTCCCGGCGGCGGCGTCATCGATGTTGACAACGGCGCGGTTCGTGTTTTCGAACAGAATTCGTTTGGCGGCGGCATATTTCTCAAAATCGCCGTGGTAGTCGAGATGATCGCGTGTCAGGTTGGTGAAGACAGCGGACTCAAAACGCAAACCGGCGACGCGCTTTTGGTCAAGCGCCTGGGAGGACACCTCCATCACGCAGAAAGCGCAGCCGTCGTCAACCATTTCTTTAAAAAGCGCGTGCAGTTGAAACGGATCGGGCGTCGTCAGGCTCGCCGGCAGCTCCCGGTCCCCTATCATATTCTTGACAGTTCCGAGCAAACCGGTTTTTAAACCGTTGTTTTCAAATATCTCTTTAAGCAAAAAGCAGGTCGTTGTCTTGCCGTTCGTGCCGGTGACGCCGATAATCTTGAGTTTATCCGCCGGATTGCCGTGAAAAGCGGCGCACATCAGGGAATACGCTTCCCTTGTGTCCTCAACCAGAATCTGCCCGGGCGCCCCCGTTTCCTTTTGAGCGATAACAGCGGCCGCTCCGGCCCGGGCCGCGGCGGAGGCGGCGCTGTGGCCGTCAAAATTCCGGCCTTCTATACAAACAAACACACTTCCTTTTGAAACCTTGCGTGAATCGTCGGTTATGGCCGCAATGTCGGCATCGGCGTATTTATTGAGTGTGTTCACATTTTTCAGAACTTCCGACAGTCTCATCCGTTACTCTCCTTTAGCCTGTTTCGGAAACGCCTGTGTTTGACTTGAAATAGACGGTAATCACGCTGCCGTAATTGACCTTTTCACCTTTTTCAACGCTCTGGCGGTAGGAAATCAATTCGCCGGTCTTCAGTGCGTTGCCGGATATCTTGATATTCAAACCGGCCGCGGCAGCTTTTTTGTTGGCCTGCGTTATTGTCAGGCCGTTTAGATCGGGTACGGTTGTGTTGCCCGATTTATTTTTCTCTTCGGTATACAACACAACGACGCCGTTTTTGGGCAGGCTTTGGCCGAACGACGGAATTTGGGACAAAACGGTTTTTCCGTTGCCGAGGACTTTCACCGAAAAACCGCCGGCGGTGAGTTGCGCCTTGGCGTCCTCAATACCCTTGCCGATCATACCCGGGGCGTTTGTGTTAAGAAGCCAGAGTTCCTTCTCATTATAATGCGGTTCGACATTCATATATATCAGGGTGTTCTCGATGACACCGGCGGCGACGGGAGCGGCTATCTGGCCGCCGTTTATCTGGCCGACCGGTTCGTCGATCGTGATGAGAACGGCAATTTTCGGGTCGTTTGCCGGCGCGAAACAGACGAACGACGCCACATAAGCGCCCTCTTTGAGCAGTTTTTCGGATGTGCCGGTCTTACCCGCGACATGGTAACCCGCGACATAAGCGTTTTTGCCCGTCCCGCTGCTTACCACCATTTCCATCATATCCCTCATCGTTTGGGCGGTGGACTCGGAAATCACCTGGCGCCTGACATAAGGCTCGGTGACATGAACGACATTACCCTGCTCGTCAAGCATTCTCGAGACAACATAAGGCCGCATCAGTTTACCGCCGTTCGCGATGCAGGAAGCGGCGGTGATCATTTGAATCGGCGTGATGTTGATGGACTGGCCGAATGAGGAACTGGAAAGCTCAACGATACCCATTTTTTCCTTGATATGATAAGTGACGCCCGCCACGGGCGCGGCTTCGGCAGGCAGGTCGATTCCCGTTTTTTCGGTAAAACCGAACGCTTCAAAATATTTGCAGAAATTGTCGATGCCCACACTTTGACCGACATTTATGAAAAACGGGTTGCAGGAATTCATCAGGCCTTGGGTGATGGTCTGTGTGCCGTGGCCGGCGTGTTTCCAGCAAGATATGATTCTGTTCTCAACCCGAACTTTGCCGACACAGGTGTATTTCTTATCCATCGGCCAGGTTTTTTCCTCAAGGGCGGCGGAAGCGGTGATGATTTTAAACACCGAACCGGGTTCATAGGTATCACCGATGGGCCGGTTTCTCCACTGGGCAAATCTCGCGTTGTTCGTGGCTTCCGACCTTTTCTTTTCATCGGCAATCTTACCGATTTCCTCCGCCAGCGCGGTATCCTTTATGGTCTGAGGATCGTTCAGGTCGAAGTCCGGTTTGCCGGCCATGGCCAGTATCGCGCCGGTGTGGACATCCATCACAATACCGTACGCGCCTTTGCCTTTTGAATCCTTGTGCACTTGTTCGAGCCCTTTTTCAAGGTAGCGCTGTATCACTTCGTCAATGGTCAGCACAAGGCTGGTCCCCTGTTTGGCGTCATGCACTGTTTCATACTGAAGCGGCATAATGTCGTTCAGGCCGTTTTGAGCCGTAATAATCCGCCCCGGTGTTCCGGTGAGAACGCTGTCATATTTCAATTCGATTCCCGAGCGGCCGATACCGTCGGTTCCGGTAAACCCGATGACGCCGAAAGCAAAGTTGCCGTAGGGATAATACCTTTTAACGTCCGGGTCGATGCCGATGATATTGCTGTAGTAACATGTATTATCATCCTTATCTTTATAGGTTGTTTTGGCAAACTCCACAACCTCGTTTTTTTCTTTGAGTTCGACTTGGCTTTTTACGACAAGGTATTCGTATTGCGTGTAAGTTGTCTTTTTTCGAACGGATTCTTCCTCGAGGTTTAAGATGGACGACAATTTTTTAACCAATTCACCGCGGACGGTTTCGTTGTCAATCCGAAACGGCTTGATATACACCTTCCAAACCGACGCGCTCTGCGCGAGTATACTTCCGTTTGTGTCGTAGATGGTGCCTCGCTCTGCGGCGATCACCGTGTCGTGAAGCTGGTTAAGCTCGGCCTTTTTACGGTATTTCTCTCCGTCAACAAGTTGTATCCTGGCAAGGTTGGCCGCGCTCGAGCCAAACCCCGCGAAAGCGACGAGCAGCAACACAATGACAGCCCTTTGCAGAGTTCTTTGTCTTACGGACTTTTTCGCCATATCAAAAACCCCATACTATTTTTTGAAGGCGGGGACAAGCCCCGCCCCTTAGCATTAAAGCAAATCATTTAAGTATATGATGCCCGGCGGCCGCATTATTCCGTTTCTATTGCTCCGCTTCGCCGTTATAATAGATGACTTTATCGTTTTCCGAAAGGTCGATGTAGTACATTTGATACCGTTCGCACCGCACCATACCGAGTTTTTCGCGCGCGAGCATTTCGACTTTGTCGAGAGATATCCGCGAGTTAAAGGCGGATTTCAACCTCACATTCTCACTTTTCAACTGGCTGAGCTTTGTTTCGGCCATTGTTTTTTCTTTGGCGATTTCAGCCATTTCGATTCGCTTGTGGAGCAGGGAGCCCACCATGCAAAGGGTTAAAGCGGAAACAGCCAGCAATTTCACGGCAAAGCGCAAGCGTTCGAGCGCTTCTCGACGAAGCTGTTGTTTTGTTTTCGGCTTTTCAACGACCAACCGCGGCTTGGGAGGGGCTTTCGTTTCTTTCGGCGCCCGCCTCGCCTCCCCGGTTTCAAACCTTGAAAAATCATATGCCTCACTTGAATTTAATCTCGCCATATCACCCGACTCCTTCCCCGGTCCTCTCGATTACCCGGAGTCTCGCGCTCCGGCTGCGTGTGTTTTGTTCTGTTTCTGTCTGCGCGGGGGCTTTCGCTTTAAAGGGCAGTTTCCCTCTCGGCTTGTTTGCGCACCGGCAGACAGGGAATTCCGAAGGGCAAACACAACCCGCGCACAAAGACGCGAAAAATTGTTTAACGATACGGTCCTCGAGCGAGTGGAAGGTGATGACCGCGAGCCTGCCCGACGGTTTCAGCGAGTCGAACATATTGGAAAGGGCTTCTCCGAGCAGGCCGATTTCGCCGTTTACTTCTATCCGCAGCGCCTGGAAGGTTCTGCGGGCCGGGTGCCCGCCTTCCCGCCGGGCGGCCGCCGGAATCGCGGCCTTGATAATCTCGACGAGTTCAAACGTTGTTTCAACGGGTTTTGCATCTCGGGCTTTGACGATGCCCCTGGCTATCGCCGGCGCGAATTTTTCCTCACCGTAACGGTAAAGGATATCCTGCAATTCTCTTTGAGTGAGGCCGTTGACCAAGTCCGCCGCGCTTCTGCCCTCCCGGCTCATGCGCATATCGAGAGGGGCGTCGTGATGGAAAGAAAATCCTCTTTCGGGGGTATCGAGCTGGCGGGAACTGACGCCCAGATCGGCCAATATACCGTCGGCTTTCTCAAAGCCGTTTTGCCGGAGTATGGACCGTATATTGACAAAATTCTCTTTCACTGCGATTATATGTTTGTCGCCGGCAAACCTTCGGTTGAGTGTTTCAATCGCTTCGGGGTCGCGGTCTATGGCAATCAGGGTGCCCGCGTTCAGTTTTTCGGCAATGGCCGCCGCGTGTCCGCCGCCCCCGGCCGTGCAGTCGACATATACGCGTTCGGGTTGGATATTGAGAGCGTCGAGCGCTTCGTGAAAAAGCACCGGTATATGGCTGAACTCCATGGCGGCTCCTTAATACGGTAGGTCGAAGGTCGTGTACTCTCCGTTTTCTTTCGCGGTTTCCACCATTTCGTCCCACAGCGCCGGGTTCCAGAATTCGACGCGGCGCCCCGCGCCGAGGATAAACACGTCTTTATCGAGGCCGGCGAAATCGCAGAAGTTGGTTTTGATTGTGATTCTCCCCTGCTTGTCCGCCTCGACGGTGTCGATGTTATAATAGGTGAACCGCTGCTGCATAGTGAGCTGGCGGCTTTTGGGCTGGTCGTTGATGCGGTCGGAGAGTTCCTCCCAATCCTTCATCGTGTAGGCGAAAAGGCACTTGTCGCCGTTGGGGGGCATACACAAGATAAAGCTGTCGCCAAGACCCTCCCGAAGCTTCGCGGGGATGAAAAGACGGTTTTTTTGGTCTAAATTGTGTTTATACTGGCCCATGAACAGCGGCAAGCCCATCCCCTCCTTTTCGGCTTCATTCGATGCGATTTTCCCCTTATTGCACCTTTCGGCACCACTTCTACCCTATTATAAGCACTATCAACTATTAAATCAATAGTTTTTTCAGGTAATTTTAATTTATTTTCGGACAATCGTTGTAAAAAATGCGGTCTCCACAACATGTAGTGGTTATCACGAAAAACCCCGCAAGGCGTTTCGACGCAGCCTTGCGGGGTTTTTTATAATTTCAAAAAAACACTTTGTTGGCGGTTTCTACTCGTAATGGTGGGCTTTGGCCAACATTAAGTCCTTGACTTTCATTAGCCTAGTTATAGAGCCCCGCTCGTTTTCTTCAAGCTTCATGGTTATATAACGAATCGTTTCTTCATACTGCGGTATCATCACATGCTCAAGGGCGTTGACCCTTCTGCGTGTTTTTTCAATCTCGGCCGCCATCAGCTGGCAGGATTTTTCCACTTCGGCCAGCCGCATCATAACCGGGACAATATCGTAATAGGATTTGACGGCGATATCCAAATCCGCGGATGTAAAAGCGAAACCGTAGGAGAAGATATCTCCTTCATCGGGAAGTTTGTATTGGATATGGAATTTCGGTACAATGACGCTCATGATATTCTTGTTTTCGATATCCAGGCTGATTTCCTGCTTTGGTATCATTAAAGCGACATCGAGCATTTTGTCGCCCATCACCGAACGCGCCGTCGCCATATGCCGGTTTGACTGCCGGATTCCTTCCTCGACAGTGCGGCGGAGCGCCTTGTTTTCACGGACAAGTTCCAAAAAACGCCGCATCAATTCGTCGCGTTTATCCTTGAGCAGTTTATGGCCTCTGCGGGCGGTTAAAAGCTTTCGTTTTAAGTTTGTCAGTTCCATGCGGGTCGGGTTGACGCTCATGATTGCCATATCATCATCTCACGATTCGCCGTAGTATTCGTCAATCAGCTCGTCGCTGATTCTTTTGAGTTCACTCCTCGGCAGGATTCTGAGCAGCTGCCAGCCGATATCGAGGGTTTCCTCAATCGGGCGGTTTTTTTCAAACCCCTGCGCGACATAGCGTGATTCGAATTCCCCGGCGAATTTCGCGTACAGTTTGTCCATATCGGTAAGCGCGGCTTCGCCGAGAATCACCATCAGCTCCTTGGCGTCTTTGCCCCTCGCGTAAGCCGAAAACAGCTGATTCATCGTGTCGGAATGGTCTTTTCGTGTTTTGCCTTCGCCGATTCCTTTGTCTTTTAACCGTGAAAGGGACGGAAGAACATCAATCGGCGGGAATACCCCTTTGCGGAACAACTCCCTGCTCAATATGATTTGGCCTTCCGTAATATACCCTGTCAAGTCCGGGATGGGGTGGGTCTTGTCGTCTTCGGGCATGGTCAAAATCGGTATGAGGGTAATGCTTCCGTCCTTTCCTTTTTGCCTGCCCGCGCGTTCGTAGACGGACGCCAGGTCGGTGTACATATAACCGGGGTAACCCCTTCTGCCCGGCACTTCTTTTCGCGCCGCTGACACCTCCCGAAGGGCGTCCGCGTAGTTCGTAATATCCGTCAATATGACCAGGACATGCATGCCCTTGTGAAACGCGAGGTATTCGGCCGCGGTCAGCGCCATGCGCGGCGTGGCGATTCTTTCAATGGCCGGGTCGTTGGCCAGGTTTGAAAACATAACCGTCCGGTCAATCGCCCCGGTCTGTCGAAAGCTTTCAACGAAAAAGTTCGCTTCCTCAAACGTTATGCCGATGGCCGCGAAAACCACCGCGAATCTCTCGTCCGCTCCCCTGACTTTGGATTGCCCGGCAATCTGCGCGGCGAGCCGCGCGTGAGGCAGGCCCGAACCCGAAAAGATCGGCAGTTTCTGGCCCCTTACGAGCGTATTCAAACCGTCGACCGCCGAAACACCGGTTTGTATAAACTCCTGCGGATAGTTGCGGGCGGAAGGGTTTATCGGCGAGCCGTTGATATCGAGCCTTAATTCCGGAATGATTTCCGGCCCGCCGTCAATCGGCCGGCCAAGGCCGTCAAACACCCGGCCGAGCATATCCAAAGATACGCCAAGCTCCATTTGCCTGCCCAAAAAACGGACTTTGCTGTTGGCAAGGTTGATGCCTGCCGAGCTTTCAAAAAGCTGCACGAGAACATTGGAACCGTCAATCTCCAAAACGCGGCAACGGCGCTTTTCGCCGTTGGCAAGCTCGATTTCACCGAGTTCGTTGTATGCGACTTCTTCCACATCGCGCACGAGCATCAGGGGCCCGGAAACCTCCTGAATAGTCCTGTAATCAATCGGCATCAATACTCACCCTTTCTCTCCAAGGCCGTCCGCAGCTCTTCCGCAAGCCTCGCGCGGACATGGCCGTATTCCGTTTCCGCCTCTTTTTCGGCCAGATACTTGAAACGGCCGATCGCTTCCCTTGAAGGCAGCCGGATAATGTCGTTGACTTCCGCGCCCCGGTCGAGGGTTTCCTGCGCGAGGTCATAAAACTCGATAACCAGTTTCATCATAAAGTACTGCTTTTTCAGGGAGGTGTAGGTGTCCGTTTCATGAAAAGCAAGCTGGTGCAAAAAATCTTCCCGAATGGAGCGGGCCGCTTCCATTTTTAAGCGGTCAGGCGCGGAAAGGGCGTCCATTCCCACGAGTTTGACAATTTCGTCAAGCGCCGCCTCTTCCGAAAGGAGGGCGAGCAGCCTGCCCCGCAGTGTTGTCCAATCCTTCGACACGTTGTCATCGAACCAGGACCCGAGCGAATCGGCATACAGGGAATAGCTCGTCAGCCAGTTGATCGCCGGGAAATGGCGTTTGTAAGCCAGGGCAGCGTCAAGGCCCCAAAACACTTTCACGATGCGTAAAGTCGCCTGTGAAACGGGCTCCGAAATATCGCCGCCGGGCGGGGACACGGCGCCGATGACCGTCAGAGTGCCTTCGCGGTTTTCCGACCCGAGCGCGACGACACGGCCGGCCCTTTCGTAGAACTGCGCCAAGCGGCTGCCGAGATACGCCGGGTAGCCTTCCTCACCGGGCATTTCTTCGAGCCGGCCGGACATTTCGCGAAGAGCCTCAGCCTAGCGCGATGTGGAGTCGGCCATAAGCGCGACCGAGTACCCCATATCGCGGAAGTATTCGGCGATGGTAATCCCGGTGTAGATGGACGCCTCCCTGGCCGCGACCGGCATATCGGATGTGTTGGCAATTAACACGGTTCTTTCCATCAGCGATTTGCCCGTATGCGGGTCGATGAGTTCGGGAAACTCGTTGAGAACGTCGGTCATCTCATTGCCGCGCTCCCCGCAGCCGATGTATACGACAATTTCCGCTTCGGCCCATTTTGCCAATTGATGCTGAATCACCGTTTTCCCGCTGCCGAACGGCCCGGGTATCGCGGCCACGCCGCCCTTCGCAATCGGGAAGAGGGAATCAATCACCCTCTGGCCGGTGACGAGGGGAGTTTTCGGCGAGATTTTTTGTTTATACGGCCTGCCTACGCGGACCGGCCAGGTTTGCATAAGATGAACCGGTACAATATCCCCCGCGGGAGTTCGTATCGCGCAGACTTCGTCGGTCACCCTGAAATCGCCTTCGCGGACGGATTGAATCACGCCTTCCGCTTTTACCGGAACCAGAATTTTATGCGTGACAGCGTCGGTTTCGTTAACCACCCCGATGACATCGCCGCCGCTGACGCTGTCCCCGGCGTTTTTCACCGGCACAAAATGCCAGAGCTTTTCCCTGTCAAGCGACGGAACCTCAATCCCCCTGGGGAGGTTATTGCCCGCGCTTTCCCGGATGACATTCAGCGGCCTTTGAATGCCGTCAAAAATACCGCCTATCAAGCCCGGCCCGAGTTCGACGCTCAGGGGCTCACCCGTCGATTCCACGGGCGCGCCGGTCGCGAGGCCCGAAGTCTCCTCATAAACCTGTATGGACGCCCGGTCCTCATGCATTTCTATGATTTCGCCGATAAGCCGGCTTTCGCTGACCCGTACAACGTCAAACATGTTGCTGTCCTTCATACCGGACGCGATAACAAGCGGACCGGAGATTTTGGTGATCATTCCTTTGCTCATTCGATTCAAACCTTTCCCGTAACCAACTCATTCAAAAACTCATATATATTTCATTCTTCCGAAAGGATATCCGACCCGACGGCTTGTTCAACAAACTTGCTCACTTGTGCCATACCCAATCCGCCGTCTCCTGATATATCGGGTATCGGTATAATCGCGGGCAGCAACAAAGACCGGAACCGTTCCAATTCCGGTTCTATCGCGCCGGCGAGCGATTCGGTAATGAATACAACGCCATACCCGTTTTGGGCAACCTCCCGGATCATCCGTATCGCGGCGGAGGGTTCCTCGGCAACATAAGCGGCAAGGCCCGCGGCCGCGAACCCCGAAACGCTGCCTTTATCGCCGATAACCGCGGTTTTAAACATAAACAGCTCTCACTCTCTGGCGTACGATGTCCGCCGGAAGTCGGTTTTGTTTTGCCGAAAGGATAATGCGGGCGTTTTTAATTTCCATCTCTTTATGAATAAAGTAAGCGATAATCGGGCTCATACCAAGAGCCGTGAATTTCGCCGCCTGCACTTTTTGCGTAATCGTGTCGTCGCACCACTTCTCAAAGGCATCCAGCCCGCGTTTGAGATGTTCCCCCGCTTCTTCGTAAAACGAAGCCGAAAGATACTCCGCCAGCCGTTCTTCCCCCGCCAAGGCCGCCTCGGCGAGTTCGTCGTTGTCAATCATTCCGCTGTCGCATAAGGTATTGACGGTATATTCACGATCCCTGCCGGTTTTTGCGCACCTTGCCGCCGTTTTAATATTGGCCGCCGCGCAGAAAAACGAAGTAATTTCGCTGAGCATCGTGTCGCCCGCTTTTTCCGACAAGCGCCGTTTTGTGTTTAACGCGGCCACATCCAGGGCTATATCCGCCAGCCCGGGGTTGTTTAAGCGGACAATCGCGTCATACGCTTGTTCCGCGGGGGAACGCAAATAATCGGGCAGAAGCCCGTATTCGTTTTTTTCGACCGCTTCTTCAATCAGCGAGCTTTCCGTAACGGCAGGCCGCAAAAAAAAATCGAAGGCTTTTTTTCGCGCCGCCCAAGCCTTTAGGGCGGCCTTCAGGTTGAAAAAGTCGTTTGTTACAATCAGCGTTTCGATTTCCCCAGTATCCGGCACGGACTCGGTCAAAAGCTGCCAGGTTTTTACGCTTTCGTTTTCAAGCATGGCGGAAAAATCCGCGCTGTTTTCCGGCATTTTCCAGCCTTTTTCCGCAAAGATCCGCATGGCATCCGCATAATCCGCGGACGATAGAAGGCGTTGTATATCCGAGGCCGAAAAAAGCATGGGCTCATTGGCGCGAATCCTCGCGACGCCGTACGCGTATTCGGTATCACGCATAGTTTCGCCTCCAATTAAAACAGTATTCCGCAGACCAGTTCCTTGAGTTCTTCGCGGCGGGCTTCAAACAACGCTTCAAATGAGCAGTTAATCTCAATATCCCCATAAGCAAGAATGAACCCCTTACTGATTTTCGCGGGGGTATTGTTAAGCGTTACCGAAGCGCCGGCCGCCTTGAGTTTTTCGTTAAGAGCCTCTTCGAAACCGGCCGGCAGCCGCTCGAGATCTTCCGCGGAAAGGCCCATCAACGCCTGTCCTTTCCGCGCGTTTTTCACCGCGAGGGTTTGTAACGAATTAAAATACTCCGCTGCCGGCATCTCGCCGAGAGCCTTTTCGGCCGCGTGAAGGGCGTCGGTAACCACCCCAACCCGCGACGCGAGCAGCCATTGTTTCTCTTGCTGGGCGGCGACGGATTTCGCCGTGTTTTCAATGCCCGCCGCTTTTTTTGCCGCCTGCGTTTCGGCTTCTTTTATAAGCTCGTCCGCTCTTTCGGCGGCGCGCCGGAGGATCTCATCGCACTCCTTTTGGGCCGACAAGAGAATTGCGTCACAAGTGTTTTCGGACTCGCGCTGAATTTTTTGGATTATTTTGTCGAAACCGGTCATTCCATGCACCCGTAAAAGTTATATATCGAGTTTCGTTATGCTGAAGACCGCAAGAATGGAAATCAGCAGTGTTAAAACCGCGTACGTTTCAACCATCGCCGCGAAGGTAATTGCTTTGCCGCTTTCATCGGGCTTTTTGGCGACGATACTGACGCCGGACGCAGCCGTCTTGGCTTGAACAATCGCGGAAAGGTAGCCTACAACCGCGATGGGCATACAAGCGCCGAAATACATTAACCCTTTTACAAGGGAGAGGGGCACAAATTCGCCGCCAATAATGTTTATCTGAACAAGGGTTAAGAACGCCGTTAAAAAGCCGTAGAGCCCCTGTGTGCCGGGCAGTATCTGGAGAATCAGCACTTTCCCGAACTTTGACGGATCCTCGCTTATAACACCCGCGCCCGCCTGACCGACAAGACCGACACCTTTTGCCGAGCCCCACCCCGGAAAAATCGCCGCTGCGGCCGCGCCGACCACCGCGAGAACCGTACCCAAATTATCCATTTGCAGTTTCCTCCCTGATTTTGAAATATTTCATATTTGCTTTTAATGGGGTAAAGGCCCTGCCTCCGCCCTCATAAAATTTGGAAAAAAACTCGACATAATGCAGCCTGTTTGTGTGGACATACGCGCCGATAAGGTTAATGGCAAGATTGACCGCCTGCCCGAAAACAAAGACAACAATTATCACAATTCCCTTTACGATTTTATTTTGAGGAATTGTGCCAAGCATATTCACAACGCTTGCGACAACGCCCGTTGAAAGGCCGAGCGCCAGCAGCCGCGAATAGGACAGGATATCGCCGAGGTAACCCGCTCCGATGTTATAAAGGCCGTAAAGGCCCCCGCCGAGCTTCGCGAAAATGTTTTTTGCCGAACGCCCGGATGTCAGCACAACGCCGAGCACGCCGGCCAACGCAAGGTATTTGCCGGCTGACAGCAACGCCGGAGACACTTCCTGTATCACGCTGACGCCGATAGGCGCCACGCCGGTGATGAGCAGATACACCGGTATGACATCGAAAACCGCGTCAAGCTTTTTGCCGTCTTTCCAGAGCATATAGAACCGGACGCCAAGGCCGGCGAACAGGTGTATGATGCCGAAGAGGAACGAATACAGCAGCATTTTCAGAGGGTCGACGACCGGCTCGAACCAAAGGGCGAGGCTTGGCACCGTCACATTGAAAAACTGTTTCCCGATCACCTGGACGATATCGCCGAACCAACTGCCGAACATCGCTCCCCAAAACACGGTCGATATCCCGCAATAGAAAAACATATCGACGGTTTTGCGCATGTTGTTTTCTAGCTTGAACTTTTTCCTGGCAATGAGCATGGCGATGACCATGAGCAAGCCGTAGCCGGCGTCGGAAAGCATAATTCCGAACAGGGCGTAATAGAAAAACGCCAGGACAGGGTTGGGGTCCACATCGCCTTTGCCCGGCAGGGAGTACATCGCGGTTACGGATTCAACCCCCGCCGCAAACCGGTTGTTTTGCAGTAAAACCGGCGGCGAGTCCTCGGCGCCGGGATCCGTCACCGTGAAGGCGACCGTAAATTTTTTCTCGATTTTCTCTATGAACTCGAGATTATCCGCCGGAACATAGCCGGTTAAAACAAACACATTGCGGCTTAAAGCGAGTTTTTCAATATTTCTGTATTTGTCGATTTGCATGGTATAGTAGTCAATCAAAAACTCGATATCGTCATGAAGCCGCTCATATTCTTTAAACGCTTCCGTAAAACTCTCTCTTTTTTTATTCAAAAGTTCGATATCTTTGCTCAGTTGTTCGTATTTTTCAGCCGGCAAGCCGGATTCCCCGTCGCTTTGAAGAATAAACCCGAGACTTCGCAAGGCGTTGACGACAGTGTCCGAATCGTCTTTGTGGCTGATTACCGCCGCGCAGCTGATGTCTTTTGAGGAAAAGAACACCTCGGCGGTATAGCCCTTGTCATCGGGAACGAATTGACCGAGTTTTTCATGAAGACCAGCGGTATCGTACAGGGACGGAAAACTGCCGATAAAGACCGCTGTTTTGTCCGTGCCTTTGTGGCCGAACGGAATATCCAGATCCAGCCAGGGCAGAAGCGCCCGCTGCTTCGCTTGCGTTTGTGTAATTTCCAACCCGATCGCGGAAATTTGCGCATTAAGCGAACGGATTTCTTCGCACCTGGCGAGTATTTCGTCCGCTTGTCCGCTTTTTTTGCGGAAGTTGTCTTCGGGCATGTCCTTTTTGCCCTTGAACATATCGAGAAAGCCATGCTTTTTCGGATAATATTGATTTAGCACGGCATAGGAAGCCTGCGCCGCGCGAAGGGATTGCTCAAACGCGGCGACGGAAGAGGATGTTTGAAGTTTGTTTAAGCCGCTGTGCTCCCGGTAGTCCGTCAGCTCGACAACACCGATACTTTGCAAATAGTCGATGACCTTTTTGCCGTCTTGTATCAGGCCGAGCAGCTCAATGTGTTTCATCGCGATTTTAGCCAGCCAAACCCCTCCTTCTCCCTGTGTTCGGGTTTTTATAGAGAAAGTTAATTCAAAATATGGTTTATGACCGCTTTCACGGCTTCTTCCCTGCGCTGCCGGACTTCTGCCGACAATTCGTCGGCTTTCGCTTTGGCGGCCTTTTCTGCCGAAAACAGTTCTTGGGTTGCCGCTTCTTCCGCTTGAATGGCAGAAGCTTTTACCATATTGTCGGCCTTTTGACGGGCGGCCAGGACAATTTCTTCCGCTTTCGTTTTCGCCTCGCCGATCATGGCGTCCGCTTCTTTTTTCGCAGCCAGTTCTTTTTGAGCCGCCGTGTTCTCGGCTTCGATAATCTTGTTGATTGTCTCGGATGCCATTTTATTGCCTCCAGTACAAAAAGCTCAAACGAACAGTATTATATCACCGATATCAAGATTTTTCCATAATAATTTAGAATTTACCGTTTTCGCATGGTGTAGGGTTACAATACATATTGGACAGTCAGGAGAAAAAACGAGCAGGAATAGAGCACATCGGTTAGAATAAAGTTACCACACAAAATTTTAGCCGAAAGGAAGTGCCTATCCCTGCATGAATAAGATAACACAAGACATGAAGTACAGGCAATCCCTAAT
>Ga0209510_1000630_pt1 | contig 46556 bp, 47 predicted proteins | sample BiotimSIPDNA_FD_185749 | JGI IMG/M metagenome (GOLD analysis project Ga0209510, IMG submission 185749) | Anaerobic biogas reactor microbial communites from Washington, USA - Biogas_R1 time_0 SIP DNA (SPAdes) (version 2) | ecosystem: Engineered > Bioreactor > Anaerobic > Unclassified | place...
GGCAACACAAACGAAATACTAATCAAAAATCAGTGAATTGGCAATTCAAAACTGATGATGCAAGGATAAAATTACATCATCTTTATCCACAATTTTAAGTGACGAGGGGCACTAGATTCACATTAGTTTTACAACCTGCAGATGGCAGGGATCCCAACCTGACCTGGGTTTTATTGATAAGTTCCCTGTTGGCAGGGCCGATACAGGTTGCAACCAAGCGATCATCAGCCCCAATTACGTAAATAAACTGGCTGGAGAAGGGATTAACGGTAACCACCCTGGTAACATCTGCAGGTATAATAACCTCCTGACCGGTAATATCGGTAATCGTGATTTCTTGAGCGCCTGCACATCCGATTAGCTAAAAAATTCCTGCCCAAAGGATTAAACATAGATGAATAAGGGACAATCTCATACAAACATCATTAACAGATTGAGTGATCTGAATATGTTATGTTGATTTAACCTTAATAAATCACCAAAATTTTATCGATAAGTTCAAAAAAATATTAACTCAGTTAATTAATCTATAAAAAGATCCCCAATTTCATTGAATTCCTGCTTGGATTTCATATTCCTGCGTAATTTAATTTTCAAATAATTTTTTATGTCTCTATAAAAGGTTATAATAATGGAATTTGAAGGTTGATTTTCCGGAATAAGCATGAGAAGAGCGGATAGATAATCCTCGACATAGTGTGCATTTTTTTCCGGATATGTAACCCAGATTACATCGCTATCAAGAATGCCACTTATCTGAATATCATCGGGTTTTTCGATAAGGTACACTGGTGTCATGTATTGGTATCCAGTAATAATATGGGTACCCTGTGAAAGGATGTTTAAATTTTCCAGTGTTATTTTCCCTGATAACTGGTAATCGGTTCGAAAATATTCTATCCTGATTAACTGGGTCCGGAGGGTTTTATGGATTATCACATGAGATCATAGATACGTTGTTCCCGTGGGTAAAGAATTTATTTCTTCATACTTCAGATAGCGTTGTTTCAAACAGACGGGAAAAAAAGATCCTGAATAATCAGGAATTATGGGTAATTACTAATTAACAGGTTTTTGATGCCTCTATTGCAGCCTTGAGAGCATCCTCAGGCACACTAAGTGTTACTGCAGCCTATGCATAATCAGTGCAGTCCTGAGGTGGCTGACCCTGTGGAGCCGGATCTGCTGCATAAACTCCACTGACGAGGAGAGCAAACAGACTAATGATTCCCAATATTCTGATGATTGATTTCATGTATCAATTCCCTAATGATAGTGTTCTTCAGAGAACAACTGATGTTGAGCGAAAGGCTATTTAAAAAAAATCCCGATGGTTGGAACAGACAACCATATGGTTCGATACTAACGGGCAGAAGCTTTGATGAACGAACGTGTGGGATGAATCTCATTAAATGGAACTCGATAAAAGCGCTGATAAAACCGATCTGCTTCAGCTGTGATATCCCATGGGCATTTGTCCGGATGAAAGGTTTTTGCAAGGAGCATAAGACCCAGTATCCACCTTGGACTGCCAAAATCCCACGATGCAGGCATCTCTAGTACACTATTCTTTTCGATAGCTGGAACAATCAGATCATTTTTGACACAATAAGCAACACAAGCCTCTTTTGGAAGAGAAAATAGTCCTGAAATACAGATCCAGTCTGGATTTAGTAGTTTAAATTCTTCCCGGGTGATATTTATTCCTGGTTTTCCAGTTCGCTTAATCATCCGGTTTACCGGGTTTCCTCCGGCAGTTTCCACAAGATGGTTTTCAAATCTTCCTCCGTTCAGGGAAAATACCGGGTATCCCATGGTATACAGGACACGAGGCTTTTCTGCTCCGGAAACAGCAGTGGTAACCCGGTCAGTCATCTCTTTGAGAACTAAGATTAACTCTTCACCTTTCTCTCTTCGATCAACCAGGCCGGCAACCTCAGTAATTATGTCATAATATGAAGATATTTTCTGGATACGCTCATGTATTGAGTTGATTCCTCCTTCAGCTAGAAAAGAACGCCAAAGTCCTGGAGCACAGGTTGGATCATCCACACCCAGACAGGATACGACTCCCTGGATAAATTCAAGAGCACGGGTAGGTCTGTATCCACCATCCATGCCCTCTTCTTCATACCGCTCGTGAGATATCTGTCCGGTTAATGGAAGCTGGTACCCACATCGACAACTTCCATTTTCATTGAATGATACCGGTCTGCATCCCATAGGGCCGAACATTTCCCTCCTCGCCAATATTTCCCGACAATCCGGACAGATGGTATCAAGGCAGGAGGTTCCGGGAGAATTAAACAGGTACACATGAGGTGCAAATTCGCGTATCCTGTTACAAAGCTCTTCGGAATCAGGAATGGGTGGTTCATATTCCTGTCCAAGATCTCCAAATGCCATACATCGCATTATCTGAATCGGAATGTCATCAGATATTGAGACAATCTCCCGTGCCTCCCGGAGCAGGTCTTCAGCAAGGCCGGTTGCATGCATGAGGGCAACTTCAACGTGAACACCGCTTGAAAAGAGTTTTTTTATGTTATCAATAACGATATTTCGGTTAATAATTCCACATTGTTTGAGGTTATCCGGATTAATTCCCTTAAGCCCGATATTTATCATATCAAGAACCGGAAGCAGAAGTTGCAGGGTATAGTCGGAAAAGTACCCGTTTGATGAACAAGCAACAAACATTCCTCTCTCTTTTGCAAGGGTTGCCACCCTGAGAAAAGATGGAAGAGAGACGGTAGGTTCATTCAGGCAGAAGATAATCCCCTGGCATGCATCCTTTTCAGCCTGTTCAATAATTTTTTCTGCACTACAATGGCGAAGACCGGTTCCAATGGTCTCCGGAGTCCGGACAAGGACCTCAGAAACACAACCAGGACAGTTCAGGTTGCATCCTACTGTGCTGATCTGAAGGGCTTTTGCCTTTGGCCAGCCATGGACAAATGGGATGGTTTCAATTGAGACTGGGGTTACAATAAGCCACTGGTCCGGGAACCTCTCAACAATTTCATGATTGGTTGAGGTATACATGACACATCTGCCGATCCCACCTTCGGGGATCTGGCAATGGTGCGGACAATATGGACACTGAGTCATGTACGCTCCATCATAAGCCAGAACCCTGATTCATCATTGATAATCGAATATTTTTGAATACCCGCCTCCTTAAGGGCTGAGGAAACCACTTCAGGAGAACGGGATTTTATCCGGTCTTTCATAGCGTTTTCAAAATCAGGTTCCTTTTCTTTCATCTTTGAGACGATCTGTTTTTTGAGGGCACTATTCCCAAACCCTCCCCCGATGTATGTAGTTCCACCAGGCTTTAACACCCGGTATATCTCTTTTAAGCTACATGGCAGGTCTTCCCAGAAGAACCAGGAACCCCTGCTGATAACCAGGTCAAAAGTTTCATCATCAAATGGGATGTCACAAACATCTCCCTGTGTGGGTATGACCCTTCCTGAAAGTCCTTTTTCTTTGATCTTTTCAATACATGTCTGAATCATATCCTGTGAAATGTCTAGTCCATGCACGGTGCATTCGGATTCGGTTGCGAGAGCGATACCAAGATGTCCCGGACCGCAGCCGACATCAAGGGCTTTTCCTTTACGAATCCCGGTTTTTTTAACAATCTGGTTGGCAATTATCGGGTAAATCGGAGCAAATACTGTATCTGCAACCTTCAAAAAACCTTTGGTATCTTTTTTGCCCATTATCTTACAGCTATTGTTTTTCATTTTCCTTCAATCACTCTGTTTAATTATTCTCCGGAATCTTTTAATAAGTCCATCAAGTTGTGCCTGTGTCAGGGAACTTTCATAAAACGAAGTGTAAAAATTCGATACTTTCTCCTTTAATTGTTCGGTTGTGTATTTTTCAGGATACAGGGTGTGCAGCATCCAGTACAGGCCGGGGATCTGGTTAGTTCCCGGTAACCGGTCAAACCATGAGAACGGTGTAAGGGGAACTGTATACACGTTTCCGGATTGTACTGCAGGAACATGGTGAGTTCTCTTCCAAGAGCATCAGTTATGGTCCGCTCTGCCGATGTTGTTTCTGCAGAAACCAGGGAACTGCAAAAGATACCGATAAGCAATCCTATAAATGTCAACGATAATCTTTTTTTGATCATGCGATCTCCTTATCTCATGGAAATAAAATTTGATTAACCTAATAAATTAGTATAGTCTATTAAATAAAAATAGTGATTTTACTCTGATGTTAGGTTATCTCCATGGATGTATGAAAAAAAAGAGTTCAGTGAGTACTTTATAATCCCTGATATATTTGGATATCATGATGGTAATGGTATCGGTAATTTGTCCGGGGAGGGTATCTTTTTTTAAGGGAATGATTTCATCTCCGGTCGCGATAAGTCCAATCTTTCATTTTTACCTATACAATTCGGATTCCAAAATGCGAAAGTATTGCAATGTCATGGGGGATGATATACTGATCTTTTTGGATAACCATCTGGCCTTTCATCGCATCAGACCCTTTTTGTGACATTATAGTGGGGAAATACAAAAGATCTGATAATCCAGTGATCCGGACCTTTTTCTTGGATTTCTTCATCAGAGACTACCGCGTCGTATCCTTCCGGCATGGGAAGCCCTACACTGACTCTTATGCCTTCAATCAGACGAGGGTGTATTTATGAGGCACCTTTGGTATTTTTACTCTGGATTGCAATGCCATCTATTCCGGCAAGTGGCAGAGGGGGTATGGGGCGTTGAGAGAATACCGGTTCGGCCAGGATATATCCTTTGGCATCTTTTACTGGAATATTTTTCGTTTGCAAAGTGTGCTGGAAAGAAGACAATATGATTTTTTGAGCCTTTTTCATAGGAATAAGCGTGTCAGGATGGAAAGTTTTTGGCATGATAATTTACAAAATATGATTTAATTAGTTCACAAAAATAAAAAGGTATCTTCTTCATTCATTGATGAATCATAAGAGAGGGTTATATGTTGAATCAATATGTTTATATCAGGTACCTATTATGAGATCATTAAAATGAAACATTCTAACAGCCAGAAAAATAATTATATAGGTAATCTCCCCTTCCGGATTGGCTTGTGTACATAAACGGAGAAATTCAATCATGAAAATTAGTGCAAGAAATGCTCTCAAAGGAACAGTTAAATCTATAACAACCGGCCCTATTAATGCTGAAATTCTCATCGATATCGGTGGTGGAAATCTCATCACTTCAATAATCACTCATAAGTCCGTTGATAGTCTGGGCCTTACAGAAGGAAAATCGGTTTATGCAATAGTTAAAGCAAGTGAAGTTTTGGTTGCCGTTGATTAATCACTAAAAAAAGTAACCTCTTTTTTCTAAATCGGTGAAAAATAAATAGCAGTTCGTGTTTTTTAGTTTTTCTCGCTCAAATTTGGTGGAATAAAAATAGTAGATTATCATAATCAATAAACTCAAATATGTGTATTCATGAATGGTACTTCAGAAAAATCTTAAACTCCGGGTAGTCTGACAATGAGTTTTACACAAAAAGGAACAAGGAATTCAAAAAAGTTGAAAACAACCATTGCTATTATTATTTTTGCCCTCATTATTATCATTACCATTCTTTTTTTTACTCTCCCACTATTCTCCCTCCTTCTTCGGATTTCACCTGAAGATTTTATTGCTGCAATCCTTGATCCGGATGTCAATAACGCCATAATGCTCTCACTTATTACGGCAGCGATGGCAACAACGATTATCGTACTCCTTGGGACACCAATAGCCTATCTGAATGCAAGATATGAATATCGTGGAAGAAATTTTGTTGAAACGCTGCTTGACCTGCCAATTGTTCTTCCTCCGTCCGTTGCCGGTCTTGCACTACTGGTTCTTTTTGGCAGGCGTGGGCTGATTGGAGGATTTCTCAATGATATCGGGATTACCATTATATTTACCACATTTGCAGTAGTGCTGGCCCAGGTATTTGTTGCAGGACCACTCTATATCAGGCAGGCAAAAACTGCATTTGCAATGGTAGACCGGGTGTATGAAAATGCAGCCCGGACTCTTGGTGCCGGCCCGTTTGTAACGTTCGTTAAAGTTACGATTCCCCTTGCGTGGACCGGACTTGTTTCCGGAGTAATTTTAGGATTTGCCCGGGGAATAGGGGAGTTTGGAGCAACTATCATGGTTGCCGGAAATCTGCCAGGAAAGACACAGACCATGCCACTTGCAATTTACGGGATGATGCAAAGTGATCTTACGGCGTCTATTGCCCTTTCAATAGTTCTTATTGCGATGTCGTGTATTATCCTCATCATCATCAGAATCCTTTCGGGGAGGTCGTCCTGATGCTTAACGCAACTCTGATAAAGAAATTACGGGATTTTGAACTGGATATTGATTTATCGGTTAATGACGGAGAGGTCATGGTTCTTCTTGGAGAGAACGGGTCAGGAAAGTCAACGGTATTAAATCTCCTTTCCGGGCTGTTGGTTCCGGATGAAGGGAATATCATTCTGAATAATATTGAATTATTTTCCAGCGAAAAAGGGATCTTCGTTCCGCCTGAAGAGCGTAATATCGGGTATGTTTTTCAAAACTATGCCCTGTTTCCCCACATGACCGTTTTTGATAATATCTCGTTCGGACTTCGGATGCGAAGGATTCCTAAAAATCAGTTTAACGAGGAAGTGGATCGTTTTCTCGAGGATTTAGGGATTGCGCATGTGAAATGCGAACGGGTTACCAATCTTTCCGGAGGACAACGACAACGAGTGGCTCTTGCACGTGCGTTAATTATCCGGCCACATCTTCTTTTGCTTGATGAACCTCTTACAGCATTAGATCAGTCGGCAAGAGAAAAGATAAGGCTTGAACTCCGGACACAATTAGTAAACAGTAATCAGCCTTCGATTCTGGTTACTCATTCACTTAAGGATGCAAGAATTATTGGGGATAAAGTCATGATGCTGGAAAAAGGAAAGGTTATCTGGAGTGGAAAAGCCAGTGATTTGAAGTCATTATCAACGATACCTGACGATTCAGCAGTTAATTTCGTATCAGAAGAATATATCAGTTTTTCAGGAATTGCAATTGATTAGAGAATATAAACACAGATATGGTCTAAAAGAAGATCTGAAATCTACTGAATTATCAGTGTTTACGTTTTTTTGAATGAGAAACACATTGTTGATTTACTTGTAAATTAATAAGTACTAATTACTATCCCCATATCCGGGAAAGGATTTCTTTTGGGGAAAAATGGAAGAACAATATATGAAATGCTCTTTTTGTGAACGTATGTGCGATATTCCTGAAGATATGAATGGCTATTGCAGGATGTACAGCAACAAACTCGGAGTGATAACAGAAAATTACCCTGATTCATACCTCAATGTATACCCGGTCTCAAGTGAATCCATTCCACTTCTCCATTTTTACCCTAATGGAGCTTTCCTGCTAATCAGTACTATCGGATGTAATTTTGCATGTGAAGGATGTTATTCAGAATTTCAGACAACACGCCCCGGAACATTACAGAAAGTGCTCACACCCTATAGTCCTGATGATATTCTTGGCCTTGCACGGGAGAGTAATTGTATCGGAATCACGTTTTGTCTTAATGAACCAACGGTTTCCCTGCCCTCGTTTCTCCGGGTAGCAAAGGCGGCTAAAAAGGAGGGGTTGCTTGTTGGCTGTTCCAGTAATGGATACATGACCAAGGAAACACTGGAAAGAATAATCCCCTTCCTGGATTTTGTCAATATTGGTTTGAAAGGTTCAACAGATGATCGGTACCGGGAATGTGGTGTTCTTTGTGCCGATCCGGTCTATCGAAATGCCAGGATCCTGCATGAAGCCGGGGTGTGGATTGAAATCTCAACCATGTACCTGAACAATAGAGAAGACGAAGTTATCGGGGCTGCAAACCGTATTCGGGAAATATCTCCGACTATCCCTTTTCAGGTTATGCGGTTTATGTCACCGAATGAGGATCTCAAGGAACTTTCACCTGATCGGATACAGGGAGAAAACCTCTGTCTACGATTGCGTCAAATCCTTGATCATGTGTACCTCTTTAATACTCCGGCAACAACAGAACTGGATTCCAGGTGCCCGATATGTAATGAAATAATTATTCACCGGGTATTTTTTGGTCCGATGGGTGCAAGAGTCCTTTCATGCATGCCAGACGGAGTCTGTTCATGTGGATATACATATCCCTGTAGGGGAGAAATACTGCCAATTCAGAATGAAGATTCTAAAATTCTCGGAGGATACAGATCAATTCTGGGAGTGAAGTATATAGCCAGGTATTTCAGGTTACTGGGAGTTACTGAAGATTCAGAGATAGACCAATTCTGCAATATAGTCATTTCTAACGGATATCTCCGGGCAATCCAGGAAGAAAAAGACAATGTAGACACCTTCATTTCAATGATCCGGTATCTGGCCTCTCTTGCCGGACAGGAAAATCAGGGTGAGCGAATCATATCATTTGTGACTTCCATTATTCAGGATGTGGAAAACAGGGTCCGGGGTCTTGATAGGCCACGGGTACTGATGGTTTTTTGTCATCCGCTTTCTCCCACATATGCAAGGAAGTTTGGAAGTATACAGGTTGAAATGGCCGGAGGATTCAGCCTGAATATACAGGAAGACTTTAAGGAGAGTGAGAATGCCGAGTATACGGTTTCTGAATTAAACCGACTCAATCCGGATGTCATCCTGGTTTCAGGGCCATTTGCTCCTTCAATTGATACGTTTATTGCTACCTGCAACGAACTTGGCATATCCTGCCGGGCAATGAATGAAAACAGGGTATATCTCATGGACAGTGATAACATTACGGGGGATTTCGGCTGGCTTATCGGAATTTTGGATATAGCAAACCTTCTCCATCCGGAGGTGTGTAATTATTCCCTGGAAGAGGAAAAGAAAAGGCTCGATATGAATACAGAATTATCTGGATAAATTACCCTGAAAAAATGACAAAATTAACCGAATCGAATCCTTCTTTTGTTGACACTGAATTTGATTTTACGTCGGTTTTTAATGCCGAAGATTATCTGTATTTTTATGAACAGCATCTGAAACCGGAGTATACAAAAGAAGAGATCCAGTTTCTCATCCGTGAACTGCTTCTTGAAAAACCTGAAAAAATTCTTGACCTTGCCTGCGGGTATGGACGACATGCAAATTATCTTGCCCGCTTTGGACATATTGTCACCGGGGTTGATAATAACCAGGATTTTCTAGATATTGCAGGAAAAGGAGCGAAAGATTCAGGGGTGGATGTCAGATATATCTGTGAGGATTCCAGGAAATTCTCGTCTCCGGGTGAATATGATTGTATTATTCATCTCTTTAGTTCCTTTGGTTATTTTCCGGATGAAGAAAATGAACTGGTAATACGAAATATCGCCGTTTCTCTCAATCCCGGTGGAAGGTTCTGTCTTGATATTCTAAACCGGGATGCATTTGTAAATGATTTTCCACAATATTCGGTTCTTGAAAAGAATGGAGATTTTATGATTGATCAGAACCGGTTCGAACCGCTCTCCGGAAGGTTGTATAATTCCCGTATCATCATCCGGGATGGAAAGAGAAAAGATACTCCTTTCTTCCTTCGACTCTATAATCCAACTGAAATTATTTCCCTTCTGAAACAGGAGGGACTGGTCCTGAAAAAGGTCTATGGCAATTGGGATAGCAAACCCTTTGATAGTACTTCAAAGAGAATGATCCTGATCGCTGAAAAACAATAATACTACCCTGAATAAAAGAGAAATGGGTGCTATTTTCCGATTTTTTTCCGGTTGTCAAGGGCCCAGGCCATCATTCCCTTGTATGTTTCTGAATGCGTGGTATAGATCCCATTTTCAGAGCAGTTTTTGTAGTATTCCATGATTTTATTCCGGTTTTCATCAGATATTTCATGTTTCATTTCCAGATAACCAATTGTACTGTTCGCTGCTTCCTCCCAACTCTGGTTCTGGTCTTCAGTTTTATGATTGATTTTTACTATCGGCTGAAATCCTAAGGTATAAAGGTACATAAAGGGATAAAAAAAACCGGCGGCAAAGAATTCCTGTTCCGGAACTTTTTGTAAAATCCTGATGTATATATCGGGTGGAATTTTCACTGGATCCCTCCGTATAAAGTTGCTGTAATAACAATATTTCTTAGAACAGGATATCATCCGGTCAAAGGTTTCAACATCCCGTATGCCCGGAGTAAATGATGCAATGACCAAATCAAATTTATTACGAAATTTCATGGTATCAATATCGGCGGTCCACCATGAGCACTCGATAGGGCTGATAGAAAGGTCTTCGTTTTCTGCTGTTTCTTTTAGTCTCTCAAGCATTTTGGAGGATATATCCAGTGATGTTACCTTTGCCCCGGCCCTGGCAAGAGGTAATGTAAGAGATCCGGGACCACAACCGATATCAAGAACGGTGGCACCTTCCGGATTGAAACCCACTTCATCCAGTAGTTTAAAAAAATCAGCATCTTTTTGCTTTTTTCTTTTTTCTTCCAGATTCTTTCCAAAGCTGTCGGCACGTTTGTTCCATCGTTCTGCCTGTATGTCATCTGAAAGAAAATTAATTGTGTCTGCAGTGGAATTCCAGCAATTAATCCAGCATTGTACGTTCTCATCCTGTATCATTATTATCTAAAGGTTGCCGTTATTGAGGTATAAATTAATTGAAATGATTATTCCTTCAGTTTATTAACCATCATCATTAAACATTTAAGTCCGTTAGGATCACTTGAATATTTTTTTAAAAAAAGGAATTGAGATAATCCGGAGAATTGAAGGATTATATTCAGTTTTTACTTAAGACTAGAACCAGTAATAATAGTATTGATCTCATCATCAGTCAGGTCATAATGTAAGAATTTGGGAGAAAATCCGGTTTGAAAAATATGAGTCCGTTTTTTTACATAAAAAACAATACCTCATCATATGATTTTTTTTAGTTCCTCTGGATTATGCAGTATTTTTTCAGGGAATGCTTCACATAGTTCTTCTTTACTTCCATATCCCCAGAGAACACCTATTGATTTGAGACCGTTTTCATGAGCTGCCTGGATATCAACTGCACGGTCACCAATCATTATGGCAGTTTTATCAATAATCTCATTTTCAAGGAGGAGCCGGAGTTGATTCGTTTTTTGTATCCCGTCATCCCCTCCGCTGATAAAAGAAAAGAATGTCAGTAATTGAAAGAGTTTAAGAATTTTCTCTGCGAAATCAACTCTTTTTGAGGTACAGATTCCCATAGGAATATTATTTGCTATGAGATATTGCAGAGTTCCATATATCTCCGGATAGAGGGTATTTTCAGCATATCCTATCCGGTTGTAATAATCCCGATAATGGCCGATAATATTTGAAATAAGCTCACTAGAATCAGAATTGATGATTTTTCTCATGATAATGTCAAGAGGTGGTCCAATATATTGAGCAACAGTACTCTTATCCATTTCCGGATATCCAAATGCCCCAATAGCGCAATTCAATGAATGGGTAATGCCGGTTAAAGGATCACTAATAGTTCCATCAAGGTCAAAGACGAGGAAATGATTGATACCTTTGAAATAATTCATTTCCCTTAGCAAAATCACTCCCGGAAGGAATGGGACTGTAACTCTATCAATGTTCATAAGAGGTATTCTGTATATCGTTTATTCAGATACGTAATGGTTCTTTTATGAGTATGCCAAGTCAATTTTTTTTCTTATGATGATGACAGGAAGTTCTATATCATCATCCGACTTCGAAAACCCATCCAGGATAGGTTCTGTCTGAAAAACAGGATGGAAAATTTCCTGCAGTGAACGGTGATAGTAATACGGTTATACCGGTTTAGACCTGATTGCTTCTCCTTCATAGATGTAGTCAGGTAATACTTATCCGGTCTCGAAAACACGGTTGAAATGTAGAAAAATCAAAATCTCCCCATTACCGGCCTATTTACATTTTATTGGCAAAATTGATCTGAATTCCCTGATCTCATTTAGAATTTCCGGGATTACTTCAGACTGGGGGACAGAATCAATATCCACGATAACACTCTTTGGATAAGGCCATCTCTTTAACACATCATCCACGAAACAACTCCGGACAGTCCATATCATTGGAGGATGGTTCATTTCATACAGGAGATCAATACATCCGGCCCACATTACTCCGTTAAGTTCAAACCTTCCAACTTCATCAATTACCACAAGATCTGGTGTTCCTTCTTTTATTGGGTTGAGAATGGCATTACATCCAAAAGAAATGCCTGAATTCCTGAAATAATACCTCCCATGTAATTCAGAATCATGAGTTGGTACTACTGAGCACAGTTCTTCTGACATTCCAGTATAAATATCAATCAGGTCAAATCCTGAACGAAGACTACCCTGGAAATATCCGGGAGCTACAATGCCACTTATCCGGATATCCTCATTTGAGAGTTTATCAAGAATCTGTTTAAGATAGGTAGTTTTTCCTTCTCCCTGTTCTCCGGTAATGATAAATAATGGCGAACGTTGGCCGGAAATCGCAGATATATCCTTATTCATTTTTACTCATACTGATTTTATGAAATTAATAAGCGGAATCTGCCAGTTGATCTGGAAGAACAATACCATTGTCTCCAGGCAAGTCAGACTCCAGAAGGAAACTCTCAAATAGATTATTTAGTCGTTCTTCCTCGTCATGAAGAGAATACTGAAAAAGGTCCGGATGCTGAATATTTGCAATTTCCATAAGGCCGATGATCCAGTGTGGAGTGGTGGGCATATACTTTTTATTCAGGGCATATATCCGGTTTTTCTGGATTGCATCAGCGTTAATCCCAATCTTTCTGCAGGTATTGATAAAATCCTGAACCTGGGTTGAGAAATGACCAGATATCAGGATTATCTCCGGATTAATGGTATTGAATTCAGATACTGTGTACTCTGCATGTTCCTTCTCATTGTAGTTGATTTCTTTGTTAAGACTAATTCCTCCGGCAATTTCCACGAGATTGTTATCAAATTTTTCCGCATACAGGGGGAATAACGGATGGCTCAGGACAATCATGACACGAGGTTTTCGAGCGATGGAAACCTTTCGGGAGATATCAGAAATGATCAATCGGATATAATTCACAAAAGCAGTTCCCTGGATTTCCCGACCGGATAAATGAGCAAGATAGTTTACCATCTCGCAGTATGTGTCCGGATTACTTTTTTGTTCCTGTTTGGAGTGAAGATATCCGTTCGCAATTATCGTATTGCAATACGTATCAATCTGGTTTTTTTCAGTAACTCCCAGTATTTTAAGTATCTCTGCAATAAACCTGACACCCATAATTGAACGGTATCCCCCGAGGACTTCAGGTTCATCCTTTTTAACCGGGGTGATTTCTCCTATATACGGGAACTTATACCCGCAGGAACATACTCCGTCCTGTTCGCAGGATAGAACCCTGGCTGCCATCGGACCAAAGAAAACCCGATGAATAATTACCTTACCGCAGACAGGACAGAGTGAATCAAGCATGGTTGTTGCAACGGTGTTAAACAGGTAAACATGATGAAGATACCGTTGTAACTCGCGACATAGTTTTTCTCCATCTTCTGTTGATGGCTCCAAAAATCCGAGTTTTTCCCGGTCAGGTGCCATAAAACGCATGACCTGAAGAGGTATATCAGAGGAGATCCCTTTTATCTGTTCTACTGCCTGGATAACTTCCCTTTCCCGCCCCTTCAGGTACATTATAGAGAGTTCAACCGCTATTCCGGCATCATGAAACAGCCGGACATTGCGATATACCGGGGAGGCTGAAATAGCACCACATTCCTGATATCTTTCATCAGAATATCCCTTCAGCCCGATGTTGATATAATCAAGATATGGAATGAGAGTATTAACCGTATCCTCTGTCATATATCCATTACTTGAACATCCGACAAGAAATCCGGCCTCTTTGGCTGCTTTTGCAACCCGGATAAATGTAGGCAGGGAAACAGTTGGTTCATTCAGACAAAAGGCAATTCCCCGGCAGTTACCTTTTCGTGCGATATTCAGTATTTCCTCAGGAGTATATTTTATCAATGTATCTGATAGCGTTTTATTGCCATATGACTGAAATTCAGAGATACACCCTTCACATGCAAAGTTACAACCGATTGTACTGATAAGAAGGAATCTGTTATTCGGATAAAAATGAAGGAGAGGAATGGATTCAGTAGTAACGGGATAAATATTGAGATAACAATCCGGGTATATTTCTGATATTTGCCCGTTTTCATGCCTGTACATTGAGCATTTTCCGGTCTTGTGTTCCGGGATCTGACACCTGCATTCACAATAGTTACATTGTATTGATATATCTGTCTCTGATTTTTTCATGTCAATAATTCCTGCATTTACACAAATATCAAAAATTTTATGATGATTTTGGAAAATACCATAATGAATAGGCAATGATTACTTGATTACAAAAGGATGTAATACCTGATAGTTCAGTAAATTTTTATCTAGCATTGATTCCTGGAAAATTCGTTCGTTATTGATATTGTTGGTCACACAGGTAAATAATAATTTTTGTTTAATTCTGGCTCATAATTAATATACTTTTTAGAGATGATTTGTCATATGGATGTTTATTAAAGGGGATTATTAAGAAGAGAGAGAAAGAGAAAAACTGGTGAATGGTGTGTGGTTAGTCCTATTTTATCATTACAGGCTGATATCCATTTTGTGCGAGATATGACAATGTGAGATCTGGAACTTGAAAGACATGAGAATTTCTCTGTTTCATGAGAACCGGGTGTCGATCATGAGACTTTTCACATCAATGAAAAATGAAATGAATGTCTTTTTAAAATCTAAAAAAATGTAAATTTTTTTTGTTTTTTAATAAATTAATAGACAAATTTTTTATTTTTGTTAATTTAAAGAGATTAAAAGAAGGTTTAATATATAATATTGTATACAAGGATTTGCCATTGTTATGGTAATAGAGGAAGAAAGATTATGAAAATCAGTGCAAGAAACTGTCTCAAAGGCACAATTAAATCAATTACCAAGGGACCGGTTATGGCAGAGATTGTCATGGATATTGGTAATGGTGCCACAGTCACTTCAGTAATCACCGCCCACGCTGCAGAAAACCTGGGGCTTACAGAAGGGAAAACTGCATACGCAGTTATGAAATCCAGTGAAGTAATGGTTGCTATCGATTAATTATCCTGTTTTTTGTCCGCAATATGATCCTGAATCTTTTTTCAGTATTAAAATTTACATTTCTGTTGCATATTGCCAATTCTCCTTTAATTATTATGGTTAACTTGCGGGATAAATGATCGGATTTATACAACATTAAATCCCATGATACTTGGGTTTAGGAGTGTACCTATGAAAACGATTTCATACCTCATGATAGGTCTGGCTTTTCTCCTGCTCTTTATGCAGGCAGGCTGTGTTTTTGCTGAGGAAACCGAGCAGAAAGAACTAATGATCTTTGCAGCGGCATCACTGACCGGTGTTGTCGGAGACATTGAAACCATCTTTGAAGAGTCTCATCCGGGAGTGAGTGTTACAACCAACTGTGACAGTTCAGCGACCCTGGAAACCCAGATAAAAGAGGGTGCATATGCAGATGTATATCTACCGGCAAGTGTTAAGAACATGGACAACCTTGTGAAAGAGGAGATGATTGATACTGAGTCGGTGACTCTATATGGAACCAATAAGCTTGCAATCATCGTTCCAATTGACAACCCGGCAGAAATTACCGGTCTTGCTGACCTTGCTAAACCAGGTGTTAAGATAGTCAGTGAGACCTCTGAAGTTCCGGTTAGAAAATATACCGAGCAGGTTCTCAACAAAACCCTGAACAGTACTGAATATGGACAGGCATTTGTTGATGCTTTCAGAGCAAATGTTTTTTCAGAAGAGACAAATGTTGCAGGTGCCACAACCAAGGTAGCACTTGGAGAAGCAGATGCAGGAATCACGTATTATTCAGATGTTACCAAAGATCTTGCAGACAAGATTATAATCATTGATATCCCTGAAGATCTTAATGTAGTTGCCACATATAAGGCAGGTATTCTTTCAGAGTCAGTGAATGAGGAACTTGCTGATGAATACATCGGCCTGCTCACATCAGAGGAAGGAAAATCAGTATTGAAAGATTATAATTTCAATCCTGCTTAATTTTTCATAAAACCAGTTAAAATTTTTTCTTTGGTGAATTAAAAGGAAAATCGGTTAATCAACCAGAGACTTCCAAATTCGTTTTCTGCAATTTTATCATCCATAATTGGATTAATTTTCTAAATGCCAACATATAAGGCTTATTTAGTTAAAACGAATTATTCTCTTATTATTCCCTCATCCTTGATGACAACTTATTATCTCAAGGAAAAAAATTTCCAGAATACCTTTAATGCGTTGAATGCTGATTATTACCTTGAATTCATAACGGTTCTGGAAATCATTAGTGAAGCATGCTCGAAAAACACTAATTCCCATTTTTGAATGAATAAATCATGAATGTAAGAAAATATGGAGAACATCCATACCGGATAGCGGTCATACATGGAGGTCCGGGGGCAGCGGGTGAAATGGCCATCGTCGCTCGATATTTAAGCCATCATTATGGAATTGTCGAGCCAATGCAGACAGCGGTTACCGTTCAGGGTCAAATCGAAGAACTTGCAGAAATCCTGGTAAAAGAAACGGATAAACCCGCTATTTTAATAGGATATTCATGGGGTGCCTGGCTTTCAATACCGGTTGCTGCTCGTTACATTGATCTGATACATTCATTGATTCTTGTATCCGCAGGACCTTTTGAGGAAAAGTATGCCTCGGTTTTCAAAAACCGAATGAAAAGACTGACATCTAAAGAACAACAGGAGGTTTTTGACATAATTAAGATTATGAATGATCCAGACAGGAGTGAAAAAGACCTGGCGTTTAAAAAATTTGGAGAGTTCATGGGTAAAACCGATATATATAATCCGGGTCCGGATTTAAGAAGAGACGATGACATGCTTTTCTGTAACCCTGATATATTTACCCGGATTTGGAACGAAGCAGCTAAATTAAGAGAAAGCGGAGAGTTAATTAAGATCTGTAGTCAGATCCGATGTCTGGTTATTGCCATACATGGAGATTATGATCCTCATCCTGCCAAAGGAGTAAATATTCCTCTTTCAACAATAATTCCTGAATTCTGGTTCATTCTTTTAGAGCATTGTGGTCATTGTCCCTGGATGGAAGCAGAAGCAAAAGAGCGGTTTTTTTCGATACTCGTTGATGAGCTCTCAGGTATGGTATCTTCATCTCTTTGATAGACAATCCGAAATGGAGATATGCCATACTTCCTGCAAATAATCCCTGATGATTTACAGTCATCTTCCAGGTGAGGAACAATTCTTCTCCGGAAAAATGGATTCTCCGGATCATACATCGTGATAACAATCTCCGGGTAAGCAATACTGCATCCTTTGACATTCTGATGAGCCTTCCAGTGTCTTCTGCTATGCTCATCAAGACCATCTTCAATAAGACAGAAAACTTCAGGAGGACACCTGTCTTTTCCGATATCTATTGCATCAGTCAGACGGAATAATCCTGCAAGAAGGGGGATTTTAAGCCTAGAAGTAGTTCTGATTTTTAACAGGTCAGAGTGAGTATCATGAAACCGGACAATAACTCCAAGATTTTCCCGCTCCTCAGGAGAGAGTAATTCCGATAGAAAAGGATCTCTCATTATCATATCTTCAGATAGTTCCGGATGTCTTCCCCTGTCATGGATGGAAAGAGGATGGAGAAACCCGATATCATGGAACCATGCTGCAAGGTAGAGGAGAAATATCTCCTGCTGTTGGAGTGGAAGTGGAAAAGAGATTAATAATTCATTTATATACGTAGTAATTGCTTGTGAATGACCGATTCCATGTGATTGAAACACCGGCAGTCCGCGTGGAATGAACGGAAGTAAATGACTGGCATACTCTTCAGCGGAACATATCCTACGGAAATAATCCGGGTGGGAAGTGAGCAGGTGGTAGCTTTTTTCTGCATTGGTATGTGTCATTTTTCATTCAGGAACTATTCATTCTCTGCTTTTTCTTATCAGAATCTTTTTCGCCGATACTCCAAAGAAATGGTATCCTGATCCTCCCTGCATTATTGCAGATATGAGGTTATCAGGATCGGTGACTGTTACTCCACCGATGGCAGTAACACCTCGTGCAAATAACCGGTCAGGAATGATACTTATCGTAGGGCCTCCGATAATTACCGGCACTCCGGAGGGTATTTTTGAAAGTAGCCCTTCAAGAGTACTAGTTACCATAGTAGCACCAGTCATTACTACTGATCCAGCCTCTGCCAGAGCTTTGTCCTGTTTTTCAGGTGGTACATAAAATGGGAGTTCATCGTCTCGTAATGCTGCTTTATTCAACTCAAAGATTCGATACGGAATATTTTTTTCTTTTAGCCGGTGAATAACAGGCCAGAGAGCACCAACTACTATCACCGGTTTTGTGGGATCTTTAGAATCAACGAGATCAAATGCATCTTTGTCATATTCAATATTATACCTTTCTTTTTGGCTGATATCGATGTACCATGCAGATAACGCATTAACAATACTGATTATCACTCCTCTTACAAGAGGGGCAGGAGAATCTATGTAAGAGAGAATGTCTTTGATCAGAACACCTTCCATTTTTCCGCAATATGGCATTGAACTTGCTGAAGTTGTGCAACATACCGTTTCGGGTATAAGATCAATTGGAGTGTAACATATACCTCCGTATCCATTTGATAACTTTACTCCGGTGAAAAAAACTCCAACGGCTACTTTTTCAATGGTAATATCAGAAAAAGGTGTAGGAAGGTTTTGTGCGAATAATTCAAGGGTTTCTTTCAGGATAAGGTCTTGTTCCGGTTTTTTAATTTCTGTCATTATTTACTCATTATATTGAGAGAAATTTCATTTTCAAAAATTTTGATCATACGGAGGAGTAATATGATTCTCCGGAACAACTTTTACAGAGTATAAGATCCCCTTTTTGTATATCTCTGCCATCCATAATTTGTTCTTTGCATTTGGAGCATGTTACAGACCTTGAAGGAAATCCGGGCATATCTTCCGGAGGAATCTTGATAGAAACCTCCTGAATCCGGATTATTTGTTCTTCTGGTGCATTCAGGATCATATCACGAAGTTCATTCATATCAGTAGGCTGATCCGTTTTTTTAGGAAGTTGTGAAACGCGGATGGCTTTCCCATTCCGTGTATCAACAAAAGTAGCAGCAAATTTTCCATAATTTAGAACCTTTAATGTCCGGTGGCCAAGTGAACACCCGGTAATTGCCTGGATTGCATCTGTTGCACACCTATCTATCTCAACGTAAACGATAAGATCATGGTTTTTTTCTAAAGGGTCCATATCAAGTTCTCTCATTGCGGCTATGGTCATCCTGGTTCCGGTAGCAATCCCCGGACAGATATCGCCATGGAACTGTCTTGCCTTCTCTAAAAGAATGGTAATTGCATTCATCTTCAGTGTACCTATTTACTTTATTAAATATATTTTTTTTACTTTTAATTTTCATTAAAATTCAACACGAGTCAAACAGTTTTAATAATATCAAAGTATAAATTAATATGTGGTGTTTAGTACTTCCTGCAAAGTTATGATATGACCAGAGAAATATCATGTGGTAATCCCAAACCGGGAAAAAGAATACAATCCGATCATGCCTTTTGTTTACCCGGTTGCTTCTCATTCATCAGGAACAAACGGACTAACCACCACTTTCTATTCAAATCTTAAGTTATTGCCTTTTTTCTGGATCAGAATTGAAGTTTATTCAGATTCAGTGAGTAATCCCTCTATTCAAAACAGAATAGATAAATGGGATGGTGTTCCATGTTAATGTATAACCGTTAGGAGTTGACTGATGGTAAAAGTAAATGACATCTACGAGATATCTTTGTATCCGGCTGAGTGGAATTCAGTTGTAAAACAGTTCCAGGTTAATCAGGATAATGGAAAAGGAACCCTGCTTGAACGAAATATTGCTGGAACACAGGTTAAATGTGAGATGACCGGATATTCATGGAACGGAGCAAAAAAGCCAGCATCTCCTTTAAAACAGAGAATCAAAGTCCAAGTCACTGAAATTGTGAAAGTTTTACAAAATTAATTTTTTTTTATCTGAATGGATATTCTACATCCAGCAAATATCAGATAACCGGACTGGTATGACAACAGACTGGTATTACCTAATCGAATTTTGATTCCTAAAAAATATCCGATTTTAACGAGTTTAAATTATTTTTACTTGTTATTCTTGCTTTTTTTATTTGTATCGCCCTCTATGAATGCATGGCAAGTAATTATTGTATACTATTACAACCGGCTAATTGTTCGATAAGTTCGTTTCTGGAATTGGCTTTTTTCCTCAAATGGATTTGTTGAAATGAGGAAGATGTTATGGTTGGACCGAATAATAAGATTGGAATGGGGCTATTACGTGATTAATCCGATTTCAGGGATTATACGCAGGATTAAGATAGAATATCAGGAAAACCGAATATTATTGAAAAATTCAAAAAAAATTGATTTCATCAGGAAATTATGATGATGAAGGTTTATTCAGTACAACCTTACTCTTATCCTGAAGAAGGGTCTTAACATCCTCGTCTGAAAGTTCAATCCGATAGAATTTCTTGTAAAATTCCTGGATTTCTTGTGTAAGATCAAAGGTAACTGCATCCGGGTAAACCATGCTCTGCAGCCACATGGTTCCAAGGATTGATTCCGGAACCGGAAGTTCCCAGCTCATGAGATACTTTGGCATCTGGTAAACCTGTTTCTCCTGAACAGCCGGAAGTGATTCCCAGGCAGGGTCAGCTAAAATATCTTCAACAGTAGCTGAATTATACGGGAGGAGTATTACAACCGATGGATCCCAGTTGTAAACCTGATCGATGGAAACGGTGTTATCTCCACCGGATAGCCCCTGTGCTGCATTTGCTGAACCGATGATACGTGCAATTTCCGCCTCATAATAGTTATCACCCAGTGTCTGGAGAGGGGACCGCTGACCAAAGTAAATGGTCTTCTTATCTGCGTCCGTGATTGAATCTCCGGTTTCCTGAATGGATTTCATCTTCTGATTGTAATAATCAATGAATTCCTGTGCTTCTTCTTCTTTACCAAATACTTTTCCGATGATATCGTAACTTTTTGCAAGATTATCGGCCTGTTCAAGATCAATTTTTACAATTGGAATACCTACTCTTTCAATATCATCGTTGATCTTGGTATAGTCAACTGAAGAAATCACAACTTCCGGCTCAAGTTTCATTAATTCTTCAAGATTTACATTGGTTTTACAACCGGCTGAGGGTAATGAACCAAGTCTTTTTTGTGTTTTATTAACCAACTCGCGATTTGCGGGTCCGATACATGTTGCAACCAGACGGTCATCTGCCCCGATGACATAAATAAACTGGCTGGAGAAAGGATCAACAGTAACAACCCTGCTCGCATCAGCAGGTATCTGGACTTCTGTTCCGGTAATGTCAGTAATCGTAATTTCTTCGGCTACTGCACATCCTGTCAGCAATACAATTCCTGTAAGAAGGATACAACAAATATGAATCAGGGATAATTTCATACACACACCATTTAGTGATCTCATGATCTCAGAATGTTATGTTAACTTTAACTTATGAAATTACCTAATTTGATCCATAAAAAAATGGAACAACATTAACTTAGTTAACTAATCTATAATAAACCCCATAATTTTGTTGAATTCCGGATTCTGGGATCTATTTTTGCGGAATTTCAGATTAAAATAATTTTTTATGTCTCTATAATATGTTATGATAAATGATCCAGAGGATTGACTTTCCGGAATGAGTTCAAGAAGAGTGGATAGAAATCCTCGACATAGTGTGCATTTTTTTCCGGATATGTAACCCGGATTACATCGCTATTAAGAATACTACTTATGTGAATATCATCAGGTTTTTCAATGAGGTAAACAGGCGTCAGGTACTGGTATCTGGTAATAATAAGGGTCCCTTGTGAAAGGGTGTTTAAATTTTCAGCGTTATTTTCCCTGATAATTGGTAATCGGTTCGAAAAATACCGATCCTGATTAACTAGATTCGGAGGGTTTTATGAATAATCACACAAGATCATAGATGCGTTGTTTTTACGGGTGATGTAATTATTCTCATGATACGAGAGAGTCAGGACAAGAAACAAAAAAAGATCCTGATAATTCAGGGTTGTAAGGAATAACTCATTAACAGGTTTTTGATGCCTCTATTGCAGCCTTGAGAGCATCTTCAGACACACCAAGTTTCTTTGCTGCATCTGTAAAGTGTCCACCGTCACCAGGTGTTCCCATTACTTCATGTAATGCTTCTTCAGAAACGCCAAGTTTTGCTGCAATTGCTGCATTGTCTGGTCTTTCACCGGGTTGACCATTTTTTGGTTCACCCATAGCTGCTTTGAGTGCATCCTCGGTACACCCAAGTTTAGTTGCCATTGTAGCAAAATCTCTTTCTGGCTGTTCTTTCATACCCATTGCTACTTTAAGGGCATCTTCAGACACACCAAGTGTCTTTGCAGCAGATGCAAAATCCATTCCCTTCTCGCCATTGCCCATTGCCGCTTTGAGTGCGTCTTCAGTTACACCAAGAGTTTTTGCAGCAGATACAAAGTCCGGTCCCGGATGAATTGCTGACTTCAGAGCATCTTCAGTAACACCAAGTGTTGCTGCAGCCTTTGCATAATCAGTACAGTCCTGTGGGGGCTGACCCTGTGGAGCCGGATCTGCTGCGTAAACTCCGCTGATGAGGAGAGCAAACAGACAAATGATTCCAAATATTCTGATGATTGATTTCATGGTATCAATTCCCTTACAATTGTGATCTTCAGAGAACAACAGATGTTGAGCGAAACGCTATTTAAAAAATGATAGTCCGTTTGGTTGGTATAAACAACCAAGTGGTTTGATATTAACTGGCAGACTCTTTGATGAACGAGCGTGTAGGATGGATTTTTTCAAATGGGACTCCATAAAAACGCTGGTAAATACTGTCTGCTTCAGATGTGACATCCCATGAGCATCTTTCCGGATGAAAGGATTTAGCAAGGAGCATAAGAAAATTCCCAGGCATTCTTCTTCTTTTGCAGGTTTTATAAGTTCTTCTGCACTTTTATGGCGAAGTCCTGTCCCGATTGCTTCAGGAGTACTGGCAAGAATTTCTGAAACACATCCCGGACAGGAAAGATTACAACCTACCGTACTAATCTGAAGGGATTTTGCCTTTGGCCATCCATGAACAAAAGGAATGGTCTACACAGACCGGTGTTACAACAAGCCAATGGTCCGGATATCTCTCTATTATCTCATTATTGGATGAAGTATACATGGCACATCTGCCTGTACTTCCTTCTGAAATGTCACAATGATGCGGACAATAGAGACACTTTGTCATGTTCGCTCCATCATAAGCCAGAATCCTGAATCATCATCAACAATTGAATATTTTTTAACTCCTGCCTTCTGTAATGCCGATGAGATCACTTCAGGAGAACGTGAGATAAATCGTTCTTTTATTGAATTTTCAAACTCCGGATCCCGCTCTTTCATCTTTTCTACTATGTCTCTTTTAAGAGAAGCATTTCCAAATCCTCCCCCTACATAAGAGACCCCTCCGGGTTTTAATACCCGGTATATCTCTTTAAGACCCTTTGATAAGTCCTCCCAGAAGAACCATGATCCCCTGCTGAAAACTACATCAAAGGTTTCATCATCAAAAGGAATCTCACAAACATCCCCTAACGTGGGGATTACTTTTTTTGAGAGTCCTTTTTCAGTTATCCGCTCGGTACATGTCTGGATCATATCCGGGGATACATCAAGGGCATATACGGTTAATTCTGAAACCGCAGCAAGGGATGTGCCCAGATGTCCTGGACCACATCCGATTTCCAGGGCTTTTCCAGAAGATATTCCAGTATTTTTAATGATCTGTTCTGCAATAACCGGATAAATGGGAGCAAAGATTGTATCTGCAATTGATAAAAAATGTTTACTATCTTTTTTCCCCATTTTCATAGCTGATTTTTCTACCATGCTCTTCAATTATCTCACAAATATTCAGGAACTCTTTTTAACAGGCCATCAAGCTCTGAAGATGTCAGGGTAACACCGTAAAAAGATTCATAAAACTCTGATACTTTTTCCCGAAGCTGGTCGGTTGTGTATTTTTCAGGATACAGGGTGTGCAGCATCCAGTACAGTCCCGGAATCTGGTTGGTTCCCGGTGGCCGGTCAAACCATGAGAATGGTGCAGCAGGTACTGCATATACTCTTTCAGACTTTACTGCAGGAACATCCTGCCAAAGGGGATCGTCAAGGACTGATGATGCAAAGGATGCATCACTGGCGATAATAACATCCGGTTTCCAGGTCATAACCTGTTCAAGAGAAACCGGGGTCATACCATATCCGGGAGTAATGGTCGTTTCTGCAACATTTTTGCCACCACAAAAGTCTATGAGTAGTGAGTGTTGTGATCCGCTCGGGTCGGTTGCAAGGCCATCTGGTCCTTCAGCATAAAATACTCTCACTTTATCTGTTTCCGGGATGGTTGATACAGTATCTTCTACTGTTTTTAGAGCCTCTTTATAATATGCATTCAGCGCATTTGCCCTCTCTTCTTTTCCAAGGACAGAACCAATAAAGGTAATTGGGCCGGAATATTTGGATACGTTAGCGGTATCCTGAACAGTTACAAGCGGAATTTCACCAAACCGTACCTGTCGCTCTTCCACCTCGTCTATGTTCTTTGGATCTCCGGTAATAGTTCGTCCTTCAAAAATAATGTCTGGATTCATTGCAATGAAGGTTTCATAGTTGCCATCTGTTTTTCCAAACCATCCGCCTACTACCGGAAGGTTATGGAATTGTTCAGGCATGTATTGTTTTGTCAGAGCAGTGGGCTCTGAGTTCCATGCTGTGAGTAGTTCAGGAGCTACCAGGTACAAAGTCATGGTAGTTGGTGGGGCAGTACTGACGATACTTGTAATTTCTGCCGGTATGGTGAGTTCTCTTCCAAGAGCATCGGATATCACCTGGTCAGAAGAGACAGTGTCTGCATACAATGGTGATATACACAGAATACTTGCGATTATTGCAATGAATGCAATTATTAATCCTTTTTTGATCATACCTTTTCCTCATCTTAAGTTACTAATTTTAGTAAACTTAGTTATGAGGTATAGCCTATTAATTAAAAAAGAATACTATTTTGATCCGGTTAGTTACTTCTCATTTCTCTCACGTTTCTGTAGAAATTCAGGATAATTTCAAAGAGAAAAATTAATGTTCAATAATTATGATTAACCATATTCGATGATAAATTACTTTATAGGTAAACACCGATAATCAACAGGGATGATAGGTACTATCTTCCTGAAGTGAATCACATGCAAAAGAATTTTTGTTCTCTTATTCTGGTTATATTCCTCATTTTGGGGTGTATGAGTTTCTGCCCGGTAAGTGGGGAGACGGGGAAAACAAAGATCATCACTGATATGGGTGGTAATGATGTTACGATCCCTGCAGATATACAGCGTATCATCATTACCTGTTATGGTGGAGCTACACAGGAAGTTGCAGTAATGGATGGTGAAAGTAAGATCATCGCTCAACCTCCCCAGAGTTTCCCAGCATTTCTGAAGATCTATCCGGATCTCACAAGCGTTCCAGATGTAGGAAAATTTGACGAACTCAATATTGAATCCATCATGGAACTCAATCCTGATGTGGTAATTAATAGTGTAACTGGATCTAAAGGAAATGCAAAACTTAAGGAAAACTCGATTCCGGTAATTCAGGTTTATACACGGAAGGCAAATTTAAACAATATTTATAATGAATTCAGAATGGTGGGAGATCTTCTGAATGAACCGGTCAGGGCCGAACAGCTCATTTCGTATTGGGATGAGAAGAAGGGATTATTACATGAAAGAATCAGTAAAATCCCAAAAGATAAGAGAAAAACGGTCTATTACATGCTCGGAAGTCCTTTGCATACAAATGGTGAGAAATGGTGGGGAGATTCCTTTGTTACCATTGCCGGAGGCATAAATGTTGCTGCAGATATTGGTGATGTCAGAGATATCAATGCAGAACAACTTGCACAGTGGGATCCGGACCTAATTGTGGTAAGTGCCAATGAGGGTTCATACGTATCTGATGAGACTATCAATAGTGATCCACAACTTGCAGGTTTAAAAGCGATTAAAAACGGAGAAGTGTATCATATTCCGATTGGTGGATTCTGGTGGGACCGGCCTTCTCCGGAAAGTCCGCTCGGATTCTTATGGCTTGCAAAAACCCTTTATCCGGAAACGTTTAGCGATATCGATATGGTAAAAGAAACGAAAGACTTTTTCAGTGATTTTTATGGTGTAGAATTATCTGATGATGAGATTAATATAATCCTTGCAGCAAAAGATCCAAGTGAATAAATCCCTTTTTACCTAATTTTTTTCTCTGTTCTTCAAATTTAATATTTTAAACCGAAAAGATCCAGGTGATAAATAAAAAATAATTAAATATCCCCAACAGTATACATATTTAGCAAAACTTGTCGTTTTCTCTAAAAAGGCTTTGTGAATTTTCAAAACGGGTAATTATATGATATTGGAAACTATCGACTGGAATGATATCTGGAAAAAAGATCGAAAAAATACCCTATTGCCATTATCTGATATTGATGAAAAGAATCATTGGGATACCATTGCACCTCTGTTCAAACAATGGATGGAAGTGGATGATTATCCAGAAAAACTTATATCACGAACACAGTTACATTCAGACTGGTCGGTTCTTGATATCGGATGTGGTACCGGAACCATCACAATAGAAGCTGCGAAGAGATCAAAATCTGTCACTGCCCTTGATATTTCTAATCAAATGCTTGATATTTTAAAATCAGATGCAAAAAATAGAAATATCAGTAACATTACCTGTGTACATTCTCCCTGGCAGGATATCAGGATTGGCACTGACATAATGCCACACGATATCGTGATAACCTCAAGATCTCTTGCCAGAATTGGAGACTTAAGGGAATCACTGACAAAAATTAACCAGGCTGCAATAAAATATGCTTATGTTACAGCATGGGGAGGAAGTGAAAGAATCCTTAATCGTGGTCTAATGGAGGCACTGGGATATACATATCACAATATCGCTGATTATGTTTACGTCTTTAATATCCTTCATAGTATGGGAATAAGACCAAATGTTGAGCAGATTAATTGTAATAGCAGGACAACATACCCAACACTGGAAGATGCAGTTCAAAATTATGCCTCTCTTTTACATCTTTCATCTAAAGATCTTGAAATTACACGATTATATCTTGAAAAAACCCTTATTAAACAGGATAATGGCATGTATCTTGTTCCGGATAGTAAACCGGTCTGGTCTTTAATATGGTGGAAAAAGTAATTAATATTTTTTGTGGGCACTATGCATTATATTTTTTCTGTGTGACTATTTCACGCATTTAGTCCGATATTATTATTATTTTTGTAAGTGTTCAGTGCTTCAGATCACTGAACACTTACGGTTTTTTTATGAAAGAGGAATAAAAAGGAGAGAAAAAATTATTGTCTGATCATTCTGACAACAACTTCGGATCCTTTCTTTATTGGTCCTGATCCATCTATGTGATGATAGATAGCATTAGCTCTGACGCCCATCATTTGTCCAAAAACTCTGGGTACAGGTTTTATCATAGTTTTACTATTTGTGTTTAATACCTGCATCATCAGAAAGAGATCAAAGCCGGGAAACGGCTCAATTGTCTCTGCGAGTTCTCCCTCTTTGTATGTTTCCAGAGGTGTTGGTAATCCCCATGATTTGAGCAGGGGATAAATTAATTCATAGAGGACAATGAGCGATCCAATTGAAGGTCCGGGCATTCCGAAAACCGGTTTTCCATTTATTATTCCAAGAGATACTGGTTTGCCCGGTGCCATACCGACTCCATGATAAATTAACTTCCCACCATTTTCAATAGCATCTACCGTGAAATCTTTTGACCCTGCTGATGATCCCCCAAAGACAAGCACCATATCACATGAATTGGTCATTGTCTCCAGTTCTTCGCTTATTGACACAAGATCATCAGGAACAACCTGACCAAATACCGGAGTGACTCCAACCTCTCTCAGATAAGATGCAATCATATGTGAGTTTGTATCAACGATCTGGCCGGGAAGAGGTTTTTTCTGCAATGGAATTACTTCATCACCAGTTGCAATCAGACCTACATTTACCTTTTGGACCTTCACATTATGTATTCCATAACTAAGTAATGCACCGACATCAAACGGATTCATGAGATGTCCGGTCTCCATTACCAGGGCATCTTTTTTGATGTCATCTCCAACAGATACAGTATTCTGGAATGCTGTAACAGGAGTTTGTATCCGGTACCGTTCATTACCAATCTCTGTTACATCTTCTATTCTGATTACTGCATCAAATCCCTCTGGCATTGGCATACCGGTATTTACTCTGACAGCATCAATTTCAATAGGATTATCAGGGCCTGCATTCATCGTTTCATTACTTTTTACAGCAATTCCGTCGGGCATACTCAGAAAAACCGGAGGATTATTAATTTTTGAATGTACCGGTTGAGTTAGGACAAATCCTGACGCATCAATTACAGGTACTTGAATAGAATTTTCTGGTCTGGTAAAGGTATTTAGAAGAATTTTTTTCGCTTCTTTCAAAGGAACTAGATTTGTATGAAGAGTAATTCGTGGAATTTTAATCACCTGTTTAATGTATTGAGAAATAGTCTGATATCCTAACTAAATAAATATTTTTAATTTACCCTGATTATTTGTAAAATAGATTTAGAGAAGACTTTATCATAGAATTCAAGGGAGAATGCCAATAAATAATATTAGATTAACTATAAGAAAATAAAATCAAAGATGTTAAATTCTTTAAGATTATCACTCTACTGGTATGAATGATATGAGAGTTGTTTCGTTCCGGAAAATTATTTTTATTCTCTTAGTTTTTGGAACACTTGTGGGTACCATTAGTCTTTTTCAAGTTTCAGCAGACAAAACAAGTAAAACTATTTCCGATCTTGCAGGACGGACCGTTGATATTCCAACTGATGTCGATAGGGTTGCAGCACTTGTTGGTCCATCATATGAAAAAATCTTCCTTCTGGGAGCTCTTGATAAAATTTGTCTGACACATCCTTTACCAAAACAAATGCCATGGGCCAAGAGGGTTATTCCTAATTTATCGAATATTCCCTCAGTTACTTCTGCACAAGACCCTAATATGGAAGAACTTGTAAACCAGAATGTAGATCTGGTATTTTTTTGGGATTTTCCAAAACCTGTTGATAAGATGAACGATATTGGTATACCGGTAGTAGTGACTCAGACAACCACAACTGATCAACAAGCACAATCAATTGAACAATTTAGAGAACTCATAAAAGGCGAAGTAACTCTTTTTGGTGAAGTATTGGGTCAGGATGCCCAGAAAAAGGTTGAAGACTATAACAATTTTTTTGATGAAAAAGTAGATCGGATCCTGAAGGTAACTTCGTTAATCCCTGAAAGTGAACGTCCAAAGGTATATTATGTTCGAGGTCCGGATCCTCTTACTACTCATGGAAAAAACATGTATACTCAGTGGTGGGTGGAAATGGCTGGAGGAAAACTGGTTTCAGCAGATATCTCTGAAGGGGTTCCAAAAGTATCAATAGAACAAGTAATATCCTGGAATCCGGATATTATTGTAATGGGAAGAGTTAATTCAACCTCACCCATTCTGGATGATCCAACCTGGAGTGATATTAGTGCTGTAAAAACAGGAAAAGTGTATACAAATCCTGAAGGAGTAATGTATTGGGATTACTCAAGTGAAGGAGTATTATTGTTAGAATATCTGGCAAAATTATTTCATCCGGAAAAATTTGAAAACATCAATATGAATGATGAGATAAAGGAATACTATGCAAAATTTTATGGTTATTCTTTAACTTATGATGAAGCAGAAAGGATATTGCATCACCTGCCTCCGGCCTGATCATTTTTTCCCAATATTTCACCCTTTTTTTTAATTTATTTAAAATTTTCAGGATCTGATGTAATAAAGATAGAGAGTTAACTTAAAATTATAAATTTCAAAAAAATTAAACCATAAAAATTAAATCTCCATAAATTCACAATAGTGATATGAAGGAAAGAATGAATCTCCTGATTAGGAGATTATCACTTCTTGTTGTTGCAATATCAATTCTTGCAACTTCTGGTTTTTTACCTGTTTCAGCAGAAAAAACAATGAAAACTGTGACAGACATGGATGGGCGGATTGTTGAAATTCCTGTTCCCCTTGAACATGTCATCACTCTGGGATCTGTGCCTGTTCAGAATAGTTTCATTTTTACCATAGGAGAAGGGGACACAATTATGAATGACCTCCCTGAATCGTTTAAAAAACAAGGGAGATGGAAATACCAGTACATTTTTGCTCCTCAACTCTCCGAGGGACAATCTGTTCAGGTATCGACAAATGAGCCAAATGTAGAACAGATAATCGCAATGGGTCCTGAAGTTTGTTTTACCATGGATAAACCAACAGTCGAACTACTCGAAAGCAGAGGTATTCCGGTGATATATCTTTCATGGGTCGATGATGATGACGTATATGGTCTTATGAATCTTCTCGGAGAGGTATATGACAAAGAGGAACTTGCATCAGAATACCTGGATTATTTTAATGATACGATAAAACGGGTTGATGCAGTTGTAAGCACAATTCCGGAGAATGAACGTAAAAAAGTATTATCACTATCATATGATTCCATGTCTGTTCCTCATAAAATATCAGAATGGTGGATCACAAGAGCAGGAGGGGTAAGTGTTACCAACATGCCAACGAATACGGTATCTTTTGAAACAGAACCTGAACAGATTAACCAGTGGAACCCTGATGTGATAATTGTCTCTAAAGAGAGTGATATCACAGGAATACTCGATGATGTACGATTATCTGACATCACTGCAGTGAAAAACAACGCTCTTTATAACGCTCCCTTTGGTGCACACAAGTGGGCTAATCGCGGAATAGAATTACCATTAATGGTAATTTGGACCGCAAAAACCATTTATCCAGAAAAATTCAAGGATTTCGATATTGAAAAAGAGACCGCAGATTTTTACGAAAAATTCTTTGGTGTTCGAACTAATATGGAGCAAACAAAGGAAATTTTAAGCGGAAATGCTAAAATATAACCATATTTTATGTGTAATTTTCTATTTCCTTTTTTAATTATTCAACATTAACTTTTGAAGTTTATTAAATCAATATATTAATTAGATGTAACACTGAATTTATATGAACAGGGAAGTGTAGTAACGAAATCCTGATGTGATATTATGAAATCTGAACGAATACTAACAGTTTTTACGTTATTTTGTATGGGTGTGATAATCTTAATCGCACCGGTGATGTCCGATGTAAGTACCCATACTATCACTGATATGAGCGGTAGTGAAATAACTGTTCCAACTAATATTGAGCGAATTGTAGTTGCATGCCAGGGTGGAGTAGCCCAGGAGATTGCAATATTGGGCAATCCGGATTCGGTCGTTGCTATGGATTCAACATATCTGTTTCCAATATTCGCAAAAATGTTTCCTCATTTTAAAGAAGTCCCAAATCCAGGTGGTTTTGATGACCTGAATATGGAAACCATTCTCAAATTAAAACCAGATGTTGTTATTAACAGTATTACATCATCGAAAGGGAATGCCAAACTTACTGAAAATGATATCCCGGTCTTCCAGGCATTTACAGGAAAAGCTACATCAGACAACATCTATAATGAGTTCCGGGCTTTTGGAGAACTTCTGAATAATACTGAAAAATCAGAAGAACTTGTAACCTATTGGTATGAAAAGAAACAATTCATCAGCGAACGGATGAATAAAATTCCGGAAAGTGAGAGGAAAACGGTATTTTATGACTCGAATTTTGCCTCAAATAAAAAACTTGTAACGGGTATTCCATGGGGTATATCTTTTGTTGAATTATCTGGTGGGATCAATGTTGCCAGGGATTTGGATGATGCTACATTCAATCCCGAAATAAATCCAGAACAATTAGCAGAATGGGATCCGGATGTTATCATCCTTCGAAGATGTACTGATGGTACCTATCCTGATCAGGAGATAAAAACCAATCCTCAGTTGTCCGGTCTATCTGCAATCAAGAATGGCGAGGTATATAACGTTCCTTTTGGAGGATTTTGGTGGGATTGTCCTTCCCCTGAGTGGCCACTTGGATATTTATGGTTGTCAAAGACTCTCTATCCGGATATATTCGAGGATGTCGATATGGTACATGAGATGAAGTACTTCTTTAAAGAATTTTACCGGTACGATATCTCTGATGAAGAAGCCAACGAAATTCTATCGGTGAACAATTAATGTTATTATCGAGAATTTCTCCTTTTTTGCACATCGAAAATAGTATCGAATCTTTGTAAAATCAAAAAAATTTTGTTTATTCAGGAATTTACTTTTATATACTTTACAATTGAGTATTATTAATAGAAACATATTTTAATAATTTACAAAATCAGCAAGTTAATAAGTTTTTATGCAGATCTTGTATTATCAGGATAAATCAGGATCTTATTCTGAAGTGGTATTTATGAACATGAATTTTAAATCTATGATAGTATTGGTCCTTTTTATCGTTGGATCAATTTTTATTTCTCCCGTTCTTGGTGATACAACGACCCGGACACTCACCGACATGAGTGGCAATGAAATAACCATTCCAACTGATATTGAGCGAATCGTAGTTGCCTGCCAGGGCGGAGTAGCCCAGGAAATTGTCATTATGGGGAATGCGGATATGCCCGTTGCAATGTCATCAATGAACCTGTTTCCTATGTTTGTAAAAATGTACCCGAATTTTAAGGAATTACCAAATGCAGGAAGTTTTGATGACCTCAATATGGAAACAATTCTCAAATTAAAACCTGATGTTGTTATTAACAGTGTTACGGCATCAAAAGGAAATGCAAAAATTACTGAGAATGATATTCCGGTTTTCCAGGCCTATACCGGAAGGGCAGCAGCAGATACTATCTACAATGAGTTCAGGGCTTTTGGAGAATTACTGAATAATCCGGAAAAAGCTGAAGAACTCATCTCCTACTGGGACGAAAAGAAAGAATTCATTAATAACCGGATGAAATCCATTCCGGAAGATGAGAGAAAGACCGTCTTTTATACCTCAAATAAGGATTTGGGAACTGATACCAATTGGGGTGTCTCGTATGTTGCATCATCCGGAGGCATTAATGTTGCCAAAAACCTGGGAGATGCGAAAGTCAATCCGGAAAAACTGGCTGAATGGGATCCGGATGTAATCATTGTCCGGGGTAACACTGATGGAAGTTATCCAGACCAGGAAATTTTAAACAATCCGCAATTAGCGGGTCTTTCTGCAATTAAAAATGGTGATGTCTATAATGTACCTATTGGTGGGTTCTGGTGGGATAGGCCATCACCGGAAAGTGCACTTGGATTTTTATGGCTTGCAAAGACTCTCTATCCGGACACATTCAATGACGTTGACATGGTGAGTGAGATGAAATCGTTCTTTAAGAATTACTACCGGTATTCCCTCTCTGATGATGAGGCAAATTCAATACTTTCGGTGAACAATTGAGGTGCATGAAATGGATAATTCCCAAAATACTATCATTTCTTCACTAAATTTTCCGGATGGTTTTCAGGAGATTGAAACAAATATTTCCGGATATAAACGGCATATGATCCTTGCCAGTGCCCTGAAAATGGGACTTTTTGATCATCTTGAGGAAAAAGGTGTTTTAACCAGGGAGGAGATTGTTACATCTCTTCCGATGTGTGGAATGCTGAGCAGAAGTTATCTGAATGCACTCGTCTCAATGAACCTCCTCATAGAAGGGGGAGATAAATATCAGAACTCCCGGATATCACAGAATTTTTTAACGAAGAAAAGTCCGTATTACCAGGGCGATCTGATTCTTGGCAACTCAAAATCCGGCTCACGGTGGGATCTTCTCTCTGAAGCAATGCAGAGCAGTGATGGTATGGCCAAAACCCCCGGACCTGGACCATCTTTAGATCATCTTAATACTCTTGCCCAGCGGGTAATCCAGGGCGAAGCCCAGGCACTCACTACGTGGATATCAGACCTTCCGGGTTTTTCCGGGATGAGAAAAATGTTGGATATCGGAGGAGGACATGGCCTGTATACCATCGGCATCTGCCAGATAAACCCTGATATGAAAGGAGTTATCTTAGACCAGCCCCATGTTACCGATCTCACAAAACAGTATATTCAAAAATATGAGATGGAAAATAGAATTTTGTCAAAACCCGGAGATATCAGGACTGAAGCCTATAAACCGGAGTATGACATTATTCTGATATCACATCTTCTCTACAAATTTCGAAATGACCTTGATGAGATTTTCAGGCTGGTAAGTGGAGGCCTTACAGAAAACGGCATTCTTGTTTCCAATCACTGGTTCTGCTCACCAGGATGCCTTCCTTCACAGGACCCGGTGAATGAACTTGAACGTTCGCTCCAGAGTGCCGGTCATCCTCTCTGTCATCCTGAACATTTTGCCGAATTGTTTGAAAAATATGGACTTAGTTGTATTCGGACAGGGACCATTGAAACAGCCAATGGAACATCCATGCTTCATGCAGCACAAAAGGGTAAATTATGAGTAGCGAATTCCAGGCCCGTAATCAGGTAGAAAAGTCATTTGATCTTTATTCTGCCGAAAAAGACCGGTACCAGGGAGGCTCTATTCTCCAGGAGACAAAAGACCGGTTAATCGATAGATATGGAGAAAAATTAGATAACCTTACCCTTGACCGGGTGGTAATTGGAATTTTCTACACCGGTGTCCTGTTGTCTGACGGCTCATCAGGTATCTGTTTTACTCCTATCAAGGCGATTCCGGAATCAGTTTGCTGTCCTTCATCTGCACGTGCAATGCCACGGGCTGGCAGGCTGAAAGGGATGAAGGTAACTGATATTTTTCAGTATCTGACACAGCCCGCTCCCATTAAACGTGCTATTGCTATTGCAACACTGAATGCCCTTTCAGACGGGATTTGGCGGAACAATCCGGAAGAAGGTGCCGGAAAGTACCGGATAGAAGAAGGAGATGATATCTTTTCTATAGTTGACCTGGATTCGATTAAAAAAGCGGTAATCGTCGGGGCCTTAATTCCGGTGATTAAATCGTTTAAAGAAAAAGAGATCCCGTACCGGATTGCTGAACTGGATATCCGGACATTAAAAGAAGAAGAATTACCGTTCTTTGTAAGCCAGGAGGATCTCCCCGGAGAACTTTCAACTGCTGACATGGTCATTATCTCCGGAACAACCCTGCTCAATGATACCCTGGAGAGTATTCTTTTTTCATGCAATCCGGCAGCGAATATTATGCTCATCGGTCCGACTGCAACCATGCTTCCGGAGAGTTTTTTCTCAAGAAAAGTAACTGTCCTTGCAGGAAACCGGGTAGTTATACCGGAAAAAATACTAGATGTCCTTATAGAAGGCGGATCCGGTTATCATTTCTATGGCGATTCTTCCAGAAAAGTAATGATAATAAAAGAGTAACCCTAAATTTCCCCTTTTTAGGGATAAGAGGGTACACATACATTTCTATTAGCCTGCTTGATGAAATGAACTCCGATAGATATCTGGTAAGTATCTTCAAGAGATTTTTCAGTAACCACTTTTTCTGCCTGTCCGACCAGTGATACAACACCGTTTTGCATGATTCCGACCTGACAGGAGAGGAGAAACGTATGGTCCGGATAATGGGTTGACATGATAATGGTAATTTTTTGGGTTTTTGCTAGTTTATCCAGTATATGAAGGATTTTAACCTGGTTTCCAAAGTCAAGATGGTTTGTTGGTTCATCCAGGATAAGAATGGATGGCTCCTGGGCCAGAGCTCTTGCAATCATGGCAAGCTGACATTCACCGCCACTGATCCTATTGACCGGAGCATCCTTCAGGTGCTCAATTCCCACAATTTCCATAGATTTCATGGCAATCTCAATATCTCTTTTTCCGGGTCGTGAATATGCAGGAATATGAGGGGTCCGGCCGAGAAGGACCAGTTGCAAAACGGAAAATGGAAAGACCATTTTATGGGCCTGCGGAACATATCCTACTTTTTGAGCAAGTCTTTGTCGTGATAATTCCGTAATGCCTTTTCCTTCAATGAACACTTCTCCGGTATGCATCGGCATAACCCTCCCGCAACATTTGAGAAGGGTAGATTTTCCAATACCATTCGGACCTAATATACACAGGATCTCTCCCTTTTTAAGAGAGAACGTCACATTCTTAAAAATCTCCTTTTCTGGATTATATGAGAATCCACCATTTTTAATCGAAAACATTTATGTCCACCCGACATCACGTCTTGCCATAATATACGCAAAAAATGGAACACCAACGATTGCCGTAAGAATTCCAAGTGGAATTTCTGCAGTAGTTGCATTCCTTGCGATATTATCGATAAGAATCAGATATGCTGCCCCCAAAAAGAAAGAAACCGGAATTAAACGGGCATTATCAGGCCCGACCATCATCCGGCCGAGATGGGGGATCACGAGTCCTATCCATCCGATAATTCCACATATGCAGACTGAATACGCAGTAATCATCGTGGAGATAAGGATGAGTATGTACTTCATCCTCCTGGTATCTACGCCAAGAGCTCCGGCTTCCTCATCCCCCAGTGAAAAAGCGTTAAGACGCCAGCCAATTATCATGCAATAGAGAGATCCGGGGACGATAAAAATGAATGCAAATAAGATGTCCGGCATTGAGACTGCACTCAGAGATCCCATAAGCCAGTACGTGATGGCAGGAAGTTTTGACGTAGGGTCAGCAACGAATTTTACCAGTGAAATAAGTGAAGTGAAAAAGGATCCCATGATGATCCCTGATAGGACCAGGACCAGTATCGACTCACCTTTGTATATCTGTGAAAGCAGTATCGCAAATCCGACGGACAATAATCCAAAAAAAAAGGCAGAACCTTCAATCAGGAGAAGCGGGAGAGAGAATAGTATTGCTACTGCTGCACCAAATCCGGCTCCGGAAGATACCCCGAGGATGTCCGGAGAAACCATGGGGTTTCGAAAGAGGCTTTGATAAACAGCTCCAGCAACAGAAAGGCCACCTCCAATTAACAATGCTCCAAGAATCCGGGGAATTCGAATGTTGAAGATAACATTTGACTGAGCCTCTGTCCATGTTGGATCTGAATGAATCACCGGAGAAAAGAGAATTGTAAGTACCGTTATCGGATCGAGGGAGTATTGACCAATGAAGAGCGAAATAACTGCAAGAATGAAAGGGGAAAGAATAATGCATACTATCCCGAGGGATACCATGTTTTTTTCTACCCATCGGACCTGAACAGATACCATTCCATGTATCAGTTAGAAGTATTGTTTAATATAATGGATCAAATGATCAATAAGTTCATTACATTAATTTAACTACGAATTTTAATGAGATTCTGCGTTTATAATTGCATTATACAAGTAATTTATCCTCATTTATCATCAGAATGAGAAATGTAATGATGTTTACCTTATTGATCCGAGCGGTAAAAGTATAAAAAAAGAAATTCAGTTACAATGAACCGTAACTTCATCATTACATTTATTTATCCCGGAAATTTGTTCCTGAAGTAATACTTCAATGCGGTCTGCAATACCTGATAGCACCTCTTCATCTGATAGCATACCTTCAGGCATATCAACAACTTTCCTATACTGGATTGGAACATTATCCATCCGGTACACAATCCCTGGAACTTCTACTCCGGATATTCCGACCGGGATATGAAGATCTGCAACCTCTGCTGCCATGCTCATGTTCGGATCGATAGTTATCCAGGTGTGTTTTTTCAGGTGCCGGACAGCATCAATCGGGAAATGTGCTGCTGCATCGGTTCCGATATTTATGAACAGATCAATTTCATCACGGTTTGCAAGGTCTATCGTGCTGGTCTCTCCCGGATTCATATGGGCATGGTCACCTTTGGTTAAATCAAGACAGTAGGGGAATCCGTATGACCAGCACCAGACACGATTTGCCCCGGCTACATTAAAATGACCCCGCATGGCCATAATAGACCATTTTGATATCTGGTTCAAATCCCGGGTAAGCGAGATTGCGATGTCAATATTGTGATTCCTGCCATCGGTATGCGTCAGGCCCATCCCAAAAAAGAAGACTCCGAATTTTGCTTGTTTTAAAATGCCTGCAACTTCAAGGATTGTTTGTTTTGGAATTTCTGCAACATTTTCCGGGATGTCCTTTTCATGACCATACATGACCATTCGGAATGCATTGAAGAGTTCATAATCATGTCCGGGCTTAACCTGGAGGTGGTAATCTGCAATTCCAGCGGTATCTGTTTTACGTGGGTCAACAACAATAACCGTACGTTCAACAAATCCATTCCCTTTGAAAAATCCCAGAGGATATATTGCATACCGTGACATGTGCCTTGGATGGGCATGGATGGGATTTGCACCCCAGTACAGGATTACATCAGCTCGGTTCTTCACCTCTCCAAGGGTGCAGCTTGGATACCCGTTATCAAAATGAGCGATCAAGGATGGGCCATGACAAATGGATGCACAATTATCAAGAATGCCACACCCAATTTCCATGAGTCGTGCAGCTTCCCGTTGTGCTTCACAGGTTGTGGATCCAAACCCGTACATGAGTGGTTTTTTTGCTGCAATTATTGCCTTTGCTGCATAATCAAAAGCTTCTTCGTAAGAGATCTCCTTCCATGATCCATCTGGCTGGCGAAGTCTTGGCCTTGTTATCCGGTCGGAACTGGTAGCCTGCAAAAAAATTTCAGTCCCTATTGCACAGGCATTTTCTACTTCAAGGATCTTTTTTCCGTCATCAGATACTACAACCCTCACATCGTCACATGAACAGCCACAATACGGACAACCAATATCTTCAAGAATTTTTGGCATCTGAAATCCATCCCATGCCTACTGCTTGAAAAATCAGTTCCTTTGCGCTGAGAACCTTTTCATGTGGTGCAGGAAAAACGCAAACCGGAAACCCGCTATACTGGGGAACACCGGTTGACTGGGTTTTACACGGGACAACCTGGTTAGCCCAGACACCCTGCCTGATATGGCAGATTCCCGGATTTAATGTCTGAATCCCACATATCGCTTTGACAACAACCTCGCCACACTCGCTTCTAACCCTGACCGGTGTGTTTTCCTCTATGCCCATCCTGGACATATCAAGTTCATTCATCTCGATAACGCTGCAGGCATCGAAATATTCCCTGGAATTTTTGCCTTTTTCCATGGCAATACCCTCTTCAATTGACCGCTGGGTTATCATGGTCAGGGTTCGTTTTTGTGTCATGCTTTTTGCGTTCCTGTGGGGTGAAAGTGGTTACGGTAACGTTCCTATCAGTTCTATTGCTAATTCATAGGGATTTTTCGGGCGTTCACTTCCGGTTTTATTCGTAAAAAAGGTGTGTGGATGAATGGTGTTTAACTGCTCAACACTGAGCTTATTAACTATACCCCTGGCAATTTCTTCTGCTTCCTTAGATTTGCCCGGATATTTAAGGATATATCCCATCCTGATATGCATAACCATTGCTTCTCGTAATTCCTCTTCGCTCAGCTTGTCAAAGGGTGTGTACTTTTCTACTTCGGGTTTGCTCATTGATACCTCTGTAATGGGTATGTTCTCTCATCAGTGAAGAAAATAATTACGCTCTTTTCTTTTCAGCCATGTGAATGGTTGCTTCTCCATATGGTGATCGAATCACACCGGTTTTTTGTATCATCAGAGCGTTTTTCTCACAAATGTCTTCGAATTTCTTTTTGTCTGCAAGCTGGTGGTACCGGGTATGGAGAGCTAGTTCAAGTTCATAAAGGCCTTGCATTCCGGTTCCGACAGGAGGTGCAGTAAACCAGTGGTTTGAAAGGAAGAGACCACCAGGCGATAGAGAGGATGCAACATTCTTCATTAGTTCATCCATGTTATCTTCCTGGGAATAGAGTGAGTGAGCGATGAGAATAATATCGGATTGTGGACCAGAATATGTCATCATATCTCCGGATACTGCAGTAATCCGGTTATCCATTTTAAACCGGGAAATATATTCCCTTGCTATCGCGGTATCTATCGTTCCACATAGAACCGTTGCAGTCATTTCAGGATTATTCTGGCAGGCAGCGATTGCATACAAGCCGTGACCACCATTTATTTCCAGGAATGTCCGGGCATCAGAAAATCCTTCCCAGGTTTTCAGGATATTGGTAACATTCTGAATTGTTCCCCGGAGAGCATAGTTAGCCTGGGCTCTGGCCGATCCCATGGATATATTATCAAATGCCTTTTTTTCTTCAGGTTTTGTCAGATAAACATCAATATCCTTCCAGGGTGAATCATCATTCGGGAGATTGATGATATAATCACCCTGGTAAAAAGGACTTGTTTTGACAAAATTCATCTGGGCAGCAGGTGATATCGAAAATTCATCTCCTGCCTTTCTAACCATATCAAGGTAATAGAGCATTCCAAGAAGACTTGTCATATATTCAGGTTTAACCCCGGTTCCTGCTGCAATTTTCTCCGGAGAGGCTGGTCCATTCTCCGCAAGCCACGAAAAGAGGTCAAGTTTTAGTGCAGCGCAAACCACCATGTATTCCTTGTAGACCTGGACGAGGTCATCTATGATCTCAATAATCGGCAGTTCCGGAATTTTCAGGATCTCATTCATCTCAATACTCATGGCAATCACTGATACGCAACTTTGTGAAAAGTCAAACAAACATGTATGCTAACTATCTGCCTGAACATGTACCTTCCTGGGAAAATACAGCAGACACATTGAAAGAAAGAAAAAAGGTTATTTTTTCAGGTAAATATTACCGTAAATAATCTCGCCTTTCTTCTTTGTTTTCCGTTCTCCAAGGTCACCGATGAACTGGTCAAAGGTGTAGGTTGCTCCGTCAACTTCTTTCTCAACGGTTGCAATCTTTTTAAAGCCCGGTAGCGGATAGAGAATGTTTCCAAAGATGTATGCATCTCCTTTTACCATCTGTCCACCGACACGTCCTTCTACGTCTCCCTTAATGATGACGGTTCCACCTTCTGCGTGGGTCAGGACATGAATAAATGCATCGCCTTCAATGATGATGGTTCCTCCGGTCATAGCGGTTCCGATATCATTTCCAGCCTTTCCTTTTACCCGGATAAGACCACCAGACATACCACGCCAGTCTCCACGATATGCACTGCCGACATGGTTCTGGGCATCTCCCTCAATCAGGATCTCTCCACCTTCCATGGCAATGCCAAGGAAACTATCTGCATTACCTTTTACGGTGATCTTTCCGCCGGTCATCCAGCCACCGATATACATATCGGTATCATTATTGATGACAATCTCACCAGCAGACATCTTCTGACCAAACCGCTTCATCCGACGGACATCGCCGTTTACAACGATTTTCGTATCTGCTGCAGTCTCACCGGCCTTTCCATCGAACTTGAAGAAATCTCCAAGTTTCCATTGGATTTTTCCTTCGTGTGCTGGAAGGGCTGCAATTTCTGCCAGGCTCTTTCCTGCAAACTGGTCAGGTGTTACATTGTAGCATTCAAGGAAGAGTTCAGGCTGGCTGGTCAAGGTCATTGTTACGGTTTCCATTCTTGTTTCCCCCTTATGCTACATCCAGTTCAATTGCCCGTGCATTGTGTACGTGTTCATCAAATACTGCATAGTTCTCAAGGTTAACGGTGTAATTCCTGGAGAACTTCTCCTTGATATCGTGCATAACCTGAGCATTCTCCGGCATGTTCACTTTTGTCCAGAGAGTGTACTTGGGTGGCTCTGCAACAATCTGACCATCCTTGACAACAACCACACCTTCTTTTAAGGTATACGCGGTGTTCTGGAATGCAGCTTCGATCAATTCCGGATCAGACGGAAGCTTGTTTGCATCAAGGTTGTAAATGGCAATGTTGGCATCTGCTCCCTTTGTAAGGCTGTATATGCTTGATAAACCAAGAGCCTTTGCCGGACCTGCACGGGTCATCATAGCAATGTCATACAGACCAAGTTCACGATCCATTGAAGCGATGTTACTTGCAGCGATGACTTTGTCCTTCCACTTCATGGTGTCAAGGGTTGCTTCACGTGCTTTCTGGGACATGAGCCACTTAATGACACGGGGGTACCGGGTAAATGGTCCTGCATTCGGATGATCGGTGGTGATATGGACTCTCATCAGGTCTTTAGCATAGAGACCAATTTCAAGGCCGATTGCCCATTGAATGCCACAGACTTTGATATTCTTGTCATAGATGTACGGCACGATACCTGATCCGGTCTCAAGTTCGACATCAACATTTGCCCACTTGATGTGGTTTAACTGGTTGAGGTGATACTCGAATGGACCATCTGCGGTCATCGTGGTCGTTTCATCAAGAGTAACCTGTCCTATGTCTACGGTAATATTTTTGTTACTGTTTACATAGTCCATGACTTCCTTTGCACCAGACTCAAAGTCTGCCCAGGAAGTACCCTTGTAGCTGTGGAACTGAAGGTGAGTGTTATGAAGAACCTGTTCTCTGCCAAACTTATTCTTGGCTTTTGTCCCCTCAGCAAGTTTCAGGGTATCGATGGTATCCTTATAGTTACCTGGATTTCCCAGATTGTTTCCGTGGATATGCACAGAGTGAGGAAGACCAAGGTACTCGTTGGCTTCGATAAGGCCTTTTACGATCTCTGCAGGAGTAATATCAAAGTACGGAACCGGGTCGTTAATGGTAGTACAATTCTCTCCCCATGCCCATGCTTCAGTTCCACCTGGGTTTACGACCTTGATACCAATACCCTTGGTTGCATTAAGCAGCCATGCAATGTATGCAGCATTGTTCTCAAGTTCCTTATTCTTAATATATTCAAAGCAGAACCAGTTGTTTCCAAAAACCGGCATTGCTGCCTGGTCAAGAATTGGTGTGTCACGGAACTCTTCATGCACGTGGGGTGCAAGGAGTGGTGGCATTGCTGCTTCGTTGGTAAAGGTATACCCCATGCGGGCGTATGCATAACCGGTTTTCCAGGTGGACGGAATGGAAAATCCCATCTCCATACGCTTACCCTGCTTGAGGATGCCTCCCCGGTATTCACCCCGGAAGAATTTGTCTTCCGGACGCATCTCACGACCAAGGTTTACCTTTGGTCCGGCAACGTGGCAATGTATATCAACACCACCGGCCATTACAGTCTTGCCTGCTGCATCGATGACCTCTGCCTTGTTTGAGACTTTATCTACGATCTTACCGTCTTTTACTGAGATATCTGCCTTGTCTCCCTTTAATCCTGAAATTGGATCAAACACATACCCGTTCTTGATAATAAGTTCTGACATCAGGCCTCACCCTTTGCTTTCAGTTCTTCCATACGGTCAGCGATCTTGTTCAGGAGTGTTTCATCATCCATGACACCTTCCGGTGGTTCAATGACTTTTCTGAACTGGATTGGCACATTGTCCATACGATAGACGATACCACCAACATCAACACCACAGATACAGACTGGGATATGGAGGTCTGATATCTCTGATGCCATGTTAATGCTTGGATCGATGGTGACCCAGGGGTGCTTTTTCAGGTGTTTTACTGCCGGGATTGGGAAATGTGCTCCTGCATCGGTTCCAATGTTAATGAACATGTCCACTTCGTCACGCATTGCCATGTCAACCGAACTGGTTTCACCCGGGTTCATGTGTGCATGGTTCTGCTTGGTAAGATCAAGACAGTACGGGAACCCAAACGTCCATGACCAGACAACTCCGGGGCCGGTGATATTGTAGTGACCCCGCATTGCCATTATGGTCCACTTTGAGACTTTGTTCAGGTCACGGGTAAGGGAGATTGCAATGTCGATGTTATGGTTTCTTCCGTCAGAGTGGGTCAGTCCCATACCAAAGAATACCGTTCCAAACCGGGCATTCTTCATGATCTCTGCAACTTCAAGGATCTGCTCCTTTTTAACTCCGGCAACTTCATCGGGAAGGTCATTTCCATGGCCTTGGATGACCATCCGGAATGCATTGAAGAGTTCATAGTCGTGACCCTGTTTTATCTGCAGGTGGTAGTCTGCCACGTTTGCAGTGTCAGTAAAACGCGGATCGATAACAATGACAGTCCTCTTTTTCTGCCCTTTTCCAGTGAAGAATCCACGGGGGAAGATAGAGTACCGGGACATGTGACGCGGGTGTGCATGTGCCGGGTTGGATCCCCAGTACACGATGACGTCTGCACGGTTCTTGACTTCTCCAAGGGTACAGGTCGGATATCCATTATCGAATATGGCAAGAAATGACGGTCCATGACAGATGGTTGCGCAGTTATCAAGCATGCCACCTGCAATTTCCATGACACGTGCTGCTGCAGCCTGTCCTTCACAATTGGTTGAACCAAACCCGTACATGAGTGGTTTCTTCGCTTTGAGCAGGTGACGGGCGGTCCAGTCGATTGCTTCCTCGTATGAGATATCCTTCATTGAACCGTCCGGCTGTCTCATCCGTGGAAGTTTAATTCTGTCTTTCGAGCAGCCGTGTTTGAATATTTCTGTGCCAATTGCACATACGTTCTCTACTTCAAGGATATCCTTTCCGTCATCTGATACCGTTACACGGACATCATCACAGGAACATCCACAGTATGGACATCCAACATTCTCTATTACTTTCGGCATAATTAATCACCCTTCCATAATCCGACAGCACCCTGAACAAGCTCTAATGCTGTTTTTAATTTATCATTAGGAGCCGGTTCTACCGTTACCGGAAATCCACTGTACTGTGGTGCTCCGGTTGACTGGGTCCGTGGTGGAACAACCTGGTTTGCCCATACTCCCTGCCTGATATGGCAAAGGCCCGGGTAACAGGCCTGGCGACCAACTGTTGCTTTTACAACTACCTCACCGGATTCACTTTTTACACGGACATTGGTATTTCTCATGATACCAAGTTCTTTCATGTCCTGTTCGTTCATCTCGATGATACTGCAGGCATCAAAGTACTGCTTGGAAGTCTTTCCGATTTCCATGGCAATACCTTCTTCTACTGCCCGTTGGGTTATCATGTTTAACGTTTTGTTTGCTGTCATAGGATCTCCCGAAATCCTACCTGTCAAAGCGCCAGAACGCTTTGGATAATATCAATTCAGGATCAGGAAAAAGCAGTTTTTCCATATGAATTAGGCATAAAATACAGTTGTCCTGATCGTGGAAAGTAATCTTTGAATCTCTCTATATGAATATATTCAATTTTTAGAATTAGGCATGATTTTACCTTAAAAGAGAAATTTTTTGGATTTGTTTGCCTATTAACTCTCATAGGTTAAAACCTGCCTGATATTCAAAAAAGAGGTATGATTTTAGAGTAATTGGAGCATAAAAATCCTGTAAGATCAATACGACAACAATTTGTGGGTAACTTTATCTCTTAAATTTTTTAATCAGCTAAGATTAATAAATTACCTGGGATAACCATTCAACAGGTATTTTTGATAGCAGATGAATAATATGTTAGGCATCAAATCTTCCAGGTCTGCATAGTATGAAACCTTTTACCCGGATAAAAAAAATTAAAGGAAATGAATACCTGTATGAGATCACTCCCTATTTAGACGAATCAACAGGCAAATGGAAGCAAAAATCCCGGTATTTAGGAAAAAATGTGGCAGGTGAACCTGTCAGAAGAGCTAGTATACCAAAAACCGGGCAGGTATATGATCTTGGGCAATATATCCCGATATACTGGGTTATTCGTGAGTATAAATTTTTAGAGGCTCTTCTTTGTAGCTTCAGTCCTGAGGAAGTGGCATTATTACTGATAGTTGCAACCAACCGGATAACTCTTCCATGTTCTCCCCGCCACATGCAGACCTGGTTTTCCGGAACCTGGCTTAAAAAATTGATTCCCGGGGCTGAACCCGACCCGGCATCGGTGTTTAATCTTTTAAGTGTTGTTTCAAACCGCTCTGTTATCGGGCTTTTTTCCCGTATGATATCGATGATCAATGACTTTTCAGAAAACCGGATTATCATGTCCGGACGAATTACCGACTTTTCACAATTTGAGAAGACCCGAGGAAGTGGGTACCCATTTAAGGATCTACTTGAGGGTGATCTGGGTATCCGGATGTTTTATGATCCTGGTCCTGGTATCCTGACTGGGTGTGAAATCACTGATATCAGGAGGAATTTTATTGATGAGTCATTAAGTATCATCAGTTCAGGGAGGGTACCCGGATCTTCCCTGCTTCCA
>Ga0209510_1000632_pt1 | contig 46414 bp, 57 predicted proteins | sample BiotimSIPDNA_FD_185749 | JGI IMG/M metagenome (GOLD analysis project Ga0209510, IMG submission 185749) | Anaerobic biogas reactor microbial communites from Washington, USA - Biogas_R1 time_0 SIP DNA (SPAdes) (version 2) | ecosystem: Engineered > Bioreactor > Anaerobic > Unclassified | place...
GAAGCGGCACAACCGCTATCGCCTGTATCAACACAAACCGCAACTTCATAGGCTTTGAGATTGACAAGCACTACTGCGACATAGCAAACGAGCGCATACGGAAAGCCCTTGCTGAAAAGGTGGTGGCGAATGATTGAATTAAACAGGATTTATAACGAGGATTGCTTGGAGGGGATGAAACGGATAGCAGACAAGTCTATTGACATGATTCTGTGTGATTTGCCGTATGGAACTACGGCGTGTAAGTGGGATACGATTATACCATTTAAGCCGTTATGGGAGCACTATGAGAGGATTATAAAAAAGGGCGGTGCTGTAGTTTTAACTGCAAGAGAGCCATTTACTAGTTTATTGGTTACTAGCAATATCAAATGGTATAAACATAAGTGGGTATGGAACAAAAAACAAAGTGGTAGTTTTCAAAATGCAAAATATATGCCCTTGCAAATTGAAGAAGATATAGTTGTTTTTGCTAATGCCAAAGTAAATTATTATCCTGTTATGAGAAAAGGCAAAATGAGAAAAAGAGGTGGTGCAAAAGCAAAAAGTCGGGTGGTAGGAAGCGGATTGAAAGACGGATATGAAAACTATAGTGACCTATATTATCCTATAAATATTATTGAATTAGCCAATCCTAGAATAAATAAATTACATCCTACACAGAAACCCGTAGAACTCTTTGAATATCTAATCAAAACATACACGAATGAAGGAGAAATTGTCCTAGACAACTGTATCGGTTCCGGCACCACGGCAATCGCCTGTATCAATACGAACCGCAACTTCATAGGTTTTGAGATTGACAAGCACTACTGCGACATAGCAAACGAGCGCATACGGAAAGCCCTTGCCGAAAAGGTGGTGGGCGAGTGAAAGTAGACATTTACAACACAGACAAAAAGTATCAAATAATTTATGCTGACCCGCCGTGGAGCTATGGAGATAGAGTTTATTCAAAAAAAGACGGAGGCAAATTCTACTCGTTAAAAGACTACCACTACGACACAATGAGCGTCGCAGAAATACAATCATTGCCGGTTGCAAACATAGCGGAAGGCAACTCGATTTTGTTCTTGTGGACAACATTCCCGAACTTACAAGAAGGATTGAATACCATAAAAGCGTGGGGGTTTAAGTACAAGACGCTTGGATTTTCTTGGATAAAAACCAACAAGAAAGACGACAGACCGTTTTTTGGTATCGGATGGTATACCAAAAGCAACTGCGAATGTTGCCTGATAGGTACTAAAGGCAAGCCACCCAAGGCAAGCAATTCGGTATCAAGCGTCATTGTATCGCCACGAGAGGAACATAGCAAAAAACCAGACGAGGCGCGAAGTCGAATTGTCGAGTTTTGCGGCGACGTTCCGCGAATTGAACTATTTGCCCGACAGCACGTTGACGGCTGGGATTGTTGGGGTGATGAAGTATGAGCATTGAATTAAACAGGATTTACAACATTGAGTGGAAAGAGGCAACGCCTCCTGAGATTAACGCCCTGTGCGCCGCGATCGTAGAGCAAGCCATTGACGACTGGCGGTATTTAATCCGCCAAGGGAAGCGGAAAAGAAAAGGCTGCCCTGTGTGCAGCCGCGAGGATGTGTCCGAAATTGTTTGTCACATCGGCGACGAGGAAATCCCTGTTACGCGCTGCCCGGTCTGTGGGCGAGTGATTGACGACCTGGACAACCGCGACTGTAATTTTACGGAGCTGACACACTTTTTCCTGCATGACTGCGATACTTACTTGCAGGGGACAAGCCTCACGGGGAGGGACATATACAACAAGCTCAGACAGGAAGGGGGCAAAAATGCGGTATAGGTTTACATTGCGGCCGCGCCCGAGGAACATGGCGATATGGACTTTGGAGCACTACCACGAGGACAAGCGGCAGATGGAGGACTACAAAAAGCAGTTTATCCCGTCAGGGACAGCGCCGTACTCGCCAACAGGAGGAATTAACGCAGGGGAGCTGGGCAGACCGACAGAGCAAGCGGCGCTGAAGATTGCAAGCAGCCCTTATCTGAGAACGATGGAGTGGAACATTGCGGCGGTAGAGAGGGCGCTGGACAAGCTGGATGAAATTGACCTGAATATCATTGACATGGTGTACTGGAAAAAGTCTCATACCGTTGAGGGCGCGGGTATGAAGGTGGGGCTGAGCCGCAGGGCAGCATACGATCACATCAACAACATACTGTGCCGCGTGGCGCTGGAAATGGGTCTGGTGAACATATGATGCACAAAAACTGCACAAATAGGGCTATACCGTGTGGTATTATGGTGATGGTGAATTATGCTTACAGCTGAACAACAGAAATTAGCGGCCGACAATCATAACCTGATCTATGACTTTTTGCACAGAAACGGCTGGGACATAGACGAGTTTTACGGACCCGCAGCGATAGGACTATGCAGGGCGGCAATGGCGTATGACCCCAGTAAAGGCAAGTTTACAACGCTTGCTTATAGGGCAATGCGCAACGAGATATTGCGGGTTTTCGAGCTTGCGGCGTGTAAAAAGCGCACAGCCACACTAGTAAGCCTTGACGCGCCGATAGAGGGCACGCAAGCGACATACGGCGATATGCTTGCAGTACCATCTACGGCGCAGGAAATCGCAGAGTATAGCGACGTGATGGAACGCATCAAGCTACTCAAGCCAAAACAGCAAGCCGCTGTGATGTTGACGGCGGCGGGGTATACACAGCCCGAGATTGCCCGTTGGATGAAGTGCAGCAAACAAGCAGTTTGGCGGATGATACAGGTAGCACGCAAAGCACTAGCATAGAAGTGGACACGCCTCCTAATTGGGGGCGTGTTTAAGTTTGGGAGGATTGTATAACCTAAATGCGCAGGGGATGGGGCGCGGTTATAAAGGACGGTGAGAGGGTACGGGCTGGAAAGAGGACGCGGAAAAGCTCAAATTTGACGATGGGTTGTCTTGGGCTGAGATAGCCGACGAATTGAAAAGCGAGTTCCCTGATCTCAAGTGGCGGCAAGTGCGTGAAAAGGTAAGGGACTATATCCGGTCATTGCCGAGATACAAAGAAGCCAAAAAGGACGACTTTCACCGCTCAAGCATCGAGTATAAAGCCGACGGCTCTATAATCAGTGAGAAGTTTATCCTTGTGCGCGACGGCGACGAAATGACTCCCGAGTATATTCTCGAAGCGCACGGGCTGAAACCGTCTGCGTGGGAAGTTGTCAGCTATAAGAACAACTTTTGGAACACCCAGATAAAGGGCGGCAAAAAGCAAATCAGCTATCAGTCAAAGCTAACGGCCAGGCCGAGCAATAATAAGCTTGACCTCGCTGAGATAGACAAACACTTTGCGCAGCTCGACCGCAAGAACTTCAAACCGCCGGCAGTTATAACCCGCGAGGGCAGCATGATGGCCGAGGTCAATATAGCCGATTTACACCTTGGAAAGCTGTGCTGGCATGGTGACACGCCGGAGAATTATGATTACAAAATAGCGCGGGATGTGTTTTACCGTATAGTCGGGGAAATCGTTGCCGAATTAAAACAGAAGCCCGTCGAGTACATAACGTTTGTGTGGACGGACGATTACTTTAACTCAGACAACGACCAGAAAACCACGACAGCCGGAACGGTGCAGGACACGGACATAAGGGCCGCTAAGATGTTTAACGTCGGGTGCGAAATGCTTGTAAGGGGCATAGAGATGCTCTCCGAGATTGCGCCGGTAAAGACGTTTTACACGCCGCCGAATCATTGCGAGCTGACTGCCTATCACGCACTGAAATACTTAGAGGCATGGTTTCGGCGGGATCCGAATGTCGAGATAAATACAGACGCATACCCTCGCAAGTATCAACTGTACGGCAACACCTTGATAGGCTACTGTCACGGCGACAAGGAAAACAGCGCGGGGACGAAAGAAAAAGCCTCCCGGCTGGCATCGCTTATGCCGCTGGAGGCGCGTAAACTATGGGGGCAAGCCCTATACCACGAGATGCACACAGCTCACCTGCACAGCGAGCAGATGATACAAGAGATAAACGGCGTAATCGTCAGGCGTATATCCTCCCCGACCGCCGCCGATACGTGGCACACAGAGAGCGGCTACTTGGGCGCGGTACGCAAGGCGCAGACATTTTTATACGACAAAGAGCGCGGGTTGATGCAGATAATCAACACGCCTGTTTAACCGTCCAGCCGGTGACGGACAGCAGACCGGCTGGGGTAAAAGGGCGGCCCAGCAAAATCACGGCCATGCCGTGTATGCCGCCCTGCCCCACAAAAAAGACCCGCCCTTAATCGGACGGGTCTAACAGTTCTTCCATTGTCACGCAGAGCGCGTCGGCCAATCGTTTGAGGTTCCTGGCGGTCATATTTTCGACCGGCGATTCCCCGCGCTCAAATCGGTGTATGTGGCGTATGCCCATGCCGCAGAGCTTGGACAGTTGCGATAAGGACAGGCCGCGCTCGTTACGGATGCGTTGCAGGTTAGTCATGTGTTGTGATACCCTGTGCTATATAAGCTCTACGCCGAGCTTTTCGGCGGCTGCATAGGCGACGCTTTCAAAACTCTCGCCGTCTGCGGCTTCCCACTCGGGCAGCATGTCTGCTATCTCGCAAAGCTCACGGAGCATCTCCGGGTTCCATGTGTCAGCGGCTTTGATCTCGCGTGCTATCTCATGTGCTCGTGTCATGGTGCGTTCTCCTTTCTCCCCTATCAGCCGGGGCGGCTTTGTTTATGGCTACATCATAGCCGATAGTGTCCATAATGTCAATGCACAGATCGCACAAAGATGCGTAGCCGCATTTGTCCATAATAGCCAAAAACGACCAAAGACAAGACACTACACGGCGATTACAGCGCAGATAAGTATAGGTAGGTCAGTATACCAGATAGGCACAAAACAGGAAGGAGGGGAGGGCGATGGCAAAAGGTAAATACGAGCAATGGCTTGAGCCTGACAACCTTCTGCGTTTATCGGCATGGGCGCGTGATGGCTTAACGGATGAGCAGATCGCGCACAACATGGGAATAGCGACATCAACTATTTACGATTGGAAGTTAAAGCATTCAGAGATAGCAGAGGCTTTAAAAAAGACCAAAGAGGTTGTTGACGTCGAGGTCGAAAACGCTCTATTGCGCTCCGCTCTAGGGTTTTATTACACTGAGCAGCAGGCAATCAAGGTCAAAGAGGTCTATTACAACGACAACGGAAAGCGTTGTGAGCGAGAGGATGTCAAGATCGTTGAGGTCAAAAAGTATAACCCGCCTGAGACCACACCGCAGATATTTTGGCTGAAAAACCGCAAGCCTGCCGACTGGCGCGACAAAAAAGAGATCGACACCAACTTCAATACCAATGCTACATTGACGCTGAAAGAGACCCGCGAGCTTGTGCAGCAGGTTTTCTTGCATAATATTCAAGATTTTCTCGAGCTTCCAGAGCCTGAAATAGCGAATAAACATGCAGAAATAGCGGTCGAATATGCAGAAAATGAATAAAGGTCTCGAAAATCCCTAGGCCGAGACTTTTTAAAATGCATAAACGTGTGAATAACGCCGCAAAATACTTATTTTGCCGCGTTTTACATGTTTACAGTACACATAAGAATACAAAGCAGACGGAGGTGCGTCTATGCTTGTAGAAAAGATAATACTAACATGGATGTTTGCTGTATGTATAGCGGCGCTGGTTGCGAAAATGTGCCGGCACACTAAAGCGGGAAAAGCTACTGAGGCGGTAATCTGCCTGGTTACTGTGGTTCCTCCTGTTTGCGCTGTGTTCTACAGTGTTGTATCGCTGTTTGTCCGTATATGGGCGTGACGGTATCCCACAAGCCTGACATAGACGAGCGCACCGCCAAAGCGTTCCAGCGATACAAGGAGTTGCGCGAGACAACAAACGATCACTTCTTTGATCTGTACTTCAACGACAGCCGCTATCTTGTACTGCGTGGCGGCGGCGGCTCGGGGAAGAGCATATTCGCCGGTCGCAAGGTGCTAGAGAGAGTGACATCAGAGCCAGGTCATCGCTGGCTGGTAGTCCGTAAGGTGGCCAGGACACTGAGGGATAGCTGCTTTGCACAGCTCAGGCAGCAGATCTCCGATCACTACCCGGCAGGCACAGCGACGCAGATCAATGTATCTGATATGCGCATGACTATTAATAACGGCAGCGAGATCATTTTTGTAGGTCTGGACGACGTGGAAAAGCTCAAGTCCATCTACGACATCACGGGGATCTGGGTGGAAGAGGCTTCCGAGATCACCGAGCAGGACTTCAACCAGCTTGATATACGCCTCCGAACCACCTTCCCTCATTACTTGCAAATTATTTTGACCTTCAACCCGATCTCGGCCCAGCACTGGCTTAAAAAGCGGTTCTGGGATCGCAAAGACCCAAGGGCAACCACTCATGAGTCTACCTATAAGGATAACAAATTTCTGCCCCAAGAGGCCGCTGACACTCTTGAGGCCTTCAAGGACACCGACCCCTACTACTACATGGTGTACTGCCTGAACCAGTGGGGCGTGACCGGTAAGACCATATTCGACGCACAGGCCGTCACTGAGCGGCTGGCAGCGAAGGTCCAGCCTATCAGACAGGGGCTGTTTACCTACACGGACGACGGCTTAACCTTGTCAAATATCGCCTGGCACGACGAGCCGGGCGGGCCCGTGCGTATTTACATCGAGCCGGACAAGCGCAAGCCATATGTCATAGGCGGCGACACAGCCGGGGACGGCTCGGACTCATTTGTAGGGCAGGTACTGGACAACACCGACGGCAGACAGGTTGCTGTGCTAAGGCATCAGTACGACTCTGGCGAGTATGCCCGGCAGATGTACTGCCTGGGGCTGTATTACAACACGGCGCTGCTGGGGATCGAGAGCAATTTCGACATGTACCCTATCAAGGAGTTGGAGCGGCTGCGCTACCCCAACCAGTATGTGAGAGAGACCATAGACAGCTATACCGGCAGGCACAAAAAGACATATGGCTTTCGGACCACGAGCGGCAACCGGGAGACCATCATCAGCGCCCTTGTCGACGCGCTCGCTGACGACTACTCGCTGGTGTGCGATGCTGATACGCTTGACGAGATGCTGACGTTCGTCCGTAACGAGCGCATGCGAGCCGAGGCACAGGCGGGGGCGCACGACGACTGCATTATGGCCCTCGCCATAGCGCACTACATAAGGCCTCAGCAGAGGATGACCGTGACACTGCCGGGCATGCGGCCGCGGCGAGACTGGACAGATGACATGAAAGAGGACTACCGTAACGCCTCTCCGGATATGAGGGCGTACTTACTTCAGAAGTGGGGGGAGCGCGTTGAGTAAACTTCAGCTATGGCAGGAGCGGCTGGAAAGAAACCAGTCCGCGTATGATGCCGCTAAGATGGACGAGCGTGAGACACTTTACGCTGGCACTGAAAAGCTTCACAAGATTGTTGCCGGTGACACCAAAAAGAAGACCGTCCATGTTAGGAACGTGGTCAGCGAGCTGATAGAAGCCCAAGTTGATTCCAACATACCGCAGCCGAAAGTGACCCCTATGCGAGAGCAGGACGAAATGCTGGCTAAAAAGATAGAGGACTACATTCGTAACGAATTAGACAGGATGCCGTTCGAGCAGTTCAACGACATGATGGAGCGCACGGTGCCGATACAGGGAGGCGGGCTGTTCCTGGTTGAGTGGGACAACACGAAGAGGACACACTCGACGGTTGGAGAATTGAGCGTTAAAGTCCTTCACCCGAAGAATATCGTCCCGCAGGACGGGGTGTTCACATCCATAGAGGACATGGACTACATCATCTTGAAGCTCCCCCAGACGAAAGAGTATATCAAGCAGAAGTACGGCAAAGATGTTGGCAAAGAGAGCGAGTCCGAGCCGGAGATCAAGGGGCTGGATGTCGAAACCAGCGACGACCTGGTTACTCAATACATAGCCTATTACCGCAATTCTAAGGGCGGCATAGGGCTTTACTCATGGGTAAACGACACGGAGCTGGAAGACACAGAGGACTACCAGGCCAGGCGGCTGAAACGGTGCAAAAAGTGTGGCTCATACGAGCCTACCGATACATACGAATCCTTGCCGACATTAGACGGGGAACGCCCCGAGCCGATCAGGAAAGCAGACGGGAAGAAATGTCCGTACTGTGGCGGGAAATATGAATCCGTAGTTGAGGAGTATCAGGAACTGTACGCCCCGATACGGACGAGCAACGGCGTAATTCCCGCGGAGAAACCGGAACTCACCGGCAGGTTGGACGAGTTCGGTTATCCCGAAGTAACAAAGAAACCGGTTAAGATCCCTTACTACAAGCCTGATGTTTACCCTGTCGTATTGCAAAAGAACGTCTCCGTGTACGGGCAACTACTTGGGGACTCTGATGTAGACAAGATAGCCGACCAGCAGAACACTACCAACCGGCTGGAGAACAAAATAATTGACCTTATTCTCGGCGGCGGATCATACATCACCCTGCCTGCGCGGGCAGAAGTAGACCAGAATCCTGATGACCTCAAGGTGATCAGGGTCGACGACCCGAAAGACCGGGATCTTATAAGCGTTCAAAGCCTGCAAGGCGACATACAGCAGCCTATGATTTATTTGAACCAGATCTACGAAGAAGCCCGCCAAGCTATAGGCATAACGGACTCATATCAGGGCAGGCGAGACCCGACGGCCACAAGCGGAGTAGCGAAACAGTTTGCCGCGACTCAGTCAGCCGGACGGCTGGAATCCAAGCGTGTAATGAAACGTGCCGCTTATGCCGCGTTATTTGAGGTCATGTTCAAATTCATGCTGGCATACGCGGACGAACCCAGACCGATTGTATCTAAGGACAAGTCCGGCACCACGGAGTACGGCGAATTCAACCGTTACGACTTTTTGGAACAAGACGAAACGGGAGAATGGTACTGGAACGACCGGTTTATCTTCTCGTGCGACACATCCGCTCCGTTGGCGAACAACAGAGAAGCCATGTGGCAGGAGACCAGACTGAATTTGCAGACCGGAGCGTTTGGCGACCCGACGAATATTGAGACGCTTATACTGTTCTGGACGAAGATGGAGATGCTTCACTATCCCGGGGCGGCAGAGACGAAATCATACTTACAGGAAAAACTTGAACAGCAGCAAGCTATGCAGTATGCGGCGGCAAACGCCGAAAAAGAAGTCCGCAGTGTTATAGACAATCAAGCCAGACAAGATGCCATAATGGCTGTTCAGAACCAAGGAAGGGGGGTACAGATGTGAAAGGTATAAAGACTTCCCATAGCGGCGTACAGATTGTTTCCGGCAGCGCCCCGAAGTCCAAAGGCAAGAGCAAGACCAAATCAGGCGGAGACCTGAGACAGTAAAAAAATCGCAGGAAAAGCGTAAAAATCCAAGGAGACAAATATGGACATTGATTACGCCGAGCTGTTCGGTGTTGAAGGCGCAAAAGTGGAGGAAGCCGCCGCCCCTCCGGAAGAAGGCGCAAAAGTGGAGGAAGCCGCCGCCCCTCCGGAAGAAGGCGCAAAAGAGCAGGAGGTCGCCGAACCTGAAGAATCCAAGGCTGAAGAATCCAAGGCTGAAGAACCAAAGGCTGAAGAACCAAAGGACGAGAACGCCAAATATGCCGCTGCCCGTCGCAAGGCGGAGGCGGAGAAAAAAGCCTTGGAAGAGAAACACGCCAAAGAGTTCGCCGAAATGATGGCTGATCTTGGCGTGGTTAACCCGTTGACCAACGAACCCGTCAAGACAAAGTCCGAGTACGAAGAAGTAAAGGCTCTGAAAAAGAAACAGGAACTTGAATCAAAGCTTAAAAAGACCGGACTCGACCTTGACACAGTAAACGAACTCGTCGCCGAGCACCCCGATGTAAAGGCTTACAAGGATACCGCCCGGACGATCCAAGCGGAACGCCAGAGGATATTGGAAGAAGAAAGCCGCAAGAACTTTGAGCGGGAACTTGGGATAATCAAGGAACTCGATCCGTCCGTTAAGAGTTACGAAGACATTCGAAACATGGATTCATACGACCGTATGATAGAGATTCTGAGAGGGTTTGCGCCTACATACAAAGGGGACAGGCTGGTAGACGCGTTCAAACTTGCTAATCTTGAAAAGCTTGCCTCAAAAAAAGAGGCGGCAATAAGACAGCAAGTGTTAAATTCAACTAAATCAAAAGAGCATTTATCTCCCACACAAATAAGAAGCGATGCCGAACCGGTACCCGAAGCTGTAAAGCGGGAATACCGGTTGTTTGTGCCAACCGCTACCGATTCGGAGATAGAGGCTCATTACCGCAAAATGAAAGGATGATAACATGTCTTTTCTTCCCTTCCAGTACGCCAACGGAGTCACTCCGTGGGAATATCTTCCCGCAGGTGCGATTACTCCGAAAGTTGGAATGTTGCTGGAATTTGACGCCAACGGGCAGCTTATCGTATGCAACAAGTCAATCCCGCAGTACATCTCGATGGCAGAGCACTCCTCGGCTGTTTCAGCCGGGACGCTTATTCCTGTGATCAAAATCGAAAAAGACACCGTGTACGAAACTCAGCTTGACGGTAACGTCTCCACACTGCCGCTCGGCACTTTGGCTGACATTGATGCCACCGGGCTTTTGCTTGACGGCGACGCCTCAACTGATGATGTGTTCCGCGTTGAATACGTTGGCGGCTTGACCGCGGGGTCAACTGTCCGCGGCAAGTTCGTAAAGTGAGGTGAGATGAATGGCTAATATTATTTTCAGCGAAGGTTCAAACCTTAACGATTCGGTATTCGGGAAATCTCAAGCCCCGATAAAGTTTTTCCTTGAGAAGCGCGGAGAGTCGTTTGAGCAGCAGAGCATCGCCAAACAGATCTTCAGCATGGAGACCTCGGCCAACGCCCTTGAAAAACTCACCTCAATGACCGCTATGGACGGTCCGAAGCCTGTTGGCGAGAATGGAGCGTATCCTACCGACGGATTCCAGGAGGGTTACTCTAAGACAATAGAGCACATGACCTGGAAGGACTCGTTCGCCATATCTCAGGAAATGATTGAGGACAACAAAATCCTCGATCTGAAAGGCCGTCCCGAGGCGTTCATTACCGCCCATTACAGGACGAGAGAAAAATTCGCCGCCGCTTTGCTGGGAGGCGCGGCGGTCGGCGCGGCTGACACTATTTCGTTCAGCGGACGGACGTTCGACATCACCTGTGCCGACGGCGACCGGCTGTTCTCCACCAGCCATACGACTAAAGTGTCGGCGGAGAATCAGACGAACCTTTATTCCAACGCGTTCTCGGTTGAAGCGTTGGGTAAGGTTGAATCCGCAATGCAGACCTACAAGGACGACAATGGGAACATCCTTGATGTTTCTCCCGACACTATCATCATCCCGAACATTTACGCTCTGAAGGCGAAAGTGTTCGCCGCTATCGGCTCGGAGAAAGACCCGGATACCGCCAACAACGCCCATAACTATCAGTTTGGCCGCTGGACGGTCATCATCTGGCCTTATCTGAACCAGTACATCACGTCCGGGACATCGCCGTGGATACTCATGGATTCCCAGTACAACAAAACCTATAAGGGCGCTGTCTGGTTCGACCGCATTCCTCTGACTATCCGTTCGGAAATCGATCCCGGTACGGATGCGAACATCTGGAAAGGACGCGCCCGCTGGTCCGCCGGGTTTGTCGATTGGAGAGCGTTTGCTGTTGGTGGGGTTTCCGGCGGCACGGCACTGTGAGGTGGTCGTATGGCTGAAACTAAGCTGAACAACGACCTTCTTGTCACCGGTACGATAACCGCCGAAACCGGCATCTCCGGGGATTTGGTCGGCAACGTATCGGGCGGGCATGTGAATCCCAAAATTCCGGTTATTGCTGGCGAGAAGCTTGTGGCCGGAGACCTTGTTTATCCTTCCGGATATTCGAACGGGTATATCGCGGTCAGGAAAGCCGCCACCACATTCGCGTGGTTTGTCGTTCCGGACGATATTGACGATACCGAACAGGGTTATGTCGTAGGAATGTATGAACTCGGCGAACAGAACACCAATGGGGGAAATGTCGGCGACCCCGTGTATCTGAATGCCGGAGGATGGACACTCAGCGCTCCCGCTTCTGGCATTATACAGCAAGTCGGTGTGGTTACCGCAAAGAGCGGGACAGCAGGCAAAGTGCTTTTGATGCCCTTCTACTCTAAGGGCGTAGCATAAAAGAGGGGCGGGGCAACCCGCCCTTTTCTTTCTAAGGAGGACAATATGGCCGTAAAGTTTTTGGGATATATAGACTCAATAGAAGAGGAACTTGAAGACAAAAGAAGATGTTTATTCGGCTGTGAAACTACTGACCTTAACGACCTTCCAACCACGGCAGGGTTTACTTTGCCCTCCGGCGGAGTAACATCAGCTCCCGCCGCGTGGAGCATCGCGCTGGTTGGCGGCGGCGGTGTCAAATACTTTAACGGGACTTCGTGGGGTGACTTATGAGCGATACATTCGGACTTATAGCACTTGCAAAAGCGAACGCGAACAGTGCTCAGATTAGCCAATTAACTGACAACGGCAACATTACAGGTTTTGTCGTGCTGACCCAGACAGAGTACGACGCGCTCACCCCTGACCCCACAACCGTCTATGTGATTGTCGAAGAGGAAAAGACATGAAATACGGCAGTCATAATGTAGACGATGTGATTTATGGTGGCAAAAGCGTCACGTTGATGTACGGAGAAAACACAATATTCAGCTTTCGATAGCAAGGAAACTTACTGTATAACACCGGATACAAAAGCGGTTTCAGCACTAAAGCCTACCGGCAAGGAGGCACAGAATGACACTTAAAGAGCTCATCGAATATGTCGACGAAATAAAACCAAACGCATTTTCTAACACAACTAAGACAATGTGGGTAAACGAGCTTGACGGCAAAATCCAAACGGAAGTATGGCTGTTGGGCGATCATTTTACCCATTTGTACGAATCCGTTTATATAGGGACGATCTCGTTCGACGGGAACAGTATGACGTTTTCCTCCGCGCCGAACGTGAGAGTAAACGGACTGCTCACCGTTGATGGCAGTACATACAATGACGGCACATATAAAATCCTGAGTGTTGACGGGAAAGCCCTTACTTTCGTGGAAGAATTCGATACGGAAGAAACGTCCTGCACAGCCACGTTCGACGGGTCCGGAGTTACTCTGCTCGTGCCGTTCCCGTATGACGCTTTGTACAGTCTGTACCTGTGCGCCATGATAGACTTCGCAAACGGCGAGTATGACAAGTACCAGAACACAATGCGGATGTTCAACGAGAAGTACAACGACTACAAGCGCTGGTACATCACCACTTACAATCCGGGCGACTGCAAGGCCGAGGCGAAGAAATACTACTTATCCGCTTACGGCTTAGCCGTGAAGAACGGATTCGAGGGCACTGAAGAGGAGTGGCTGCTATCGCTGAGAGGTCCCGCAGGACCTACCGGAGCGGCATCCACAGTACCCGGACCTACCGGGCCGACGGGGCCGCAGGGGTTAAGCATCACGGGACCTACGGGAGCAGCAAGCACAGTACCCGGACCGACGGGACCTACGGGGCCTCAAGGGTTGAGCATCACGGGACCTACCGGAGCGGCAAGTACGGTACCTGGGCCGACAGGCCCGACGGGGCCGCAGGGGTTGAGCATTACAGGGCCGACGGGACCAACGGGAGCAGCAAGCACTGTGCCCGGTCCGACAGGCCCGACCGGACCGCAGGGACCAACCGGACCTGCCGGGCCGACAGGGCCTCAGGGAGAGAGCATCACCGGACCAACCGGAGCGGCAAGCACAGTACCCGGACCGACGGGACCAACCGGACCTCAGGGAGATACCGGACCTCAGGGAGATACCGGACCAACGGGACCAACGGGAGCAGCAAGCACTGTGCCCGGTCCGACAGGCCCGACCGGACCGCAGGGACCAACCGGACCTGCCGGGCCGACAGGGCCTCAGGGAGAGAGCATCACCGGACCAACGGGGCCTACGGGAGCGGCGTCTAGTATCCCCGGACCAACCGGACCTACAGGACCCACAGGCCCGACGGGCGCCGCAGGCAAGGACTTTCAGATTGTTGCCTATTACAGTACTCTTACGGAATTACAGTCGCAAGTACCTGATCCCGCGCCCGGTGCTGCGTACGGCGTAGGAACAGAACAGCCGTACTATGTCTATGTCTGGGACTCGGTACATCTTTCCTGGGTCAACAACGGTACGATACAAGGCCCTGCCGGACCTACAGGACCAACGGGACCAACGGGAGCAGCAAGCACAGTACCCGGACCCACCGGGCCGACGGGGCCGCAGGGGTTAAGCATCACGGGACCTACCGGAGCGGCAAGCACAGTACCTGGACCGCAGGGACCAACCGGACCTCAGGGAGATACCGGACCTACCGGGCCGACGGGGCCGCAGGGGTTAAGCATCACGGGACCTACCGGAGCGGCAAGCACAGTACCCGGACCGACAGGCCCGACCGGACCGCAGGGACCAACCGGACCTGCCGGGCCGACGGGGCCGCAGGGGTTAAGCATCACGGGACCTACCGGAGCGGCAAGCACAGTACCCGGACCGACGGGACCGACCGGACCGCAGGGACCAACCGGACCTGCCGGGCCGACGGGGCCGCAGGGGTTAAGCATCACGGGACCTACCGGAGCGGCAAGCACAGTACCCGGACCGACGGGACCGACCGGACCTCAGGGAGATACCGGACCCACGGGACCTACGGGACCTACGGGAATGGGCATTACCGGGCCTACAGGGCCGACAGGGCCTCAAGGAGAGAGCATCACTGGACCCACCGGGCCGACTGGGGCTGTAAGCACCGTCCCTGGACCGACGGGACCTACGGGACCCACCGGACCTACCGGACTGTCTATCACGGGACCCACCGGACCTACCGGGCCGCAAGGCGGCTCGGAACTGTATGTGGTCAATATAACTCGAGTCGGCGACAACTATGTAAGTGATAAGACCTACGCGCAAGTGTTGGCTGCATATCAGTCCGGGTACACGATAATCGCTAAACTTGGAGTAGATGTTTTTCAACTGTATCAGCACAACGGAGTTTCTTATGAATATTTCCTGTTTGCTCAAATTGACTTTGATGGCGGGGTGTTTTTAGTCGCACTTGAGCTTAATGCCGACACATCCCCTAATGTTTTTTGGTATATTGTTAATCTGGCAAAGCTCGATGACGATGAAAAATTAGACCCTGTGCAAGCGGCAATAAAGGACGTTACGGTTTCAAGCTCTGTTAATCTATCAACTAATCATAATAACAGACGTATTCGCTGCACTAATTCCGGTGCAATAACTATAACAATTCAAACGCAAGCATCTGGTGAATATGCCACAGAACACGAGACAGTAATCAGCAGTGAAGGCACCGGACAGGTGACGCTTGCCCTTGCGAGCGGCGTGAGCGTTGTAGCTATTGACAACACAGCACTGAAAATCACTAAAGGCGGCTCTGCGGTGCTTCACAAGATAGCATCAAACTCATGGAAGCTTGACGGGGCCTTGGAGACATAGATATGTTGATAAGCAGATTATCAGGGTTAGTAAGTGCGAAAAAATCAGCAGCCGGCCCGATATTTGTTGGGGCGGGCACGCCTGCATCAAGCGCCGCTTCTAGTGTCAATGTGAATTATCCCAGCGGCATTCAAAACGGGGATTTGCTTGTACTACTTATAATGGGGCCATATAGGGCACCAAGCGGCTGGTCAGCTGTAGGAGCTGGACCAAATAATGCCTATAAGGTGCTTCGAAGTACATACACATCAGGCACAAGTGTAACAGTATCTACGTTTGAACAAGCCGTATGGTGTAGGGCTGTAGTATTGGCATTTCGCAATGTATCAACAACGGATCCCGTCCCTGTCAGAACAAACAGTGCTATCTCAGGTACAACAACAATAACTATTCCGGGGATTACTACAACGCTTCCGAATTGTATGGTTTGCATATGCACTTTTACAACCGGTGACCCGGGGAACCCTACTATCAGCAACTGGTCTAACCCGAATTTAACCGGTCTTACCGAAGTAACAGATTCCGCTGCCTTCAACAAAGGAGTTGCTGCTGCATGCGGCATCAAAACCACAGCGGGTGCTACCGGCAACACTACAGCCACTGCGTCTGTAGCTATTCGACCAGGGTCTTCAGGAGCTGTCGTATTTGCAATCGCCCCAGCGGGATAAGGAGGAAGAAATGAATTATAGAATCAGATTCGCCGACGGAACAACCATTCCCTGTGCTGACGGACCGGTCAACCCAGTCCAGTATAGACACTCAGGAGACAGAGAGTATAAAAGCATCACGCTTGAATCCTCATACGAACAGGTCGCTGCGAAGTTTGTTGACGGAGCGAGATACTTCCACGAATGGGACAGTCTCAACGAACAGGAACAGCCCGAAACTATCTCGCTGGACTGCTCTGAATACTGCATAGCCGGTGAGATAGTAGATCACCGCGACGGACGTGTTACGGTTTATATGTCCAAACCCACAGAAACCGAGGTTCTGAGAAAGCGTGTGACCGAGCTGGAGACAGAAAAAGCCGCACTGGAGAAGCGGGTAAAAAGTAAATGAAAGTCTGCGTTTACGCTATCTCCAAGAACGAATCTAAATTCGTCAATCGCTGGCTCGACTCGATGGGCGAGGCGGATTATATCTGCGTCCTTGATACCGGAAGTACGGACGATACAGTTGAGAAATTGCTGTCAGGTGGCGCAATAGTCGATGTAAAAATAATCTCCCCGTGGCGGTTTGATGTCGCCCGGAACAAAAGCATGAAGCTTATCCCAAGCGATACCGACATCTGCGTCTGTACAGATCTCGACGAAGTCTGGACACCCGGTTGGCGATATGCGCTTGAAAAGGCCTGGACTCCCGGAACCGAACAGGTTACATACCGGTATGTGTGGAATCACAACCCGGACGACAGCGACGGGGTTACCATGATCCGCGACAAAATCCATGTGCCCGGCGTCTTCCGGTGGAAACACCCTGTCCATGAGATACTGGAACGCACTGACGGCAAGACGGCGTGGAGCACTGTTTACATGGACGGAGCCGAACTGCACCACTACGCGGATGAGTCCAAGAGCAGATCGTCCTACCTGCCCCTGCTGGAACTTGCCGTCAAGGAGGATCCCAATAACGACAGAAACATGCACTATCTTGGTCGCGAGTACATGTACTACGGGATGCACGATAAAGCCATAGAAGCGCTCAAAAGACACCTCTCGCTTCCCTCTGCGACGTGGGCCGACGAGCGATGCGCGTCCATGAGGTTTATCGGGCGCTGCGAGGCGGCGCTGGGCAGGCGCGAGGAGGCGATGAGGTGGTTCATCCGGGCCTGCGCCGAGGCCCCTCATACAAGAGAACCCTGGGTAGAAGCGGAACGGTGCGCCCACGATCTGGGAGACTGGGACGGGGTGATCTATTTTGGACGGAAGGCCCTCGCCATAAAGAACCGTGTTGAGAGTTACATATGCGAGCCGAGCGCCTGGGGAGCGCTGCCCTGGGATCTGATATCTATCGCATACTGGCACAACGGCGATAAAGCCGCCGCCCTTGAGGCGGCGCACAAGGCTTTAGAATACGAACCGAATAACGAGCGAATCAAAAACAACCTAAAGTGGTTTGAGTGAAGGCAGGCAGACGAATGAATTATGCACTTGACGTTACATCAAGGTTTCTCCCCGCTTTATTGGTCGCGCTCATCATGTTTTGTTTTAACAAACGACAGAAGGTCCGCGAGGAGAAGCATGACCATCAGCAGGAAATACGCAGAAAAGAGAATTTACTCCAATTACAAATGATAGCCGCCACGGCTGACTTATCGAGAGCGACAGCCGTTGCGCTCAAGACCGGCAAAGCAAACGGAGAAGTAGATGAAGGACTGACGGCCTATGTAGCCGCAAAAAAGTGTTATTACGCCTTTTTGAACGCTCAAGCCCTGGATCACATCGCTGGCACGCGATAGGGGGCGCTATATGAAACGTGTATATAATCTGCTGCCTCAGGCACCGGACGAGCGAGATTATAAGCTAAAAGTAGCGAGACTGGAAAAGCGGCCGGACAGGGTTGATCTCCGGGCAAACGAACCGCCCATATGGGATCAGGGTAATCTGGGGGCGTGTACTGCGTTTGCCGGAACCGCGGCCCTGATGGAGTACCACGGCACGAAAACTGATCTCTCGCAGCTGTACTTATACTATAAAACCCGCGAGTTAGCCGGGAATATCGGGGTGGATTCCGGGGCTACGATGCGCGATCTTATGCGGGCCATGAATAAAACAGGGACCTGCGAGGAATCGCTCTGGCCGTACAGGATATCTAAGTATGCGACAAAGCCCCCGGCAGCGGCCGATACAAACGCGGCGAAATATAGAATCGGCTCGTACTGGACGTTTGACGATGACGGCATAGACGACGTAACTCAGATCAAGAACTATCTGGCCCAATACGGGCGCGGCGTTCTGATCGGGATGAGGGTCTACTCAAATTTTGAGAAGGTCGGAAGCAACGGCATACTGACCCTTCCGAATCTCGTCAGAGACTCATTCTTGGGCGGTCACGCCATCAAAATTGTTGGTTATGACGAGCATTTCCGGGACAAGCCGTGTTTTCTTCAGAGCCTGCTCAATTCTTTCTTGGGAATCGTCGATACGGGGGAAACGGATTATTTCATCGTTCGCAACTCATACGGACCGGAATGGGGCCACAACGGATATTTTTACATGCCATGTGCGTATGTCCGTAAAGGATACGCCTTTGACGCGTGGGTGACGTTATGAACAGCATACTTTCCTATGTGGCAGCTTTTTTGATTCTCGGCGCAGTTGTTGAGCTTTTCCTGCATCTCAAGCCCGTCAAGGTGAAGCTGGTCGGACGGGTCACAGCTAAGATGGAGGTTAAATATCAGAAATGCATGAAGTGCGGCGCGAAGAAAAAAGCCAACGCTCTTAAAGTCCTGAAATGGATCCTGATAAAAGTAGATTCCGGAACTTCCGCCCTGATCGACGCGATCGTCGGTGCGGCGAACCTTAAGAAAGGTGATATGGCAGCCTCGTTAAAGTCGGTTACAATGGCTGAGGTTAACACCCAGTTGGCGAAACTCAACCGGCAGACCGAGGAAGGCGATTAAATGTGATTACGTTTTTGATCGTTGTTTGATAGTTTTTCGCTATGCTGTGTATATTCATATGGCTGGTGAATCGTGCTTAATAAGGAGGAATTATGAATACATTATATATCGCGCTGATAGGCCTGGCCGTATTTGCCGGGGGAGCTGGGGCAATCTTCCTTACAAAGAAGTTTGGGTTGACCCTTATAAACGTTCCCCTCGCAATCGTGATTGCAATTAAATCCGCATTAGAGGGGACAAGTCTGGCGGCGAGTAAATTCTCTTTGGTTATAAATCTCATAATCGAGGCGCTGACTTACGGAAGCATCCTGTCTTCGGAGGACACAGATACCGAAGGGAAAGTCGAAGCCGGGCTTAATTATATTCATAACATATGCACGCAGCTTGACATTGAGATTAACGAAACGGAGGACAAAATCATCCGTTATGTCCTGTCCATAGGGTTCACCTTGATGAAGTCGCTCAATGTGGGAATCAAGTATAACAAGCTCTACATCAGAATGGCTCGGTACGCCGGGATATCCGAATACGACAAAAACGTGGGCAGCGCAAGAGTACAGATAGCAGTGGCCAATCTTACAAGAGGAGAACAGTAATGCACAGTGTAATTGATGTTTCTGAGAATCAAGGCAAAATTGACTGGTCGAAAGTCAAGATTGATGCAGCTATCATACGCATTGGCTACCGTGGCTATGGCAACGCCGGTACGCTTGTGACCGACAAACAGTTCAAGGCGAATATGGACGGGGCGACAAAGTACAAAATCCCCATTGGCGTGTACTGGTTCTCAACAGCCGTTTCCGACGATGAGGCCACACAGGAAGTCAGATATGTTTTGAACTTGCTGAAGCCGTACAAAATCACCCTGCCGGTTTATCTGGACAGCGAGGACGCTTCGCCCGGTGTTACAGACAACCGGCTCGACAAGCTCAACAAAACCCGCCTCACGCAATACGGATTGACATTCTGCAGAGGAATCAAAGCCGCGGGATACACGCCCGGCCTTTACTGCTCCGAATCGTGGTTTACTTCAAGACTCGACGGCGAGGCTTTCCGCGCTATGGGCTGTTCTATCTGGATGGCGAAATATTCATCCACATCGCCCAAATATAAACATGACGCATGGCAGTACACTTCCAGTGGAACAATGTCCGGTATCAGCGGACGGGTTGATTTCAGCTATTTCTACACTAATTATCTGGAGGACAACATGAAATTCACGGACGTACCGAGCAATCACTGGGCGTACAATTACATAGACAAAGTTTCGGACGCAGGGATCATGGTCGGTCTCGGAGACGGCAAGTTCGCTCCTGATCAGCCCATTACCAGAGCGCAGATGGCTAAAATACTCGTCGAGGCCGGAATCGTAAAATAAAGGAGGCGGCGGTATGCCTCTTGAATTCTCATTGATGGACAGGGCGTACTCCAAATTAAAAGAGGACGACCCTAATGTAATCAAAAAGATTCTCAACTATTTATTCCTCTCCAAGGAACAGTTGACATACACCCTATCAAACCTTGGAGAGGAAAACTTTAATGAGGTTTCTTTATCGAATATCACGCAACCCCTATACGCACAAATTGAAAACCTATCCGAAGGGCTGTCCACACAGCTCTCGCTGGAGGCTGGAAGAATCGACCTTAAACTTCAAACTCTTGACGAGAGCATTAATGCCATCGGCGCGTCCTTAGTTCAGTTTCAAGCAGAAGTAGCCGAGGACTATGCCACTCTCAGCGCGCTTGCTCAAGTAGGCTCTGCACTATCTCAGTTCCAGGTGGATGTGGCCGAAAACTACGCCACGCTTGACATGCTCGCCTCGGTGACCGGCGTTGATGGAGAGGTCAATGCGGCGAGTATCATTCTGGCTGTAAACGAGTACGGCGGGACGGTAAAGATAAGTGCCGACCGGATCAACTTGAGCGGGTATGTAACAGTATCCAGTCTGGGCAGCGGCGGGTCTACCAACATTGACGGATCGAGGATAACGACGGGGACTATCAGCGCAGAGCGGCTGAACCTGACCGGGTACGTGACCGTATCCAGTCTCGGCAGCGGCGGCACGACGCAGATAGACGGCGGCAGGATAACATCAGGAACTATCACGGCAGCGAACATTCAGGGCGTGAATATCACAGGCTGTTATATAAGCGGCGGCACGGTGGAGGGCGCCACATTTTTATCCGACAACGGGTTGCAGGCGCTGCAGATGGGCGGCGGCTTTGCCAGATTCTACGACTCATACCTGTCGTATAAATACGGGCAGATCGAGTTTGACCACGTATCGGACAAGTTCTATATCTGGTCCTCTACGAATCTCAAGTTGTTCTCAACCGGCAACCTGTCGGTGGAGGCGTCGGGCTATGTTTATATAGGGAACGCGTATATCATGCCCGGAACGGTCAACCCGACGGGCGGATGGTGCTTCGCATCGGACGGCATATATTATGGCGGAGTGAGAAAGGTCACGGTGTAACATGTATCTGATACAGTGTGTTAACGCGTACATAGCCTGTACGCAACTTATGGAGAAAGAGTGCGATTATGCTACAGCACACTCTTTACTGTGCTTAAAACGCGACCTGCAGCCCCACGCGGACTTTTACGCGCAAAAAGAAATAGAACTCGCTAAAGAGTACGGCGAGAAAGACGAGCGGGGCAATCTGAAGGTGAAAGATAATGGCACGTTTACTTTTGCCGACCCGTCAAAATTGAATGAGTACAACCGGAAAAAAAAAGAACTCGGCGAAGTGGAAGTCGAAATTACCGCTCGCAGAATAAAGCCTCCGGATTCAATCAAACCCGCCCAGCTGGAATCGCTTGACGGGTTCGTGGAGTGGGGTGATTGATTGTTACCGAACATGATATATCCGTCAGGAATCAAGAAGTCTGTACAGTCCGTATTCGGAGGACTTAACCATAATGTTTACGCCCGAAGCGACGAACTGTACGACATGCAAAACCTCACTTCTGACCAGTATCCCATTATCTCGACACGCAAACCGAGATACCTCGCCGCCACGCTGACCAAACCGAACGGGTTCTATTGCCACGACGATATGTACTATGTGGACGGAACGACCTTATACAAAAACGGCGAGAGTACAGGGCTGACATTGACAGACACGGAGAAAACTATTGTTGGGATAAATGATTACATTGTCATTCTTCCCGACAAAAAGTATTATAAAAAGAGCGACGGCACTTATGGGGATATTGATGTAACCTATACATCCGGACAAATCTCCTTTTCTGACGGGACATTCGCAGGAGTTCCTGCGGAGGCGAACACGATTACAACATCCGGCTCGGCGTTCCCTTTTAACGCCGGGGATGCCGTTGCCATATCCGGCTGTTCGGTCACGGAGAATAACATTTCAATAATCGTCCGCGAAGTGTCCGACGATAAAAAGACATTGAGATTCTATGAACATTCATTCATAGTTTCTCCCACAACTTATACCGAGTATGCCAATCAGGAAAAAGTAAACAGAGTAACCTCCGACACTTTTTATGTCGGGACTTCACGGTCGTTTAATTCCTCAACAGGGATATTTACCGTCGATCAGACCACATCAATAACGAACGATTCCAGCGGCGCGACCGCTGTTGTCGGGAAGTATTTTATCGACCTTCCCAAAACATCCGGCACCAAGACCGGAAGGAAATATTACAAAGTCGATTCAGCCACATTCTCCGACGGGCAGATCACTATGGAATGTACTGTATATAGATCCGACGGGAAATACACAGAATCCGGAGCGATAACACTCAAGCGCGAAATGCCCGACATTGATTACATATGCGAATGCAACAACCGTTTGTTCGGCTGTAAAGGCGATAGGATTTATGCCTCCAAGTTGGGCGACCCGTTCAATTGGAATGTGTTCGACGGTTTATCCACGGATTCATATCAAGTGGATGTAGGCTCTGCCGGGGACTTTACGGCGTGCATTTCGTATCTTGGTTACCCGACATTTTTCAAAGAGAATGAGGTGTTCAAACTTTACGGTAATCGCCCGTCAAATTATCAGCTAATGTCCACTGTTGGATTGGGGGTTGATTCCCCCAAGTCATTGGCTATAGTAGGCGATGTGTTGTTCTATAAATCCAGAGCGGGGATCGTGGCCTATTCGGGGGGGATACCCGAGTTAGTATCCCGCCCGTTAGGAGAAACCTTCACAGAAGCCGTAGGCGGCTCCGATGGATTAAAATATTACGTTTCGCTGAAACACGGGACTAACTACTCTTTTTATGTGTTTGACCTTGAAAAAGGATTATGGCACAAAGAGGACTCGCTTCATGCGGCATTCTTTGGGTATAAGAACGGATTGTACTGTATAGATTCGGACGGTAAGATGTGGCTTATCAGCCCCGAATCCGTACCCGAAGGCGTGACCGCAGAAGGAGCGTTCACAAGCACGGTTGAATTCGGTGACTATAGCGATATGGTGAAAACCAGAGTACACAAGATTCAGCTGAAACTGGAACTCGATTCCGGGGCTTCCGTGACGGCATACATAAAGTATGATTCTGGTTCGTGGATGACCGTCAAGACCATTTCGTCGGCTAAGAAGTACACTTATTATTTACCCGTTATTCCCAGAAGATGCGACCATTACAGAATAAAACTTTCCGGCACAGGCTCATGGAAGCTACACGCAATAGCTACGGAATACACATCCGGCTCTCCAAACTAGGAGGTAATTATGACATACGCTGAATTTGAATCAGCAGCCCGTGCTGCCGGGCTGTATCAGGAGTTCTCTGTAGAAGATCTGGCACTGGCGCAACGCAACCCTGCGGCGGGCATGCAGCTACTACAGTACAAAAAGAACTGGCATGCCGCGCAGACCCCGGAAGAAAAAGCTAAGTGGAATCAGCAAGCCAATGCTCTGCGTACAAATCCGGGCGCACAGATGAGCGTTCCGCCGAGCCTTCCGGTAAATGCACCGACAATGGTTTCATCCGGCTCGCCATCTGATTATACTTTCGCTCCCCGCCCGGAATACACCAATCAATACTCGGATATACAGAACGAATTGTACAACCAGTACACAAATTACGGGCCGTTCAATTATGACCATCGCGACGACCCTTTGTACGATGCGTACAAGAAAACATATGTCCGGGAGGGGCAAAGGGCGACTGCCGACACGCTGGGGCAGACAGCCGCCATGACAGGAGGAACACCTTCCTCTTACGCTGTCACCGCGGCAACACAGGCGCAGAACTATTACAATGCCCAATTGGCTGATAAAATCCCGCAACTGTACGAGCAGGCATACAACAAATATTTACAACAGTTCTCCATGCTCGGCAACAAATTGTCAATGACAAACGAGATGGAACAAACTGATTACTACAAGTATCTGCAAGATGTTTCCCAGACCAATGTTGAAAATCAGATGGGCTACCAACAGCACACCGACACTCTCAACTACAATCTCCAGAAAGATAACATGGCATGGAAGCAGTACACCGATACGCTCGACTATAACTTACGGCGGGATAACATGGCGTGGAATCAATACACAGACACGCTCAGCTATGGCACACAGCAAGACGCGCTGGCGTGGGAAAGAGCGTTCGCAGCGGCTGAAATCGGCGATTACTCGCTGCTTAGAGCATTGGGAATCGACACATCCGCGCTTCAGGCGACAAAAGTCGGAAGCGGAGGCGGCGGAGGCGGCGGAGGCGGCGGAGGTCCGCTGGCTGAAACACCCGTACATGAAACTCCTCCCCCTCCGAGCGAAGATAAGAGCACAACCTCTCAGAACGGCGCGGCTATACTCGATACCTATATAGCGCAAATACTTTCTCAATCACTCCCACAAAAAACAAGGGACGACCAGCTTTACAGTGCAATCAAGAGCGCAAACGAGAACGGCCTGATTGACGATAACACAGCCCTTATTTATCTGACCAAGTATGGACTACTCGCTAACGATGCGGGCAGACAGCCAGGGCAGGGCAGTTGGCGCACACCAACAAAAAGCGGCGGAGGATCGAGCCGCTGATAAGGAGTACTACATGGCACTGAATTGGGATTCAATCGACCAGTTTAGGAATAACAGAAAATTGGACTGGAATGCAATCGACGAGTATCGCACAAAGAAATCGTATGATCCCGTGTCCTCGGCCGCAAAAGCGCCGACTCAGTCTCAACTTATTGTCACCGACAGAACGTCAAAGATTCAGTCCGCCCAGAACATGCTTTCCTATTACCAGTCCTCACTTCAATCCATCCGCGACCAATATTCCACCGAAACAATCACAAGAAATCTTGATGACTTATGGAATAAGTACGACGAATGGAAGTCGCTCGGCAACACTAAGATGGCAGACTATACCCTTTCGGAAATTGAAAGGTACAACACAGCCGTCCGAAACCGTGCGCTTGATATAGGCAGAGAGAGAGAAACCGAGAATAAAATCAAAGCCTACGAAGACCTTATTAAAAAGTATGAGGACGATATAAAGTTCGCCAACAAGGTCTATTCGACCGAGGAAAGCGTGTATTCTCGGCCGGATTTTGAGTCAACATCAAGCGATACGTCTAGAAAGAAAGTACCTGACGATTATCTTCAGGATGTTATTGATACGATCACCGGGCATTTTAACCCTGCTCTTTTAACAGGCGGTACCACTCTTGGCGGCGGAACCGTAAACAAACATTTTGAAGCGAATCAAGAGGCGCAGAAACTGTCTGATACGCAAAAGAAAACATTACTCTATCTTGCTTCAAAAGGCGAATGGCAGACCGCCAAATCATACTTTGAAGCCCTAAAACCTTTGCTCAATGAGCTACAAACGCAGTCCCTCATTACCGAAATGACGGAAATGCCTGGCGGGGAAATACTTGCCCGTGCCGGAGGAGTGGCCGCCGCACCGTTCGCTTATGCCGAAGTGGGCTTGTCCGCTCTGACAGGCAAAGATGTAGATATGAGTCAAGGGGCTATCGGGGCTGTCAGAGCATCTTCCGAAGTGTCTGCGATAAAAAGCGAGGACAGAAGCAAAGCAGCCAACTTCTTTATAGAGACAGGGGCCAGCATCGCCCAGAATCTTGCTAATGTTTTAATATTCGGGCCGTCTGCTCTTGCCGCAATGGGCTTACAGGCCGCAGGAACGGATGCCGTCCAGCAGCTAATGAGCGGAAAAACTGCTTCACAGGCGTTCGGGCACGGGACACTTCTGGGCACGTTGGAAGTGCTGACCGAAAAACTTCCTTTGGACAACTTGCTCGATACGGTCAATGCTGTTGGTAAAGGACTCACAAAAAATGCCGCCATTGGTTTACTTAAAAGTGCGGCTAAACAAGCCGGAATAGAATTCGCAGAAGAAACCATAAACCAATACGCCCAGACACTTACCGACATAGCGTATTACGGCGACGATTCGGATTATAAAAAATACATCGCCCAGCTTGAGAATGAAGGCAAATCACATTCTCAAGCCGTCAAAGAGGCCAACCTGAAGTTTTTTGTTGAAGAACCTTTGACATCGGGACTACAGGGGATGACGTCCGGTTTCCTGATGGGCAGTGGCGCGGCCACAATTTCCGAAATAAGGACAGACAGATTTGTCGGCGATGTCATGAAATCTTTGCCTGTCGAGACCGTCCAAAAACTCACGGGACAGTCCGCGGAGGGCATGAGCGAACGCCAGCTTGTCGCGCTCGCCAATAAAATCGGAATCACCGAGGATATAATCTCTCTCGGCACAGCATACGCAAACGCCTCACAAGCCGCCAAGAACGTCAAACGGGCGCGAAACGAGTATGTGCGTACCGGCGCGGAGAATGCGTTAAATGCGTTTGAATCGGCGCAGCACACATTGGAGGCGTCACAAAAAGAAATAGCTCGTATAAATGAAAAACTCGGTATTGATATCGGAGGAACAGTTAATGAGATACTTGATGAAAGACAAGAGCGGGATGGAAGTCTGGATACCGGCGGAGAAGCTGGAACAGTGGCAACAGTCCCAACAGAGGGAGCCGACGCCGGAAGAACTGGCACGGGAGAAGTTGTTAGTCCAGAAACTGCGGGAACGCTTATCAGCTCTCGCGAAATAGGTTTTGATAACGGCACCGACAATAAGACTATTTCCATTGTTACCGAACTCAACGACGAGTTAAAAGGAATAGCAGACAATTTTTCGGCACGGGGCTATGCGGTCGTATATTTCACAGGCGACATGGAAGTCGCCGAGAAGGGGAAAGTGTTCAACGTCCGCGGCGCAGTTAAGGGAAACACGGTCTATCTTCGCTATGATCATCCCACTGTGTCCGTCCAGCAAGTGGCTGACCACGAAGAATTTCATATCATCAAAAAGACGAACCCGAAAATAATCAAAGACATCGCAATCAGAATCCTCAAGACCCACACACAGGCTGAAATGGAATCCATGCTTCAGAAGTATGCCCGAGTGTACGGCCGAGTCTATGACAACATTGACGCTATTGTTGAGGAAATGCTCGCCGATGCTTATGCAGGAATCAACGCTTACGGCGCGACTGCCAGCGAGTACCAGACCGAAGCGCGGAGCGTAGCGTCCGAGCTGACCGCAGAACCTACTGTGCGCGGGCCTCCCGTGGCGGAAGCTACCAGGAAACTATCGCCCGAACAGGCGCAACTGCTTAACATATACGCTTCAAATATTGAAACCAAAGCGGATCACAGCGAAGTTGATTTGACTGAATACTATGAGGCAACGCGGAACGTCAACGCTTTTTCCCCAACCGTTCAAGATGCTGCTATTATTGCTGATGCGCTTGAGTCTGTTGTTGAGCAGTTCTACGATTCGTCTATTGAAGAGGGATACATCGAAAAAATCAGAGAAATGATAGATGAACCCGAAAGCGAAGCCGAGGAATTCAGCGACAGCGATGTGCGGTACTCAATCCGGGAGACTGAACCGCCGAAAAAGACCGGTATTGCGTATAAGGTATTCATGGTGAAGGACGGGCAGCTCTATCCGCCGATGGTCGCGAATCCCGGCGGAGCGGGAACCCCTGTTGGAGTATGGCTCGACGCGGACGTAGGAGAACTGGCAGAACCGTCAAAGACCGGAAGACCGCAGGTAAGATCCGGCGGTAAAGGCACAAGTACAGGCAAAGGCACACTCGCTTACAGACCGGGCTGGCACCTGGGAGACATTCCACACGCGACACAGTTTGCAAAAGTCAATCCTGAGACAGGTAAAAAGGAACTGTTCCCTGCAAACTTCGTGTGGGCCGAATGCGAGTACGCGATGGACATCGACTATCAGGAAGAGGCGATGAGCTACGGTTACACGGAAAGCGGAAAGTTCCGCCACGCCTATGCCGGGTTGCCGCGGATCCCTGTGGACGGATACTATCGCTATCGCACGAACCCCAGACCCGATACGGTCCCGTGGATAATCAGCGGAGCGATGAAAGTCAATCGCATCCTGACAGACGAGGAAACGAACGCCATATGCAGGGAGGCCGGCGTTGAACCGCTGGAGAGGCAGGGCGGCCCGATCAGGCTGGAGGACTACGGGCTAAAAGCGGGAGACATCGTCAACCTGTATAGCCTTGACAGCGACTCTGTTGACGAAACCGATCAGATAAACATGGACTTCGGGGCGTTCTTCGCAGAACTCGCTGTGGGCGATGCGGAGAGACAGAGAAAAATATCCAAATTCCGCACGAACACGCTCGAGAACATAACCATATTCGACGAAGCCGAACGCCAAAACGAATCGCTCGCAAAAGAGCTGTTCGGATATGATCCCATCACAGAGCGCGAGAGCATAACCGCCGCCAAAGAACGCTTAAATACCGACCTTGATGGAGAAATCGAATTCCTTACAAATAATACGGATTGGTCTGGCGAGGACTTGGACACCGCGATGGGCATACTCGCCTATTATACTCGAGAAGCCAGAACAACAGGAAACTCCTCCAAAGTTGGCGAATGGGCGAGACTGATTCGCCCCAGAGGAACAAAAGGCGGGCGGTTCATACAAGCGTTTGCCAAGTACTCCCGAACGCCACAAGGCATTTTGGTCAAAGCTGCTGATACGCTTGGGGATACGCCCAAGAAGGGCAATGCCGGATCCGAGCGTACTGGCATTAATCGTAACAACACTACCAGTGACCAGATATTAGCCACAATGGCTCAGTTCGCGGATGAGCTTGAGTTAGTTCAGGACGGCGACATTGATTCGCTTGTTGATGTAATTGTTAAGATGGCGAAAGTCAGGAATACCCCTGTAAGCCGGACGATTCTCAACCGGCTGAAAGGTATGACGGACTTTAAGTATCTTTATGACTTTGCGCTCCGACAGTTTGAGAACATTTCCACCGATTATCTGAAAGTTGACTTCGGAAGGAAACTATCCATCGTTCAGACCCTAGCGCAACTGCTTAACCTAAGAACCGGTTCAACAAACATATTATCCAACCAATTATTTGACCCACTGGCCTCGTTCGCTAACAATGTCGCCCTTATTCCCGATGCCATAATGAGTATATTTACTCACAAAAGGATGGTGGGGTTCCAGAAGTCCTATCTGTCCAAAGCCAAATGGCGCGGAGCGGTAGATGCTTACAGGCGAGCGTCTGTTGAAGTATCTCTGGATGTTGATGTAAGCAGCACCAAATCCAAATACGGGACAAGTGCAAGGCGAACATATAAGCGCATAGGGAATTTAGCAGAGCGCACATTATCCAACCTCGAGAAGGTGATGGGCTACGAGCTAAATGTTACAGACGAATTCCTAAAGGGTTCTGTATTTGCCGAAGTCATGGAAAGCCTTTCACGCAATGTCGAAAAAGGATACATGACCGAAGAAGAAGCCGCAGAATGGGCGACACAAGAAGCCCTTTACAGGTCGTTCCAAGACGATACAATCATTGGAAAGATACTGAGGGAAATCAAAGGTGCGCTCAATGTTATCGGATTCGGCGACACCGGTGACGGCGCAAATAAAAAGATCAAAAGACACACATTTGGCGTTGGCGATCTGGTGACGAAGTACGCGCAAGTCCCGGGAGCACTGATTACCAGAGCAATCGAATTTTCTCCGTTAGGTTATGTCAAGGCCATAGTCGCGCTTGCCGGTGCTAAGAACAACCCCGGATTCCAACGGGGGGCAGCACTCGCCATAGGGCGAGCAACCACAGGCACAGGACTAATAATTGCATTTGCCGCGCTTGCCGCGTCAGGTATGCTCAAGCGTGACGACCAGGAAGACAATAAAGATATTGCCGCCCAAAAATCTGCCGAGGGCATGAGAGGCGCACAGCTTAACATTACGGGCATTTCAAGATGGATAAACGGTGAAGACCCTGAGTGGCAACCTGGCGATGTCGCGATAGACGTGGGCAATCTGGAACCGATCAATTATATAATGACAATCGGATCACTTATAGCCCAGGATGAATCCAACAAAAGCTTTCTCGGCAAGCTTAAAGACAACACCATTGACAGTTTGTATTTAGCGATCAGTGATCTTTCGATGATGCAAACGATTTCTTCAATCGCAAACGCAATTAAGTATCACGACGAAGAATCAGACCTCTCTCTTGTGGCGGAAATAGCAATCGAACTAGGACAGAACTCAGTTACCGGCTTTATCTCTTCGCTTATTCGCCAACTCGCCCAAGCAACGGACGAATACTATCGCGAGCAATATTCCAGCCGGGACCCGTGGCAGCAGCTCGGCGATAAAGTGAAATCTGTTCTGCCTGGCTTGAGGCAGACCTTACCCGAAAAACTGACCCCATACGGCGAAGCCAAAACGTACCCGAATCCTTGGCTTAACGCCCTTAACGCTTTCATGTTCCCCGGCTCGATAAGCATCTATGAACCGGCGGCTGTCACAAACGAGCTGGAACTTGTCCGCGATGTAACGGGCAGGGTAGACATGTTCCCAGCCCGAAACGCCCCATATACCGTTAGATTCGGCGGGCAGAAATATACTCTCACGGACGATGAGCGAAGAACATATCAGATTACCCGCGGCACACTGACAGCCACACTGCAAGAAACAATAATCAATTCCAGAGCCTATCGGGAAGCCTCGCCGGACACCAGGGCGGATATACTCGCCGATGCGGTTGATTATGCGAACGACCTCGCCATGAGAGAGTACGCCTCCAACAATGGTATCATTTACACGTCAAAGACATGGAACAAGACCATTGAGGCAATGCAGGACGGCGCAGACTTTGCTACCTTCCGTAAATTTGAGGCCGATACTCAGGGGATGACAAAGCAAGCCGAATACATTGAATATTTATCCACTCTGAATTACAGAGATAAGGTCATGGCGGCATTGTACAAGAGCGTTGTGTCCGACAGCAGAGCAGCCGACATTGACCTGTGCATGAAAACCGGCTTGACATTTGACGAGTACCTGTCCGCTCACCAAAAATACATCGAACTCGATGCGAACAAAAACTTAACCGCTACACAGAAACGGCGGGAATTCGTATATTGGGCGAGACAGTTCGATTATGAGCAGATAGCCGCTCTGGATGAAGCATTCTCATTCTCGTTCGGCTCAAAGGCGCAAGAGGGCAAGTATGACGAGTTCCTCAATCAAGGGTTGTCCGCACAAAATGCGTACGACTTAGCCAATAAGCTGGACGACCTTGAGCCAACAGAAGGACGAGCGGGAATATCAAACTCTCAACGCTATCAAGTGATTGCTCAATCGAACATGAGCGAATCCGAAAAAGAAAAAGCCCTGTCCGTGTTGATGGACGAAAAGGCTTACAAGAAGTACAAGGCGGCGCGCGATCTCGACATTCCCACGGCAACCTATATCGACATTATCACAGCAGTCGGGGCCATGAGCGGCGAGGACAAACGGGATCAGGTATATCAATACTTGTCAGCCCATCTGGAAACCTACGCCCAAAAATACTCAATGTGGCTTGCCCTGGGTTACGCAGAAAGCACATTTGGAAAATATCGATGGTAGTGGTACGAAAGAGCCGGAGGTTAACGCCTCCGGCTACTTTTTTTACTGTGTCGATTCTGTGTCACTCATTATGTACATCCATGCGTCGCTATGTCGTGTTGTGCAAAGCGCATTATCACTCAACGGGTACGAAAAAACCCTGTAACGTCAAGCATTACGGGGCATTTCCGAACATAATTGGCGGAGATGGAGAGATTCGAACTCTCGAGACCGTTTTGCGGCCTACACGATTTCCAGTCGCATAAAAACTCATGTGTCCCAACGCGCGCGAGGTTTACTGTGTTTTTACTGTGTCACTATCTCTTAAAAAGTCATTTATTTTCTGCGCCGTTTTGTCTCTCTTAGTTTTTGCGATATGTGTATAAACGTCCCTTGTCACGCTCTCTTTTGTATGTCCCAAAAGGCCCATTGCCTCTTTAGAATCAACGTCGGCATCGTAAAGCATCGTGGCGTATGCGTGGCGTAATTGGTGAGGGGTGAATGATATGCCGGTTTCTTTTTTATAATTATCCCATTTAACCCGGAACTCTTTTTGCGTGAGTGGTGATTTGCCTCCGAACAGGTATCCTTTTACATCGGGCAACTTCTCTGCCAGCGTATCAAGCAAAGGGACATATCGAACTCCTGCGTTCGTTTTCGGAGTTTTTATTGTAGGTTTGTTATCGACCCACACAATTGAGCTGTTTACGAAGATAGTTTTATTATTTCTGTCAATTGAGTTATCTGTAAGAGCGAGTGCCTCCCCCCTTCTCAGCCCAGTATACAGAAGCAAATAAGCAAACAAGCCGAATTCTTTATTGACTGATTCTTTGACAATTTTTATATCCATATCAGACGGATTCTCCCTTTTCGTTTTATTAAGCCCCTTGGGGAGCTTGACGGCTGATACGGGCGATATTGTGACGTCCCCGTGTATTATGGCATAGTCAAATATCTGTCGTAAAACCGTAAGCCTGAGCTTCACGGTCTGTTGAGCGCGACCTTGCTTGGCATATTGCGCGATATATTGTTGTATCTCCAAAGGGGTTATTTTTCGTATTCTGTCGTTATCGAATTCGCTTTTAACGTCTGACAGGGGTTTTTTATAGCAAGCTTTTGTGTTTTCCTCTATTTCCTTGAAGTGCTCCCTCTCCCACTCGTCGGCCACATCTTTAAACAATCGTCCTTGATTCATTTCGGCGGCATACTCGATCATTTTGTTTTCGACTTCGCGAGGAGAACGGCCGCGAAAAGCTTTCTTCTTACCGTTAATTATTTTAAGTTTCTCATATAATCCGTCTGGCCTTTGGTACATAATTATCACCTTTATCACTTTGCACAATAATTATTTCAATTATGTTCCATGCATTGATAACAATCTACATATCTGTATAATAATAGGTAACATAATGTAGCGAGGAGGTAGCGAGGAGATGGAAGAAACGAGAGATGATTTATCAGATGAAATTAGATCAATGTTTGTTGAACTCACTCGTGAGGGGAAGGAGTCGATTATTCGTTCTTTTCGAGGCCTTTTAGAAGATCTCGCACTGCTAGCTTTACATACTCAGGAGCAATAGACAAAAGCTGATTCAACTCAGTCAATAAAGGATCTTGCCCACCTTCGTTTTTGGAGGTGGGCTTTTCTATGCCCATTAGGTAATCAATAGTAACCCCGAAGTATTCCGCAAGCCGAACTTGCGCATCTTGGTTTGGGCTACGTTCCGGGTCTTTAAGCCATGCCCTTATAGTGCTCTCCGGCACGCCCGTTGCTTTTGAAAGTTTATGCGCCGAAACGCCTTGGATTTGTGCAAGTAGCCCAATATTATTGCCCAAAATTAACACTCCCGACAAAATTAACAAAAATACGCACTATTGTGTGCAAATTGGCTTGACTTTCCGCACAAATAGGCGCATATTGTGGTTGTACCGCACAATTGCGCGCAATAAGTCGAAAAGCGCAGATTTATATAGACAGGGGGTTTGGTAATTCGATATAGCGCTAATATAGCACACAATAGTAACGCAACGCAAGTATAATTATGCACAAATATGAATTTAGTGGCTAGTAATAATTTGCCAGAAAGGGGCTGCCGTGAGCAGAGAGAAAGAAAACTATCGTAACAACCTAGAACTAATCCTCAAGGCCTTCCCTAGCAAAAACCTATTATCTGTGTCTGACGTCGCCAAGTGGGGCGGTAGAGATAGAAGGGTTGTCAAAAGAATGTATTTCGGTGACAAGACGTTTTTAACACCTGCCGAGTTAGCGAACCGGCTTTCTTAGAAAGGAGGGGACAAAACGGAAGAACGAATTATCCGCTGCGGCTCAAGGCGGCGGGCTACAAAGTTTAGGAGGGACTGATGTACTACTACTGCCCCGACTGTGGGCGCACGTTCTACAGCGCCGCAGACAGCGACGACACGCATTGTCAGTGCGGCGGGAACAATTTACGGAGGGTGAAAGCGGTATGACCACGCTTAAACAGATGGCCTACGGGCTGGCATCAGGGCTGATCTTGGCGCTGTGCCTGTTCGGGCGGCTGATATTTTGAAAGGAGAATCATGTTAACCATACCAGTTGACAAACTCGGCAGGGTGTGCATCCCGGTACACCTGCGCCGCGAGTACAACATTCAGCCGGGCGACCGCTTAGAGGTCACGAGCGAGTACGGCATTTTGCTCACGCCTGTAAAAAGCTGCTGCGCCCATTGCGGCAACGACCAAGAATTGCTTATACACCACGCCGCAATGATATGCCGGAAGTGTGCGGAGGAGCTTGTGAACACATGACGCATCTGGGCGATATATGCAAGATAAACGGCGCAGAAATTGAGCCAGTCGATGTAATTACAGGCGGTAGCCCGTGCCAGGACCTTTCGGTTGCTGGAAAGCGTGCTGGGTTGCAAGGCGAACGGTCAGGGCTGTTTATGGAACAAATCAGAATTATTAAGGAGATGCGAGATGCAGATAAGCTACGGCATACAAATGCAGTCAGCACCGATTGTGGAAAAGGAGGTGCAACCACCATTGAGGGCAGAATCGCACAACACGGATTTTGTGGGGCAAATCAGCCTATTCGACCTAGATTCATGGTGTGGGAAAACGTCCCCGGAGCGTTTAGTTCCAACAAAGGCGAGGACTTCCGAATCGTCCTCGAAGAAACGGCGAAAATCGCAGACGAAACCGCCGCTATTCCTCGACCTGACAAGGGTGAATGGACTACTAGCGGAGCCATCATGGGAGATGGGTGGAGCATTGCTTGGCGAGTATTCGATGCACAGTTTTGGGGAGTCCCCCAGCGTAGACGTCGAATCGCGCTTGTCGCAGATTTTGGAGGACAATCCGCACCCGAAATACTTTTTAAGTCCGACAGCGTGTCTGGGCATTTTGCGGAGAGCGGAACGGAGAGGGAAGGAGTTACCGCCGATGCTGAAAGAGGCGTTGGAACTACAAGCGGGAGCCTGACCCCATTTCTGCCGCAGACTGCCCGAATCTATGACGCTGACGGTAAATGGCCGACGCTACAAGCGAACAGCAACGGAGGCCAGAACAGACAGGCGGTATTTTATCCCGACGTTGCCCGTTCCCTGACGGCGCGGCATGACAGCTCGCCTTGTATTGACAGAGGGCAGAATATCGTTGCCTTTACCCAGAACCAACGGGACGAGGTGCGCGACCTCGGCGATAAAGCGGGGGCATTAGCAGCCGAGCCGGGTATGAAACAGCAAACGTATGTTGCCGGTTTCTGTCAGGGCGCGTCGCCCGCCGCACAAACAATCGGCTATCAAGAGGAAGTGTCGCCCACCATCAAGGGCGCACCGAGCGGAACGGCGCAGGTTCCGGTGGTGTTTTCCTTCGACAGCCTATCCTCCAACAGCATGAAATCCTCTAACCCGCACAGCGGATGCCGGCAGGTTGAGATTGCGAAGTGTATCGACACAACGAACCCCGACCCCAGTAAGAATCAGGGTGGGATGGCGGTAGTGCATGGATTGGTGAGTAAGGGCAACGGTGAATCGTTTCTAATGCCAGAAAAACATATGAGCCTATCTACTGGCGGCGGTCAAGCGGGGCAGGGATATCCGGCGATCTATGACGCACGAGGCAATGGTGGCGGCTCAATCGCCCCGACAAAGACGGGCGACCACCAGAACAGCGTGACAGACTATACGGGGGTTGTTACATACGCATACCAACGCACAGACGAACTAAAAGAGAGCCAGGTTGCCAGCACACAATCAGCCAGGCAATACAAAAGCCCTACCGACCTGGTTGCCGCCGTGGATTGCAGGAACGGTACGGAGAACCCCGACATAAACGGAACGCTTCAAGCAAAGTCAACAGGCGGCATGAGCCTTAATCTTCAAAACACGGTTAGGCAATATCAGACTGTTAGACGCTTGACACCGTTAGAAGCGGAGCGTTTACAAGGCTTCCCGGACAACTGGACTAACATACCGCCGCAAGCCGAAGTAACCGCAGAAGATTTAGTGTTCTGGCGTAAAGTGTGGGACGAGTGGGACGATATGCAGGGTGTCAAGCACCATTCGGACAAGCAGATTATCAAATGGTTACGCTCCGAACCCGCTGACAGTGCCCGGTACAAAGCGTTAGGCAATAGCATAGCATTACCGCCCTGGCGCTTCGTGCTCTCACGCATTCGACAGACAGGGAGTAAAACGCTCGGCAGCCTGTTCGACGGTATCGGCGGCTTCCCGTTGATATGGCAAGAACTTGGAGGGCAAGCCGTCTGGGCAAGTGAGATTGAGCCGTTCCCCATAGCGGTCACGAAAGCGAGGATAGGATGATTGGCCTAATCGACAACCCCGACCCGCCCGCCGAGCCGATTGAGCGTGAGTACAACGACGCTGAGTGGCTATTCCAATCGGACGAGCAAGTGTTAGAACGGATAGAACGGTTAGAAAGGAGCAGTATGAAAGAAAGAGAATGGGCGCTGAACCTCTTAAAAACAACGCTGAACCAGTTGATGATGTTCGGCACAGCGGAGCTAGAACGTCGCGACGCGCCGCTGATTAAGGCGGCAATTGAGGCGATGGAGGGGGCTAAAGCATAACACACGAAGAATGGCTGCAATCGCGGCTAAAAGGAATTGGCGGCTCTGATGCGGCGGCGGTTGTTGGGCTAAGCCCTTATAAGTCAAATGTCGAACTCTGGGAAGAGAAAACTGGCAGGCGCAAACCGCAAGATATTTCCGATAAATCGTATGTCAAATACGGCAACGAAGCCGAACAGCACATAAGAGAACTATTTGCTCTGGACTTCCCTCAATACGTCGTTACATACGACCAGTACGGCATGATTCGAAATAACCCCGATTGCCCGTTTGCGTTCGCAACACTTGACGGAGAGCTTTACGATGGCCGCCACGGAATATTGGAGATCAAAACCACCGAAATCATGCGCTCAAACCAATGGGCTGAATGGGACGGGAAAATCCCGCAGCATTATTACATACAGATCGTTCACCAGCTTTTAGCAACCGGATATGATTTTGCAATTCTCAAAGCCCGAATAAAGCACACCGACCGAAACGGAGCAAAGCAAGCAACAATTCGGCATTATCACATAGAACGAGCCGACGCTCTGGAAGATATTAAATGGCTGGCAGAGCGGGAAAAGCGGTTCTGGACAAGCGTTGAAACCGATAAACGCCCAAATCAAATATTACCCCAATTATGAAAGGATGAATATGGAACTTGTAATTTACAAACCCACGGACGATCAGTTTGTCAAAACCATAGACTTTAATTTTGACGAATTAAAGCAAGAAATTACCTCAGCGCTTGCAAAATATCAAGGACTTGTTTACTCAGACGATAGCATCAAGGACGCGAAGTCTGACCGAGCAACGCTTAACAAATTCAAAGAGGCTTTAGAGGCCAAGCGCAAGGAAGTGAAAAAGCAATGCCTCGCGCCTTATGAGGCATTTGAGAAGAAAATCAAGGAGCTTACGGCCTTAGTAGACAAGCCCATCCTTGAAATTGACGGTCAAGTCAAGAGATATGAGCAAGCAAAGAAAGACGAGAAGAAGGCCGAGATCACAGAATACTACGAGGCGCACATAGGCGATCTCGCGCCCCTGTTGCCGCTTGAGAGGATTTTTAGCGATAAGTGGCTAAACGCTACCGTCAAGATAAACGCCGTTCAGGAAGAGATAGACGCGCTCATAACGCGCACAACGGCAGACTTGCAAACTATATCAGACCTCAAGAGCGAGTTTGAAGTCCAGATAAAAGACGTTTATCTCCGCACTCTCGACCTATCCGCGGCTCTGGCCGAAAAGACACGTCAAGAAACGATCAAGGCCGAGCAAGAGGCATACAAGCAGAAAAAGGCGGCCGAGCAAGAGGCAGCCGAGATTGCTGCAAAAGCCGCCGTTGCCGAGCCTGAGCAGGGACCGGTTTATGTTGCGCCGCCTGTTTATGAGCCGGTCTATATTGAACCCACCAAGACGATCAAGGTCATTTTCTACGACACAACCGAGGCTTTCCGAAGCGACATGAGGGCGCTGACCGAGAAGCACGGAATAACATATGGAGGAATTTAAGATGGCGGTTAACAACAGCCTTACAAAAAAGTTTGAGGATTCCATTGTTGAATATGACAGCAACGGAACATCAGTTAAGCTCAGCCCGAAGATTATCCGGTCATACCTCGTCAACGGCAACGGCAATGTTTCAGATCAAGAGGTCGTTATGTTCCTGAATCTCTGTAAAGCTCAACGGCTTAACCCATTTCTCCGCGAGGCGTATCTGATTAAGTACGGCAGCTCACCCGCGACAATCGTCACCGGCAAGGAAGTTTTCACGAAAAGGGCAAGGCGAAACAAGGATTACGCCGGGTTTGAGGCTGGTGTTATAGTCCAGGACGAAGAAACCGGCAATTTGGATTATCGCGTCGGTACACTTGTTCTTGGGGGTGAAAATCTTGTCGGAGGCTGGGCTAAAATCCACATCAAGGGATACGCCACGCCGATTGAAACAACTGCTTCTTTTGCGGAATACTGCCAGACGAAAGACGGCAAGCCCATGTCCAATTGGGCGTCAAAACCCGCGACAATGATTCGCAAAGTTGCGCTTGTTCAGGCGTTGCGTGAAGCATTCCCGGAGGATTTGCAGGGCATGTACAGCATCGAAGAATCCGATGTCCCTGTTCCGCTGGACGAGACACCTATTCAGCAGCCGGTTGCTATAGAGGCCGAACAAGAAGAACTTTTCGACCCGTTGGCATGAGAATCGAGTCTGCACGTTACGAGGGCGGCGAGTTAATCCTCAAGGTTCCCGCCCTCGACGGTAGGAAGTTCGCTTATGGTTTCAAGCCGGGCGAATATGAAATTAAGAAAGCCAGGAACAAAAGGAGCGACGACGCGAACGCCTATGCATGGGTGCTTTTAAATCGGCTGGCAGAAGCAACCAGAATCCCCGCTGACGAGATTTACCGCGAAACCATACGGAAAATTGGGGGAGTGTCGGACATCGTTTGCGTCCCTGATAAAGCTGTCAAGAAGCTCTGTGAGTCATGGGGCAAGGGGCATATCGGCTGGCAGACCGAAACCGCCAAATCTAAAATCCCCGGCTGCACAAATGTAATCCTTTACTACGGTTCTTCTACCTACGACACGGCGCAAATGTCCAGACTGATAGATTCGCTTGTCGAGGACTGCCGAGCGTTAGATATTGAAACCAGGCCGGAAGAAGAAATCCAAGCGTTATTAAAACAATGGGAGGGCAAAAATGAGCCTTAACAAAATTATCCTCATGGGGAGATTGACCCGTGACCCCGAACTTCGCACAACTCAATCCGGCGTATCCGTCACGTCCTTCACAATCGCCGTTGACCGCGATTTCAAAGAGGGCGGCGAGAAACAAACAGATTTTATAAACATTGTCGCATGGAGAAATACCGCCGAGTTTGTCGGTAAGTATTTGGCAAAAGGTCGCATGGCGATTGTCGAGGGCAGACTACAGATGCGGCAATGGGAGAAGGACGGCAGCAAGAGAGTCAGCGCCGAGGTCGTTGCGGACAATGTGTATTTCGGTGATTCAAAGCGCGAGGAAGGCTCGTCGTATTCGCCTCCACCCAAAGCGGCAGAAACAGACTTCTCCGAAATCGGGCCGGATGATGACCTCCCTTTTGACTGTTAGGTTAGGCTTCCCGAGTCAAAAAGCCAGAAAGGGATGTTGACGATGCACAGACGCACCAAAGCATTACAGATCAGCCCTGACGTTAAGCGGCGCGTGTATGAACGTGACGGGCGGTGTATCCTCTGCCACCGCCCCGGCAGCCCCGACGCGCACTACATACCCCGTTCGCAGGGCGGGCTGGGCATTGAGAAAAACATTATCACGCTGTGCCCAAGCTGTCATATGGCATACGACCAGGGCTTTGCACGGCGGGAGCTGGGCATTGAAATCAGAGCGTACTTGATGAAGTGCTATCCCGATTGGGACGAGGCCGACCTTGTGTACAGAAAGGACAAAAGATGAAAATTTATAACCTTGTTTTTGTTTCTCATCCAAATCAAACGAAACCGTACCTTTTCCAGATTCCGTTAGATGTGCAGCTAACCACTATGCAAAAGGTGTTTTGCGATACAGTAAAAGGCAAAGCAATCGGGACAACCGTAACGCCCAACTTTTATGTAAGCGCCGATGTTATGTCGTGCGTGTCCGCTGGCTGCGGTGCTTACTTACCACTTAAATTTGTAACTGGGAAAGCTGTGCAGTCTGAATCATATAACGAGGAACCGTTTGATACAGGCCTTCCGTTTTAGGCAGCAGAAAGTAGGTGAGTGAGTGGCAGAAATCAAATGGATAAAACTTGCGACCGATATATTTGCAAACCGCAAAATAAAGCAAATAGAGAAAATGCCAGAGGGTGACAGCATCATAGTTATATGGCTCAAACTTCTTTGTCTGGCAGGAACGATAAACGACAGCGGCCTAATCTACCTCACACGCGAGGTTCCGTACACAGACGATATGCTTGCCGCTCAGTTTGACAGACCGCTATCAACAGTCAGGCTTGCGCTCGCCACTTTTGAGAAATTCGGCATGATTGAAATAGTCGATGATTTTCTGCTATTACCCTCATGGGAAAAGTATCAAAACCTTGAAACGCTTGAAAAAATACGAGAGCAAACAAGGCAAAGAGTGGCGGCTTACCGAGAAAAACAAAAGCAGAAATTACCATGTAACGTTACAGGTAACGTTACAGTAACGTTACGTAACGCAACAGAAGAAGAAAGAGATATAGATAATAATATATGCTCATCATTTGATGCATTTTGGACTAACTATCCTCGCAAAGTAGCTAAACAAGCTGCTCTAAAAGCCTACACCAAACTAGCCCCAAACGAGGATCTGTTCAACACGATGCTCACCGCCCTCGCCAGACAAATAGAATCAGAGGAATGGCAGCGCGATAACGGGCGTTACATACCTTACCCTGCGACGTGGCTCAACGGGCGGCGATGGGAAGACGAAGCCGACGAAGAACAGCCTTCACAAAAAAAACACAAGCTGATCGAGCGCGACGGGCAGCTCTACGCTGTGGAGGTAGACGATGACACCTGAAACCGGAGTAATCGGCTCAATATTGATCGACGGCGATGCTGTAATGCCGATTGTCCTCGCTCACCTTACCGCTGATGATTTTCAAAGCGCAATCGGACAAGCCATATATATAGCCGCTCTATCGCTTTATGACGAGGGCGCTGTAATTGATCCGCTAACAATCAGCGCGAGGACGAAAGAGCAAGGGGTAGAGATCCCCGCCGAAACGCTTGTGCAGTACATGGATTTATGCCCGACAGCAGCGAACATTGAGAAGTATTGTGAACTTTTAACCAAGCAATCAATGGGTTACCGGCTGCGTGAATTGGCGAATCAGACGCTTGAGCAACTGGACAACGGGTTGTCTGCTGTGGAGGTGTGCGGCTGGCTCAAGAGCGAGGCGGAAAAGACGGCTGAACGGGAAAGCAACGCTGAACTAATCACCGGCGCGGAGGCGATGAATGAATTCCTGGCTTACAGAGAGGAAGTGACGAGAGGGAGAGTACAACCGACACTCAAGACTGGATACAGCGACATTGACAACATTCTGGGCGGGTTTGTTTCGCAAGGGTTTTACATACTCGCCGCCCGTCCGGGCGTAGGAAAAACGACTTTAGCAATAAACATTGCAGAAAACGTAGCCAGGCGTCAACCAATACTGTTCGTATCGCTTGAAATGTCGATTAAGCAAGTAACAGCGCGGAGGGTGGCGATACACTCTGGATTGGATTACAGCAAGGTGCTGCACGGAGAACTGACGGATGACGAGTACAAGCGGTTGGTGAGTTCGTCAGCGGAGACAGGAAGCCGCCCGTTCTATTTCAAGCGCAAACCGGGAGCGACTGTGGCACAGATCGGTTTTCTGGCTCGTCAGGTAAAAGGATGTCGGCTGATCGTGGTTGACTATCTCGGACTTATCACCAACCCCGACAGAGGGAAAAAGCTGTATGAGCAAGTGACCGAAACAAGCAGATCGCTGAAGTTACTCGCGATGCAGCTCAACATTCCTATTCTTTGTCTGGCACAGCTCAACCGCGAATCCGAGGCGAGAAAAGACAAACGCCCGATAATGAGCGACCTTCGCGATTCTGGCGCAATAGAGCAGGACGCTGACGGCATCATATTCTTGCATCGCCCCGGAGATGGAGAGGAGCTGGATTGCATCATCGCAAAGAATCGCCATAAAGGCACGGGCAAGTGTACGCTGTGTTTTTACGCCGGGCCGGGCAGAATCGTACAGAAGTGGAGGGGGCCGACATGACACTATTGTTGGGAATCAGCGAAGCTATCGGCGGCAGGATATGTGAAATGTCGGGCGAGTATCTGTTGATGCTGGACGGCAAGCAGAATTGGAGGATACGGTGAGCCTAGAACTGAACAAATTATACAACATGGATTGCATGGACGGCATGGCGCAATTCCCTGACAAGTATTTCGAGCTGGCGATTGTTGACCCTCCGTATGGGATAGGGGCAGGAAAAGAAAAGCCCCACAACGGCTGGAAAGATTACGGTATAAAGCATTGGGATAACGAAAGTCCTGATAAAGCGTACTTTAGAGAATTGTTCAGAGTGTCTCAAAATCAAATCATATGGGGAGCGAATCATTTTATTAGCAAAATACCAAAAGACTTTTCGTGCTTCATAATTTGGGATAAAGGGCAAAGAGATTTTTCTTTAGCCGATGGCGAAATGGCATGGACAAGCTTCAAAAAGGCGGCAAGGTTCTTTGATTATTCAAGGGCGAAAGCATTGCAAGAAGGTAAAATCCACCCCACGCAAAAGCCCGTTGCCCTCTACGAGTGGTTACTAAACAACTACGCAAAACCCGGCGACAAGATACTTGACACACATGTTGGCTCTGCATCTTCCCTTATTGCCTGTCACAAGCTCGGCTATGACTTCATCGGCTTTGAGATTGACAAAGACTACTGGCAAGCCGCAACCGACCGCTTAGAGGCGCACAGGGCGCAACAGAGCTTATTTGTGGGAGGCACGGCATGACATTGACAATACCCGGCGACCCCCGGACGAAGAAGAACAGTCAACGCATTCTCCGCGCCGGTAACCGCAGTTTTATTGCACCTTCGAGCGCATATGCGCGGTACGAAAAGGATTGCGGCTGGTTTCTGAGGGGCAAGGGGTTAGGGATTGACTACCCCGTGAATGTCAAGTGCGTTTACTACATGAAAACGCATAGGAAGGTTGACTTAGGCAACCTGCTCGCCGCGACCTGTGACATTTTGGTGAAGTACGGCGTGCTGAAAGATGACTGTGCGGAGATAGTGGTAAGCCATGACGGCTCAGCGGTGCGGTACGACAAGGAAAACCCAAGAGCGGAAATTGAGATAACAGAAAGGAGCACTGAATGATTGACAACCGACATGGATACATACCGACCTGCGACATATGCGGCGCGGAATTACCCAAAGAGTTTGACTTTTACGCCGCTGTAGAGGCCAAAAAAGAAGCGGGATGGAAAAGCCAAAAGGTAAATGACGTCTGGGAGGATGTTTGCCCGGAATGCCAGAAAGGAGCACTATGACCGATATTGAAACGGATCTGATGTTAGCCAGAGCCGAGATAGCGACGCTGAAAGCCGATCTTGCCGCGCTGACCGCCAGAGCAGCGAAGGCAGAGCAGGAGCGCGACAGGGCGATAGAGGACCTATTGAAAGAAATCATCAAACTTGCCTGTGAAAGTGTTGAGCGCGAAAAGACGCTTGCAAGGCTTGAAGCGGAAGTTGTGGCAAGATTGGAGGAACACAATGAGGCTGATTGACGCTGACAAGCTAAAAACCGAACTTGACGCATGGGCACGGATAATTAGAAAACCTAACTGTTATTCACGCGGGGACGCTTTGCACATAATTGATACCGCCCCCGAAGTTAAAGCTGTTCCTGTGGTGCGGTGTGGGGAGTGCCGATACCGCGAGCTGGCAAAAGTGAACTGCAAGGGATACACAATCTGCCCAGCAAGCGGCATGGAGATAACGGACGACGACTTCTGCTCATACGGCGAGCGCAAGGAGCCGCCGAAAGGAGAATGAGTATGGAGAGATTAACGAAGAGAACGTCTAAAGGGTGCGTATTCTGCAATGATGAACGCCACCGCATCAGAGAAGTGTTTGACGAAGGAACGGCCAAAATCATAGACGCTGAAAACCGCTATGCGCTATCTGTTGATACATCACGGGATGCCGCGATATTTAATATTTTCTACTGCCCGATGTGCGGCAAGCGATTGGAGGTAGAGCATGGATAGGTTGACTGATAGAACCAGAAATCACGGGATATACCTCACGGGGCAGAATAGGGGCGCGACTGGATATGTACCAGACGATGTGCTTAAACGCCTCGCCGCCTACGAGGACGCAGAAGAACAGGGGCGGCTGGTGGTGCTGCCGTGCAAGGTGGGTAGCGACCTATGGAGCATCGAAAGAGCGAGAAGCAAATGCACCGCACACGGCGAAGAATACAGCGAATATTCGTGTCAAGGTTGCGAAGAATCCTGTGATAGCGTAATCACGCAGAGAATACGCCGAGTAAAAGAAGCGTCCCTTATGACAATAGCATCCTTTATGCAGAGCATGTGTTTTGGCAAAACCGTCTTTCTCACCCGCGCCGCCGCCGAAGCCGCGCTGAAGGAGGGCAAGCCATGAAGCTAATATATCTCGCCCACCCTTACGGCGGCGACCTCGCCAACGTCGAAAAGGTAGAGCAGATAATCAAAGGCTTGATACACAAGCATCAGGACTGCTCGTTTTATTCGCCGCTACACGCCACAGGATTCTTCTACAGCCAACTTAGCTACATGGACGGCATGGAGCATTGCTTTGAGGCTTTAAGCCGCTGTGACGAGCTGTGGCTCTGCGCTGGATGGGAGAACAGCCGAGGTTGCAACATGGAGTATGGCTACGCAAAGGCTAAAGGGGTGCCGATTAAGTTTATAAATAATTAAAAGTCATAGGCAGCGCTTTAATTGCCGGCAGCCTTTCTGACGAGAAAGGACTATGACGAAATGATTGAATTAAACAGGATTTACAACGAGGATTGTTTGGAGGGGATGAAAAGGATGCCGGACAAAAGCATCGATTTAATTATCACAGACCCTCCGTACGGAAAAAAAGCCGACAAGGGAACGAATGGTTTCGGAACAGCAAAAAACAGACGATATGCGGGTGGATGGGATTCCGAAATCCCGCAAAAAGAAATATTCGATGAAATGTTTCGCGTATCAAAAAACCTAATTATTTTCGGGGGGAATTACTTTTCGCATATGTTGCCACCATCTAAGTGCTGGATATTTTGGGACAAAAAGGGCGACATAGCGTTTCAAAATCCGTTTGCTGATGGCGAACTAATTTACACCACATTCAAAAAGCCACTTAAAAAAATAGTGTTTAAACAGCAAGGTTTTATCACAGACAGCAAGGACAAAAGGTACCACCCTACGCAAAAACCGTCAGAGTTGGTGCAAATACTGATAAACGAGTTTGCACAAGAAAATGCCACCATCCTCGACCCATTCATGGGTTCCGGCACGACCGCAATCGCATGTATCAATACGAACCGAAACTACATCGGGTTTGAACTGGACAAGCACTACTGCGACATAGCAAACGAGCGCATACGGAAAGCCCTTGCCGAAAAGGTGGTGGGCGAGTGAAAGTAGACATTTACAACACAGACAAAAAGTATCAAATAATTTATGCTGACCCGCC
>Ga0209510_1000636_pt1 | contig 46178 bp, 41 predicted proteins | sample BiotimSIPDNA_FD_185749 | JGI IMG/M metagenome (GOLD analysis project Ga0209510, IMG submission 185749) | Anaerobic biogas reactor microbial communites from Washington, USA - Biogas_R1 time_0 SIP DNA (SPAdes) (version 2) | ecosystem: Engineered > Bioreactor > Anaerobic > Unclassified | place...
AGCAAGAAACTGCGCGAGGCGATCAAGGAATGCAACATCAAGACGATGGATGACATCCATAACTTTGTAAAGATGCTGACAGCCGAAGCAATACAAGTGGGACTATCCTAGATTTTGTGTAAAGTCCTAACAGGTGCAAAATGAGGCGTTTGAAATATGGGTCCGGTGCTGGTTTTTAGCTCCGGGCCTTTTTAATTATACCCAATAACAGACAATAGGGCATAGCCATATTGTCAGGCTACGCATCCTATCTGACATTGAGAATCTTCTTCAGATCCTGCCTTCGAAAAATACCTCCAGCTGGGAATGGATAGTACCCCAGTCCTTACGGCGCCCGGTCCATTTCTTGGTTATGTCCATCATTGCCAGATAGAGCATCTTTAGAAGGCTGTCGTCTGTAGGAAATACAGTCTTGGATTTAGTAACTTTTCTAAGCTGACGGTTGAATCCTTCAATGGTATTGGTCGTGTAGATGAGGGTCCTTACCTCAAGGGGATACTTGAAATAGGTACTCAGGTTAGCCCAGTGTTCTTGCCATGACTTGGATATTTTGGGATATTTCCCGTCCCATTTGTCCGCAAATCTTTCAAGGCTGTCCAAAGCCGTCTGCTCATCTACTGCGGCGTATACCTCTTTTAGATCCGACATAAGGACCTTTATGTCCTTATAAGAGACATACTTCGTCGAATTGCGTATCTGGTGGATTATGCACTGCTGGATCTCTGTCTTTGGGTATGCCGCCTCTATTGCCCCAGGGAATCCGCTGAGGCCGTCCACACAGGCTATAAGGATGTCTTCCAGTCCTCTGTTTTTCAGCCCGTTCAATACAGAAAGCCAGAATTTGGCGCTCTCGTTTTCTCCGATCCACATTCCAAGCACTTCTCTGGTTCCTTCCATGTTTATCCCTATTGCTATGTATACTGCCTTCTTTATGATCTGGCCTTCGCTGCGGACATGGAAGTGGATGGCATCCATGAAGACTACCGCATAGACGCTCTCAAGAGGCCTGCTCTGCCATTCTTTCACTAACGGCAGTATCTTGTCCGTTATCCTGCTTATGGTGCTGTCTGAGACAGAGAGGCCGTATATGTCACGGATATGGGCTTCAATGTCAGAGGTGGTCATTCCCTTGGCGTACATGGAGAGGATCTTTTCTTCTATGTCTCCTGATATGCTTGTCTGCTGTTTCTTTACAAGTTCAGGTTCAAATTCTCCTTTGCGGTCACGGGGAACGTTTAAGTCTATCTCTCCGTAGCTTGATCGTACTTTCTTGGGGCTTGTTCCGTTACGGCTGTTGTCTGTAGTCTTGTTTTTGTAATCGTATTTGCTGTAACCAAGTTCTTCGTCAAGTTCACCTTCAAGACCATTCTCAAGGAAGGTACCTATCATTTCCTTGAACAGGTCATGGATATCCTCCATAGAGCTCACTTTCAGCTCCTGGAGAAGGCTGCTCATCTTTTCCCGCTTTGCTTCCCGTTCCGGATCTCGATTTCTTCTTGCCATAATAAAACCTCCTGATCAGTGCTCTCTATTTTGCACCTTTCAGGAGGTTTACACAATTTGTGGGATGGTCTCACTACCCCCATGGTTTCTAACAATCGACCGCCCATTGCTTGCCGACTGCTTGCCTATCGCTTGCCGGTCTTTACGACTGCTTCACCATTGTTTCACTATCGCTTTCCGCGACATGTTTCTGTCGCAGCTTCACGCTGGTGATTTACCAGCAGCTCAGCCATTGCTCAGCCGCCTTTACCGCCCCTTAAACACCGGTTTTTCTTTTTTGAAGAACGCTTCGACCGCGTTTTTGTGATCCTCGGTCTGTATGCACTGTGCCTGGAGGAGGGCTTCCTGCTCCATCAGCTGGTCCAGGGTCATCGAGTCCGATCTGTTTATCAGCGCTTTTGCCAGCATGTGGGCTATGGGAGGTCCCTGTGCGATCTTCTGCGCGACCTTCATGGCCTCTTCATATAGGCTCTCGGCAGGGAACGTCATGTTGACTATCCCGATATCTTTCGCCTCTTGTGCGCTGATGTTTCGTCCGGTAAAGACCAGTTCCTTTGCCTTCTGGAGCCCTACAAGCCTCGGAAGCGCATAAAGTCCCCCAAGGTCTGGGATCAGTCCCACGTTTGCAAATGCCATCCCGAACTTCGCGTTGTCGGAAGCGACTATCATGTCGGCGTGGAGCGCGATACAGAAGCCCGCCCCCACGGCATAGCCGTTTACCGCAGCTATGGTGGGTTTTGGCATTTCAGCGAACTGCCTTACCCAGGGAGCAAACCTTCTCATGTAAAAATAGCCTTCGTTTGCGTCAAACCCCTCCGAAAACCTCTTAAGATCCCCGCCCGCACAGAAGGCCCTCCCGGTGCCTGTAAGCACCACTGCCCTGACTGAACTGTCCCGCTCAACGTCCGATGTCGCCTCGCAGAGTTCCTCAAAGAGTAGGCTTTCAAGGGCGTTCATCGTCGCGGGTGAATTCAGCCTTATCACAGCGACATTCGAATCTTTTATAATCTCAATCTTATCGTACCCTGACATCTCATTCCTCCCCGGCAGTGTGGATCGGTCCCTGACTCCTATGCCGAAAAAATACTCAGATACTTGTCTCCTCTGTCGGGCTGGACCGTGACCACGATGCTCTCCTTCGGCAGTTTTTTTGCCTCCTGCAGCGCCGCCCATACGTTTGCACCGGTCGATATCCCGCTGAAGAGGCCCTCTTCTGATGCGAGCCATTTTGCTGTCCTGAGTGCGTCTTCGTCACTTGCCCTTTCATAGGCTGTGACCACGCTCCTGTCGAGATTCTTTGGCACAAAATTTGCGCCTATCCCCTGTATCCTGTGGGAGCCTGCTCTTCCTTCAGTGAGCAGAGGGCTGGAAAGCGGTTCGACCGCGATCACCCTGACATCGGGGAACTTTCCCTTCAGTACCTTCCCAACGCCGGTTATGGTTCCGCCAGTTCCGAATCCGGCCACAAAAGCCCCGATGCTTCTGCCCTCCGGTATCTGGGACAAAATCTCGGGCCCGGTAGTAATTTCGTGTGCCCACGGATTGCCCTCGTTTGAAAACTGGTCGAGCATAAGGGCGTTTTGATCGCCCGAGAGGAACTCGCTTGCTGCATCGACGGCTCCCTGCATGCCTTTGGACGCGGGAGTAAGGATAAGTTCCGCTCCAAAAGAGGAGAGTATCGTTCTTCTCTCTACCGACATGGATTCAGGCATTGTGAGAACGACCCGGAGCCCCATTGCCCTTCCGAGCAGCGCAAGCCCTATGCCCGTATTGCCGCTCGTGGGTTCGACAAGCACAGTATCGCTCTTCAGCAGGCCCTTGAGTTCGGCATTTTTCAGCATCCCCCATACAGCTCTGTCCTTAATGGAACCTCCGGGATTCGAGCCCTCCAGCTTTATCCATACCTCTGCGCCCCCCGTCTCCGTCTTTAGTTTATAGAGCGGGGTGTTGCCTATCAGTTTCAATATTTCGATATCGTCGACTCTCATTATTGCCGCTCCTGACAGGGTCTGTCATTCAGCCGCTTTTTCAAAGACGGCCTTCACCTTCTCTTCGTCCACTGCTCCCTCACATACCTTTTCGCCTCCCACAAAAAAACACGGCACATAGTAATAATCATACTTGTCCGCCACTTCAGGCTGCAGTTTTTCGTCGATCATCACAAGCGGTATTTCTTTGTATTCCGGGTTGGACTCAAGGAGCGATGACATTATCTTCCTGGCCTTCGCACAGTGCGGACAGCTTTCAAACATGAACATCTTGATCTCTTTCATCGTCGTACCTCCTTAATATGGGTTTTTAAAAATTCATCGGTCAGTTGTGTATGACTATGTATAGATTGAGCCAGAATGCAAAGCATCCCCACAGTATGTATGGAATGAAAAGCGCCCCGGCAAGCTTGTCGTGCTTGATGAAGACCGCGGCTGTCCAAAGCACGGCAAAGACCAGAAGGAACAGATCGAACAGCCCTGCTGTGGTCTCCATAAAGTAGAAAAAAGCCCAACTCCAGGCAAGGTTGAGCGCGAGCTGGACAAAATAGGGTATCAGTACACCGGCACTGGCTCTGTTCACGACCCTGTACGCGGAATATCCCATCAGAGCATAAAGGAACGCCCAGACTATCGGAAAGGCTATATCGGGGGGTGTCAGGGATGACCTTGAAAGTTCACGGTACCAGAGCATCGAGCTTTCGCTCATGGCCCTGCTGCCGGCAAATGCAACGGCAAACGAAAGTGCCTCCCAGAAAAAAAGGGATCGGAACACCTTATTCATCCTGTCTATGCACCTCTCTTCTTTGGCGATTCTATCTGGCGCCTCTTGCTTATCTCGTCCGCGACAAAGTATGCCACTGATTCAAGGACATACATGTCTCCCTTGTATCTTCTGGGTGTATCGACTCCGAGGAATCCCCAGAACTCACCCTTTATCGTTATCGGTATGGCATACATACTTTCGATCTTCTGCGCCGCCAGCCTTTGGTACTCTTCGGGATATGTCTCCCTGAACTCGGAAATATCCTTAATGAATACCATCTCCTGTTTCGTGAACGCTCTGTGCCACAGCGGCGAACGTGAGAGCGGAAAATGATGAAGGTTTCCTATCTCGGGGGCGACACCCTCCGCAAGCCACTCGTTGGTCATGCTTATCGTCTGTCCGTCCTCGTCGTCGATCCTCATCATGTAGCTCCTGTCGGCATTGTAAAGCTCACCCACGCGCCTGACGATAACGTTCATCGACTCTTCGAGGTCCGAAGCATAAGCCATCTCACCGATCCCCTCAAGGAGCGCCTCTTCCGTCTTCAGCCTCGAGGCGAGGAACTTCTGCTGTTCCTCTTTTTCCGTGAGGTTGATGGCCCATTCTATCCTGGCGAGCCTACCGTTCCAGTCGATAAGTTTGTCCTTGAGCATGTAGTGGTTCCCTGATATCTCGTCCGTACGCTCCCAGATGTAATACTTATCCTTTGAGAGCAGATCCATGGTACAGAAGGGACATGGTCTGTCCGTCCCGAATAAGAACTCATAACATTTCCGGCCCCTTAAATCCCTTCCGGCGAGCCACGGCAGCTCCCTTCCCGCTTTGTTCAGGTAGAGCAGGTCATAATTATCGGCGTCGCTTACATAGACTACGTCATCTGTCTCGTCGAGCACAATTTCCCAGTTTTTCATCTGAGATACTTTTTCATTGTAAAGGGCACGCTCCCTTGCCCTGAGGACAAATAGGCTTATGGTGTCCGATATTGTCCTGATGGTATCCTTTTCCTCTCTGGTGAAGATATGCTTCTCCTTGAAATATTCAAAGGAGAGACAGGCCCTCCTCCTGCCCCTTTCAACTATATAGCAGAGCATCGTTGACTTGACGCCGCGCGGCCTCATGTCGTCGTTTTCAAGACAATCCGGAACGTATGTCTCTACGTCTTCACAGAGCAGTATATTGTTCCCGTCAAGCTCGGCCTTTATCAAGGACCACTCATCCGAAGGGAACCTCTTCCCCTCTTCCTTGATTGGAGAGACACCGGCAGCGCACCATTCGTAGAGGATCTCGTAGTAGGTGTCGTCATCGGAGAAGACAGCTACGTCGAGGCGTCCCATCTTGAACGAGTTACCGACAAATTCAAGAAGTATGGGCACTGCGGTATCGACATCGTCGTACTGATAAAAGAGCTTGAGGATGTACTCGGCTACGTTTTCCCTGAAGTTCTTCTGAACGAATCCGTGAGGGGCTGTTATCTCTGTCGTACCCCTTGTCTCGCCCAGTGCAAATACGCCGCAGCTTTGCACATCATCGGAATAGAGGGTACACTGATCCTTGCCGCTGCTCTTGGAGAAGTAGAGGGATCTGTCAGCCTTCTGCATCAGCTCATCATAAGAGGTTCCATGCACGGGGTATATCGATACGCCTATGCTGCAGGAAATGCCTCGTTCGTCATCATCTTTGCTGAATGAGCGTTTGAACGAACTGAGTATCCTCTCAGCCTTGCTACGGATAACAGCAGGATCCTTAACGTTCGTCATAAATACCACAAACTCGTCTCCGCCTACCCTGCCGATTATATCTGTATCCCTGAAAAGAGACTTAAGGGTATGGGCAAGTTCGCTGAGTACCGCATCTCCGTAAAGATGCCCCAGTGTGTCGTTCACTCGCTTGAAGTTGTCTATATCAAGCATCATGAATGCTCCATGGTTCGTATTTGCACCTATATATTCCTCTATAAGAGCTTTTGTAGACACCTTATTGTACAGTTGTGTGAGAGGATCTTTCATGGCGCTCTCCTCGGCAGTCTGGAGCTTTCGTTTTTGTTCGTCTATGTCAAAAAGGATGCCGACTACCTTAAGCAGGATTCCGGAACTGTCGAATATCGCAGACATCGATGCCTTGTACCAGCGTGATTCACCATACTTGTTCACAGCTTTGACTTCCGCATCGCTCTCCGTAAGTCCCTCTCTGAACTCTTCAAACAGGGTGATCAGGCCTTCAGCGTCTTCCTGTGAAAATGCCCCGTAACCTTTCAGGCTATAAGGAAAATTTTCATAACTGTCGAGAGGATCAAAGAAATCAAGGAAGTTGGAAGAGTGAGAAATAGTGCCTGCCTCTGTGTCCCATTCAAAGAATATGACATTAGTAAGTCTCTTTACTATATCGAACTGTTCCTTGTTTACATAGAGTTCTCTGTCTGCCGCCTTGATCCCCGTTATGTCTGAAAATATCGCCACAGCTTCCCTGGTCTCGTCTTCATTCCTGATATAGTCTATGTTCATGCAGACCCACTTGGGGTCCCCGCTGCCGCTGTTCAGCTTCAGTTCAGTCTCGAAGGGTTCCTCATTGTCGATCTTGGACCAGAATTCCTCCCTTGCCTCGCGCGGCATCGGTTCCGAGAGTATCTTGAAAATATTGCCCCCGTAATTTCTTTCAAACTCCTCTTTTGAACAGCCTATAAGCCTGTAAAAACCTTCATTTGCTGATTTTATCCTCCACTTCTGATCCTCACGGACATAGCGGACTATCCCGCCCGGCATGCTTTCATAGATCAGAGAGAGTTCCCTGTTTGTACTTTTTATGATCTCAGAATTTTTCCTGATCGTCCTGAAAAAGAAGAGCATAAATGTTCCGAAGATGGCAAAGGAGACCATAACAAATAAGATCCCTTTGAAAAAATCGCCCGAGGCAGAGGTAAAGACAACTTTTTCAGGGACGGATGTGAGAAGGTACAGATCTGCTATCCCCACAGGAATATAGCTGACCACTTTGTTCTCGCCTTTAGCGGGAAATATCATCCCGCCCGAGAGGCCTTTCTGCATAGCTTCGGCAACTGCCAGACTGTATTTGCTCCCGTTTTCGCTTCCTGAGTCTGAATAAAAGAGGTCGGGAAGCGCAACTGCGTCCATGTTGACCATCGGGTGGTCAGACCTGGCTATTATTGCTCCGTCTTTTGAAAGCAGGTAGCAGTAACCGCCCCGCCCAAAGATGTCGAAAGTGACCAGCTCGTTGAGCCTGTCCTGATAGAATCTTGCGGAGAGGACTCCGATCGCTTCACTGTTGTTTATTATCACCGAGTTGATAGTCAGATATCCGCCCTTTGACGATCCTGAGATCCTTATGTTGGAATAGGCTTGGTTCTTTGACATTATTCCTTTGAAGTATTCCCGTTCACCTTTGTTTAGGGGGTTGCCAAAATACATGTTTCCATCTCTGTTTATGAGGTAGAGCGCGCCAAAACCTGTAAAACGGTTCTGCTCCCTGACAAACCTGATAGCCTCCGGAGAGTTGAGCTCGGGGGTAAGTTTGCCAAGAGTCGTTGATATGCTGTCGATAAAGTTTTTGTTTATGAGGAGATTTTGCCTGAGAAGTGCAACGTTTCTTTTTTCGACATCGCGGATAGAGGCAAGTATTTCTGCTTTGACCTGATCATAGGTACTGTTCATAAATACCAGTGAAGAGACGATAAATATAAAGGCGGCAGCGATCGCAGCTGTTGCTATTCTTTTTCTGTCACTGGCATCATTTTCCCCCAACACTAACACCTCCCCCGAGACCTTATTCCGAGGGCACACAAAAAAAAGCCCCCTCAGACGCCCGGAAAAATTTGGGCGGTCAACAGCAAAACAGAGCCGGCAAAGATCCTTGCTGCATAAGAAGACATTTATCCTGAAAATGACTGATATCGTCAAATAAATCGCGGCAAATATCTTGCTTTGAAATTATATCAAACTTCGGGAAAAAATATTTCAAAACATACATTTATTTTTATAAAAATAAAGTCCTTATCTCTGCCGCAGGGTCAGCGGCTGTCTTCCCTGAAATGAGTACCCAGCGAGCTCTTTCTCCTAAGAGCAGCATCCGCGACAGCAGAGGCGGTATCTATCAGACCCTTCATTTCAAGGGCAAGCAGCATCTCTGCGGGGCTTTCTATCCTCATTTTTCTTTCACTTATGTCTCTGATCTTTTCCTGCGCAAGCCTGATCCCATTTTCGTTCCTGATCGGTCCGAGAAGCTCCCATGAAGCTTTCTGCAGTTCAGACCTCAGTTCGGACGGTCTCTCCCCTTTTTCGCAACTTACGACGGGCATATTTCTTTCCGGTTCGCGGCTCAGGACGGTATCCCAGACCTCCGCCATTGATGCATTGCGTCCGGCTATGATACCGAATGTAACGATATTGGAAAGCGCGTTGCCTCCCACCCTGTTGGCCCCGTCCACCCCGCCGGTGGCCTCGCCGCAGGCGTAAAGTCCCGATATCCCGGTCCTGCACCCCTCGTCTATCCTGATGCCGCCAGACATATAGTGCTGTATCGGAGAAACTCTGACAGGACGCCTGAACCCGTCAAAAAATCTCCGATCCACGGTAAGTGAGTAACGGAATCCCTTGTCCTCCCATTTCCCGGGATCTGCATCTTCAAGGTGTGCCAGTACCCGGCCGGACCGCTCCTTCTGTGCCATGAGGACCGAGCAGCGATCCCTTGCAAAGAGGTTTGCCTCGGCTCCGCTCTTGTAACCCCACTCGTATATCGCTCTTTTTAAGAACTCGTCGCCGTTTTCATCAGTTATCCTTACATGGTCGACAAGTCCGGTATCGGCCATCCATTCCGGAAGGCCAGGTTCGTTCCAGCCGATCGGGTAAAACTGAACGAACTCCATATCGATCAGATCAAGCCCTGCCCTAAGTGCGAGAGAATAGCCGTCTCCCGTCATTCTTGCCGGGTTGTCGCTCCTTCTGTAGATACGGCCGCCTCCGCCCGTCGCTATTATGACCGCGTCGGCTTTTAATGAGAATGATTTTCCCGTCCTCCAGTCCGTGAAGCTCGCTCCCGAGACCTTGCCATCCGTCACTTCAAGCGATGTAGCCACTGTCCATTCAATAAACCTGACTCCTTTCCTCCTGGCGATATCAACGAGCTGGTTTACAAATCCGCCGCCGCCCATGAGTTCACAGACAGCCGTCTCTCTTGTGCTGGCAGTCCCTTTTGTAAACTTAATGCCCACTCCCAGATCAGAAAGCCTTCTCAGACTCTCCTCGCTCTTTTCGGAAAGGATCTTTACAAGCACCGGGTCGTTGAGGCCTTTCCCCGTTTCCATCGTTCTGCTGAAATGTTCTTCGGGACTGATCCCGCAGACAGGAAGTGTAAACATACCCGCAGAATAGGCCGTGCAGCTCGCGAGACCTGCGGATGTTTTGCTCACCACCGTAACGTCCGCACCTGCGGCGGCCGCCTCTATCGCGGCAGTAAGTCCGGCGCCTCCGGCACCGATGATCAGGACGCTGTTCCGCTTCATTTGCAACACCTCATTTGGGATATCCGTGCTATCGATTTTAATTGTCAACATTATAACATGCAAAAGCGATGGGTCTATTGATTTCATTATAAAAAAATTGGCAGCCCCGACTCACTTCGTCAGCAGCTGCCAATATTATTGATAGACCTATACTTCCTGCCTAAGCAGACAGGAATACATCCGAGAAGTCTATATTTCCGAGCTCATTATGGCCTCCAGAACCCCACCGGCTATGGCAAGAGCCTTGTCCGTTATACTGAAACAGTGCTCTCTCTCCCCCCGCGGATCTATATCGCCTATCTTGAGTCCTTTGGTCACCCTGACAGACGGGTGGATCAATCCCCTCACTATCCCCTCGATCTGGGAAAAGACCGGAACACCTTCGACGCAGGCGACCGCTTCTTCCGGCATCACCGTGTCCCCGATGCTTTTCAGCGGCACGACATAGCCATCGCACGGAGACCTCAGCACCCTTTCGACAGAATAGCCTTTTATGATCCCCGGGATACCGGTATTGGGTATCGCAGAACCTTTCCTTATGACTCTCCCCAGGTAGTGACCGCGTTTTGTCTCTATTACCGCGTCAACATCTTCAGGGGCCGAGAACCCCGGGCCGATCGCTATCACCAGGGGTGCCATCCCTTTTCGGGTACCTAGATTTTTCTTTGCCATTATCGCATCAACGAGAAGGTCGGGCTTCAAAGCAGCGATCGACTTACCCGCCGGATCGACATACACATAAACTTTTTCTCTGTCACGGGGGAGATCCGAAAGGGAATCTATCCTGACTGCCTCCATATCTTCGATCACTATCGATCCGTCAAACACGGCAGAGGCCACAGAGACGGTCCTCCTTATCGCCAGTGGTCTCTCCGTCTCCAGTGAAAGCACGGAATAGCCTACCTTCCACAATCTGTATATTATCCCGGTCGCCAGGTCTCCGCCACCTCTTACTATCGCAAGTTTTCCGCGTGCCATCGATATCCCCCCACAGAGATCAAGACCGGTGTTCACTTGTTTCTTAACACATCCATATGGCATCCCCCAAGCTGCCAGCAGAGGCACTTTTTGCCTGAGCACGGCACACAGGGCCGTACTGCCGACGACAGAGGGATCTCGTTTGTACCGAAGCCGACAAAGGAACATTGTGTCTTTCTCGGTCGGAGCATCGAACTTCCCTCAGCCCTGACCCCTATAGTCTTTTCTGTATTGCCTGTTTTTTCGATCCTGTCCATTATCTCGTGGGAGACATCCGTGAAGCCCGGATATACCTCGGCGGATATGTATTTTGAGTGCTCACGGCAGACTTTGCCGCTCAGCCATTCCAGTATGGGCCTGTGCATGCCGTAAAGCGCTACAGAGCCCGCGACATCAAGCAGCATGCCGGACATGAGGTTTCCGCTCTGGGACATCAGTTCTTCGCTTTTCTTCTCTATCGCCTCACCTACGGTCCAGACGATAAGTGCCGACAGAGTTGTCTCAGCTTTGCCGAAGTCTATGACATCTCCGAAATTTTTTCTCATATTTTCATCAGACATCAGCAGAATGCGAGCCTTGGGGTCAAACAGCCTGGGCCCCCATTCCTCTTTCCACTGCATGATGAATTTATCCGCATCTTTCAGGTAGTTTTCTCCCAGCGTTCTGTAATGTTCGATCAGGGCGGAAAAATCGACAGCCGCTTCAGGTCCTTCGATCTCGGCTGTTCCATTCGTCGGATCGGCAAGGTCGGAGCTGAAGTATATCCTGATCTTTTTCATGCCCTCTCATCTCCTTACAAGCCGTTATGCAAACGTCAGCGATCTGATAAAACGATCCTGAAAATCCTGCAGCGAAGAGAGTTCTATATATTCCATCCCGCCCATGGTCTGTTCCGTTCTGCGGTAGAAATCTTCCGACGCCTGCGCCATGCAGGCTCCCAGGCCTGAAGAGTTGAAGACGAAACGCACCCTTTCACGTTCGACTTTCGGGATCAGACCGACCGTCATGGCATTCGATATATCTATGTTGCTGCCAAAGGCCCCCGCTAGCAGGACTTCATCGATCCCGTCAGCGGCAACGCCCATCTTCTCCATCAGCACTTCGGTCCCAGCTTTTACGGCTCCCGTGGCAAGCTGCACGGCACGCACATCCTTCTGGGTAAGGTATACAGGATCATTCCTGTCAGTGATCAGGAAGCGGTTGATCCTGTTGTCGTCTAAGCTCAGCCTGTCTTTTATCCTTTCATCGGTGCATTCCTCGCGTGTAAGCATCCTTCCGCCGCCGTCGATCACGCCTTCCCTCAGAAGTATGGCCACTGCGTCGATAAGCCCTGACCCGCACAGTCCTTTGGGAGCAACTCCTCCTATAACTTTGTATGATATCCCGTCTTCTGTCATCGAGACTTTTTCGACGGCGCCGCTGCAGCCACTTATACCCTGGCTTATTCCCGCTCCCTCGAAAGCCGGGCCGGCCGCTGTCGCACAGCAGTACATTTTTTCCTTATTGCCGATAACGATCTCGTTGTTGGTCCCTATATCTATAAAAAGCCTCAGAGGCACTTCCCTGTCTACATCATGCGCAGCGATCCCCGCCACTATGTCCCCTCCCACATATCCGGAAACGACCGGTATCACTTTGACCGTACCGTTGGGGGACATTTTGAGGCCCAGGTCTGAAGCAGCGACCGGAGGATGGGTCCTGAACTGAGGCGAATATGGACTGCAGCCAATGCTCTCTGGCGATATCCCGAGAAAAATATGCTCCATTACGGTGTTGCCTGCCACTACGGCCTCGTTCAGCGACTCCGGAACAGTCCCCGCTTTTTCTGCAAGGGTCGAAAATGCTTTGTTCATTTCCTCAACGAGCATTTCCTGCATACGGGCAAGGGCTCCCGGCTGCAGCGTTGAAGCCGCTATCCTCGAAACCACATCATCGCCGTAGGAGACCTGAGGATTCAGAAAGGAACGGATCCCTGCGACTTTATGTCGGTCAAGGTCCAGCAGATAGCAGACGACCGTCGTAGTGCCCAAGTCAACGGCCACGCCGAGCCCCTTCTTGTCGGGGGACCACTCGGTCACAGGCTTTACTGACGTCCCCTCGAGTATCCGGCTGCCCTGTTCTTCTGCAGCATCGATGACTTTCAGGGTGCCGCTCCCAAGGATCTTCGCGCAGCACGCCAACCGCACACCGGAATTTATCTCTTCCTTTTTGAGGAGTTTCTTTTCAGTAGCGGTAAGCGGCGAAAGGAACCTTCTCCCGTCAGTCGCTGAGACTCTGCACTTGCCGCAAGTCCCGGCACCTCCGCAGGGACGCAATATGTTTACTCCCGCGGCGGCAGCCGCATGGGCAACAAGCTCGTCCGTCCCAGATACCGCCTCTATATTATCCGGCAGGAATAAAACTGTATGCACCGAATTTTCCATCAACAACATCTCCCTGCGAAGGTCATACTTCATATCCTATTTTACCCCGCATGCCAGTGTCAAATTAAGTTCGCAATTTCATTAGGACTCCTGTTAACCTACGCAGCTCTTGATGATAATTTTTGGAGCGAGTCTTGACTTAAGTATGCCCTGTTCGCCGACCAATCCTCCGAGTATTCGATCAGGCAGATCGTAACGAGACTTATGTATGAATCAGCGTTAGGGAATATCCCGATCGGCCTTGTTCGCCTGCGGATCTTTTTGTTGGGTTTTTAGCATATTCAGAATGAGCAACTGCTTTATTTCTTACTATGATTCTTTCATCATAAGCAGAAATTTCTTCTCCAATCATATTTATTATTTCTTTTTTCTCGCGTTTTCCAAATTTTTGAGTACCTGCTGCTGACGTTTCTTAAACGTTGTCAGAAAAAGGCCTTGAATATGAAATTATAGCGGCAGTAAGAAGTGCAGAGCGAATAATATAATCTGAGTTAATAGTATTTTGATTAAGATACTTAAGGTATTTTATAGCTTGATCTAAGTCATTTATTGAAATTCTTGTACGATTAAATTGCTTTTCGATCTTTGTGTATAAAATGATAAAATCCTCCTTTAAAACAATATATTTATAATAATTATAGTACATTATTTTGAATTTAGAAAAAAATTAGATTTTACTCCAATCAAGTAACGGCTCTTTTTTATTGAAATGAAAGGCTAAAGAATGATATAAAAAAAATTCGTAGGGCTGGACCCTACGAACTGTTGGTATCTCTGGAGCGGAAGACGGGATTCGAACCCGCGACCCCAACCTTGGCAAGGTTGTGCTCTACCACTGAGCTACTTCCGCATATGATTTTGTGTAAGTTACTGGTGGCGGGACCCAGAATTGAACTGGGGACACACGGATTTTCAGTCCGTTGCTCTACCTACTGAGCTATCCCGCCATCTCAGTGGCGTTGAAAAAAGTGGCGGAGCTGACGGGACTTGAACCCGCGACCTCTGGCGTGACAGGCCAGCGCTCTAACCGAATTGAGCTACAGCTCCACTTTTCAAGTTGTTTGGTGGGCGGAATAGGTTTCGAACCTACGACCCCCTGCGTGTAAGGCAGGTGCTCTCCCGCTGAGCTATCCGCCCGCACCGCGTAGTCGTACCGCATCTGCAACAACGGTAGCTATTATACCGATTTCGCCTGACATGTCAACAGGTCTGGGAATAATTTTTGCTTCCCGTCGTCACCTTCTGATAAAAAGTGCCTTTCCCCAGTCGGCGCCGAGACCGATCCATATTACTGGTATCCCGGTCTCTTCCTCTATGAATTCGATATACTCCTTCACCTGCACCGGAAGGTTCTTGAGGTCCCTGCATACCGAGAGATCTTCCTTCCACCCCTCGAATGTCCTGTACACGGGACGTGCGTCACACATATCCCTGCCTGCTATGTCGGGGACATCTTTTACTTCGCCGCCCACGTCATATGCTGAACAGACCTTGATCTCGTCTATCCCGGTAAGGACATCGAGCTTGGTAAGGGCAAGGGAGTGGACTCCGCTTTCCTTTATCGCGTATTTTATGGCAGGCAGGTCGAGCCAGCCCACACGCCTCGGTTCTCTCGAGACTCCGGAGAACTCTTTTCCCCTGTTCCTTATGAAGACTGCGACGGCATTTGATTCTTCCGTAACAAATGGGCCTCTGTCGTTTCTTGTGGAGTATGCCTTGACGACTCCGATTTTCCGCATCGGATAGTTCCACCTGAGGCCTGTACCGGTCAGTGCCGCAGCCGGCAGGGAAGAGAGGGGCATCACGTGCGGATAGGATCCTCTGTCAACATCGTTCAGCACGCCGTCGCAGGCCTCAAAGAGGATGCTGAGGTTCTTTGAGACTGAGTTAGCGATTATCTCCTCAGGTTCACCGATATAGGGCAGCAGGCGTTCTCCAAGCCTTAGACAGTTGTTGTACAGTTCATCCGGATCGATCGGTCTTTCTCCGTAAATTTTGGTGAGGTATTCGTTTTTGACGGCAAGGATCTCCTTGATCTTGTCGTGGAGGATATCCGGATAGAGGAGGTCGGCAGTCCTTATCCCCATCCTTCTGTACTTGTCGGAACAGCAGTGTCCGAATCCCTGCTCCGTCATCGTCATGTTCCTGTCATGACCGAATATGCGGCCGTCAAGCACGTCAAGCTTCTTATGATAGTCCAGGATAAGGTGGCATGATTTGCTTATGGTGAGCCTGGCCTTGAGCACACCCGCCTCCTTGAGCATCGCTATCTCGTTCGAGACCTTTTCGAGGTCGAGCGTCACCCCGCCGCATATAAGGCAGTTTTTACCGTCGTGGTGTATCCCGCTTGGAAGATAGAAGATCCTGTACCTTTCGCCACAGGCCAGTATCGTCCGTCCGCCGTTAGATGCGCCCTGAAAACGGACGACCACATCGGACCTGTTGGCGATGAAGTCGACTATCCTGCCCTTGCCCTCATTGCCCCACTGCATCCCTATGACCATTTTGGTCTCAGAGCCCGTCACCATTCTTCTTCGACCTTTTGATCCTTTGACAGTATTTCTGCCATTTCAGGCAGAGTGACCAGACGTATGGGAAGATCACGGTATCTTCCGGCCAAATCTTCAAGGAAGAGAAGTGTCGCCGGTCTGAAATGACAGATCACGATCGTGTTCCCTCTCTTGACCGTAGTCTTTATGACCTCGTCGAACCTCGCTCTGATAGAGTCCTTGTCGGGAGTCCCGTCAAGGAATCCCATGTTCCTGAAAGCTGTGATACCTGCCGCCTGGGCAGCCTTGTAAGCGACGCTCTTATCCGAAGTCCTGCTGTCCATGAAACAGAGCCCTCTCTCCCTGAGGACGTCGATCACAGGGACGATCGTGTCCCAGTCAGAGGTGGCAAGCGAACCTCTGTGGTTGTTTATGCCTATCGGTGAAGGGAGCGAGTCGAGTGCTTTGGCTGTGATCGCCTTTATCGTCTGCCGGTCCATACCCTTTCCGACCAGATATTCTTTGGGGTCCTTGTCTATCATTGCCTGCATAGGCAGGTGGAGGAGGTAGGGTATGCCGGCGTCTTTCGCAACTGCGGCAGTTTCCGTCGCATACCTTGTGTAAGGCAGTATTGCCCACGTCACGGGCATGCCGAGAGACGCTGCCTTTTTCGCCATGGCGAGGTCGTTCCCGCCGTCATCGATCACTATCGCGAGTATGGCACGCTTATCGGGCTGTTCGGGAGCCGATGCCTCTTCACTGACAGCCGGAGCCTTATCTTCGCTTACGGCCGCGGAGACTTCCTTCTTTTCTCCTTTGGGAGCTGTGCCGTGTATCACCTTGGATATCTCTCCGTCTTTCGGGAACAAGGCGGCGATTTTCGATCTCAGGATCCCGGCGCTCAGGGTGATCCTCTCTGCCATGTTCACGGCAGTGGGTGAAAATCTATCCGGATAGAGCAGGCATGCCGCAAAGAGAAGCGCAAAAGACAGGACGGCCAGCAACATCAGTTTCAGCAGGCCTTTCATGAAACTGTCTTTTTTTCTGTAGTGGCGACCCATCCGATCCACCTTTTTCTATCTGGAGCTTTTTTTGATCTCCTTGCGGAGCAATTCCAGCCCTTTCTGGAGCTGCTTGTCGTTTTTCTTTTCCTTCGTTATCTCGCCTTCGATCTTTACGTTGGGTTCCAGCCCCTTATGGTCGATGACATACCCGGAGGGGGTCGTGTAACGTGCTATGGTTATGTATATGCCCGAATTGTCAGGCAGATTGAAGAGGGACTGTACCGATCCCTTGCCGAATGTTGTCGTACCGACTATGGTCGCCCTCTTGTGGTCCTTGAGCGCTCCCGCCAGGATCTCCGCGGCGCTTGCGCTTCCTTCGTTCACCAGTACCACGACAGGAAGTTTCGTTGCCTTGCCTTGGGCAGCATACAGGGTGTCGTTTGCCTTGTCGAAACGTCCCTTCATGCCGACCACCACTCCGCCGTCGATAAACCTGGAAGTGACGTCAACACATATGTTGAGAAGGCCTCCGGGATTGTTTCTGAGATCGAGCAGGATGCCGGTCGCCTTCTCTTTCTTTGCATAATTCAGTATGGATTCAAGCTCGATGTCGGTCTTCAGGTTGAACTGGTTGATCTTTATGTATGCGATCTTTCCGCCGAGCATCTCGAGCCTGACGGTCTTTATCTTTATTATCTCCCTGACTATGTTGAACTCGAGCAGCTTGTCTACATTTTTACGTCTCACGCCGATCTTGACAGGCTTGCCGGCAGGGCCTCTCAGGAGTTTGACGACCTCATCGCTCGTCATCCCTATGACGTTCTTCTCGTCGACCTTTATGATCTCGTCAAGAGGTTTGAGGCCGACCCTGTCTGCCGGAGTATTCTCTATCGGCGCTATGACGATCGTCCTGCCATCACGCGAAGTAATATAAATACCGAGCCCACCGTATTCGCCCTCCATCTCGAGGTTCTCTTCCTCGAGCTCCTTGGGTTCGACAAAACGGGTAAAGGGATCCCCGACCGAACTTACCAGCCCCTTCATGGCGCCGTAGTACATCTTTGTATCGTCTATAACGCCCTTTTTGTCTCCGTCAACCTGGTATGTTTCGAGGGCCAGCTTGGTCTGCTTGATTATCGCAAGCTGCTGCGGCGAGAACGGAAGACCTTTGGGCCAGTCGGCGCTTATTGCCTGCGGGGTCATATATATCCCTGTGGCAACGAGAAGTCCCAATATTATGCCGAGAAGTATGTCTCTGTATTTTTTCATAGGACCACAAACCTTTCTTTCTACATCTTACATCTGATCGTCCGTTACTGCAGGTACCTCATCGGGTTGACTGCATCTCCGTTTATCCTCGTCTCGAAATGCAGGTGGTTGCCCGTCGCTACTCCCGTGGCTCCGACCCTGCCTATAGTGCTCCCCCTGTTCACCTTTGCCCCCTCTGAACATTCTATCCTTGATAGGTGGGCATATACAGTGGTGAGGTTCCCTCCATGGTCCAGGATGACCACGTTCCCGTATCCGGACAGCCATCCGGTAAAGAGGACTTCCCCTGTATCCGCGGCCTTGACCGGGGTGCCGTTCGGCGCGCTGATATCAAGACCGGTGTGGGTGATCTTGGTCTTGAATATCGGGTGGACCCTTGTGCCGAAAGTGCTGGTTATAGACCCCTGAACGGGCCATGCCAGCCTTCCCCCTCGATAGTACACGGTCTGGGGTTTTCCCGGATGCTTCTTCTCTGCCAGTTTTCTCTTTTCGGCAAGCAGACGCTTTATCCTCGCCTGGAGTTCCTTTGAGGCTCTCAGAAGTTCTTCCTGCTGAGCCATGTAGAGTGCTTTGTCCTTGCGCACCTTGGCAAGGATGGTGTTCCTCTCATCTGCCGCCCCTTTGAGCTCCTTTGTCTGCTGCCTGAGTTCATTGCTGTGAGATTCCAGACTTGCCTTCTGAATCTTTAACTGTTCCTGGGTTTCATTCAACTTTTGTTTCTGAGACTTCAGCTCATCTATAAGCTGCCGGTCCTGATCGGCTATCTTTCCGAGGAGATATGAATTTGCAAGCGCGTCCTCCGCGCCCTGAGACGACAGCAGAAGGTTGAAATCAGTCACGCCGCCGTACTTGTATATCGAGACTAGGCGGTGCCTCAGAAGATCCTCCACCTCAGCGATCTTCTTGTTTTTGACCGCTATTTCGTTCGAAAGGTTAACTATATTCTGATGGATCTTTTTTATTTTAAGTGTGACGACGTTTACCTTCTGCTGGGTTATGGTTATCTTCTGGCTCAGTATCTCTATCTGCTGTGTGACCGTCTTTTCCTTTTTGGTCGTTTCAGTCAGTTTCTGTCTCGTGGAGGAGATCTGTTTCTGGATCCTCTGGTATTCTTCTTCCTGTTTTTTTATCTGGCTGTCAAGATCCTCCGGCTTTTTTTCGGCTGCGTGGATCAGTCCACATGAAAAAAAGAGGAGGAGAGAGGCTGTCACTATTATGATAAATGCATTCGCGATACTTTTGCAGTACAAATTCATTTTTGCCTCCCCGCAGCAGATCAAAGGGGCCTGGACGCTTTCCTTATGAATTTTTCCACGGCCATAAGGCTCGATATAAGGCTGACAGTCGCTCCGCAGCATACGAGCATGAACGCCAGCTTCCCCGTGAGCCTTGTCGATTCTATGAAAGGCAGGAACGGAAGCATATCCTTAAGTCTTGTCACGGCTGCATAGTATGTACCGCAGAGCATCACCGAGGCAAGAAGCGCTCCGGCAAGGCCGAGGATGAATCCCTGTATGACGAACGGCAGCGCAACATATGTGGAGGTGGCGCCTACCATCATCATCACACCGATTTCTTCTGCCCTCGAATAGACAGATATCCTTATCGTGTTGAAAAGGACCACTCCGCTCGCGGCTATCGCGACCAGCAGCATCACGATAGAAAATTTTTCCACGAAACCCGATACCCTCGTGAGCTTTTCCGCGACACGACCTGCATAGACGATATCTTCCACTTCCGGAACGGCCACCAGCAGACGTGCCGTCTCCGCGACTTCCGATGCCTTCCTTACCTTTATTTCGATGCTTTCGGGCAATGGATTTTCGCCCAGCAGCATAACAGCCTTTGCCTGTTCTCCGATCCTGGAGCGGAGGCGTTCAAGCGCCATGTCCTTCGTTATAGCCTTGGTCTCCTTGACATAAGGAAGGGCCTTTATGGCTTTTTCCGCTGCCGCGATGTCCGCTTTCGGCTTCAGATATGCCTGGATCGTCAGCTGGTTTTCAAGCGAACTGACGATATTTCTGACGTTCAGCACAAAAAGGGTACTGGCTCCGATAATGAAAAATACGGACATAGCCGTGAACACCGTCAGCAGACTCATGCCCCAATGGCGTACGATAAGCCTCCATCCGTCCCTGCACGCATATCTAACAGCCGCCATTGAGTTCGTACCTCCCCTGCTCTTCGTCTCTGACAACCCTGCCTCTGTGTATTTCGACGACTCTGTGTCGGTACGTGTCTACCAGATATTGGTTGTGAGTTGCCATAAGCACCGTCGTACCGGCTGCGTTGATCCCGAGTATCAGCTGCATGATCTCATCGGCCGTATGGGTGTCGAGATTTCCCGTAGGTTCGTCGGCTATCAGAAGAGACGGCCCGTTGACGATAGCCCTCGCAATTGCAAGACGCTGCTGCTCTCCTCCCGAAAGCTGCGGGGGGTAAAGATTCCTCCTTCGCCATATCCCCACAAGCTTCAACACCTCTGAGACCCTTTCGCTGATCTCTTTCGGCGGAAGCCCCATCACTTCGAGAACGAAAGCGACGTTCTCGAACGCAGTAAGGTTGGGAAGGAGAAGGAAGCTCTGGAAGACGACCCCGATATCCCTCCTGAAAAGTGCCAGGTCGAACCGGTTGATCTTCCTGAGCAGGTTGCCCCCTACGCTTATCTGTCCTCTCGTGGGGACGACTTCACGGGTGATGCAGCGCATAAGGGTCGTTTTGCCTGAACCTGTCTCTCCGACAAGATATACGAACTCTCCCTTGTCCACCTGAAGATATATGTCTTCCAACGCTATTATGTCCGGTTCAAAGATCTTCGTTACACCGGAAAATTTTATATCCATCTATCGGTTACCTCCTGCGAAGCGCCCACGCCTGCGCAGCCGCGTTTACGATCTCTTTCCACGTCAGTCCGAAATACTCCCTCAGTTCCTCGGGAGCACCGCTGTGGACGAATCGGTCCTCTATCGCGACGAACTTGACCGGTACGGGGTATGTCCCCGAAAGGCACTCAGCTGTCGCGCTGCAGAGCCCCCCTATGTAGCTGTGCTCCTCGGCTACGACACAGCAGCCCGTTCTCCTTACCGATGCAAGGAGCGTCTGTTCGGGGAACGGTTTCAGGCTGTAACAGTCGACTATTTCGATATCTATACCTTGCTGGTCCAGTATGTCGGCGGCTTTGAGGGCCTGATGGCCCATTATCCCGCATGTGCATACGGTAACTGATGTCCCCTCACGCAGAAGCCTTGCCCCTCCCAGGCTGAAGTCCCCTTCCCGGTCGTTGTCCAGCTGAGAGACCGGAGTCTGTCCGAGTCTTATGTATACGGGGCCATTCGCTTTGCGGACTGCATCTGTGATCCCTTTTACGGAATTGCTGTCAGAGGGTACGACGACACTCATGTTGGGCATCCCTCTCATAAGAGAAAGGTCCTCCGTCATGGTCCTCGAAGCGCCGTCTTCGCCGCGCGAAAGACCTCCGTCTGCCACCGCTATCCTGACCGGCAGCGACGGTATGGCCAATGATTCCCTGATCTGGGAATAGCTCCTGGCGATCATCTTCGAGGAACGGCCAGCGACCCAGGGCCTCTTACCGCTGAGGGCCATGCCCGCGGCATTGAGTATCATGTTTGGGTCCGACGGAGATGAAACGAATATTTTATCCTTGGGCAGACCGTTCAGCGGTCCCAGGTCGATATCATCCTGGACGACAAGGATGAAATCTTCATCTTCGGCATAAGATGCCAGATGTTCACAAAAGACATCCCACGTACAGGATCTTGTTCTGTCATCCATTTGTCTTGCCCTCCAGTTCTTCCAAAGCTCTTTCCATAGTTTCCATGCTCATCTTTATCTTTGGCGCATCATCACCGGCAAAGGAGAGCCCCCTGCCGTTGCTGACTTTTGCATAGACAGCCGCGGGTCTTCCGCTCCCGCAGTCCGCTTCCGAAAAAACTTTCTCCATCGATCCGAAATCATTGCCGTCAGTCTCAAAAATGTCCCATCCGTACGTCTTGAGCCGGCCCATGCTCTCAGGATATGATCCCGGGTCCGTGCCCGCTTTATCTTTGCAGACAGAGATGAGCGTTATATTGTCAAGGCCGTATCCGGCACACATCTCGGCTTCAAGCATGAAATCCTTCCCCAGGCAATCCTTCTCTTCCAAAAAACAGAAGACCCTTGATCCCAGCCCTTCTTTGCGGAGCGAGCAGGCAAGGCCGGAAGCGATCGCCAATTCGGTGCCGGAAGTCACAAGCGGAGCATCTATGCCGGGGATCCTTCTGAAATCAGGCAGTGCCTGCAGCATGGCTCCCAGCCTCATATAGTGCCACAGTTGTTCGCGCTCGTAATATCCTCGTCTTGCAAGGATCGCGTAAAGTGCGGGGACTCCGTCTTCCGCGCCGAACACGAACCTGTCCCTGTCTTTCCTCGAAGGACTCCCTGCAAGCAAAAGCATCTCTTCCCAGTAAAGATAGACAAGGACGTCGGATATCAGAAGCGGCAGTTCTATCAGGCCCGACCTGGCCAGCCCCACCATTCTGACTATGTCTTTCCTTACTTCGGCAGCTATCTTTTCAAGTTCATTTATCCTTGTATTTTCCATAGCCTTCTCCCAAAACGGCAGCAAGTCCTTCTCTGAATGATGCTGCCACTTTACCTGCCGTCTCTTCCAGTATACACGCTTCGGGCGGCAGCGAAAACTCCGCGCACCCGGGACCGGTCACTGGTATCTCCCATTCTTTGCAGAACGAGACCACTTTGGGATCATAAGGCGCCCCGCGCAGCGGCAGTCCCGCCAGAAGGGCCAGGACCAGAAAATGCAGCCTCATACCTATCGCGCAGCAGCTTCTGCTGAGGATATTTTCAAATTGGGACAGGGATCTCACAACAGTAATTTGATCCAATTTTAAAGTGCCTTTGCTTACATATTTCTCAAACTCTTTGATATCATCGTCGGCAAAAGCGACCCCGAAGATCTTCAGGCCTTTCTGTTCCGCGGCCTTTACAGCCGAACTTACAGCCGCCCCGGACACTTTCTCGTATCCGGTCCGGAGGTTGAGCAGAAGCCTGTCGCCCTTCTCAAAATCCCTCTTTACCTTGAGGGACATGACAAGATCCGGGGACTGTGTGCCGAAGAATCCCCAGTTGTTCAGCATCCCCAGTGAGCTTCTGTTCCTCACGTTCCTGTATACGCACTTTCCAAACGCGTTTTTTGCAAAATAGGGGCCCAATGTCGTGTTGAACGGTCCCAATGACTGTCCGACGGCCCAGCACTTTACGGAAGAGATACGGGCCATACGGATCAGTGACCAGTAATAAAAGCAGGACCTGAGGCTCGTCCGGTCCTGGAACAGGCCTCCTCCGCCCAAAAGCATGGAGTTGGAATCCTTCATCGCTCTGCGGATCTCGCCCAGCTTCCATCTGTCATAGGAAGCCGTCCCAAGCGATTCCCGAGTCTTCCCGGGATCGGCTGAGAGTACAGCGATCCTGTCCCTTGAGACTCCGTTGTCCTCAAGGAGCTTTACGCATGCCTCCGCAAGAAGTTCGTCTCCGAGGTTCCCGAAGCCATAATAACCGGCCAGCAGGACATCGTATTTGCGTGTCAATTGGGGACATCTCCGGACAGCTTTTTATGCAGCGGCATGATCACATAATTCAGTATCGCCACTGCGATCACTCCAAGCAGTATCCCCAGCCACCAACCGTTGAGGGTCCTGATGACGCTCAGCGAAAGCAATGTGTGGAAGTGGCAGAAAGTGTTCACCGCAGAGCTGAATGCCAACACAGAGACGATCCTTAAAGCTTCGCGGCAGCCCGGGATGTAGTCCTTCCTCACCGTGTACCAGTAGAGCACGAGTGCCGGATAGCCGATCAGGAACTCCTTGGTGCGCGGCCTGACGAGGAGCGCCCTTTCCATGAACTCCCTGAAGGCCACCTCCCATGCCGGAACATTGGAGACATTGTCGCTCCTAAGCGCCATTATCAGCATCGCAAGCATCAGTATGCCTATAAGGAAGAGCTCTCCCCATATAGCGGGCCTGCCTATTATCTCTGGCAGCGATTCCGGATGCACCTTGCGTCTCAGGTCATGGACAAGGACGAGCAGAGGGGGCAGAAGAAGCGTCAGCTTTACGCCGGAGAACGGTGTAAGTCTCAGCGCCGCCATCGTCGTTCCGTAGAAGGACGCGATAGCCAGACCGCCGGCCGTCACGATGAAAAGCCCCTTCACGGCTCCGAGCAGGGGCTTTTTGTGGCTCTCAAGGGCCGAGAGGGCTGCCTCGGCAGCGGCGGCTGCACCGCAGAGACCGCCGCATATACGTGCCAGGATGGGGAATTTAAATATACCTGCGGCAACGAGCAGAGAGGCAAAGATCAGCAAAGAGAAGACCTTGGCGCTTACATCGCCCTCTCCGCCGGTATTCAGGCGCACTGTGTAGAACCAGCCGCAGAACACCAGTACTATTCCGCATGCCAAAGCTCCCGGCATGCTCTCTGCCCATTCGTTCAGGTTCGACGGCCAGCCGAAATCGTAACCGCGGGCCTTTATAGACTCTCCAGTGAACCTGAGGTCGTCCTTGAAAATTTCCATCCTGTTTCCCATATTCAGATCGTAAGGCCTTACCATGATAAGCCTCACGGAACGCTCGTGGATGGCCCTGACGAAACGCTCGGCTATCTGGAGCCTTGATATGCTCCTTGATATGACTTCATCCCGCGTAAGGCTGTGGAGCGGGATCACCATCGGGTACATCGCCTTTGCAAACCCGGCGGCCCCGACCTGCTTTACAAACTCCGTCTGTGAAAAAGTGATGCCCTTGCGTTTCATTACATCGGCGAGCGGCTTGAAGTCTGGATAGCCTGCCATTATCATGCCGGATGCCGTAACGTTTTTTATGCCGGGATACTCCGAGGTAAGATAGTCAAATGCCACAGCGGCAGCCTGGCCGTCGGAGGCAGGACAGGGGCCCGGCCTGAACATCACTGGGATGTCGTTTTCACTGCAAAAATCAAGCCCATAAAAATCGGGCAAAAAGGACGAAACCTTAAAGTCGGACGTGCTGCCCGGAAGTATGATCGCCGTATCCTGAGCCCTGTATATGATTTCCGAAGCGGGCATCTTCAGTTTGATGTAGCTGATGACGGGTTCTGTATATTTTGAAGACCTTTCCGTAAGGATGACTGCCCTGTCGGAAAGGATCTTTTCCGAACTGAGGCCGAACTGCCCCGCGGTGCCGTACCTGAGAGGAAGCGGATTCATAAGCGTTATCTCCTCGCCCGTGAATTCAGATACGGAGAGCCCGATGACACCCAGCCCGTTTATCTCTTTCCATATGGCTTCGGCGGGACTGCCGGACTGTACCGCGAGCGTCGTCAGATCTCTGAACTCCATCACAAAAGCGACTGTCTTGTTAGACTGCTCCTCCCTCACCCTGGGAATCACCCCCCAGGCGGCCAGAAGCATCGACACGGCCATTGCCGCGATAACTATATTCCTTGCCTTCATATTGAACATCGGCTTATCCTCCATTGCTCAGAGAGAGGCCATCCAAGGTCCGCGAACATCCTGCTCAGCCTTTGGACCGGAAGGCCCACCACGTTGAAATAACATCCCTCTATACTTTCGACCAGCAGCATGCCCTTGCCCTGGATGGCATACGCGCCTGCTTTGTCAAAACTCTCTCCGCTTTCGACATACGAAGAGATATCTTCATCTTTCAGTGCTCTGAACTTCACATAGGTCTCTTCCGCTTCGACGAGTCTCCGTCCGCCCGGTGCGAAGAGCGCGATGCCTGTGATCACGGCGTGCTTCTTTCCCTGCAGTTTTTTGATCATACATACTGCATCGTCGTGTCCCGACGGTTTGCCCAATACCTCGCCGTCGGCAACAACGACCGTATCTGCGCCTATCACCCAGCTGTCCGGGTTGCTGACGTGAACAGAGTGAGCTTTTTTACAGGCGAGCCGCCGGACCATCTCTTCGGGACTCTCCTCCGGCATCTGCGATTCATCCGTTTCAGGAACTACGACCTTTATGTTCCAGCCGAGCTCACCGAGAAGCATCTGCCTCCTGGGGCTTCCTGAAGCCAGTATTATCTCCATGGTCACCTTGAGGCGATGATGCCGAGGATAGCCCCTATAAGCGTGCCCAGATTCATCTTAAGGGCAAAGTGGAAACCAAAGCGCAGCATTATCAGGTCGACTTGCCTGACATCGATCGAAAAATCGATGACGTTCGCAAACAGCGCGGCAGAAGCGTCAAAACGCTGGAGAAAGATCCCCAGCCAGGTACCAAGTATGAGAAACAGAAGCATTATCCCCCATTTAAGGCCGCCCGATCTTACAAGAGCCATCACCACACCCCCAGGAAAGAAATGATCACGGACAATGATCCGAGAGCAAAACAATATATGCCGAAATACCACCATTTGGAAGCTATGACAAGCCTTTTCAAAACAAACAGCGATACCAGTCCGCTTATGAACGCCGCCGCCGCACCTATATACCATCCATGCGGAAGGGACTCGCGGAAGAGATCAATTCCGCCGACCTCTTTTGCCTGCATGAGAGTCGCGCCCAGTATCGCAGGTATCGAAAGCAGGAACGAGAATCTGAAGACCTCTTCCCTGCAGATACCGGCGGCTGTGCCTGCCATCATCGTCATGCCGGAACGGGAGACCCCCGGCATCACAGCGATACCTTGTGCTATGCCTACCCAGATCCCGTCAAAGGTCGACACCCTGCCGAGCCCTTTTCTTATCAAACGGCTCGAAATCAGGATCAGGCCGGTGAACACCAGCCCGAGCCCCACCATCAGAGAGTTCGTCATCGCCGCCTCGGCAAGATCCTTTATCGCCATGCCTATGGCACCAGTCACCAGAGTACCTATAAAGACTGCCCAGCCGATATGCCACCCGGTCCGATCCCTTTTGTCTTTGTGGAAGAGCCCCGAGACCCATTCGCCCAGCAGGCCGATGATATCGTTAAAAAAGAAGAGGATCGTCGCCGCCATCGTCGCCACATGGAGGACCAGGTCATAAGATAGCGGAGGCATCTCTATCCCAAGGTATATCTGTGCAAGAGCAAGATGCCCGGAGCTGCTTACCGGAAGAAATTCAGTGAGGCCTTGAACGAGGCCCAGCAATACCAATCTATAGTCCATACGGCGATACCTCTCTTTGTTTTGATAGCTTCCCAGATCCGTTAAAGCATTAGATAAGGACATCCGGCCACATTCTCATATCTGCCACTGAGTCCTTTTATACCGCAAAGACAAGAGCCCGACCCGGAACGGTCTGTAAAAACAGCCCTCCCGATGATCTCCTGCCGATAAAGTCCGGGCTTTGCTTAAATGATCATGCCTCGCGGTTGTGTATGCTGTCGATGTCGAAGACCACCATTGCTATGTTGTGAGCGTGGTCGCCCACACGTTCAAGGTTGCTCAGTATATCGATGAAGATAACACCGGCATCGGGAGTGCAGCCTCCGGCATTTAGCCTGGCTATGTGCCTTGCCCGCAGCGTCTTCTCCATGTAGTCTATTCTGTCTTCGAGATCGAGCACTTCCTGCGCTATCTTCGGATCTTCATCCTCCAGGGCCTGTACGCTCTTTGCAACTGCCGAGATGACGAGATCGAACATCTCCTTGCACTCTTCGAGGGCCTTGGGGGAGAACTTGAGCTTATGGTCCTGAAGGAACTGATACATTTCGACGAGGTTGGTGGCGTGGTCGCCGATCCTTTCGATGTCGCCGACACCGCTGATGCACGAGTTCAATATCATGGAAAGGTCGGGTGAGAGTCCGGACTGGCCGACTTCAGTCCCATACCTTACGATGTCATGGGTGATCTCGTTCACGTTTCTCTCCATCCTGTCGATCTCAGCAACAAGTTTTTCGTTGTCGGTAAGGAACATCGTCCTACAGGCCTCGATCATCCTCAGCGAGGAGATACCTAGGCGTATCATCTCTTTGCGGACGGCATCGACCGCCGCAGCCCTCGAAGCCTTGATGAGCGTCGGATTGAGGAACATGGCGCCCAGCACCTTTTCCTCCTTGTCATCGGGGACAAGCTTTTTGATAAATTTGGCATACTGTGAGACAAAAGGAAGGAACATAAATGCGACTATCACGTTGAATATGGTATGGGCGTTAGCCACCTGACGCGAAATATCGGCGGAAGTATACTCGATCAGCGAGGTATAGAATGGCAGGGTAGCCATTATTACTACCGTACCGAACACCTTGATCATGACATGAGCCGCCGCTGCCTGCTTCGCGGACCTGTTGGCGCCGAAGGATGCAAGGACAGCTGTTATCGTAGTGCCTATGTTGTCCCCTAGTATTATCGCTATCGCAGTCTGAAGCGGCACTACGCCCTGCGCGGCTATCGCCATCGTAAGTCCCACCGTCGCCGAGCTCGACTGAACTATAAGAGTTATGACAAGACCGGAGAGGAAGGCAAGAAAAAGGTGATCCCCGAAGATCGTTACAACTTCAGGCCTTTGCTTAAGGAATGCCAGAGGCTGCTGCATCATCTCCATACCTATAAAGAGCAGGCCGAAACCAACTAGCCCAACGCCTATCTGTTTATGCTTTTTCGTCTGGCAGAGCACACAGAGCCCGGCACCTACCATAGCACACACATATGCCAGATCCGTGATCTTGAATGCCATCAGCTGGGCGGTGACCGTGGTACCGATGTTTGCCCCCAGGATGACCCCTATAGCCTGCACGAGCGTCATAAAACCAACGTCTACGAAGCTCACCACCATTACCGTTGTTGCGCTGCTGCTTTGAAGTATGCTTGTGACTGCCGTTCCGAGAAGCATTCCCTTAAGGGGAGTACCGGTGAGCGATCCGATAAGTTTCCTAAGCCTGTCGCCCGCTATTATCTGGAGCGACTCTCCCATGATTATTATCCCGTAGATCAGGATCCCTACCCCTGCAAAGATCTGCAGCAATGAAGTGAACGACATCATATCTCTCCTTGGATTTCAGCAGTCAGTCGAGTCCGCTGGGATCTGTTATTCAACATATGTTATAAGCGGTACTATCACCGGATAGTTGCGGGACACCTTTCCGAACACATCCCTGATCCTCTTGCGTATTTCCGTCGGCAGCATTTCCGGCTTTGCTCCCGGTGTCCTTGCAAATTGTTCCAGTCCGAGTTTTACGGCATTCTCAAGTTCTCTGAAGGTGCTACCGTCCTCCGTGGAGAAGACGCTCCCCCTCGTTTGTATCTGTATGGGAGCCGCAGTACGGAACTTTGAATCAAGCGTTACCGAGATCGCCACTATACCATTTTCAGAAAGTTCCCTTCTTTCCCTCAGGATGCTGCCCTCAAATTCTCCGAGCGCTATGCCGTCGACCAGCACGGCGCCTGACTGTACCCTTCCGTCAACAGATGCGCTCGTCTTGTTTCTGAACCTGAGCACATCTCCGTTCTGCATTACAAATATATTCTTGGACGCCACTCCCATGTCGCGTGCCAGCTGGGCATGGCGTGCAAGATGCCTGTACTCCCCGTGCACGGGAACGAAAAATCTCGGCTTAAGCATGCTCAGCATTATCGTGAGCTCGTCACGCGCAGCGTGCCCGGAGACATGGATCTTGTCCCCGCGCTCATATATGACCTCGCACCCGCAGGCAAAGAGCCTGTTGACAGTGTGGCTGACCAGTTTTTCGTTTCCGGGGATGGGCGTGGCGGATATTATGACAAGATCTTTGGGGCCCAGCTTTACCATCCTGTGGATCCCCCTGCTCATCAGGACAAGTCCGGAGAAAGGTTCTCCCTGGCTTCCCGTCGTGAGCACCACGAGCCTGTTTTCAGGCATATGGTCCGCTTCCTGCGAGGAGATGATAAGTCCTTCGGGAACGTCGATATATCCAAGATCCCTCGCAAGCTCTACGTTGTTGATCATGCTCCTGCCGACCAGGACCACCTTGCGGTTGAACCTTCCGGCGGCGCTGAATACCTGCTGGGCACGGTGCAGGTTGCTGGCAAACGTCGCTATCACTATCCGCCTGTCCTTATAGAGGCGGAAAAGACGCTCGAAAGTCTGTCCCACTGTCTTTTCAGATGGGGTGATACCCTCCTTTTCTATGTTCGTGGAGTCGGAGAGCATAAGAAGGACTCCCTCCTTGCCGAGGGAAGCGAACGAGCTGTAGTCTGTCCCTACGCCGTCAATAGGTGTTGGATCGAGCTTGAAATCTCCGGTGTGGACTATCATCCCCATCGGTGTGTGGATCGAGAGCGCAAGCGAATCGGGTATCGAGTGACATACGGGGATGAATTCCACCGAAAATGCGCCGGCCTCCACTATGTCCCCGGGGCAGACTTCCCTGTACCTGGGTCTGTAGGTAGTCCTTGCGTCCTGCATCTTGTTATCTATGAGTCCTGCTGTGAGCCTGGAACAGTAGAGCGGCACATCGAGCCTCGGCAGGATGAACGGAAGCGCTCCGATGTGGTCTTCGTGACCGTGCGTTATGAATATCCCTAATATTTTCTCTTTGTTCTCTGTGAGATACTGTACATCCGGTATCACAAAATCTATACCAAGCATGTCCTCTTCAGGAAATTTGAGGCCGCAGTCCACTACTATGATGTCGTCGTTGTATCTGAAAACCGTAAGGTTCTTACCGATCTCCCCGAGTCCTCCGAGCGGGATAACGCTAAGCTCACCTTTTGCGCTGATATTTTTGACTGGCTTTTTTGTCTTTTTATTAATGGGCATATAAAAACAACTCCCCCTCAGTTTATAATCGTACCACTTAATATGACTTCGGGCTATAGGGCCGCAAATATTCTGATCACTTCGGAACAGAATAAAAGATCGACTGCATAATACTTCTCCCGTGTGCATATTCGGGTTGACAACAGGCAAATATCCGATATAATTTTCACTTGTCATGTCAATGACGGATATTGACAGACCGGGCCATTTTGGGGTATGGTGCAACGGCAGCACGCCTGACTCTGGATCAGGTAATCTAGGTTCAAATCCTGGTACCCCAGCCATATCATCAATCAGTGATGTGGTCCCTTCGTCTAGGGGCCTAGGACGGCGGGTTCTCAGCCCGTTAACAGGGGTTCGAATCCCCTAGGGACTGCCAAATATAAAGCAAAAGCCGGGAAATTTTTCCCGGCTTTTGCTTTTGTTATCTTCTGACTACCTCTCTATCGAGATGTATTCTTCGTCAAGGTATTCGGATACCGTTTCGATCAGTTCCTCTTCCTGCTCGGGCAGAAAGGTGAAGGGAGGCAGCTGCTGATCTCCGTGAAAAATGGCGTAGATCTTTCTGCCCTTGTTCAGGATGATGCGGGCGTCGCTTATTTCATCCCACGACAGACTCTGTCGTTTCTTCTGCCCCCAGAATGCGGTCTCCTTCGTGACGCCGTTCTCGTCTATGTACATCCTGCGTTCGTGGCCTGAGACATATATCATCACGGCACCGACAAAGATGGGGATGAATACGGTCCTCATCGGACCCCCTGAGATGAAGCTGCTCATACCCAGTCCCGCAAAAAGGATACCGGTCCCTGTGGCGGTCAGTTTCGCCCACAGCGGAAGCTTTGTTCCCGTAACACCCTGCAGGTTTTCGTGCATGGATCTACTTTGCGGCTTCGGGAGCCGGTACTCCTCCGAGGTTTTTGAGGGCCTCTTCGTCTATGGTCACGCCGAACTTGGCCTGAAGCACCTTGATCTCATTTTCAAGATACTGCCTCTGAAGTCCCTGAAGGGCCCTTTCGCCGGATTCCTCATAGGAGAGCTGTCTTCCGGGACGACGCTCAAGCACCTCGATTATGTGCCATCCGTAATCACTCTTGACAGGACCTACGAGAGAACCGACAGCTGCGTTCTCTATCGCTTCCTCGACCGGCTTTACCATCATTCCCTTCTCTACCCAGCCCAGGTCCCCGCCGTTCTTGGCGCTGCCTGGGTCGCGGCTGTATTCAGAAGCGACTTTTGCGAAATCCTTCGTCTTATAGACTTCCAGCGCCGCATCGAGGGCTCCTCCCTCGGTATCCGAGAGTATATGCCTTGCATGCGCCGCGGGAGCCTGGAAGAACTCCTCTTTGTGAGTGTCATAGTAATTTCTGACGGCCTTTTCGCTCATGTCCCATTTTGCCGAGTTCTGTTCAAAGTATGCCTGCATCAGTATCTGCATCGTCTGCCATTTGATCTGGAATGCGATGTCGGGACGCGATTCAAGTCCGCTGGTCTTTGCCGCCTCGGCGAAGAGGAGTGCGTGAGCCATCTGATTGACAAGTTCTACTCTCTCCGGGAGTGTCGACTGCGCAAGCATGAGGCCGACCATCATCATGTTGCCTCCCGACGTGCTGGACATAAGGTTGATTATTTCCTTTTCGTCGAGAGTCGACGTTCCGACTGTAAGTACAGGCTTGTCGGCTGCCATCGCTGCCGAAGCGGCGATCAGCACGACCGTTGAAATGAGTGCGATCAACTTTGTTACTTTCCTGAAAGACATTACAAAACCCCTCCCGGATATTTCCCGATATATTAAAAACAGAACAAATGCTATCACAAAAAACAAAAACCCGAGAGGATAAAATTACATATGATTTTATCCTCTCGGGCTGCTTTGTTATTTACCCATATCACTTTTTCTCTGTCTCAAATCTGAGCTCCCCGTCGGCAGCGGAGACTGTGACTTTATCTCCAGCCTTCACGGTCCCTTCGAGCATCATATTGGAAAGCGAGTCCTCCACCATCTTCTGGATGGCCCTGCGAAGCGGCCTTGCCCCGTACTTCGGGTCATAGCCTTTCTCAAGCAGCAGCTTCTTCGCATCTTCGTCGGCTTCCAGGGTTATGCCGCACTCGGAGGTCCTCGATCTTACCTCGTTGAGCATTATATCCACTATCTTCAGGAGCTGTTCCCTGCCGAGCGGATCGAAGACTATGATCTCATCCACCCTGTTCAGGAACTCGGGCCTGAAGGCATTCTTCGCCGCGTCCAGGACCGTCGATCTCATCTTTGCCGTATCCATGCCGGGACCATCTGCCTCCGCGAATCCCAGGCTCCTTCCCTTCATCGCCTCGCTTATCCCGATATTGCTCGTCATAATGATCACGGCATTCCTGAAATCGGTCAGGTGTCCCTGCCCGTCGGTCAGCCTTCCGTCTTCAAGGAGCTGGAGAAGCATGTTGAATACATCGGGGTGGGCCTTTTCGATCTCGTCGAAAAGGACAACGGAGTACGGACGGCGTCTGATCGCCTCTGTAAGTTTTCCGCCTTCCTCGTAGCCTACGTATCCCGGAGGAGCTCCGATAAGCTTGGCAGCTTCGTGTCTTTCCATAAACTCGCTCATGTCGAGCCTTATCATCGCATCATCGCTGCCGAACAGGAACTCGGCAAGGGATCTGGCCATCTCGGTCTTTCCCACGCCCGTCGGGCCAAGGAACATAAAGCTGCCTACGGGCCGTTTGGGGTCTTTCATGCCGCTCCGCGATCTTCTGATGGCACGGGCCACAGCGTGGATCGCCTCGTCCTGGCCTACCAGCCTCTGCTTTATCTCATCTTCCATCCGGAGCAGCCTGCGGCTCTCCTCTTCGGTGAGCTGGGTGACGGGGATGCCGGTCCATTCAGAGACGATCGTCGCGATGTCCTCCGCCTTGACGTCGGGGGTGAACTGGTTCCTCGACTCTGTCCAGCTCTTACGCCATTCCGCGATCTTGGCGATAAGCTCCCTTTCCTGGTCCCTGAGATCCGCCGCCTTCTCAAACTCCTGAGAACCGACAGCGGCTTCTTTTTCCCTGCGTATCTCCCCGACGCTCCTCTCGAGCGCCTTGAGGTCCTCGGGGACTTCGAGCGTCTGTATCCTGGCCCTCGCGGACGCTTCGTCGATGAGGTCTATGGCCTTGTCAGGGAGGAACCTGTCCGTTATATAGCGCTGAGAGAGCTTTGCCGCTGCTTCGAGCGCATCGTCCGTTATCTTCACTCTGTGATGCGCCTCGTAGCTGTCCCTGAGCCCCTTCAATATACTTACAGTGTCCTCTTCCGACGGCTCTTCGACGTGGACAGGTTGGAAACGTCTTTCAAGCGCGGCGTCCTTCTCTATGTATTTTCTGTACTCGGTTATCGTAGTCGCGCCTATCACCTGGAATTCTCCCCTTGAAAGGCTCGGCTTGATTATGTTCGCGGCGTCTACGGCCCCTTCGGCTCCGCCGGCTCCGACAAGGGTATGTATCTCGTCGATGAAGAGGATGACTTTTTTGGCCTCTCTTACCTCTTTGACGATCTTGCGCATGCGTTCTTCAAATTCGCCCCGGTACTTAGTCCCGGCGACGAGATTTGCCACGTTGAGCTGCATTACCCTTTTGTCTTTCAGTATCTCCGGGATCTCACCCGAGACTATCCTCTGGGCAAGCCCCTCCGCTATTGCGGTCTTTCCGACTCCGGGCTCGCCTATAAGCACGGGGTTGTTCTTCGTCCGGCGGGAAAGTATCTGGACTACCCTCTGTATCTCCTTGTCCCTTCCAATGACCGGATCAAGCTCGCTGTTCCTGGCCATCATAGTCAGATCTATCCCTATCTGGTCAAGGGTGGGAGTTCTGCTCGGCGCACGGCTTTCAGGGCTTTGTGGCGCACTGTCGCTCTTCATGGGGTCAAGTTCGGGATCTGCCTGATTCCCGCTCAGTATGCTCCTGACCATCATCCTCGTTCTGGGCAGATCCATGCCATGGGATGCCAGAAGCTGTGCGGCCATCCCTTCCCCTTCGGCAAGTATGCCCAGAAGTATGTGTTCGGTCCCTATGTAATTGACGCCCATCTTCCTGGCTTCCCTCATGGAAAGATCGATCACAAGCTTGGCTCTCGGACTTGAAGGAAGGTCGACAGGCTGGCTTCTCGGCCTGCCCGTCCCTACAAGGCTCTCTATTTCGGCTTTCAGAACTTCGGGATGCAGATTGTAGTTTGAAAGGATCTGTGTAACTATGCCGTCGGCATCATCAAGAAGTCCCAGAAGTATATGTTCAGTCCCAATAACTTCGTGTCCAAGGCGCAAAGCCTCACTATGGGCAAGCTGGAATACCCTCTTGCCCCTTTCAGTAAAATTCTGCCACATACGGCTCACTCATCCTTTTCTTTCTCTGTTTTGCCTTCCATTTCTTTGATCTGATCTCTGATCTGTGCGGCAAGTTCGTAGTTCTCGGCCTTGACCGCAGCGCACATTTCATCCTTCAGAACGGACAGTCTGTCTTTTTTCATTGCAGGGGCGGCAGCCGAAGCGCTTTCGGCGCGCGGCACCTTTTCTGCGCATTTATTCTCTTTGCCGGCAAACATCGACATTGAGATCGGTCCCCCGCAGTGGGGGCACGTAAATTCCGTCCCGACGCCGAAAGCGTCTCCGGCGATCGCGGGGAAGATCAGATCTTTCAATGCTTCCTGAAGATCCAGGATCCCTTCGAGCGAGAATGTCATTTTCATCAACTTTGCGGCCTCGTCAAACGGCAGGACATCTTTGGCGCACTCTCTGCAAAGACAATCCACCACACGCTTTCCGTTTACGATCCTCATAAGATGTATCTCGGCTTTATTTACTCCGCAGCGTTCGCAAAGCATTTGGATCACCTCATCCGAGCGCAAGGCTCGTAAGTATTTTTTTCAGCAGCTCGGCTCTCATGAGATCCCGTCTGTAAGGCGAGACATCGAAGAGCGACCTTCCGTTTTCCTCCTGACTTCTCAGCGCTACCTCGATGATAAGGCGTTCCCTCGGTGATATGACCTCTCTGTTCTGCAGATTTACCAGAAGCTTCCTTGCTTCCTGTTCAGTGATCGCATTGCCGACAAGGTCAGCGAGATGCACTACCTCTTCATCACAGTTGTTGAATGTCAGCTGGATAACTTTGATATAGCCGTGTCCGCCGCGCTGGCTTTCCACGAGAAATCCGTTCTCAGGTGCGAACCGGCTTCTCAGCACGTAGTTGATCTGGCTGGGCACACACCCGAACCTTTCGGCCAGATCCTTTCTTCTGAGAGATACCTCGCCATCTTCGTTTTCATCAAGAAGCTGAGCAATGTATTCCTCTATGACCTTTGTTAAGCTTGATGACGGTAGAGACATTCCGTTCACTCCATTTCTTTGAACTGTAGTGATTATATAATTTTGGTCAGTATAAGTCAATAACAATGGATCAAATAGGATCATCATCCGGCGGAGGTGATGTGCGCGGATAATAAAAAAGCCCGGCGCATGGCGGGCTTGTTCGGATCAAATGTAATTTTTCCGTGGTCCGGACGGGAAAAGACGTATCTACTTTTCTCCCACCTTGCCCTCTTTGCCTTCGATCAGTCTCTGTAAATTGCTTTTATGCCGCCAGGTCGAAAGAGCGGCAAGAAAGAGTCCGGCAATATAATAGGGACGCGGCATGCCGAAAAGAGGCATGAGCAAGGCTGAAGCGAAGAGGGCAACGATGGAGGCCACGCATACATATCTCGTCGTCTTCATCACGACATACCATACAGCCCCTCCGATCAGGGCGGGCAGGGGATCGAAGAAATCATAAAAAGCCAGGACGCCGAACGTCGTCGCAACGCCCTTACCGCCCCTCCAACCGAGCCATACGGGATAATTGTGGCCAAGCACAGCGAAGACTCCTGTCAGAGCAAGGATGACATCATTGTCGGTAAAGAAAGAAGCCAGCAGTACGGCTATGCCGCCCTTGAGCATGTCAAAGACCGCGACCGCCACGGCCCACTTCTTCCCCAGCACCCTGCCGGTGTTGGTGGCTCCGATGTTCCCCGACCCATAGTCGCGTATATCCTGCCCCTTGAGCATTTTTACCGCAAGGTAGCCCGTGGGGCACGAACCTGCAAGATACCCGAAAACAAGCCAAAATACCGACATCCGGTCACCTCCAGTAAAAGCCCGTACAGATAAATAAAAAGGCGCCATCCCGAATAAACGGAACGGCGCCCGACATCCTCAGAGAGCTATCTCTTGAGGGCAGTTACCACATCGTTCGTGATATCGATGCCGCCGTAGTAAACAAGGCCCTTGTTTAGCACTATGGTGATACCCTTGGCCTTCGCCACCTTCGCGATGGTCTCGTTGATCTCCTTAAGTATCGGGTTCATGAGCTTGGCCTCTTCTTCCCTCATTTCGAGCTGGAGGGACTGCACGATGTTGGCCTTTTTCTTTTCATCGGTTTCCTTGTCGAATGCAGCCTTGGCCGCTTCAGACTTTTTCTTGCCTATCGCGTCGATCTGCTGCTGCGCCTGCTTGAACTTGGGGAACTGCTGAAGGACTGCCATCTCGTCAACGAACCCCACCTTCTCCTCTGCTGCTGAAGCTGCGGTGTATACGGAGAACATTGCAAGGACTGCAACCAATAAAACTGCAAATTTCTTCATTCGGTGAAACCTCCTGTAATTTCCTGTCTGGACACAGGGAGAATTTTATATCCTGACACATGTATTGTCTATAGCTTATTTTATCATTCTTCGGCCTCCGGCGCGTTCCCTGACGAGACATTTGCTTCCGCTTCCGATAAGGTCCGGACGTCCCGCTTTCAGCAGGGCCTTCCTGACGATGTCCGCGTTTTCGGGCATCCAGTACTGGAGCAGGGCCCGCTGCATCTTCCGCTCCTCATGATCTTTCGGGACATAGACATCCTCGCCGGTCAGCGGGTCAATTCCAGTCCAGTACATACATGCCGACACCGAGCCCGGAGTAGGCGTGAAATCCTGTGCCTGCTCGGGGCGCATCCCGCTGTCACGGATAAACTCAGCCAGTTCCACAGCCTCCTTCAGCCCGGATCCCGGATGGGAGGACATAAAGTAGGGCACCAGGAACTGCTTCATGCCGAGTTCCCTGTTCTTCTGCCTGTACGCTTCGATGAACCTTACCGTCACATCACGTGGAACTTTCCTCATCGCTCTCAGCACAGACGGGCTCACATGCTCGGGCGCGATCTTGAGCTGTCCGCTTATGTGATATCTGCAGAGCTCGTCAAGGAAATCCGTGCCGCCGTCCTCGAGTATATAATCGTACCTGAGGCCCGAGCGGATGAAGACTTTTTTTATCCCCGGGATCTCCCTCATCTTCCTCAGGAGGCCGATATAACGGGAATGGTCCGCCCTTAGTTTTTTGCACGGTCCCGGATAAAGACACGACTTGCCCGGACATGTGCCCTTCTTTTCCTGATCGGGGCATGAAGGGACAACAAAGTTCGCGGTCGGGCCGCCAACATCGTGGATGTAGCCCTTGAAATCCACCATTTTTTTGAAAGAAAGGGCCTCCTCCAACATCGAGCTGTCGCTCCTGGTCTGTATTATCCTCCCCTGGTGCATCGCTATCGCACAGAAGGAGCACTCCCCGAAGCACCCTCTGTGGCTCGTGATGCTGAAACGTACCTCTTCAAGCGCGGGGACGCCACCGGCAGCATCGTAGTCGGGATGTGAAGCCCTCGTGTACGGCAGGCTGTAGACCCTGTCCATCTCCTTCACGGTCATGGGCCTCGCAGGCCTGTTCTGGACGACATGCCATGCCCCCTGATCCTGTATGAGCCTGTTTCCTCTTGCGTGATTCTGCTCGAGATAGAACGTCTTGAAGGCTTTCGCAAAGACTTTCTTGTCTGCCCTTACCTCTTCAAAAGATGGAAGCACGACGGCATCGGCTGCATTTGAGGGGTCGTGGGTCTTCCAGCAGGTACCCGGAACGTCTCTTATGTCGCCCGGGTCGCGCCCCTCGGACAGATACCTTGCTATCTCAGTGACGGGAAGTTCTCCCATACCGAAGACAAGAAGGTCTGCCCTGCTGTCCGTCAGTATCGATCTCCTTACGTCGTCGGCCCAGCAGTCATAGTGGGCCATTCTCCTGAGGCTTGCCTCGATGCCCCCTATGACCAGCGGGATATCCTTCCACAGCTCCCTTATCCTGTTGCAGTAAACGATCGTCGCCCGGTCGGGGCGCATGCCGCTCCTGCCTCCGGGAGAGTAAGGGTCGCTCTTTCTCTTTTTGCCTGAAGCGGTGTAATGGTTCAGCATCGAATCGAGGTTGCCGGCAGTGACCATGACGCCGAGCCGCGGACGACCCATCCTGGCGAAATCTTCGGTGCTCCTCCAGTCCGGCTGGGCGACTATGCCGATCCTGAACCCCATCTTTTCGAGCCACCTTGAGATGATCGCATGACCGAAGCTTGGGTGGTCTACATATGCGTCACCCGACACGACAAGGAAATCGAGGCAATCCCAGCCCCGTCTTTCCATGTCTCCCCTGTTTACAGGCAGGAAGTTCTCCCTGGCCCCTTTAACTTCAGATTTATTCAATCTCATCTCTCCACACGTTGCAGATCACGATCCACCGACAAATATAATCCTCTTTGACCCCGTCCGCCTCGGTAATAGTGCCCCTTTTGGCATAATCCTGCTATAGTATACCCTTAGAACTGCGGGAGATGGACGATATGAAAGAGACTCTCAGTATAAATTCAACGGACTTTGAAGTAAGGCGCAGCTCAAGGCGCAAGAGGATATCGGTGGGATTCGACACCGGTGCGGAGACGTTCTTCATCGCCGCACCGACGAAACTTGCCGGGACTGACATCCTCCGCATCCTGGGGCCGCAGATCAGCCGCCTTATGGACAGATTGACCCCTTCAGCAAAACGTGCCCTTCCCCCCCATAAATATGAAGACGGTGAAAAATTCTACTACAAAGGGGTAGAATATCCTCTGAAGCGTGTTCATTCAGAAAAGGAGGCAGACCTCTCCTTTAGGGAAGGCTTCTTTTTCATCGGTAGCGCGTCGGGAAACGAAAGAAAAACATTTAAAGCGTGGTACAAAAGGGCTCTGTATGACGAGATCCGTAAAATACTTCCCGAATGGACCCGAAGGATAAAGGTCAACCCGGCATCGGTAAACATAAAGACTGTCAGATCTGTCTGGGGAAGCTGTTCATCAAAGGGAAACCTGACCTTCTCGACGAGGCTCGCGCTCGTTCCCCCGGATCTACTTGAGTACGTGACCGCGCATGAACTTTGCCATCTGAAGCACATGGACCATTCGGCCGCATTCTGGGAAGAGCTGTCGGGGCACATGCCGGACTGCAAAGAGAGAAGAAAAATGCTGAGAGATCAGGAATATCTGTACAGATGGTGGTAAGGAGAAAAAACGATTATCGGGAGATGCATAGCTGAATGAAAGGACCTTTTTGCTATCCGGACAATTTCCTGCGCCTGCTCGGAACTGGAGGCGCAAGGTTCACCATGCTCAAACAGATCAGAAAGACCGGCGGGATATGGTTCACCTACGGCGGGCTCAACGGAGTGATAGATCCTGGTCCCGGATCCTTATACCATATGTGCAGCTCGGTCCCTGCGCTCGACCCGCATGAGCTTCGGGCGATAATCCTTACACACAGGCATCTGGACCACAGCACCGACCTGAACGTGGCCGCCGAGGCGATGACGGGAGGCGGCTTTGAAAAACAGGGGCTGGTGCTCCTTCCCGATGATTCTGCCGGAGGCCCGAACCCTGTCCTCCTCAGATACATCGCGCAGAAGGTGGGGGGCGTCATGATCGCCGAAGACGGGAAAAGGGTCGACCTTGGGATGGGCGTCACAGCCGAACCTGTCTTCCATATTCACCACGGGGTCAACTGCTTCGGCTATATATTCCGCAAAGAGGGGCTCAGGACATGGGGCGTCATCAGCGACACGAGACCTCTCGACCATCTCGCGGAAAGATACTCCGAGTGTTCCCTGGTGACCCTTAACGTCACATTCCCGAATAAAAAGCCCAGGCTCGACCACATGTCCGCCGAAGACGCTGGCGAACTGCTGCAGAAGCTCCATCCGGAAAAGGCTGTCATAACTCACATGGGTGTCATCATGATCGAAGCCGGTCCCGAGAAATACGCGAAAATGATCTCTACAGAGAAGACCAAGGTAATAGCCGGACGTGACGGAATGGTGATAGACCTGGATACGCTGAAGGCTTACGCCGAAGCCGAAGCCCAGGCCCCGTGCTGCACTTTTGTTCCTACAGAAGAGTAGTGATGTAGAGCCTGCCAGATATAAGGGCGGTCACAAGGATATTCATGCGGATGGAATATATCTCCTCCGACCAAGCCCTTTCACGGTCAAAAGACCTCGAGTAGGGCGAGGTGTCGGGCATGAACTTTCCGGGACGGGGGAAAAGGGACGGCACACTTTCTCTGTATGCGAGGTACTGCTCCCCAAATTTGGAAGCAAGGAACTCCTCTTCGGCCGGTATGACGATATAGCAGTAAAGAAAAAGGAAAGCCGCAGTAAAAGCCGCTACCCAGATCCATCCAACCATAAGGGCCCAGCCGAGCCCCATTATGAAATTGCCCGCATACAGCGGGTTCCTGACCCACCGATAAGGCCCCCAGGTCACCAGGATCGGCGCATCTATCTTTTCAGTCCTGTACTTGGGAATGTAGCCGGCCGCCCAGTATCTGAGAAGCTGTCCAAAGACGGCGATCAGCATCCCTCCCGCATAGCGGGCCGGTTCGAAGCTTTCGGGAAATAAAAGCGCGGCAACCGCAAAGAGAGCCCAGAAGAGTCCTCTGCATTTGAAGGCAAGATCACTCAATCTTTTACTCACCGGCATCTTTTAATCTCTCAGCCTCTTCCTTCATGACCCTGTCGGCTCCGCCCCAGCCAAGCATTCTGATCGCCACGGCAGTACCGAGAGCTATGCCTGTATATTCAGAGATGAGCCTCCATGCCACGGCCATGACCCCGGCAAGGTTCCACGGGACAAAAAGCCCAAAGACGGCAGCCGCGCCGCCCTCGGCGGCTCCGCTGCCCCCGAGCGTCGGAGCGAAGTACAGAAGGAAAAGCAGAAGCGATTCCGCAAGCATGCACTGCATGTACTCTACATGGAAACCGGCCGCCATGATCAGACAGGGCATTATCGAAAGATATACCCACAAATGGGCTGCTGCTGTCAGCACCGAGAGCAAAAACCAATACCTGCCGGTCGACTGGAAGAGCCTCATGTTGACGCTGTAGTTGTCTATCTCCCTGCTGGTCCAGCGGGCCGCCCCCAGAAGAAGGCTGGGTTTGAGTATGCCCAGGCGCTTCAGCCTCACAAGGAAGCCGTTGCTCCATCTTTTTATCCAATGCGGCCTGAATATGCTGGCCCCGAGAAGGAAGGACAGTACTACTATCAATACGACCACATATCCGACGAACCATTTGAGCATCGTGTGCTTTTCAATGAAATCCGCCTCCGAGAATATCGAAAACGGGATTATCAGACAAAGGAGAAAAATAACCTGAAGCGTCCTAACGAGTGTGATAGCGACCGACTTGCCCACCGAAACGCCGTTTTTGTAAAGCAGGTATATCTGAAAAGGCCCACCGCCGCTCTGCATGGGCGTTATCGCGCTTCCGAAATAATTTATCCATATGACGGGGATCGTCTGTCTGAAAGAGAGATGCTCACCGGCAGCCCTGGCAAGAAAAATAAATTTGCATGCATCAAGACACCAGCCCAGCGCCGTCAGAAACACCGCAAGCGCAAGCAGGAACGGATCAGTATTCTCAAGCATATCAAACGTTGCGGAATCTATACTGAAAAACAGGATGCCGACTATCGAAACAACTACGATGGAGATAAAGATCGTAAAACTTTTCCTTACTGTCACTGTCCATCCTCCTTTAGCAACACCGGATGAGGGATGGGAAAAGCAGAACAAAAATGTTTAATGGATACTACCACAAGTGGCCTTCTTTGTCCCGCACGGTCAAACGCTCAATTCATCTTTGGCTGTGAGAAAAAATCTTCGGGAAGGAGTGGCAGCCCTTCCTTCCACGCGAAGGCCGCCGCTTTCGTACGGTCGTCAAGGTCGAGTTTTCTCAGTATGCTGCTGACATGGTTTTTGATGGTCTTCTCCGAGAGATACATCCTTTCCGAGATCTCCTTGTTGCTCAGTCCGTGGGAGACCCAGTAAAGCACTTCTCTTTCCCTGTGTGTGATCTCGTTCAGCGGATCGTCTCCATTACAATCGTCGGAAGAGACTGATCTGAGATGTTCGATGACCCCGGCGCTGATATATCGTTCTCCCCTCGCGACGCTTCGCAGCGCCGTCAGAAACTCGGAGATGTCGCAGTTCTGGCTGACTGCACCGACAGAATCCATTCCCGCAAGGAGGGAGAGCATATCCGCACTTCCGTCCCTGATTATAAAGACAAATCTTATATTTCTCACGCTGCGTCTTATTTCCTTTGCGGCTTCGACCATCGACAGGTCGGGGAGGACCTCTCCGACAACGGCAATGTCAGGCTGGAAATCGATACAGCTCCGCAGGGCATCGACACCGCAGCTCGCACCGGAAACAACGGCCGCGTCCATCTCTTTTTCGAGGATCTGTTGCAGCGCTTCCACGAAAAGTCTGTTGCCGTCTGCAAGAACCAATTTTATCTTTTTCATTAAAAATCTGCCCCGTCTGTGTTAGGATTAGCTGCACACCTATAATACATCTGAGGAGGTATCTCCGATGAAGGAAGATTTTACTGAAAAATATCCCATATCGCAAAAGATCATGCGCTTCATCGGTGAAGCCATCCGTGATTATAGCATGATAGGACCGGGAGACAGAATAATGATAGGACTCTCCGGAGGAAAAGACAGCCTGATCCTATCCCTCGCACTCGCGGTCCTCCGACGCAGGAGCCCGGTAAAATTCGGACTCAGTGCCTGTCTTATCGACCAGACAGGGGGAAGCATGGAGACCGCAAAGGTGAAAGAATTCATGGAGGAACTTGAGATCCCGCTGCTCCTGATCAACCACCCGACATTCAGCATTATGGAGGAGAGGGAAGAAAGATCGCCATGCAGCCTATGTTCGAACATGCGAAGGGGGATACTTGCCGGACGGGCAAGGGAAGCAGGCGCAAACGTGCTCGCGCTCGGACACCACAAGGATGACGCAGTCGAGACCGTGCTGCTCAACCTCTTCTACGGAGGGCGCTTCAAGTGCTGGCAGCCGACCATGTTCATGAGCAGGACTGAGATCAGGGTGATAAGGCCCCTTGCCTATATCGAAGAGAGAAGGATATCGCTCGAAGCGGCAAGGCTGGGACTTCCGGTGACAAGCTCCTGCTGTCCTTACAGTTCGGATACGAAGAGGCTCTCAGCAAAGAATCTCCTCAAAGAAATGGAAAAAGAGATGCCTGAACTTAAGAGCAACGTGATCCATGCTCTGAGGAACGTGAAGGGAAACGATGTATGGTGGTAAACGGTAAGACTTCCCTTACGCACCCTCTCTTCTTGCCAGCCCTTTTAGATCTTTGAGACTTGAACACGAATACCGGCTGACATACTCTTCAAGTCCGCGGCTTATCTCTGCCCCGGCATTGAGATCCCTGAAGAAGGCAGTTCCGACCTCGACGGCAGAAGCGCCGGCAAGGATCATCGCCGCGGCGTCAGACGCGGCCGTCACTCCCCCGCAGCCTATCACCGGTATGTTTACCGCTCCGCAGACCTGCCAGACAAGACGAAGCGCGAGAGGAAAGACAGCAGGCCCCGAAAGCCCCGCGACCACACGGTCAAATGCGGGCTTTCCGCTCTGCATGTCCATAGCCATCCCAAGCCAGGTGTTGGCTGCAACTATCGCATCCGCTCCCTCTCCCTCTATCGCTCGGGCGACCTCTTGAGGGCAGGGGCTCTGCGGAGTCATCTTTACCCACAGTTCCCCTTTCCAGGCCTTCCTCGCCGCACGGACGGCGGCCGCTGCGCCTGACGGCTCCATTCCCCACGCCATTCCGTCTCCGTCGACGTTGGGACAAGAGATGTTCAGCTCTGCAGCCGCGATCAGAGCTGTATCCTGAAGGATGCTCAATGTTTCAGCCGTCTCCTCAGCGCTTTCCATCACCACGTTTGCGATCACAGGCACGGGACAGCCCTTCACCTGTTCGGAATATTTTTCGGCAAAGCCCTTCGCGCCGACGTTTTGGAGCCCGATGCTGTTGAGCACCCCGGCCGGAGTTTCCCAGATCCTAATGCCCCTGTTACCGCTCCTGGGCCTCAGGCTTATCGCCTTCGTACAGACCGCGCCTATGCCGGCAAGCCTCTCCGCCCGCCAGAAATCCTCTTCATACGGCCATACTCCCGATGCCGGGATAACGGGCCATTCAAGTTTGATCTTTCCTACTTCCATCCGCAGATCAATATTCATCTTCCGTCACCTCGTCCGCCCTGAAGAGCGACTGGTCCGCGCAGATCCTCTTAAGCCCGCCGGACGTCTCCACCACACAGCCCATGCATCCGCCGTAGCCGCATGCCATCCTCTTGTCCAGGGAGAAGAAGAGCTTATCCTGTTCCTGGTCATAATAACGCCTCAGTGCCTTCAGAAATCCGGATGGTCCGCATGACCATACCCGCTCGTCCTCTCCGAGTCCTCTCGGCAGGACACGGAACATACTCTCCCCTTCACCGAAGGAGCCGTCGTCTGTAAAGATCCTGATGCCGGGCAGCAGCCCGGACACCTTTGCCGCAAATTTTTCATATCCTTTTCCCGGTATCCCGAGATAGACCCCTGCGACACTGTCGGGATATTTTTTCGCATAATGGATGAATGTCGCTATCCCCGCACCTCCGGCTGCAATGATGACCTTTCCGCTCTCTGCGGGGAGCGGGATGCCGAACGGGCCTCTCAGCCGGACTTCCCGTCCGGGATCCATCCTCAGCATCATCTCTGTCCCGCGGCCCGTTACCATGTAGCAGACAGAAAGCTCTCCCCTGCCGAGATCTACGTCCGCAACAGCGAAAGGCCTTCCGAGCAGGGGATCGTTCCCCTCCGAAGTGAAGACCATCACACTCGTCCCCGGCGATATCCTTTCCGCAAGTTCCGGGCATCTGACCGTGAACCAGCCTATCCTCTCCGAGAGCGCTTCCGATGATGTTACTGTGCATTTAAAATCTTGAATTTTTCCGGCATGACAGGAATGATCGGTCATATGGATTCCTCCGTGAAAAATAAGTGTCTCTGACCTTTTGGCAAACAAAACTTTATCCGATACATTCTAACATTCTGCAAAACAATACGCCATCTTGCCTTGCGACCATTCGTTCATTGAGGGTATAATCTGATTCAGCATGGGTCAACGAATAATCGGTAACATCTTTAAAAGTGAAAGGGGTAATATGAATGGCATACTCAGAACCTTACGACAAGATGGACAACAAGACCCTCGACATTTCAAAAGCGATTACCAGCCTTCGCGAAGAGCTTGAAGCAGTTGACTGGTACAACCAGA
>Ga0209510_1000641_pt1 | contig 46073 bp, 37 predicted proteins | sample BiotimSIPDNA_FD_185749 | JGI IMG/M metagenome (GOLD analysis project Ga0209510, IMG submission 185749) | Anaerobic biogas reactor microbial communites from Washington, USA - Biogas_R1 time_0 SIP DNA (SPAdes) (version 2) | ecosystem: Engineered > Bioreactor > Anaerobic > Unclassified | place...
GAGAAAATGTCCTTCAACGATCATATCATGGTCATGGACTCTCTGAAGTGTGAGATTGATCTGTACGATCCAAGTGGTATTGATGTAATAGGTGAGGGACCCGATGAAGGACTCAATATGGAGATCGAAGGGGTGCTGGGCCAGCATAACATAAATAATAAATTCCGTTTCAATCAGGGCGATTACCGTAATGGAACCGCTCTGTTAAATGGATATACGCTTAAACCCGGAATCTATACGATAAACATTTCAGCCCGTGATCTTAATGGTAATCTGTCAAAAGCATCATTTAAAGTAGAAATCACCCAGCCACAGGAATTCAAGCTGGATCGGGTTTTTAACGCTCCCAATCCATTCAGAATGGGAAAAGGAACAAAATTCTTCTTCTTTCCTACCCAGACATCATACAAGACATTCGTGGCTATCAAGATTTACACTTTAAGTGGTAAACCGGTTCGTGTGATTAAAAATGCAGTTAACGGGCAATTCTGGGATGGAAGAGATCAGGTCGGAACTCTTTTAAGCCCGGATATTTATCTTTACCAGATCGTCGGTTCTGCACCGGATCAGAAAAAACAGGTTAAAAGCAAGATCATGAAGCTGGTAATCAATCCCTGAATAGTAAAAGAACCATGAAAAGTACAAATAAGAGTATCGCAGTTTTTCTTATCATAATGATAGCGGGGGCAAACCTGTTTTCTTTTTGCCACTCCTGTGCTGATGATAAGCATGATATCCATTTTATTGCGCAATCCTGTAAAATGGGTGACTGCACAAGAGATGAAGGAACCAGTCATTGTGAAGAAGAAAACTGCAATCACCGACCCTGCAATGATCAGATTGTAATTGAAAACTATCTTACACTTGTTAAACAGCTCAAATCTGGTTTGCCGCCCCTGGCATCTTCCGCTTCTTGTGTTATTCTGTGGCAATCTGATTTTTATATAAATCCTATCTGCTCTGATTTTTCTCCTCCAATTACTTGTTCGCAGCGAAATCCTGTCTTACGGATCTGATTTTTACCCTGGTTGAATCTGCGGAAAAATGAGTGATTCTGCAAAGGGTTCACCATTGACCTGCCTTTCCAGAGAAATATCCTTACAAAGTTGTTAAATAAGGTCCACTATATGGCAGGTTTGCAGGATCTCCTTCAGAAACCGCTCATTTGTCTTTATCGGGCTATGGCTTTGCATTTAAAAAGCAGCCGGTTGCCTGTGCAGATGATAGTTGATTCCATATTCTCAGATTTTTCCGATATAGATTCCGAAAGGTTAACGTATGCTAATCAGGACATTCTTAATAACAGTACTGCTATACAACTGGATATCAGCAGATACCATTTGCCGTTCAGATTCTGCTAAAGGGATCTGCTATGCCAGAGCCAGGGAGATAATACTATCTCAGAATCCCGGAATTAAATCAGCAGATACTGAAATTGAAGCGGCAAAAGAAGGAGCTTCCCAGGCAGGTTTAATGCCAAATCCGGCTGCAGGAATCGCTTTGGACAAATTCGGTGCTAATGAAATTGAGTTTTCGGTTGAACAGACGATCGAACTTGGTGGAAAGCGAAGTTTACGCAAAGAATCTGCAGAAAAAGAGATCGATGCTGCGATCAATGCAGGTAAAATTTCCCGTCTCGAACTTGAGACTGAAATCATTCACCGTTTTATTCCTATAATTACTGCCAGGAAAAAACTGGACTTGCTTGATTCCATAATAGGACTTGCAGAGTCCACCAGAGAACAGATAAAAAGAAGAATAGAAGTTGGTGCTTCCAGAGAAACCGATCTCATACGTTCAGAAATTGATCTTGAGAAACTGCAGTTGGAGCGTAATGAACTTCTCAGAGAAGAAAAAAATACCAGAATAAAATTTTCTGCGTTGGGTGGTAATAGTAATGCTTCTCTTCTGAATGTGAACGGCAAGATAGTTGATGATACTGAAATACCGCCATTGGACGTGATCAGAAATCATCTTCAGGAAAATCTCTCTCTTAAGGAAGTTGATATTGAAGAGCAGCAATTGCAGGTGCAACAGAGGCAACTTGGTGCAGAAGTCGTTCCTGACTTGAACATCTCTGCAGGATATCTTCGTGATAATGAGGAATCCTCCAATTCACCAATTATTGGTTTGTCCATGAGTATCCCCATATTCAATCAAAACAAATATGCCAGAAAACAGGTGCAGCTTAAAAGCAGTGCATTGCAGAAAAAAAGACAGAATATGTTTCAGCTCATGGATGCGGATGTCCAGGATATCCATAGCAGACTGGTACTGATTGATAATCAGATAAATACGCTTCTTTCCAGCACTATTCCCAAATCGGAGAAAGTGTATATGATGATGCAGGAGTACTACAGTGCTGGCAATACTGATTATCTGGATCTTTCCCAGACTCAGACAGATCTGCTTAGATTGACAATGGAATTATACGATTTTCAGGCAGAACGGGCTCAGAAGCTCGCTGAGCTGATGCAATTATCAAACATGCCCATAGAAATAGTAAAATAGGAGGATTACATGCGAATTATCTGCACATTGATTTGCATATCACTGATATCTCTTTACGGTTGCAGTGTGTCTGAAAATATGCACAAGACAAAAAAGAATCAGGAATCTGAGATTGAACATAAAGATCATAATCATGAACAAATGCACGACCACGACCACAAACACGACCATGACCACGGTCATGATCATGAGGGTGAGCATGGCCATGATCATCATGATCTTGATGACCATGAACATCCAGGTGAGCACAGTGATGAAGAAGGTGAACTGACAGTTGCACCTCAATTTATTAAAATGGCAGGAATCACCGTGGCCAAAGCAAGCAGGGGAAAAATCAGTAAAGATATTGATTTATGGGGAGAGATCGGATTCGATGAAGACCGGGTGGTACATATTTCTCCCAGGTTTTCAGGAATTATTAAAGAAGTAAATTACCGGGTTGGAGAATATGTTAAGGCAGGATCGGTTGTTGCCACAATAGAGAGCAATCAGAGCATGACCCAGTATTCTCTCAAAGCCCCGATTTCCGGTAGAATTATAAAAAAACATGCAGTACCCGGAGAACATGTTTCTGAAAGTGAAAGCATCTATATACTGGCCGATCTGTCTGTCGTATGGGCTAATCTTGCAGTTTATCCAAAGGACGCTTCAAAAGTAAGAATCGGACAGAAAGTTACTGTCAAGGCTATGGATACCGGGGACAGTATTCAGGGAGTCATTCAATACATTTCACCGGTAATGGATTCTCAGACCCGATCAATCACAGCCAGGGTGGTGCTGCCAAATAATAATAGTATCTGGCGTCCGGGAACATTTATTAAGGCTCAAATCAGGACAGTCAGTGAAAAGGACGGTTTGATAGTAGATAAAAATGCAGTTCAGCTTCTTGATGGAAGAGAGGTGGTTTTTATCAGTCATGAGCCAGGTGTTTTTAAACCGGTAGATGTTACAGTGGGAGAGAGTGATTCCAGAAATATCCTTATTTTGAATGGGCTGCATGAAGGTGATGAATATGTGGCAAATGGTGCTTTTGAATTGAAAGCTAAAATTGTCACCAGCTCATTTGATGCTCACGCTGGCCATGGACATTGATAGGAGAAAAGATGAGCAGATTATTTAGTTTAGTTACCAAAAATTACTGGCTGATTATTTTCAGCATGATAGGTGTTACCGTATATGGTGTTTTTCAATATAACAGGCTTCCCACCGATGCATTTCCTGATATTTCACCGGTAATGGTTCCAATCTTCGCGGAAGCTCATGGAATGGCTCCCGAAGAAATCGAACGGCTGATAACTTTTCCCATAGAATCGGCCATGAATGGATTACCAGGTGTGCGGTTGGTCAAGTCTACGTCCGCTTTCGGAATGGCAGTGGTTTATGTTTATTTCAAAGATAATGTGGATATCTATTTTGCACGTCAGATAGTATCCGAAAGGCTTTCCAGTGCAGGTTTGCCGGAGCTGGAGGAGAGGCCGGTCCTGGGGCCAATCTCAACCGGTTTGGGAGAGGTCTTTATGTACTATCTTTCAGCAGATTCTACTGTTGACACCGAAGGAAAAGCACTCGACACCTATCTGCGTGAAGTCAACGATTGGATAGTAAAGTATCAGCTTCAGACCGTGCCTGGAGTTACCGAGATTCTCTCCATGGGTGGCCATGTCCTTCAATATCAGATCAGGGTTAATCCTTATGCTTTGAATAAATACCATCTGAAGCTGGAGGATGTGGTTAATGCTGTGAATGCTAACAACCGCAATGCCGGTGGACAGTTTTTGGTTGTAGGATCAGAAGAGTATCTGGTGAGGGGAATAGGACTGTTGGAAAAACTGGATGATCTCAGAAACATTCAGATAAAGACTGTTGATGGAGTGCCTGTTCGGATGAGCGATATTGCCGAAGTTGATTTCGGGAAAGAGGTGCGTCGCGGCGTGGTAACTATCAATGGAAATGAGGAGGTGGTTGCCGGAATCGTGCTGAAACTGTTTGGTCAAAACACCTCTGAAGTTATAAAGCGGCTGGATGAAAAAATCCCGGTGGTCCAACGTTCCTTACCTGCTGGTGTAAAGCTTGTCCCTTATTATAATCAAAGCACTCTTATTCAGAACGCTGTAAGAACCGTAAAGGATGCCCTGTGGCAGGGAGGAATTCTGGTTATTGCTGTTCTGGCGATTTTTATGGGAAATATCCGAAGTGCACTCATTGTTTCGTTAGCATTGCCGGTATGTGCTTTGGTAGCGGTGATATTTATGGGCATAGCAGGAATCTCTGCGAATCTGATGTCTCTGGGAGGAATTGCTGTAGCAATAGGTATGCTGGGAGATGCATCGATAGTCATTGTAGAAAATATCATGCGAAATCTGTCTGATGAAAAAAAACGATCACGAAGTAAAGCCGCTATTATCATTTCCTCATGCACAGAAGTCGCCAGGCCCATAATTTTCTCGGTGGCCATAATTATCATAGTCTTCATTCCGCTTTTTACACTTGAAGGTGTGGAAGGAAAGATGTTTACACCTATGGCATTCACAATTACATTTGCACTCTTGGGATCCCTGATTGCCGCCATATTTTTCTCTCCGGCACTCTCCTCATTACTGCTTAAAAAGGGAGTTCAGAAGGAATTTGCGCTGGTGACTTTACTCAAAAAAATCTACAGGCCGGTGCTTCATTTGATTTTACGTAAACGTTTTGCCGTATTGATTGTTGCGCTTTCGGCTCTCATGCTGTCGATTTCCATTATTCCGCGGCTTGGAACAGAGTTCATACCGGTTCTTGAAGAGGGAGTTATCCAGATCAACGTAACTATGGCTCCATCGATTTCGCTGGAGAAGGCAACCGAAACCGTAATGAGAATCGAAAGAAAGATAAAGGAATTTGATGAGGTAGAGATGACAATAGCAAAAATAGGCCGGCCCGAAACCGGGAGCCATCCTCATCCGGTCAACACGGCTCATATACAGATAGCGTTAAAGTCGTTTGATATGTGGAAAAATCATTCGAACAAAGCAGAACTGGTTGAGTCTCTTAATAATGCATTAAGCGGATATCCGGGTGTTCAACTCAACTTTTCTCAGCCGATTTCAAGCATGTTTGATGAGCTGCTTTCCGGAATTAAAACTCAATTGGCAGTGACACTATTCGGTGAAGATTTAACGGTTCTCAAATCCAAGGCTCAAGAGATAAAAGAGGTGATAAGCCCGGTAAAAGGACTGGTGGATCTCTCTACAGAGCAGAATTTCGGTCAACCCCAGGTACAGATAATCGCCGACAGGGAAGCTTGTGCCCGTTATGGGGTCAGTGTAAATGAGATACTCGAAGTCGTAGAGTTGGCCATTGGAGGAGAAGTTGTTGATGAGTTTTTTTTGAATACCCGCCGTTTTGGAATTCAGATCCGCTTTGATGAAAAATATCGTAATGATCCGGAGGCTATAGGTAATCTTCTGGTGCATACGTCTGATGGCCTGAATATTCCTCTGTCAGTGGTTGCCAAAATCAAAAATGTGACAGGTCCTCTTCAGATCAACCGGGAAAATAATCAACGTCGCTGGGTGATTTCTGGTAATGTACGCGGAAGGGACATGGGAGGAGTTGTTGCCGATATCAAGAATAAAATCGAATCGAATGTAAAACTTCCTTCCGGTTATTATCTGGAATATGGTGGACAGTTTCAGAATCAGCAGAGGGCCATGAAAAGACTTGCGATAATTGTGCCTGTATCTCTTGGACTGATCTTTCTTTTGCTTTATATGTCTTTAGGGAATCTACGAAGTGCATTGCTTATCTATGTTAATGTACCGATGGCTCTGATTGGAGGAGTTACTGGCTTGTATTTAACAGGAGAATACCTTTCGGTTCCTGCTTCCATTGGTTTTATTGCACTTTTTGGCATAGCTGTTCAAAACGGGTTGGTACTTGTCTCTTATATTAATCAACTGCGATCAGAAGGATTACCTCTGAAGGATGCGATCACTGAAGCTTGTTTATTGAGACTCCGTCCTGTGCTTATGACTGCTTTGACCACAGTTCTTGGTTTGCTTCCACTGCTTTTTTCCCGGGGGATGGGTTCAGAAGTACAGCGTCCTTTGGCAGTAGTGGTGGTTTTTGGACTTGTTTCATCTACACTATTGACATTAGTCCTGGTTCCGGCACTTTACCAATGGTTTATGCCGGAAAAAATCAGAATTGGCAGAGATTAGAACAGGAAATTTGAAGGATTGTGTATTTATAATTGCCAGACTCTGGTCTGGATAATTTCCGGATCACCCTGGAATGATTCTGGAAGACCAGGAGCCTTGTGGATCGGTTCGGGTCTTTTGTTGATGGACCACCAGACTGGGTCTGGCATTTTGCAGATAATCTCAGGAATCTGAAGAAAGATTCCGGTAATCTTATTGATCAAGTTTACTATGCGCGATTGTTCGTGTTTTCTGATTCGCGTCGTTCATGTTTTGTTTACTGCTGAAATATGGGAATTAACACGAATAATACGAAAGGTAAGACAACGGATGCTAATAACATAATAACACGAATTAAGACCCGCAGTACATCTCTGGTTAAATGTGCTTCCTGCGGGTTTTTAGACATTATTTCGTGTTCATGGCAAAGGTGAAATCAATGTAAGGAGAAACTGAAGGATTTGCCCCTCCTACATGAAATTCTGTCAGATCGATTCCTAAATCAAAAAACAGAAATTTCGCACCTGGGGGATTAATACGTATTCCTACATCGGTGTTAAGGTAAAATTGACCACCGCCATAATTGGTAACAGAGGTACCTACCTCCCAGATTATTGACCACATACTATGAGGTGAACTCAATAACCCTAAATCAAGGCCGACCGAGAAGTATTCACCAATCTGAGTATGAGGGGTGATATTAAGCTGAAATGGGCTTTTTTGGTTTCCAATCAATCCAATGGCAAGGAACGCACCCAGTCGCGGTTTATCCCATATTCCATGAGAGCCATCTCCGATATGAATAAAGTTGTAAGCCATACCTGCACCAACAGCCATGTTGCTAAGAAAACCATATTTGGCACCGAAATTAATTCTTCCGATATTATCCAGCAGGGACATCTGAAGCTGCAATTTACCTGGCAAGGCAAATGAGATCTCATGAAGTCCAAGCACCAGATGATATGCCGGGTTGACATTGGGGGTAGGGGTGTACATAAGGTGAGTGGGTTGTGATGGTCGGATGGTTTGTGAAATAGAAACCGTAGCAAACAAAAAAATGACACCCAGACTTTTTATCCGATTTTTCCTCATGATTTGTCCCCCCGATATAGGAAAACCGATTGTGTTCCTGAATTTTTTTTAAAATAATGAATCTGAGAATCCACAGATTTCAACAGATTTGAAAGCCCATAAAGACTTGAATGCCTGAAAAATACATTTATACGTTTAATATAGTCAAAATATGCCTGTTTAATACATTGGGAGTGATTGTAACTCTTATGTATTGTAGAAAGTCTTGAAGTAATCAAAAATTATCAATTCTGTTAATTTCATCCTTGAAGGTTATTTCGGTCATCGGGCAACTCAGATTTTAGTTCATTAAGCAAAAAGATGACTTATTTGGGTAAAATTAAGAAAACCAAAAATTTGCATCGGATATTATTCAGAATTCCGAACGAATGTGAGGAATCTGGTAAGGCATGCGCCCTTTATTGGTTCGCAATAGCCAATGGTGGAATTTTGAACAGCAATCCCAGAGCTTAAAACAGCGATACCGGAGTTTTGAATTGCAATTCATTAGAGTTAAGAATAGCGATACCGGAGTTTCGAACGGGGTTAACGAAAGTTCAAACTTCGGAAGGGTTCACATTTCTTTACTGAATTTGCTCTTGAAAATTGGTGCATAGCGCAAGGTGATGTAATTAAATAGTGCAAGAAATATAGCTATATCGAAACGGTTCATGGCTACTGCCATTCCTATGGCTCCGGTGTTCCACACACTTGCTGCAGTGGCGGTTCCGCTTACTGTTTTATAGCTTTTGATGATTGCACCACCACCGATAAATCCTATACCGGTAATGATTCCATAGATTACTCTGGATTGAGCCTCTGTGGTAGTGAGGCTTTCAAGACTGATAAGAACATAGCCGCATGCTCCCACCGCTACCAGAGGAAATGTTCTCAGCCCTGCACCTCTGCTTCCAATTTCCCTTTCCAATCCTACTGGCAGGGCCAGAAGAAAAGCTATCAGGAGGTGGTAGAAATCATAGAACATTTTCCAGAGTGAGAAATCGGTCTGCAACAAAATTTATAAATCTCACAAAAAAGATGGCAGTATTATCAGGCGGAAAGAATATAGCCTGAAGAGACTTTAAATATTTTCCGCCTGATAAAAGGATTATATTCCGATTCCCAGAGCAAGATTGATTGTAAAATATCTGAATGAATCACCATCTCCTAAAAACACCAGATTAAACATGGGATAGAGGTCAACGGTGATAAACTCCGGGTTTCCAAATGTGATACCTAAACCTACATTAAAACCGAAACGCCCCTGAGTTCCTTCTCCGAAAACCTCCTGCACTACTGATGTTTCACCATCTTCATCACTTTCACCGGTAACAGTGACATCGTTATTAAGTATGAATACCCCTGCACCGATCTGAGCAAAAAGATTAATGTTGCTCATAGAATAACGGGTTGTCAGACGCAGGGATGGAATAATCTCTACCACAAATGCATCCCCGCTGACATTTCCCTCGAACAGGTCACCTACACTTTCTACAAACTCTGATTCATCCGGGGTGAAACGGGAGTAGGTAGATCGCAATCCCAGCAATATATTATCGTCTACATAGAAGAAAAAATCGCCCCCTACAGAAAACCCCCAGTTAAATCTTTCATGTTCTGGGCCGACTTCTTTAGATACTGCACCAATCAGGCTTAGTTTTACTCCTTGCGCTTCAATCGAAGAGTAGGATAAAAGTGCACAAAGCACCATCAATATCCAGGTCTTTTTCATAATGAGACTCCTTGAGAGATGGTCTGCACCATAACATTTCTGGCTGTTTTGGTGGAGACCTGACACTTACCAGGCTGATTGTAAAATCCTTTTCCATCTGTGCCCGGTTTTCCTTTTTGCTTTAAAAAGCTTCAAAAGAGATTTAAAAAGTAAACCAATCGATTTTTGCTTCATCTTCCAGAAATGCTTTCTCTTGACTTTGATTCCAAAACATTTCTTTCCCATGGTAAACTTCTTAAAAACTCCCAGAACTGCTGCACTTATAATAGAAATGATAGTTATGTTCTTAACCGCACCCACATTTTTCTCCTTGTGTTTGATACAAAACCAGGTGCTAAACTTTGGGTGGTTTAATGGCCAGACCATAGATAAAAGTGAACACAAAGATTCCCAACAATACATAGAAAAGAATCTGGAAAACTAAAGCCGACGTTGCCACAATTCCACTAAATCCCAGCACCGCAGCTATTATAGCCAGTACCAGAAAAACCAACGCTAAAGTTAACATAGCATCTCCTGTAAAAGGATACCTATATATAAAGATATTAAGGCAAGAATCATACCATGGGCGTAACCGATCAGGTGTCTAGTAGCAAAAAAATGACGTAATAATATCAAATCGGAAAAAAATAGGAGTTAATATCAAAACAATATCTAATCAGAAGTAATCTGGAAAAAATATCTAAACGAAGAATCGGAAAGGTTAAAACCCTTATTCTTCAGGGCTTATCTGATTAGGAATTGTTTCAATACCTTAGCAGCTACTCATGGGCTATTCTGCAGTGGAGGAACGAATCGGTTTACCACAAAGATTCGCGTAGATATAGATAAACTCCGCTCCCAAAAACAATATCTGGCTGGAATAGTAAAGCCAGATAAGAAGAATTATCAGTGAAGCCGCAGCATTATATACCGAACTGTAAATACTGAACCGAAGATATAAGACTATTATTAATCTGCTCAGGAAAAAAAGAGACGCACTCAAAATACTACCAACTATCACCGGTTCCCAGGCTGTTCTTACATCCGGCAGATATTTATATATTAAGACAAATGCCAGAATCGTAGTCCCCAGACTTAACAGCGTATTCATCATCTCCAGAAATACTGATATCAGTGGAATCGTCTGCGGAAGAAAACCTGCAAAGTAATTGAGCAGCGAACCTGTCAATAGAGAAAGAAGGAAAAATAACCCGGTGGCAATCACTAATATCATTAGAAAAAATTTCCTGATCAGTAAATGTTTCAGGCTCAACCCCGAACCGGTACTGATATTCCAGATGCGGCTTATTGAAATATTAAGGTGATTGAATACGTGAGATGCTCCGTAAAGAGAAAGAAAAACTGCTATCGCAGATGCTATAAAACTGGAGGAGGGGCGGGAGATGGAGATTATGAGATCCTGAACCAGAAAGGCACTTTTCTCACCTATAAAACCGCTTAATTGCTTCACAATATTTCCCTGAATCGCTTCAGTTCCATATATAAAACCCACTATCGCAACTACTATCAAAAGTAGTGGAGCCAGGGAAAACAAAGTGTAAAAGGAAAGTGCTGCCGCAAGTCTGGAACAATCATCACTGAGAAATCTTTTTAAAGTACTTTTAATAACCTGCAATACTCCTGTGCTCTTTCCTTTTCCCATCGTTTCTCTGAAATATCAAATTAATGAGTGCATACAGATGTGGCCGGGACTGACATAGGAAATAGTATAATCTACTCCGGCAGCTTTTCTAAATCTCTTCAATTCATTTGCTTTAAAACCCCTGGTTATCGATCTCAATCCATCCATCAGAGCATAGCTTTTACGAAAAAAAAGTGGGCAAATCATAAAGAAGAAAAAAAGAGAAACTCTGCTGCGCAAGAGATCGTTTATTATAAAGCCGTATTTGCTTCTGGTGCTGATAGTCTTTAACAATCGGACTATGTTCTCATCAGAAAGGTGGTGGAGAAAATGGTTGGAAATCAGATAGTCTGCTTCATACTCTGTTAATACATCGAAGACATCTCCCACAACAATGTCTATGCCCTCTATGCCACGGCAGTTCTCTGCTGCAAAAGAAGCAATCCTTCTGTCATTGTCTATACAGTAAATAATAAGCCTGATTGATTGCCTGAGAGCAGTTCTGGAAAGCCAGACCGGTATGTCACATCCTCCAGCTCCCAGGTCAAGAATAGTGTAATTATCTTTGCCCAGTGATTCCATGTGAGAGAGAAGTGTTCGTTGCAACAGAGGACGGATTCCGCCAAGATACCTGTTGATATACTTAAAATGATTCACTGTGCGGTGCAGCATGAATAGATCACAATCGGAAGAGTCCATAATCTCAGAAGCAGACGATCTGGTTTTAAGATCTGCGAAAAGAAAACGGACCGGGCTTCTGCTTGTATTCATTTCTCATTCCCAATGAAGAAGAAGAGTATGGATCGAAAGACCGGCTCCAAATGCTGTAACTATCCCCCAGTCACCATCATTTACAGAACCATTTCTCAATATTTCTTTTAAAATGAAAAGGACCGTGGGGGAGGACATGTTTCCCAGGTTTTGCAATACAGTTCTGCTGAAAACCATCTGATTATCAGTGAGATCAAGACCGTTTTGCAAAAAATCAAGAATCTTTGCTCCGCCAGGATGGATCGCCCAATGGTTAATCCTTTTCAATGAAAGTTGATTTCTGGTGATTATCGAGTGAACATCCTGGGGAACCTTTTCTCTTATAATATTGGGAAGAGCTATGGAAAGACGATTGTGAAGTCGTCCGTTTTTGTGTGTATACCGGATATGCTCTCTGAACTCAGGATATGTAAGGCTGAGGAAATCGACCATCCTGACCCCTTGGGGTCTGTTCCATAGCACAGATGCCGCTGCTCCATCTCCAAAAAGCGCATTTGAAACAATAAGATTCATATCATTATCCATCTCGAATGTGCTACTGCAAATCTCTACAGAAACACAAACCACGATTTCTCCATCTTTAGCTAAATTGTATCCTAACTGAAGATTTGGAATCGCCCCACCGCATCCGGCTCCTACCATATCGTAAACTTTTATATCAGGTTTGAACCCCAACTTTTCGATCAGATAAGAAGAGATTCCCGGGCAGATATATCCGGTGCAGGTATTTACTATAAGGCAACTGATATCACTGGCTTTTAAGGAGAGCGGTTTTAATGCAGAAATAATTGCTTCTGAAGAAAGCCTCACAGACCAATAGGTGAAACGATTGATCCGTTCATCAGGATGCTCATTTTTAATTGCAGATGTTTCGGTGGTATTGTGAAAAGCAAAATGTCTGCTTTTTATTGATGGGTTGTTGAAAAGTTTATTAGCTATAGAGATGGATCTGGATGTTAGTTCATGTCCATAATAATCAAGAAGAAGAGATAAAGCTTTCTTCTGAGTGATTTCACAGGATGGTAAAGCGGTACCTATTGAAGCAATCCGTGCGGTCTCACTCATCTGATCTGCCTTCTGTTAATTTTTAGACAAAATCAAAACATTACCTGTAAAATCCCAAATTCACAAAACCCTAAATTCTTTTTTCTTAAGTTTTTAATTCTTAAATTCTTAAAATCTGAATTTCTTACTTCTTAAATCTGAAATCTGAAACCTCAAATCTGAAATTCTGAATCTCGCCTGGCGATATATTGCTCAACTTCTCCAACACAGGTAAAATTCAAAGCATCCTCATCAGGAATTGCTCTGCCGAACTCATTTTCCAGCATTACAAGCAGAGTTATTCTATCCAGAGAATCAACTCCCAGATCTTCAAGAAAACGGTTTTCCGGAAATAACAGGTTTACATCCACTTTTAATGCAGAAGCAATTACAGAGCGTACACGGGACTTAATATCGGTTAACTCGGTGTTATTCATATACTCTCCTGTTTTTTGCGGGGGTGTATCCGAGAAGATGCATGTGATCTTTTTCATAGATGCAGTTTTGAAGGCAGTTGGCATTGGCAATCAATTCCAGGGTACAGGTAACGGAATTTTTGATTGCAGCCAGTCTATCGAAACTTCGGTTACAGCTTATTGCACTTATGACCAATATGTCAGCACCCAGATCCTGCCATTTTAACGCCTGATCTACAGAAGAAATCTGGGCAAACGCACCAACCCGGACCTTGAATTCGGGATATTGCTTTTTAATTAATCGAAGAAGATACGGTGATGCCACAGTTACTGAATCGATTTGAATGGAGCTTAGAAAGTTCAGAAATTTGCGGATTTTCTTTTGTCCCGCTATCGTTTGTTCCAATCCGTTAGGATCTGCGCTGTTAAGCAGATAATTAAAGGAAATGCGGTGCTTATGAGCTAGTTTAACTGCTTTTGTTAAATCTCGATATCCGGCTTGCTGCAATGTACAGGACCATCGTCCTCCGCCGAAAATATCATGATGCATTTTGCCATAAATTTCGGTGACTTCCGGAAATTTGGCCAGAGTTTCTATAATACCCGATTGAAATCCAAAACCCACAGAGAGGTTCATATAGTTTATTCCTGATAGAGTATAGGAAAAAAGGAGGCAGGAAAAATGTATCGAACAGAAAAAGTTGCAAAAAGCAGGCCTGAAAAACAGGCCTGAAAGAAGGAGGGCAGTTGATTGGATTTCTGCTCAGATAAGATCGATTGCCAGGTAAAATGCCAGTGCGGTCATCACTAAACCCAAAGTAATTTTCAGAAATACCATATTCTTTTGGGTCTTTTTTGCCAGATCATTCCATTTTAGTCCAAAATATGCCAGTACCATCACTATAAGAAGCGGCAGGACAAAAAGAAAGTTATAGAGGATAAGAAAAAGAAATCCTTTAAGACGAAGAGACTCACGTTGGGTCATGGCTACAATATAGGGCACATACATCTGGCCGGTACAGATTGCTTCAAGAATAGTAACCAAAAAACCAGTGGTGATAGAGCCGATAACAAGACTGGTTCCGCTGAGATTACCCGATATTATCTTATGAATTCTAAGTTTTACCGATTTTGGCAATTGCAGACTGATATTTTCGCTTTTTCTGGTCTTCTTATAAACGAATGCATCTTTAAAGCTGAAAAAAGCTACGGTAACTGCTGCGAGGAATGCTCCCCATCTGATTATCTGATATAAAATGTATCTGCCCTTAATCTGATCCACGACTCCCTTGAGCCCTAAACCCATTGCCAGATAGGTAACAAATACTGTAGCGGTATAGGTCATCCCGATAAGGAGTATCTGTTTACGGGTTCTTTTTTGGGTCGCCATAAAGGAGATAAGAAAAATCATGGTGGCAATAGCACAGGGGTTGATTCCATCCGCCAAACCGGTGAGAATTGTCCCAATCAGAAAACCCCAATCCATAGCTTTGTTTTTAAGGAAATTGGTAAGTTCCGAACTATCTGCAGTTAGTTGTTTAAAGCTGCCTACATTTTTCCCTATACGTGCTTCAATCATCATTTTCCCATATTTCATGATGTCATCATAGCCAGTAAGGAAGGTGTCTGGGAAAAAAAGCTCCTGCGAAGCAGTAGATTTGACCTTATACTCTTCTTCCATCTTTATCAGAATAGAGAGTGCTGAATCATTATCGGTGTCTAAGATGATTACATCCAATGCTTCTTTATGTTTTTTTTGAAGAGGATAAATGAGTTCCTCTTTTATTTTCAGACACTCACCACAGGTGCTTGAACCAAAAAACATTATCTGGAGATTATCTGCTGCTGAAATTGTTGTTGGTAGGAGGGAGCTTACTGCTAAAAAAAGAGACAAAAAAAGAGAAAAACGCATGAAATTTGATCCTTTCGAGCACATCAATAAAACTCAAACCCATAATAGAGGGTGATTATTGATTATCCACAACAGATGCTGGGGAAATGTTAAAGCTTAAAAATATAAGGCGAATCACTTAATCTGCAATAAATAGAGCTGAAGAGCAATGTGGTTTGATTTAAATTCGTCTGAATGCCCTGAACGCATTTCTTAGAATCCCCATACCAACCCGATAACCAGGAATCTGATGAAAGTTCTCCAGTGACTTCATCTTCTCAGTTTCGTAGATCGGGAAGCGAGTAAAGAAAATACCATAAACTACAAATCTAAGAATTGAAGAAATTAGGAATAGTGATTTCAGTTCCCATCCCAAAAGTTGAGGTAGTCTGGTGGATAGATATCCACCGAGAAGGCTGCAGAAAAAAACCGATAAGCCGGTGATTGCAGCAGAAATAGAGATTTTCCTCTCAGGTTTGTCTTTACCTGATAAGGCTAGCAGATAGTTAAAGTTGGATAAATTGTAACCACTCCAGCACAAACCGGAATAGAAGTTTAAAATCCAGATTTGCCAACTGTAACTGGAAAAAAGATAGGGAATAGGTACAGTTGCCGCTAAAAAGCCGGTCCATAAGATTACTCTGCGATTTCCTAAGCTGTCTGCAAGTTTTCCCCAGAAAGGAAGAGAGACTATGGTTCCCAGAATCGTTGCTGCCGAAGCAATCGAAAGAGTGAAGAAGTCAAACTTAAGATCCCTTACATACCAAACATTAAAAAATGGGCCGGATATGGCTACTGCGCCCTGCATAAGAGCGGCTGAAACGCTGTAAAACAGGAATGGACGATCCGCTTTTAAATCGCTAAGTAAAGAAACACTATCTTTGGAAACGCTTCTTGGGGGTTCATACTGTAAGGAAAGCATTAAGCTGGAGATAAACCGGAAAAATGAAGCAGTGAAAAAAACACAGGCAAAAAAGATCCAGGGAGAATTGTTTGTGGTAAATTTCCGGGAAATTAGTCCTGCTCCCAGTGCACACACAAGTTGAGTAGATGAAAAGAACCGGTTTCTCCACGCAAAATGCCGTCCTCTGACTGCTGAAGGAACCATATCTCCAACCCAGGCAATCCATAATCCTGAAATGACATTGCCACTGAAACCATAAAGACAGAAAATCATAACGTATATCCAGGGGCGGATCTCTGGAGAAAGCCAACCGGTAAATCCAAGAAGGAAAAGAAATAAACTCTGAGAAAGGGTGCCTTTTAATACGTAAAATTTGCGTCCTTTTGCGGGGTCCACCAGGTTGGGAATAAAAAACTGCCCTATCGAACTAAGAAATAGTGGGAGACTGCCAAGAATCGAAATCGCCAAAGGTGGAGCATGAAGAAAAACAGCGGCTGCCACTGAAAAGGTTTCCACCATTGCAAGCATCGCATTGGAAAATATTCCATCCCAAAGGCTGTATTTCAGACCTGCACGGTTTTCCCGCCCCCCGATGGGAACTCCGCCTAACCGCAGTTCTTTTTCCGGTAAAGAGGCTGGTCTATTTTCTATGAATGTACGGGAAGATTTCTCAACTGTCTGAGTAGTGTCCACATTTACCTGATGGCTTTTTTAGTGAAAGCAGAGTAGAAAACGACTATTTCGTAATACTCTGAAAATTTATTGTGCTTTCTTTTAGAGATTTAATTCTTCAGGATTCCAAATTCTCCTTCTCTTTTTTCCTTAAAATCAAAAATCAAAAATCTCACTTCTCATATTCTTCTGTGGCAGAGTATTTGATTATCCTATATCTGAAAACAGTATGCAATCAGGAAACGGTCTTAAACCAATATGAATATCCCGTTAGCTACTTACCGGCTTCAGTTTAATCATAATTTTACATTTAAGGATGCCCTGCAGATCATTCCTTATCTGGCAGAACTGGGTATTACCCATATTTATGCTTCCCCTGTTTTCAAAGCTAAAAAAGGGAGCCTTCATGGCTACGATATAGCAGATCACAACATGCTCAACGATGAGCTGGGAAGCTATGCTGATTTTGAGAATCTGATTGCCAAAGTAAATGAGTACCGTATGGGATGGATTCAGGATATCGTTCCCAACCACATGGTTATAGATTACCAGAACAAACTTCTCATGGAGCTTTTTGAGCATGGACGGGAGGTGCTTCCATGCCAATACTTCGATATAGAATGGAATCATCAGTATAAGACTATCCGCGGAAGACTTCTGACACCAATTCTGGGTAATGTCTATGGCGATTGCCTGGAAAAAGGTGAAATAAAGCTGGTTTATGATCAGGAGGGATTCAGCCTTCGCTACTACGATCACCGTTTCCCGTTACGTATCGAGACTTATGCATCAGTAATGGAACAGGGGTTAGTCAAACTCAAAAATACACTTGGGGTTAATCACTCCGGACTGATAAAACTTCTGGGAGTGCTGTTCTCAATAAAGAATCTTCCTGGTGTACATCAGGTGGACGAGCGAAAACTGCAGTCATCCTTTACCAAATCGATTCTGTGGGAGCTATACACCACCGATAATGCTATAAGAGAATTTATAGATTCGACTATTGCAGAAATAAATGGTGTACCTGGAAAGGCAGAAACCTTCTCACTTCTGGATTCCATTCATTCTGAGCAGCTTTTTAAACTCTCGTTCTGGAAAGTTGCCACAGAAGAGCTCAATTATCGAAGATTTTTTACAGTCAACGATCTGATTTCTCTTCGGGTGGAAGATGAACAGGTATTCAGAAACACTCACCAGTTGATCTTCGAGTTGATCAATCAGGGAAAAATAAACGGTTTAAGGATAGATCACATTGATGGACTCTACGATCCTCACACTTATCTCGAGCGTTTACGCCGCAGTGCTTCAGAGACTTATATAGTAGTGGAAAAAATACTTGGTTACGATGAAATGCTTCCTACGGTGTGGCCAGTCCAGGGGACAACCGGATATGATTTTTGCAACTATGTGAATGCACTTTTCTGTAAAAAGGAAAACCAGAAATTAATTGAGCAGATCTATTCGGATTTTACCGGAAATCTCATCCGTTATGAATCACTTCTGGTAGAGTGCAAAAGGAAAATTATTGATACTCATCTGGCTGGAGACATCGATAATCTTGCCATTCTTATAAAGAATGTCAGCGGTAAAGATCGCAGAGGAACCGATATTACCCTTTACGGGCTAAGGAAAGCTCTTATCGAGTTGATGATCTATTTCCCTGTGTATCGATCATACATCAATGGACAGATTTTCAGCAGTGAAGACCGGATGCATCTTCAGATGGCTATCCACAATGCCAGAAAATCACATCCGGGTCTGTCCCGTGAGTTTGCCTTTATTGAAAGATTTCTCCTATTAAAGTTTGATCCTTATGCCACTGATGAGGAAAAAAAGAATTGGACCGATGTGGTGATGAGATTCCAGCAGTTTACCGGGCCTCTTATGGCCAAAGGATTCGAAGATACGCTTCTCTATAACTATAATCGGTTAATATCCCTGAATGAAGTAGGTGGTTTTCCCCAGATATTTGGAATTCATACCGAAACATTTCATCACTTTAATGGCAAACGAATGCGCTTCTGGCCAAATTCCATGAATACAACCTCCACTCACGATTCTAAAAGGGGAGAGGACATACGTGCCAGAATAAATGTCCTCTCTGAGATTCCAGAAGAATGGAACAAGCAGATTAAAAACTGGGCCAGAATAAATATGCCTTTCAAAGTAAGTAGTGAAAATGGATTAATTCCGGACGCCAACGATGAATACCTTTTTTATCAGACTCTTGTAGGATCCTTTCAGCCCGATGAAGATCAGCAATTATACAAAACCAGAATATCCGATTTTATGCTTAAAGCGATCAGAGAAGCTAAAGTGCATACTGATTGGATTGCTTATAACACTGTATATGAAAAGGGCTTACTCTCCTTTATTCAGAGAGTGCTGGACCGTAATGAATCTTCCGGATTCTTCGATGAGTTTATCCCCTTTCAAAGCAAAATAGCCAAATATGGCCTATATAACTCCTTGTCTCAGACATTGATAAAAATAGCCGCTCCTGGGGTACCCGACTTCTATCAGGGAACGGAGTTATGGGATTTGAACCTGGTCGATCCTGATAATCGCAAACTGATAGATTTTGATAAGCGCAAAAAACTGTTAAATGAATTAAAGCAGGTGGCCATTTCAGAATTTCCCGATTTTATCCAGATTTTATTATCAAAATGGCAGGATGGGCGAATAAAGCTGTTTCTTATCTATCGATGTAATAAGGCTAGAAATGATCGCCCGGAGCTTTTTAAAGATGGCGTTTATATTCCAATTACCTGTGGAGGAGAATTCAAAGAAAATATCGTGGCATTTGCCCGCAAATTAGACTCCCAATGGGCAGTTGTGGCTGTGCCCCGATTTTTAACCGGCATTATCAATGAAGATCAGATCCCGGTTTCCCACCAAATATGGGCAGATACATTTATTCAATTACCTGCAGATTTACCGGCCATAAAACATAGCTGGTACAATGTGATCACCGGTGAATCCCTGCACCTGGATAATCAGATAAAGATTGGAAAGCTGTTCAGGTTCTTTCCTGGAGCACTTCTGGTTAACCTCTGATTCTCTCTGCACTTTAAAATTTGACTTACATCATTTATATTTATTCTCTTTTTATTCTGATTTCAGCAGTTGAAACACTCAACTTTAGCGAAACAGATTTATTTCTTTTTATTTATTCTCCCCAAGGAGTGAGTTAAGATGCTTGATATTCAGAAGATCAGGGATAATCCGGAGCTGGTAGAGAATGCAGTTAAAAATAAAAAATGTGTGATAGACATTAAGGAATTGTTGAACCTCGATTCAAGACGTCGTGAAATAATCAAGGAAGTAGAAGCACTTAAAAATCTCAGAAATACTTCTTCTCAGCAGATTGCTGTTCTTAAGAAAGAGAAAAAGGATGCTACTGAATTATTGGTGAAGATGAAAGAGGTTTCCGATTCTATTAAAAACCTGGATCAGGAACTAAATAGTGTAAATCAAAAAATTGATGAAATAATGATTCGTATCCCCAACATTGCACATGACAGTGTTCCGCATGGAGAAAGTGAAAAAGACAATGTGGTAGTTTTTGAATGGGGAGAGACTCCTGAATTCGATTTTAAACCAAAAGATCACATTGAAATAGGTACCGCACTGGATATTATCGATTTCCCCAGGGGGGCAAAGGTAAGTGGTGCCGGTTTCCCGGTTTTAAAAGGGCAGGGGGCTCTTCTCGAACGTGCCTTGATTAACTTCTTCCTTGACACTCATACCCGGAAAAACGGATATGTCGAGATTTTTCCACCCTTCATGGTTAACCGGGCCAGTGCATTTGGGACCGGGCAGCTTCCTAAAAGTGAAGAACAGATGTATTACGTAAATGAAGATGATCTGTTCTGTATTCCCACAGCAGAAGTTCCGGTAACAAATCTTCACCGCGATGAAGTGCTTGAAAGCAATTGTCTTCCCATAAAATATTGTGCTTACAGCGCCTGTTTCAGACGTGAAGCCGGTTCCTATGGTAAAGATACCAAGGGTTATTTGCGGGTTCATCAGTTTAACAAAGTTGAACTGGTGAAGATAACTGAACCTGAGAAATCATACGATGAGCTTGAACTGCTCAGAAAAGATGCAGAAGGAATTTTGAAGGCTCTGGGACTTCGCTATCGAACCGTCGCCCTGTGCGATGCAGACCTCTCATTTGCAGCCGCAAAATGCTATGATCTGGAAGCCTGGGCTCCTGGAGAGGGTAAATTTCTGGAAGTTTCCTCCTGTAGTAATTTCGAAGATTTTCAGGCCAGAAGGATGAATATAAGGTACCGTCCTGAAGGGCAGAAACCACGTCTGGTACATACTCTTAACGGAAGCGGATTGGCCACAGCCAGAATCCTGGTGGCAATACTTGAAACTTATCAGACAAAAGAGGGACTGGTGAGAGTTCCTGAAGTCCTTAGACCCTACATGAACGGACTGGAATTGATTGGCACGAAATAAATTATCAAATTATTGAAAGGTAAATCTAAAGTGTCTGTCGGTTGTAAAAAGATATTGTGGGTCAGTGACGAAATTGATTATTTCCGTTCTCAGATAGCATTTCTGGAAACGCGGGGATATAGTGTCATTTCGATCCAGAGTTGCAATGAACTACTGGAAAAAATTGAACAGAATGCGAAAATTGCCGACCTTATTCTGATCGACACCAAAGCTGATGGAATCGATATCTTATCTATCGTTTCAGCTATCAGGAAAATCGATTCAAATCTGCCAATCGTATTAATATCTCAGAATGAGTCTGAGAGTTTCAGTAAAAACAAACCTGCAGTCAGAATCGATGCTGTTATTTCAAGACCTTTTACTACCAGTCACTTTTTGGCAATATGTAAAAAGCTGCTGAATACCTCACGATCGGTTCCCAAAGAATTTAAAGAGGCTTTTTTACGAAGTTATTCTGAAATTAAAGCCATATTAGCCCGAAATGTCACTATCAGAGAGTATTACAGATTATATGAAAAACTGGTGTTTTGGGACATGGAAATTGAGAATTGTGGTGATGAAAGTTTGCGTCAGGCTCTGGCGGGACTCAGATCGGATATCGATTCTGCTTTTTCCAATTTTATTATTCAAAATTATGGTCCATGGATAAATGCTCAGGCAGAAGCTCCTTTATTAGGACATCGGGTGATAGAAAAAAGGATCATGCCGCTATTGAGCGAAGATAAAAAGTGTTTGCTGCTTGTTATAAGCGGAATGCGTTTTGACCAGTATCTGTATATTGAACGGGCACTGAATAATTTATTTGATATTAAAAGACAGTATTTTTTAGCTACATTGCCTTCTGCAGAGGAATTTTCACGTAACTCCTTCTTTGCAGGAGAACTTCCTGTCCAGATTGACTCCAGAAACCAGGGGCTTTTAAAGGAACCAGACAATGAAGATAAGATGAGCCCCAACCGGATGGAAAATCAGCTTCTTTTTCAGAAATTTTCCAATAACGGAGAGATGATATCCGATCAGGAACCCTATTATTCTGTTATAAAACCTTCTGATGATGCCGTTTCGATTTTAGCGAAAATCCAGTCTTGTCAAAAATCCCGTCTTATTACGATGGTGCTTGACCTCGAAGAGCATGTCTGCTGCTCCAATTTAACAGACCAGGAACGGATTGACTTTCAAAGTAATGAAAGTGCCAGAAGATTGCTTACCGATATCTGGTTTCAAAAGTCTGAAATCTTCAAGGTGATACAAACACTAACCTCTAAGGATATAACTCTGGTTATAACATCAGATCATGGTTCGGTTCTTTGCAACAGAGCAACTGAAGTTTATAATTCAGAAAAGCTGATTAAAAATCGCAGGTATAAATTTGGAGTAGATATTTCTGCAGATGAGCGCAGAGTCGTATTTATCCCCGAACCATCCCATTTCGGGTTGCCTTCTCTGGGAGAGGAGATGAACTGTATTATTGCAAAAGAAAACTACTACTTCTCCCATCCCGAAAAATTCGATTATTCTCGAAAAGAGTACAAGTCAAGTTTCCAGAAAGGCGGAATTTCCCTTGAAGAATTGATCATGCCTCTGGGAATCTTTCAACAGAAAGAAGACTGATTTGCAGTTGTATACCAGTTCAGTTGCACAAACCCGTCAGGCAGGTGCCAGATTAGCTAAAACAGCTAAAGCCGGTGATGTCTATATTTTGGATGGAGATCTGGGCACAGGTAAGACGGAATTTGTTCGTGGGTTTACAGATTCATTGGGTGGAAATGCCACTGTCAGAAGTCCCAGCTTTTCTATTCTTAATATTTACCAGACCGGCTGCATCGATGTTTATCATTTCGATTTTTATCGCCTGAGTGATATTTCTGAGCTCGAAGAGCTGGGTTTCGATGATTACATATATGGTAATGGGGTTTGTCTGATAGAGTGGGGATCGCTTTTCAGAGATTATCTTCCACCAGAAGCCAGAACTATTCGTTTTTCGGATAGGGGAGAATGCCAGAGAGTTCTGGATGCAGATTTTGACTTTTAAGTATATACCCCTAAGCTGAAGCCAACTATTTATCCTCCCCGTTTACATTCTCTTCCTTTGCAGATAATGTGTTGTCCGGTACAGGGAAAAACTTGTCTATATTGGCCAGTAACCACTTGGCACGCTGCTGGTATATTGTATTCTGCAATTTCAGAGATGGCCGTTTCTGAATATTTACCGATAATGCTTTCTGAAGCATTTCACTGAATTCAGCACGGTTTTTATTTTTTACACTCAGTGAAGTAGCACAGGTTATGTAGGGGGAGAGCTTTTCTCCTGAAGAGAAAGTAACCGCCTTCTGAAAATGCACCCTGGCTTTTTCATCGGAACCACCTAATGATTTAGGTATAGATGCCCTGTAGGCGCATAAGATCTCATGAGCTGCTCCATAATCATATTGATCATTCAACTCTGCAACCCTTAACATGAGTGAAGCTGCCTTTTTTATGGTCATGCCAAGAGCAAGATCAGAACGGTCTGCTATAATCGCGGCCATCCATGAGGCCGAACACCAGTAAAGAAACGATGTGTCTGCGTGGTCGGTCAAAGCGAGTGCAGAATCAGAAGATTTGCCTTTGAGAAGTGTCGCGAAACCGGGGTGGCGAAGATCAAGGCCGCGCAAGCAGTAATCACGCCCCCTTAAAAGAAGTTTCTTGGCCCGTTTTCTCATAGCCTTTTTCTGGTCTGCCATAGAATCGGGCAGTGTGTCTGAAGGAAAGAGGATAAATGCCTGTGCATAGAGGCAGAAAAGCTTACCTGTTGCCAGACAGAGTTCTGCATTCATGCTGTCTTTCTCCAGAATCGTCTCGTAGAATTTCATGGTAAATGGAAGTGCATCTCTGACCAGTTCTGGATCATCTTCACCGGTAAAAACCGTACTCTGCTGGTTGGAGAGTGTCGCACCTGCCTTTTTAACTGCAAGCCTGGAAACAGAGCAGCTTTGCAGAAAAAACATCAGAAACACAAAAAAAATGAAGTTTTTCAGACGCATAATCGTACTTTAAAAGGAACCTGGTGATTAAAATCAGTTGAAGTATAAAAGTACTATAATTAATGGCTTTCAGGAAAGTTTCTTTGAAGATCGATTAGAAAACCAAACTAATCAGCATTTTTCAGTTTGGGAGCAGTTCCTGTTCCCGTTTCCTGTTTCGGATTTCGAGCTTCGGATTTCGAATTTTCCTTCTCCCGTTTCCTGTTTCGAATTTCGGAACTTTGTGATTTGAAATTTGTTTGTTATTTAATAATATCTGTTTAGATAGTTAGGTAGTTGCCAAAACTTATTTTATCCTATCTAAATCCTGAAATTAAAAAGCCATTTCTTTCCCGGAGGAGCCATTTATTATGAATCTGGACGCTGTAATCAGAAAAGTACCCGATTTCCCAAAACCTGGAATTCTTTTTTATGATGTTACCAGCATCTTTCTCAATCCGGATGCATTTAGATTTGTGGTTGATGAGATGGTGCGATGCTATAAAGATGTTCAGATTGATGGAATCATATCAATTGAAAGCAGAGGGTTTCTGTTAGGTGCCTGTTTCGCTTATAACAAAGGATTACCTCTGGTGCTGGCCAGAAAAAAAGGCAAGCTGCCGGGAAAAACCATCTCACAAAGCTATCTTCTTGAGTATGGCTCGGCAACTCTGGAGATTCATGAAGCAGATCTTATTCCGGGGAAACGCTGGTTGATAATAGATGATCTTATTGCCACCGGTGGAACACTTCAGGCAGTAGCCAACATGATCGAGAAAGTTGGAGCCAGTGTCGCAGGAATCTTCTCCATTATCGGACTTCCATTTCTGAATTACCATGAAAAAATTGGCAAATACGACCCCAAAACACTCATAAATTATCATAGTGAATAAATATGTTACAAAAATCAATCAAAGAAATATTGCTCCTGCCTCATGCAGGCGTAAATGTTACTGCTAATGGATGGGTGAGGACCCGTCGCGATGCGAAAGGGTTCTCTTTTCTGGAAATAAATGATGGATCATGTCTGGCTAATTTGCAGATCATTGCTCCTCAGAGCATGGACGGGTACCAGGATGTGCTGAAAATCAATACTGGTGCCAGTGTAACTGTCCAAGGAGTTCTTAAAGATTCTCCTGGAACAAAGCAGCGCTTTGAAGTGGAAGCTCAGTCAATTACTCTGCTCGGGGCTGCTCCCCCAGATTATCCACTCCAGAAAAAAAGGCATAGTTTCGAATATCTCAGAGAGATAGCTCATCTAAGACCAAGAACCAATTCCATTGGAGCAGTTTCAAGGTTGAGAAGTTCTTTGAGTTTTGCAATTCATACCTATTTTCAGGAACATGGTTTCTCCTATGTACACACACCCATAATCACAACCAGCGATTGTGAAGGTGCGGGTGCAATGTTCAGAGTATCTACTCTTGATCCGGAGAAGCTGCCGCGTACAGAAGATAATCAGATCGATTATACCAAAGACTTCTTTGGTAAACCCGCAAGTCTTACGGTAAGCGGTCAGTTGGAGGGTGAGATTTACGCTCTGGCTTTAGGAAGAATCTATACCTTCGGACCAACTTTCAGAGCAGAAAATTCCAACACACCAAGACATCTGGCGGAGTTCTGGATGGTGGAACCGGAAGTTGCATTCTTCAGATTGCAGGATGATATGGATCTGGCCGAGGATTTTGTCAGATATCTGGCCACATACTCACTGGATAAGTGCAGTGAAGACATTAAATTTTTCAACGACAGAATCGATAACCAGGTTATAGCCAGACTGGAGAATATCGCGAAAGAACCGTTTGTCAGGCTTACCTACACAGAAGCAATCGAGATTCTGGAAAAACAGAACAGCGAATTTGAATACAAAGTCCACTGGGGCAGCGATTTACAATCAGAACATGAACGTTATCTTACAGAAACCGTTTTTAAAAAGCCGGTAATAGTATTCGACTATCCTAAAGAGATAAAAGCGTTCTACATGCGGCTAAATGATGACAACAAAACGGTCAGGGCCATGGATGTTCTGGTGCCAAGAATCGGTGAGTTGATTGGTGGAAGTGAACGGGAAGAACGATACGATGTGCTGCTTGATAAAATTAAGCAACAGGGTCTCAAGGAAGAAGATTACTGGTGGTATCTGGAACTTCGCAAATACGGAAGTACACCACATGCGGGTTTCGGTCTGGGTTTTGAACGACTGCTTCTATTGGCTACTGGAATGCAGAATATTCGAGATGTGATTCCTTTCCCCAGATTCCCGGGAAATGCGGAGTTCTGAAAAAGCGTAAGCGTCTTAACTCTGCCTGCCTTCCACCCCTCTGTAGCAGACTACTGCGGCAGGCAAAGGGTAAACGCTTCGCGTTTAAAGAGAGTAATTTATTCAGTGGTCTTTTGTTTATTAATCATACACTGCTGACCAGTTTTACTTCTGCACCATTTTCACCAGATAGGTCCCAAAAGGCAAGGCAAAATCGGCCTGAAGATTGAATTTGCTTTTTGTAAGCGTACTGTATCTAAGCACTTTACCAGAAAGTGAATATACAGTAACAACTGTCTGAGTTCCTGCAACAGAATTCGGAACTGTGATTACCTGGTTGCTGAAAGCGGTAATCAGGCTGCTATGATGTTTCTTTAAAGGTGTATGCATCTTTGGTGCAACAGTACCAACAATAGGATCATTGTAGTAGATGATATTTGGCTTTTCTGGCGGCATTTTCATACCATCACCCAAAAAGAAACCCGGATGTGGAGGCTGGTTGTAAGCGACATTCTGCCATGCAATAGCCAGGCGATACTGACGATCATGCATCAGAGTGTAAAGCTTATGATTTGTAGGGATTGTAGTGGTAAAAATACGCAATTTACCATTGCAGCTAAAAATCACCTCTTCACGCCAGTCGCCAAAAAGATCCGCCGAAAGAACCGGCGTTGATTTTGTGCCGTTTATCGAACTACATCCGTTGGCTGTAAGAAGAGCACCTCCGCCATATTTACTTACCTTATTACCATCGAGTAACTCTCGCAACAGGTCTCCATCCCACCAGCACAGGAAATTGGCCGAACTGGGAGTCTGCCCGGCACTTTTATTTTTACAGCTTCGAAGATCGGGAGTTCCACCCCAGCATTCCATCCCTGCATGAGCGGCAGTCAGATCAGCAGCCACACCTCTCATCACATCCTGCATTTCGGCTCCACCCCACAAAAGCTCACCAGTCTTTGCATCAAGAAGAGTGTATCCAAACCTTCCGGCTGTTCCATTTTTGTTTTCGTGGATAGACCAATACTCCAGGCCCGGTCGTTCGGGGTCGATATCACATAAATGCCCAGCATCACCATGGCCCTGGCCACTGTTCCATAACCCCTTGCCATTATCATCGATACAGCATGCACCATAAACAATCTCATCTTTTCCGTCCTGATCAACATCACCTACGGCAAGGCTGTGATTTCCCTGTCCGGCATATTGGGTGTAACCCTTGTCAGAGTCGAAAAACCACCTTTCTGTCAGCTTCCCATCACGCCAATCGAGCGCCCAGAGTGTTGTTCGTGGTGTATAATAACCCCGACATGTTATAACAGATGGTCTGACACCATCAAGATAGGCAACCGCTGCAAGGAATCGATCACTTCGGTTTCCATAGTTGTCACCCCAGTTTCCACTTCGGTTTGGTTTATAGTCCACTGTAACCAGCTCAGATCCATCTTTACCACTGAAAATGGTATAATACTCAGGGCCATCCATAATTCTGCCGCTTGTACTGTTCCGGTAACTTCTGCTATGATCTGCGGCTGCTGCAGGTCCGGTCTTGAGAAAACTGCCAGTACCGTCTTTTGTTCCAGGAGCCGTTTTACAAGCAATCTCCGCAATCCCATCACCATCGAGATCATAGACCATAAATTGAGTGTAGTGAGCCCCTTCACGAATGTTTACTCCCAGATCGATCTTCCACAGAAGTGTTCCGTCCAGTTTATAGGCGGAGAGTTTTGGTTCACCGGTTACTCCGTCGTGGGCATTATCCTGGGGATTTTTTTCTTCTTTAAGAACAATTTCATAGATTCCATCACCATCAAGGTCTCCACAACTGGCATCACCCGCAGTATATCCGGAGGCGTTTTGAAGCGATATTTCGATATAATTGTTATCCATGGTGAGTTCTACCTTATTAGCTTTCAACTCGATCCCGTTCACGACTGCTCTGACCGAATATTCACCTGTTCCGCCACTTTTGTCCTCATAGCAGGTGGCGTTCGTTATCGGTTGACTGTTAAGCTTCTGGGAGCCCTTGTAAACATTGAAAGCCGTTTCGTAATCTTCATGACCCAGGAGGCGCCAACTGAGAAAGTATCCGTTAGCCGTCTTTACTGCAATAAGACCACGGCTGAGATTTTCCATGTACGATTGGGCCTTAACAGGTACCGATGTCATTGTCATTACTAAAGATATTATGATTAATCTCAAATTGTGGCCTGAGAGCATATCTCCTCCTGGATTATAATTACATTTGAAGATAAAATATTCTAATTTTCTGATAATATCTACACTTAATTCAGGATGGAAACAGGGGGCGATACCTGGACGCAAATGTTACTTATCATCAGGTGCTTATATTTTTACCGTGAGCCCTGTATAACATAAACGCCAGTTGGATGCTGAAATCCACCCTGAATCTGCTTAATTCCTAATGGATTAAAAACTGCTGTTCCCCGGGAAACAGTGCTGATTCCGATCCCATTTATTATAAGAAAGGTATTATTTCCAGTGAACCGATAGGGTTTCATAAGTTTGTTCTCAAAAGCAACTCCGGTAGGATTTACTGCCGGAACTCCGGTACTGGTTCTGACAACTTTCTTAATTGTCCCATCATCGTTATAATTGAGAAGGTCTATACATACAGATCTTCTGTAGGTTCCACCACCTGGCAGTCCTGCATTATGATAAATGAAATACCAGTTTCCTTTGAACTCTATAATTGCCTGATGATTGGTTTCTGAATTTTCCAGCAGATCATTAATTACACCTCTGTAGGTCCAGTTGACCAGATCTGCAGAGGAAAAAACATACCAGTCCCGCATCAGAAACGTTGTGCCATTCTGGCTCTGTTCATCATGGCCGGTAAATATGTAAAGTGTATCATTGTAAACCAAAGCACATGGATCAGCAGTGTACAACCCCTTAAACAATGGATTACCACTGTACTGCGGCACTTGAGCGCACAAATGAAAAGATGAGAACAAGAGCAGTGTTCTGATAAGGTACAGACTGCAGAAATGCCGGTTCATAAAAGATTATCCTTCTGTTATTTAATTACCAAAGGGTAGCTAATGCCAGGCATGTATAAGCTTTTCATATCTTTTCCCGGTGTCCTTTTCTTCAAGAACAAAAAGATAAACACCGCGACCTGCAGAAGCGGTATTGAGTTTCAGATGGTTGATACCAGGTTTGATCCTCTGGGTGACTGCCGGTAAGATCGTTTGACCACAAAGATTGTACAATTGATAGCTGATTGTGGTCTCTTTGGACATATAACAGGAGATCAATCCATTAGAAAACCTCAGATTCAAATTCTTAATCTGCGGTTTCACTGTTTCTTTCGACTGAATAGCGCAATCATGAAGGTGCTTATCGGAAAATGCGATGAGATCCAGATTCGGTCCGCCTTCATTACTTAATGAAGTAAAAGTGATCAGGTTATTACCTTTCAATAGTTTTAATGCGATCCTGACACTTTTCCAATCTGTCCATGAAGATCCTGGTGGAAAAAAAATTGAATCTATCTGAACCGTGTCGTTAACAGAAACAGACAGTATCCTATCTGTGGAACTGCCATTTGCATAACGGAGAATAAGTGAAAAATCGGAACTGATATCGGAGCACAGAGATATTGTTACAGCAGAACCTTTTTCATTGGTCATGTTTAAATATCCTCTTCCAATGAACCCGTCATTGGTATTTTCAAAAACACCATCAAACTCCAATGCATCTTCACCCTGAAGTAATCCGCTGCAGGATACTAAGCCGGTCTTGCCACCTGCACAAATTCCGCAGGTGTCCACAAAAGCACTTCCTCCCCAGTCGCCGTTACAATCCTGTTGGCAGGGCTTTTTATCGGTTGTCCCGCTGACACAGACACCGCAATTGTCGATATAGGCAGAACCGCCTTTTACTCCGGCACAATCTTTGGCAGTATCAGGAGTGCAGGGGTCAAAATCAGTATTCACTACCGGCCAGCCATCCTGCCATAAAAGTGTGCTGATTTTAAGCTTTGACACACCATTCTGTGATGCATCATAATAATGATAAGACATATATTCTTTGCCGTTTTCAGAAAAGAAACCGAAATGACCAGGCCCGATAAAGCGGCCTTCGGTTTTTAGAATCGTAGTGCCACCACCATTACTGGTTCGATTGCCATTTTTGTCAAGATAAGGACCGGTTGGGGTAGGGTATCTGCCCACATTTATGTAGTAAGTGCTGTTTACACCATCGCAGCATTTTCCCCGGTTAAAAAACAGATAATAATAGTCTCCGTGATGGATGATACTGGCAGCTTCAGGATCGTTATTCGCCAGGTAATGAAGAGCATTTCTGTTGATGGGTTTTCCTGTGGTGGAATCTATTTCTGTCATCACAATACCCGACCAGAAAGAGCCGTAAACCATCCACACCTTTCCATCATGACGAATAATAGCAGGATCTATGGCATTATGGTCGGAGGAATTGTTTGTGTAAACCACCATTCCTTCATCGTTCCATTGAGGATTGCTCAAAGAAGGAGAAGTTGCCAGACCGATTGCGGATTGACGGGACCCGAAGCTTGAACAGGAGTAATAAACATGCCACCGGTTGTTCATGTAGAAGACATCAGGAGCCCAGAAGTGACCGTTAAAAGAGGACACGTAACTGGTAATCCACTGAGGAAAACCGGATGGGAAAATTTTACCAGCCCGATGCCAGGTACAAAGGTCGGTGGAATATGCGTACTCAACTCCGTTACTGGTATAAAAGGTGTAGTAGCGGTCATTTTCTTTTACTATGGTAGAGGGATCGTGTACCCCGTAATCTTTCTGGGCAAATACCGACACAAAGCATGTGAAAACGCTTAAAAAAAACGGATTTAAAATCGTTTTCAAGGAATAGCGCCTCTTGTTTAAATCCAAAGAATAATAATGGTTTACCAACATTCCTTTTTTGTTAATATAGCACAGTTTAATGAGTGGTATAAGATAAAAATGAGGATTTAACCTGCTCCTAAATTCCCAAAGGGGGACTTTGGGAGCCATCAATATTACTGGATAAATTTAATTTCAGGGGTTTAGTTCATTTCCGTGAGCCTTTAAAGAGGATTAGAGAACTTTTCTCCTGATTCCCACTTTTAACCTCTGAACCTCTTAAAAGTTTGCTACGGTGAATTAAATTATGGCCTGTCGGACTACATTACTGTTTTTTCCTGTTGAATTAAATTTCTGGCTTGGTGAGTAACCAATTTAAGCTTGATGAATTACTTTTTTTGACCTGCTAAATAAAGATATCGGCTTGGTGAATTATCATTTTTGGCCTGATTGAATTAAATTTCGGCCTGGTGAATATCGATTTTTTTCCTGCTCAATTAAAATTCTGGCTTGATGAGTTACAATTTTAAGCTTGGTGAATTATTTTTTTGGTCCTGCTGAATAAAGATATCGGCTTGGTGAATTATCATTTTTGGCCTGATCGAATTAAATTTCAGCCTGGTGAATTACTGATTTTTCCCTGCTGAATTAAAATTAGTCTTGGTAAGTAACAATTTTAAGCTTGATTAATTACTTTTTTGTCCTGCTGAATAAAGATATCGGCTTGGTGAATTATCATTTTTGGCCTGATCGAATTAAATTTCAGCCTGGTGAATTACTGCTTTTTCCCTGCTGAATTAAAATTAGTCTTGGTGAGTAACAATTTTAAGCTTGATTAATTACTTTTTTTGTCCTGCTGAATAAAGATTTCAGCCTGGTAAATTACCATTTTTGGCCTGATTGATATAAATTTCGGCATGGTGAATTACTGATTTATTGTCCTGCAGAATTAAGATATTGTCTTGGTGAGTTACTATTTTAGGCCTGGTGAATTATCATTTTGAGCCTGCTGGATTTCAATTCAGGTATGCTGAATTAAAATCGGGTCAGGCCCTGGTGAGTTGAGATTAAACCAACTGCATCAGAAGTCATCAAATAACAACGATTTGCACTCTCAATATCTGTTTTTCTTTTTTCTTTTTTCTTCTATTCGATATTCGTTATTCGATATTCGATATTCGATATTCTATTTTCCTTCTCCTCTCCTTAGCGGATAATGGTCAATGGAACAATAGATGAACCATTTTCCATCATTATCTTAGCTAAATAAACTCTGTTAGCCATCATGCCTGAAACCGGTACAAATGCAGTTTTACGGTTAAGCCTGGTTTGTGCAATGACTTTTCCGTTTATGTCAAAAACCATAATTGAATGACATTTGATCTCCTTTGGAATGGAAAAGAGAAGTCCATTTGCCGTAGAAGACCAGGTAATTTTAGCCAGGGAATTTTTAATACTACCTGATGGTTTAACTGAAATTGGAATATACTCAGGAGGTGGAGTGTAGATTTTTTCCAGATTTCCGGTCACACAGAATTTGCTGAGCATTATGGAGTTTTCATCTCCGCTTGGCAGTTGAACCTGAAAGCGGATTGCGGTGGTTTTAGACAGATCCAGACTATACTCACCACCGAATCTGGGTCGGAAACCACTGACAGGCAGCTTGTATTCGGTATCAGTAGCTGTGAGATAGAGGGAATCTTCATGAAAGTTATAATCACCTACATCTGAGGTAATAATCTGCAATGATACAGCCAGGGGAGTACTCGATTTGGCATTGAAAATTAAGGTGTCTACACCGGTCAGATCAAGATTTCCTTCAGGTGTTGTGCAGTTCCACTCCAGCGCGGCATAGGGATCAAATCCCAGATTTCCCTGATCGAGAAGGTAGGACCATACGATCCACTTTTTATTATCGATTGTTTTTACTGTCAGTTCTTTAACAGAGGATTTTCCTGCTTTTCCTTCATGACTGTCCAGATAACTCTGCCAGACATTTCCAATAAAAGGATTCAGATCATCATCTCTGAAATCATCAATTATGAGTCGCTTGTTTTCCTTCAGGTCGAAAGATTTGGCAAGCCATACTTTGTAACTGACAGGTTTTGAGAGACCTCTGGCAGTGATATTTACGTTATACCAACCTTGCTTCATTATGGAGCCATTGGATGCCAGGCCATTCCAACTGACAAACAGAGTCTCTCCGGTACCAGAGAATATTCTGCTGTCTGAACCATCATCGTGAATAAGCTCTACACTCCAGCGGGCATACTTGTTGAAGATACCATTAATTGTGAATGGTGCAATTGAGGCATTGAGCTCACGAGTTGAGAAGGTTGGTTTTTTCTTCCATTCTAAGGCGGTAAAAGGATCCGGATCTTTCAGATCATCCCATATATTAGTAAAGACACCTGAGAGCATGGATGCTCCAAACCAGGCCAGAAACTGATCGAAATACATCTCATTGTGAAGTGTGTCTTCATTGTCGGGATCGGATGATTTCCCCCAGTAATCTGCACCTGATTCGTAGTATTTGAGAAGTTCATCACTGAATGCCTGAGCCAGATCCGCTTCTCCAACTGCTATTGCAGCACATGCCCACATTCCTATTGTCAGGTGACTGTGTTCTGCTCTGGGACGGGTGACTTCATTTCCCAGGGTGAATGAATCGATCTCAGGAACAACATTACCATCCATCTGAAAAAAGTTCGCTTTTTCAGGTGATTCGATAAAATCTATGGCATTTTTTAGAAATGTTTTAGCTCGTGGTTCTCCATACCAGAGATAATCGGTTCCCAGTCTCCAGTAGATTCGGATGGCATCTTTGTAGAGATGTCTACTTTCTGCATAGGTGTTGTAACCTGCAGCCTTGGGTTCGCCTTCAGAATTGGTGAAGTCTGGAATCAGCCCTTTGGGATAGCCTTCCGATTTCGTAATGATTTTGTAGCATTCATCGATCAGACCTTTCCAGTTATGGTCCTGCTCTTCGAATTCATCGAAAACCCGGTAAAATGCAGGAGCAAAATATCCTGGATTAAGCAGATCTTTACCACCCCAGGAGTCGCCGGGTTTGAGGTACTTGCCATCCTCAACCATGGAATTCCAGATATTATTAATAAGATCGTTAGCCCGCTGTGCATAGGTCGCACCTTTAGGGCTGGTGTGTTCGGTCCAGATATTTTTTTTAACCAGTTGATCTGCAAAGATCAGGCATAATGCTATATCCTGCTCGGCATCGGTTGCGGCGCCTGGTTCCACCCGGTTATCGAGATGAATTCTCCAGTTATAATGTTTATACTCGCTGTCGTAAAGATAGGTCTCACCAGCATCCCAAATCTTATTGAAATATTCCTGATCGTTGCAATATAATGCCAGAATCATCCCATAGCCGATTCCTTCAGAAACTGCATCTCCGGGTGATTCGGAATAAGGCCGATGAATCATTTTGATTTCATAAGGATCAACATTTCTTTTTTTTATGCCTTGCCAGGTTTTAAGAAGGATGGAGTCGTATGGAGTATCAACTTTGGGAAGCGGTGAGGGGAAAGGCAGAAGAGTCGCTGAGACATTTAAATGGCAAAAAAGGGCGCAAGAGAACAGGATACTTCTTTTTGGAAAACAGAGCTTCATTATTATACACCTCACCTAGATCCGGATTAAAGAACACTTACAGCTCTTTTATTAGTGTATGGCAGATTTAATGGAGTTCAAGGCGCTGAAAAATGAAAACAGATAGAAAGCTTCTGGAGAAAACAAATTAACGCCTTGAAAAATAAAGAATTAGAAGGTGGCAGAAGTGCTTTCTGCAAAGGTGTTCCGGGTGCAAAGGGAATCGGGGATTCACAGAAATTCAATAAGTCACTTATAATTCATACTTCATGGCCCCGACATTTAAACTTTGCGATTGAATTTCAGATAAGTGCAATCATATCCCTGACAGCCGAATCGATACCGGTTAGTGTAGCGCGAGAGATGATAGAGTGGCCGATGTTGAGTTCTTCGATAAGCTCGATCTGAGCCACAGGGCTTACATTTTGGTAATTGAGGCCATGACCGGCATTAACATGCAAGCCAAATTTATTGGCAGCCAGAGCAGCATCCTTCAACTTTTCAAGTTCTTCAAATCGTGCTCCTGCCGAAGTGGCGTTTGCATACGCTCCGGTATGAAGCTCAATATGGGTGGCGCCAACTCTTTTTGCCGCTTTGATTTCGTTGAGATCAGGAGTTATAAAGAGGCTTACCAGAATATGATTGTGGCGGAATGTTTCTATTGCTTTGGCAAACTCTTTTTCGTGCTCCCGTACCGATAGCCCGCCTTCAGTGGTTCGTTCTTCCCGCCTTTCCGGAACCAGAGTTACCATATATGGCAGCACATCGATAGCGATTTTCATGAGTTCGGAAGTGAGAGCCATTTCCAGATTGAGATGAGTTTTTACAACCTGCTTGAGTATATAAATATCTCTGTCCTGAATGTGGCGGCGGTCTTCCCGAAGATGAGCGGTAATTCCGTGTGCACCTGCAAGTTCTGCCAGGACTGCTGCCTGCACCGGGTCTGGATCGTTACCACCACGAGCCTGTCGGATAGTTGCAATATGATCGACGTTTACTCCAAGTGTTGCCATTAAATATCCTCCTGTTTCAGGAACAAGAATTTGCGATTTTCTTTAAAAAAACTACTTTTTTTCTAATCAGTAAGCAATTGTCCCTCACCGGGATGGTTCAATATTTCTGAAACGTATACCAGTTGTATTCCATTTTGCTTGAGCTGTGGGAGAGTGTTCTGAAGTGCGGTGATAAAAGAATCCGAGGCACGTCCCCTGACCAGGACTTTGCCGGTATTCTGTGCAAGTACAGCACAGTAACGAAGAGAATCCCCGATAATCTCGGCTGAATTATCTGAATTTATGGTGTAATCGATTTTCTGGTAGGGAAGTCGGATTTTTTTGGCCATGGATTCAGCGATAGATTTTTTACTATCGGTGGTGATTATAAAATAGCCGTGATGTTTTTGAATCTCTTTAAAGATAATTTTCATAACCCGGGAGTCTTCCAGAACCCGGTTTCCGTAGAAATTACAGAAACCGGAAAAACTAGGTATTGCCTCTGTTGCATCTTTGATAATAGTTTTAATTTTCTCCTCAGGATAGTGGATTTTAATTTGTGTCTCATCATATCTGGAGTATGATTTAGGGAGAGGTTCCATGGGAAGCATGATTAAAATTTCCTTTTTGTATTCGTTGGCTATCTGTGCGGTCCAGGTGGAGAGGCGACGGGAGCTGACCATGGAAACAGAAACCGGTTCTGGAAAAGAAAGAAAAGCAGCAGTCGTTTGGTCTGCCTTAAACCCGAAATCTTCAACCAGAATTGCCATTTTTGCGGTTTGACTGAAAAAAGTGGAGGAACGAAAGACTTTTAATTTTAATTGAGGAAGGTTCTTTTTCTGAGTTTCAAGATGCAGAAAAGCTCCTTTTCTTTCAGACTCAAAGCTACAGTCTTTCAGGCCATATCCTGCAGAAGCGAGTGAGGAAGAGATATACCAGATGACCCATTCCATCGGTTTCCCTTTGGGTACAGAAATTTTTATGTTCAGAATGGAATCCGGTGAAGAAAAAGTCTTTGGAATCTGTGATTTTGGAACTTCCAGATCTTGAAAACATCGGATCAACACAGAGTCAAAAGAGAGCTCTTTATTTGCGGATTGTGGATTATTTTTACTGGCAAAATCTAAGTTGAAGTTGGACTGGAAAATTTCGGAACGAATAGCAATTTTCACTAAGAGTATAACAAAAATCACCGAAAAAAATGTAAGAATTAGTCTTTGCCGCATTGGTTTTTTCTGTGAACAGAGGTTTTTAAATAATGCACTAAAATAGCCATTTTCTGATAGTGGTGGCAAGTTCAGATAGAAATCAGATGAAAAAGAGTTCGATTAAAGTTCCGGTAATTCTGGGGCCGACTGCAATAGGCAAGAGTGCGATGGCACTGGAAATTGCAGAAAGGTTTAACTGGGAGATACTTTCCTGTGATTCGCGGCAGGTGTATCGAAAAATGAATATTGGCACCGCCAAACCTTCTCCGGATCAACTGGCAAGGGTTCCTCACTGGCTAATAGATATTTTGGATCCTTCGGAGGGTTATTCTGCATTCGGATTTGCCAAAGAGGCTCTGCAGATAATCAGAAAACAGGCTTCATGCGGTAAAACGGTTCTGATTTGTGGAGGAACCGGGCTTTATTTCAAATGTCTGAGTGAGGGAATTGTTGCTCCGGTAGATTCTGATCCTCTTATAAGGGAAAAGTTGATGAAGGAGGCACAGATTGATGGTGTTTCTGCTTTGTATAATCAACTTAGGATTAACGATCCGGATTCTGCTGCAAAGATACACCCTAATGATTTACAGCGGATAGTGCGGGCGTTAACAGTTTATTATCAGACAGGCATACCTTTCTCAAAAATCAGAAGAGAAAAAAAAGCGGCAGAGGACCTGGAATTTAAAGTGATTAAACTTACCTGTGATCGACAATGGTTATATGAGCGGATTAATAACAGAGTGACAGAGATGATTAAAAATGGACTCTGGGATGAATTTCTTGGATTGATTAAACAGGGATATCATGAAAATTCTCCTGGCTTACAATGCGTGGGCTATAAGGAGTTATTTGCGCATTATGAAGGAAAATGTTCAATTTCAGAAGCGATTGCTTTTATTCAACAGAATACCCGCAGATATGCTAAAAGACAGATCACCTGGTTTACTCATCAGGCGCCTGGAACGATATTTGATATTTCAGTAGGTTATACAACTATAAGAGATCATTTTTTACGAGAATTATAAATATTCTACTTTCATTGAAAATGTTATTTATGTATCTTTTAACCGCCAGGATAGGAAATAATGCATCAGCTACGAGTAATAAAAAAGTTTAGCCGGATCTTTTTTTTCTTGTTGAATGTAAAAATCGAATTTTCAGCAAATCCAAAAGTCTGAAGAAAGTAACCAAAAGCACCTGTTATCATCAGTCGCCTGAACACCAAAATAATCTTGTTGTACTGTTGCCACGATTATATACTTGAAACATTCCTGATCATCCATCATGACAGGGTATTGGAATTTAGATAAGCACACTTTTTATTTTCCCACATATTTTACAATCTTCCATAGTGAAGAAAGGAGTACCTTAATGAACAGTGATGAATTGTCACGGGGCACGAATAACCATTATACCAGAAAACCTATGCCTTCCAAATTTAATGATAAGAACCATAATTCCTACGGCCCCGGACAGAATTATAGTTACGGAAATCAATCTTACAATGGTAATTCTCATTTTAATAGTGTTAACTCTTACAATAACGGCAACGCGTATAATAACAACCATAACAATCAACAGAATCAACGCCGTCGTACTGACCGCTTTAAAAGAGATAACTACAATCACAATGATAGATTGATAAAACAGAATGATATAATTATCCGGCTTCTTAAGGAAATCCGGGACCGTCTTCCTGCTCCTGCGGTGATTGAACCTGAATACTTCGAGGATGAACAGGAGAACCAGAATCAGGATCAGGAACAGGATCAGAACATCGACTCTGCCGAGTGCAATCCTGAAGATCAGGAAGTTCCCGAAGAGGAAATAGAAATAATGGAACCGGTGAATGAAGGCTACAGTTCTGAACAGGATAGCGACTACATAGAAGAAGACCGCTGATAAATATTGCATGATTGACAAGGATTAACTGCACCAGGTTTCCTTAACCTTTTAAAGTTAATCCTCCCGTCTTTATGTGTTGCCCACATTTCATTTGATCTGGCAATTTATTGCTTTTATATGTAGAATTAACTGGAAACAGTTAAATGGCGGATCAAATGATTTATGCGGATGAACCGTAAATGAGGCAAACTTTAATTATCGCACTGTCGGTCATGCTGATGCTTCCTGCTTCGGGATCTTATGATTCCGTTTCAAAAACCCGCTGGAGTTCTATTCATAGCATACCCGATGCGGATCTGTTAAGCGGTGGAAAATTCCTGATAGATGTTCAGAGTTTTCTCTATTCCGATCTCAATGATGGTTTCAAAGTTAAACCCTCAACATTTTTAACTTTTGGTGTAACAGAGTGGGTTAATATTGAAGCAGGGTATGCGGGAAGTGCAAATTTAGGATTAAAAGCCAGGATACTGGCTGAGACCAATAAATTCCTTCCTTCAATGTCGGTAGGTATTCGTAATGTCTTCTCCCATAAAGAAGCCTATAATTTCGGCTATTCACCAGATTCTCTCAGCAATGAACTATATGTAGCTTTTGCCAAAAGCATAGAAAATATCAACCTGAGATTTCATGCAGGTATCCAGTCTATTCCTAAGAATCATAATGAAAAAGTGAATCCCTTTTTTGCACTGGAAAAGTATTTCGGCAGCGGGTTTTATTTGTCCTTAGAAACCCAGAGAAGAAACCAGCAATTCTATGCCTCTCTTTTTGGCAGTTTTCGCTTTCTTAAAAGAAAAATGGAAATCAGTGCCGGACTGATCGATTTTACCGGAATATTTAATAAAAATGATGGAAATGTGTCTCTGAATTTCGCTACTGATGGCCAAAGCAGCTTTACCAGACCAGGGATTTTCCTGGGTTTAAGCTTTCTGGGTGGAATGAAATCCGGTAAAAGCGATGGATTCAGCAGTCTTGAAGACAGAATCTCCCGCCAGAACGAATCTATCAGCTATTTACAGAAAGAAGTTGATAGTCTCAAAAACCTGCTGAAAAACAGTAAAAACAGAATCGATAATATCGATCAGTCTCTGAAAATACTCTCTGACAGTTCGGATAACGAATACAGCCAATTGAAAAAAACAATAAAGGAAAAACTGATTACCATAAAAACATTATACGAAGAAGAGCCATTTGAACCGGAAAACGTGAAAAAGACGATACAGGAAACCGTTTCATATCGGGAAAGGATCGTTCCGGTTCTAAAAGAGATATGCCAGGACGAAAAAGAAAATTCTCAAATCAGAATATATGCGGTTTCTATAATGGGTGAACTTAGTTCCAGAAATGCGGCTGATGCCCTGATTGAGGTTTTGTCAAAAGCACAACTTCCTGAGATGAAAATTGAAGCTCTGATCGGGCTGGGTAAACTCAAGGAGGTGCGTGCTGTATATCTTATGGAGCAACTTACTAACGATCCTCATGAAGGAGTTGCTTTCACCGCTTCGGAAATTCTTTTAAAACTGGAAAAAGAGACCGGAATTAAAAGGTCTTATAACAAATCTGAAAGTATTCCTGAGAAGAATATTCCTGAAAAGAAAATCGGTAAATCAAATGAAAGACCGATTGTAAAAACGAAAACTGTTGAAAGAATAGATCCAGAAAATAAAAATGACCCAAATACCGCGATAAATGTAGTGAAAACGCCTGTGGTGACAGAAAGCAATATAAGTGAAGAAGAAAAAGCAAAAATTGATTCGCTGCCTGCTCCTACATTAAACGATAGAAGATAAGTCATTAAAGGGCTGATAACGAATGGCAAGCTCAAGGGGGCAATCTTTACAAGTTAATAACAGGCTACCTGCTGTCGAGAACAGGTAAAATCGCATTCACCGCCTGATCTATTGCCTGAGTTGTTGCCAAACTTAAAATCGGGGATGAGAAGTCGGGAAATACTTTCTTCAATATTCCAGTTGCCTTTATATTGGGATTTGTTCTTTAGAAAAGCGATAAGGCATCAATCCTCATGTTTGCCAATAAGGATTCGGGAGATTCTACTCAAGTTAATAAGATGTTTTTCCATGATTTGATCAATAATAGCGGCAGGAATGAAACATTTGAGAGAATCGATATCTTGCTGCAACAGAACGGATTGTTGAAACGAATCATTGTTTATTCCCACAGATATTCTGTTGGGTGGGGATAAATAGTGATTCCTGCCATCTTTAATTTTACTTAATGGCAAAATGCCCTGAAGTAGTTGGATTTCAGTAGATCGGTCTGGCAAAAGAGAAATAAGAAAAGAGCAATCATGAGGAGATACTTTTATTGAAGGTGTATGGACAAAGAGAGTATATCTTCTCTTATTTGTACTGGAGTTGGAAACATTAACAAATGCTGTTCCGGAAATAAGAGCCAAATGGCTAATGAGTGAATTTCCGGAATTAAGCAGATTTACTTTAAAATGAGAATTCTGACCTGTAAAAATTCGTATGCTATCACCAATTCTTATGCGGACATGGCTTGTGGGCAGCAATCGGAGTTGATCATTATTAAACAGTTTTTCTCCTGTAGAGACAAGTTGCCATTCGATACTGGATTCCCGCTGTATTTCTGCTCTTCCGGAAAGAGAGTCGATAGTAATGAAGGGTGTTGCATCTGAAAGAGCTGTTTTCAGAAGGATGATTAACAAAAAGGTCATGATACCATGGATTTTCATATTTGCCTCGTTTTTTATATTATATGTTATTAGTGATTTTTAGGCAAACAGGCAATGGAATGCTCAATTCTAATGGCAGTGAATGGTGAATTCTGCATCAACGCTTTTTCCTGGGGTCCTTAAATGGCATTATGAGCCGGCAAAAACCTCTGATGCTCAAAACAATAGCAGGTTATCTGCAGATTCCGCGATGAATAGCCCCCTCAATACCTTCTTTTCCTTGATAACCGATTGCCGATTCGTTATTTTCCATTCTTTCAATAATTGCAAAAATGACTCACAAGGAGATAAAAATGGCTGTTAAATTGAGAAGCGCTACTACTACCGAAGGACGAAGGATGGCTGGAGCACGCAGTCTGTGGCGTGCAAACGGAATGAAAGAGGAACACTTCGGAAAACCGGTCATTGCTGTAGTGAACTCCTTCACTCAACTAGTTCCAGGGCATGTTCATCTTCACGAAATCGGCCAGAAAGTCAAAAAACTCATTGAAGAACAGGGCTGTTTTGCAGCAGAATTCAACACCATAGCCATTGATGACGGTATAGCTATGGGGCATGATGGCATGCTTTATTCGCTGCCATCACGTGAGCTGATCGCTGACAGTGTTGAATATATGTGTAATGCACATACGGTTGATGCCATGGTTTGTATCTCCAACTGTGACAAGATTACTCCGGGAATGCTGATGGCTGCAATGAGACTCAATATTCCGGCAATATTTGTTTCCGGTGGTCCGATGGAAGCCGGCAGGTATAATGGTAAAAAATATGATCTTATCGATGCTATGGTTATGGGAGCAGACAACAGTGTCAGCGATGATGAAGTCGCTGCTGTAGAAAGAGCTGCCTGTCCCGGCTGTGGTTCATGTTCCGGGATGTTTACCGCAAATTCGATGAACTGTCTTACTGAAGCATTAGGATTTTCTCTTCCTGGCAATGGCACTGTGGTGGCTACGCACGTAAATCGTGAAAAACTCTTTGAAAAAGCTGCCCGTCAAATAGTAGAGATGACCAGAGCCTATTACGAGAAGGGGGACAGTTCCGTACTTCCCAGATCGATTGCAACAAGAGAAGCATTTATTAATGCAATGTCACTGGATATCGCCATGGGTGGTTCATCCAATACAGTTCTTCATCTTCTGGCTGTCGCCCGCTCTGCAGATGTTGACTTCAGCATGAAAGATATTGACCAGTTATCAAGAAAAATTCCGGTGCTTTGTAAAGTGGCGCCCAACAGCTCCTATCATATGGAGGATGTAAACAGGGCCGGTGGAATCATGTCGATTCTTGGAGAGCTGTCCAGAGCCGGTATTATCAACACTAATGTAAAACGGGTTGATGGTACACTCAAGGATATTATCAATCTTTATGACTTGAAAAGTTCCGCATGCACAGAGGAAGCCAGAGACATTTACAGCTCCAGTCCGGCAGGGAAGGAGCGGAATCTGGTCATGGGTTCTCAGAATACCAGTTTTGAGCAACTGGATCTGGATCGTAACAATGGTTGTATTCGCAGCATCGAGAATCCCTACAGCAAGGACGGTGGGCTGGCTGTTCTTTTTGGTAATATTGCCCGTAATGGTTGCATCGTGAAAACAGCCGGAGTCGATGAGTCGATTTTCAAGTTCAGTGGTAAAGCAATGGTGTACGATTCCCAGGAGGATGCCTGTGAAGGTATCCTCAATGAGATACAGGCCGGAGATGTGGTGGTTATCCGATATGAAGGGCCTAAAGGTGGTCCCGGAATGCAGGAGATGCTTTACCCGACTTCATATATCAAATCCCGTCATTTGGGCAAGCAGTGTGCTCTTATCACTGATGGACGTTTCTCCGGAGGAACTTCCGGACTTTCTATCGGGCATATTTCCCCTGAAGCTGCATCAGGTGGAGAGATCGGTCTGATCAGAAATGGTGACATTATAGATATTGACATTCCTAACAGAACAATCAATGTCAGATTATCTGAAAAGGAACTCGATGAGCGAAGGAAGCTTGAACTGGCTAAAGGTAAAGAGGCTTTCAAACCGGCCCAAAGGGCCAGGAAGGTTTCCCAGGCACTCAGAGCTTATGCCATGTTCGCATCATCTGCGGATAACGGAGCAGTAAGAGTATTACCAGATGAGCAGATTTCATGAAAACATCAGTAAAGAAGCTCTATGAGGATTTTTTTGATCAATATCCGCAGCTCTCTGTTTGCTCTTCAGAGATTATAAGCGCATTCGAAGCGATCTGCACCTGTTACCGGGCTGGCGGGAAACTGTTAGTTTGTGGTAACGGAGGGAGTGCTTCGGATGCAGAGCACATAGTAGGCGAACTGATGAACAAGTTCGCCATTAAAAGACCTGCTCCAGCACAGATGCGAGACAGACTTCACGAATCGGGTGCAAAGAATGCAGATTATCTTTTTAGCAAGCTCGAGCAGGGGCTTGCTGCAATTTCCCTGGTAAGCCAGACCTCGCTAATGACCGCAATTATCAATGATATTGGTGCAGATATGGTATTTGCGCAGCAGGTTTATGGATATGGCAAAGAGGGTGATGTGCTTCTGGCATTGAGTACTTCGGGCAATTCTCCCAATGTAGTAAATGCTGTTGCCGTGGCCAGAGCAGTGGGAATGTTTACTATAGGCTTTACCGGAGAAAACGGTGGAATAATGAAAGAGATGTGTGATTCTACGATATGCGTCCCTGAAAGAATCACCTGCAAAGTACAACAGTTGCACCTTCCGGTTTATCATCTGTTATGTTCCATGGTTGAAGACGAGTTTTTCGGGTAAATAAGTCTTCCATATTCATTTCAGTCACCATTCACTTGGGAAAAGTCATGGATAATCTGTCTGTACCTGGAAAATCCTGCCGGGAATCAAGAATCAATCATGCCATCAATCTTGGCCTTTTCAGTAATCTTTTTCTGGCAGTTCTGAAAATCGTTGTGGGAATAGCGGGCAACAGCCGTGCGCTTCTGGCCGATGGTGTAAACTCCACTTCTGATGTGGTTAATTACATAGTGGTCAAGATATTTGCGCGGCTTTCGTGCATGCCTGCAGACCGGGAGCATCCCTACGGTCATCATCAGATGGAAAGTATTTCTGCTGTAGTTGTGGGCGCATTTGTTATTACTACTGCAATTGCCATATTCTGGGATTCTGTAAACAGGGCATACGAGTTATTTACAACTCATACGACTGTAGATTCCACAATGCAGCTATTCACCCTTTTGACCGCGATTTTTACCATTGGATATAAACTGATCCTTTACTTTTATACCAGGTCAGTAGGAAAAAAGACGGTCAACACCGCAGTTATGGCTCTGGCCTATGATCATCGGAACGACATTTTTGCTTCGATAGGTGTTGCGATTGGTATAACGATGAACTGGATTGGATATAGCTGGGCTGATCCGCTGGCAGGTAGTATTGTGGCATTGATAATTTTAAAGACCGGAATAGAGATTTTGCGCGAATCATCTGAAGAATTGATGGATACGGTTCCCGGAGAAATGCTGGACAAGCAGATACGAAAGATAGTTGCTTCAATAAAGGGGATAGATTCGGTGGAAGAGATATCTGCTCATCGTTTCGGTCCATATCTGGTGATAAATATCACGGTATGTATACCTGGTAATTTGCCGGTTTTTATAGGTGATGCTATTGCTACAGAAGTGGAAGAGCGGATTTATGGGGAGATTGAGCTGGTTAGAAAAGTTTACGTGCATTATCATCCGGGATGTCTTCAGCAGGAAAATTCTTAATTGCCGGATTTTTAACGGGAAGCTACTTCTGTTTTGATGGGGGACGGAGTGCCAGTTACTTGATTACTAAAGTTCTCCCAATCAGATCCAGCAATATTCTTCTTTCCAATGATTATCCTTGTATATGTTTTCCTCAAATATTATTCGGTCAATTTATTAAAAAACAGCTTAAGATTTGGAAATTTCAGACATAATGCCTAAAACTATGTGAGTAAACGAGATTTATGCGCTATTACCAACTTGATTAATATAAGAGGTGAAGCTTCGTTATCGTATACAGCCCTGTCCATGATAAACCGATGCCCCATTTTCAAACTGCTTAACAGCTACTTTACTCAGCTAACAACTGCGCCTTCAAAGTAATATTGACCGCCGCCAGTGCCATTGAAACCGGACATCCTTTTTTTGCAGTTTCCGCTATCTCAGCAAATGTTTTTTCATCGATTCCATTGATCTTGCATTTAGTTTCCAATTCGATCATCGATATAACAAAACCA
>Ga0209510_1000642_pt1 | contig 46054 bp, 36 predicted proteins | sample BiotimSIPDNA_FD_185749 | JGI IMG/M metagenome (GOLD analysis project Ga0209510, IMG submission 185749) | Anaerobic biogas reactor microbial communites from Washington, USA - Biogas_R1 time_0 SIP DNA (SPAdes) (version 2) | ecosystem: Engineered > Bioreactor > Anaerobic > Unclassified | place...
GGATGTGGTCCACTTTTGATGGAGGCGGATTTGAAGACGGCTTCTGGGGACCCCGGGGAATTGTGGTGGACGCTCAAAACCGGGTGTATGTCACTGATACTGGAAAACAGCGCGTGGTCGTATTTGATTCGATGGGCAATTACCTCACTCAATTTGGCAGCCTGGGGATGGACCTGGGCAAGCTGGACGAACCGGTCGGGATCGACGTGGATACTGACGGAAGAGTTTATGTTGCTGATACGTGGAACTACCGTGTTCAGGTGTTCGAACCCGATGAAAGCGGCTCTCAATTCCGGGCTATCAGTTTTTGGGAAGTGGATGCCTGGCAGAGCCAATCACTGGACAACAAACCTTTCCTGGCACTGGACCAAAGTGGACGGATAGTTTTGACCGATCCGGACCGTGGGCGGGTGATCGTTTTTGACCAAAACGGGCAGTTCGAGTTCTTATGGGGCGGTTTTGACAACAGCTATGCAATGACTACCATCAGTGGTGTTACGATCGCGTTTAATGGAGATGTCTGGGTTACTGATTCAACCAACAACAGCTTGTTGAAATTCGTGGTGCCATAGGATTCTTAACAGCTTCTGACACAAAAACCTCGGAGTACCTTAGAATAAGGGAAAACGCTTCGAGGTTTTGTTAATGCAATCTGAAACAAGCAATACCAAAAAAATCGACAAACGCACCTGGGTTATCCTGGCTGCACTGGCTATTACCGGGCAAATCGCCTGGGCGGTAGAAAACACCTGGTTTAACAGTTTCGTTTACGAAACCATCACACCCGACCCAAGACCGGTAGCCTGGATGGTGGCTGCCTCAGCTATTGTCGCAACCCTGACGACGATTCTCATGGGCACCTTGAGCGACCGGACGAAGTCGAAGTGGGGAAGGCGTAAGCCTTATATCCTGATTGGTTATGTTTTTTGGGGCTTAATGACAGCCGCTTTCCCGATGACCGCCTTTGTCAAAAACATGAGCCTGGCAGTGGTAATGGTGGTACTGGTCGATTGTCTGATGACTTTCTTCGGCTCGATGGCAAACGATGCTGCCTTCAACGCCTGGACCGCTGATATCGCCCCAAGTGAAAACCGCGGAAGAGTGGAAGGCGTGTTGAGTCTGAGCCTGTTTATCGCCCAACTGATTTCCATTGTTGCCGCCGGCATCTTCATCGACAAGGCAGGATATTTCGCTTTCTTTTATATCCTCGGTGGAATCGTAATGGTGGTCGGACTGGTTGCTGGTTTTGCCATCAAAGAAGAACCTGCTCCATCGCAGGAAGGTGAGCTGAAACCTTTCTGGCAAGAGATCAAAGAGCTCTTCAACCTGAAGACGATTATGGCGAACAAAGCTCTTTTCCTCCTGCTGGTGAGCGCAATGCTGCTAGGGATTGGTTTTCAGGTTGCGTTTCCTTATATGTTAATTTACATCAACCACACCATCGGAGTCACAAAAAGCCAATATTCACTCATCGGTGGGGCTGTGATCGTCGGAAGTGCAATCCTTGCGATCCCGATGGGTATTCTGGCAGACAAGTTCAACAAAAAGCTGATGCTGGCACTGTCGGTTGTAGTCACCTGCCTGGGCTGCTTTTTCTTTTCACTGGTTCAGTCAGTGGTTTTGCTCGCCCTGGCTGGTTTGCTTTGGCAAGCCGGAAACATGGCAGCGTCGATAGCATCTACCGCCTGGCTGAAAGACCTTCTCCCTGAACAATCGCGGGGCAGATTTTTAGGCGTGCGAATGATCTTTTGGATCTTACTTCCCATGCTCATCGGTCCAGGGATTGGCTCAGCGCTAATCCGCACTTTTGGTACGCCGGCAATATTGGATGGAAAAGAAGGCTTTTTAGCTGTTCCATTAATTTTCCAGGTTGGGGCTGTGCTTGGTTTATTGGCTTTACTGCCCCTTCCCTTTCTGAAACAAGAACATCAAACAGGATAAACGTCACCCTATGCAAAATCAATTAACACATCAACTGATAACAGCTTTCAAACCTGCGCAGCCTATACCCCTGCCGGAATATCCCCGTCCACAAATGGTACGGTCAGATTGGCAAAATCTGAACGGCTGGTGGGAATGCAGCATCCAAAAAGCTGATTTGCCCAAACCCACCAGCTTTGAGAGCAAGATTTTGGTGCCTTTCCCTCCCGAATCTTCGCTTTCGGGGGTGTCTCATGTGCTTCAACCTGATGAGAAACTCTGGTATCGGCGCGTTTTTGAGGTGAATTCCACACCAGGTAAAGTCGTCTTGCTGCATTTCGGGGCGGTGGATTTTGAGTGCCAGGTTTGGGTGAACGGAAAATTGGCAGGCACCCATTGGGGTGGTTACCTGCCCTTCAGTTTTGATATAACTGCTTTGATTCAGAAAGAGGGAAACGAGCTGGTTGTGGTGGTTGAGGACGCAACCGAGCATGCCCTGCATCAAAAAGGCAAACAGCGCCTCAAACCAGGGGGAATCTGGTATACCTCTGTTTCCGGTATCTGGCAGACAGTCTGGCTGGAAGTGCTGCCCCAAAAACACATTCGCTCGCTCAAGTTGACTCCTTCAATCGACACTGAGACCCTGGAGTTAAAAGTAAACCTAAACGAAGCGGCTTTATCTGCTGAATGCAAATTGGAAGCGATAGCCAGTTTTAATGGCAAAGAAGTGGGCAAAGTTGAAGGTACAGCCAATAGCAGCGCCTTGATTTTTCATCTTCACGATGCTAAGCTTTGGCATCCCGATCACCCACATCTTTACGATCTGGAAGTGCGCCTGCTTGACGAGAGCGGTGAAATCGACCTGGTCAGCAGTTATTTTGCGATGCGCAAGTTCAGCAAAATGAAAGACAGCCAGGGCTACTGGCGGTTTGCCGTAAACAACGAACCACTTTTCCAATACGGACCGCTCGACCAGGGATATTACCCGGAAGGTCTCTATACCGCACCTTCGGAAGAGGCAATGCTCTTTGATATCGAATACGCCAAAAAGATTGGCTGCAACATGATTCGCAAACATGTTAAGGTAGAGCCGCTTCGTTGGTATCACGCCTGCGATAAGCTCGGAATGATCGTTTGGCAGGATATGCCCAACGGAGGTCGCACGACCAAGGATGCTATTGTTTATTTCACCTTCACTTCGGGAATCCACCGCTATGACCAACGCCGCTTTAAGCGATTTGGGCGCGAAGACCCTAAAAACCAGGAGGAATTCCAGGTTGAACTTCAGGACATGATCGAGACTCTCTATAACGTTCCCAGCATCGCGGTTTGGATTCCGTTTAATGAAAGCTGGGGGCAGTTCAATGCGATTCGCATCGCTGAGTGTGTCAAAACGCTCGACCCCAACCGCCTGGTGGACCATGCATCCGGCTGGTTTGACCAGGGCGGGGGAGATTTTCAGAGCAGGCATGTTTATGTGAAGAGGCTGAGCGCTCGCGTCCCTGATGAGCGAATATTGGCAGTAACTGAGTTCGGTGGGTATACCATGCAGGTTGACGGGCATGTCTGCAGTGAGAAAAAGCGCTTTGGATATGGGCATTATGAGGATTCGGCATCGCTGACAAAAGCGTATCTGAAACTGCTCGAAGATCAGGTGGCACCGCTGATTCCGAAGGGCCTCAGCGCAGCAATTTACACTCAAACCACCGACATCGAAACGGAAATTAATGGCTATCTGACCTATGACCGAAAGGTTGAGAAAATGGACGCAGAAGTTTTGCGCGAAGCCCATCGCAAATTAATTGAGATAAATATCGAGTAACATCTCTTCTGTAAGAACTAAGGTAAAGAAAGGCGGAGGGAAAATCATCCCTCCGCTTGCTGTCAGCCAGCCCCAATGAAAAATTGGTGATTATTCCGTTTTGAAGAAAAGCATTCCAAGGGCGAGGAATCCAACGGCGAATAGCAACAAAATCCCAATTGTCGGAAAAATCTGCCCGATCGGTTTGTTGCTGATCAGAATATCTTTAAGCCCCTTCATTCCCCAATAGGTCGGGAAAATCTTAGCAGTGTTTTGCATAACTTTCGGAAAAAGCTCGATCGGGAACCAGGCACCGGAAAGCAGGGCAAAGATCATCCCTATCGAATTGCTGAGCCCGTTTGCCTGACCTTCTGTCCTGACCAGGCTTCCCAAAAACGCACCAAGCCCGGCAGAGGCAAGCGAAAACGCCAGCAGGAGCAGAAAGGTCGGCAAAGGTCTCTCGAGCCAGGGTGCCTTCAATACCAATCCACCAAAGATCATCAGAAGGCTCATCTGAACCAATGCGATCAGAACGTGACCGAATATGGTTGCCGAAAAATAGGTCAGACGAGAGGTTGGTGTGGCAAGCAGGCGTTTGAGTGTTCCGCGGCTACGCTCATGGACCATCGCACCAGACAAGCCAACCAGCGGAATAAAAACCCAGGTGATCAGCTGCCCCGCTGAAGAGCTCGTGGCAGGATTGTAGACTATATCGCTCTCCGCCTGGCTGATGGACTCTGTCAACCTGAATGGAGCTTCTGCAAGTTTGAGCCTTATCTCCGCATTCAGTTCTTCTCCCAGCTTTTCCAGTTCTGAAGAAGTGACTTCCGGATGACTTTGTTGATAGGCTTGCAAAACCGTCGTGAGCTTCACCTGAGCACTTGTTAGTTTGTTCAGTGCAAGGCGAAGTGCCTGGTAAATAGTTTGGCTCGAAGTACGGTTGGGCTGTTGAAAAAGATAAACCGTCAGGTCGCCACGAATCAAAGCATCAGAATTAAAATCCGGAGGGATAACCAGGTAAGTATCGAGCTGACCTTCGTCAAAAAGTTTCTGGGCTTTGTTGAGGTCGATAGCTTCTGGTTTGAGATCACCGCTCTCGCCCAGTTCTTCCAACAGGTTAACAGAAAGGGGAGAATCAGATTGATCTACATAGTTTAAAGTAATCGCACTGCTGCTAAAGGATCCGGTTGTGACCGCAAGGACCGTTGTAAAAACAATGGGAAGCACGAAATAAAACAAAATTGAGACCGGTGAGGCAAAATAGAGCCGGATGTCTTTCCTGATAATGCTGAAGGTTTTTTCCATGTTCAATCATTCACCAGGATAATGTTACGGCGGAAAAAGATCGATGCCAAAATTAACAACAGCGTCCCCATCAGAAAGAGCTGTAAAAGAATCATCGTCAGGTCGCCCAGACTGCCTCCAGCCCCAAGAATGTTGAAGCCCTGGCTGCCCAAACCGTTTGGCGAAACTTTAGCCACCGTTTGCATCCAGGTTGGCATGGCCACAATAGGCAAGAAACCACCGCCCAACAAACCAAAGAGCAGACCGATTGCGGTACCAGCATTCGAAACCTGGGAAGGTGTCTTTAGGAAGCTTGTGAGAAACATCCCCCAACCCAGCGCTCCGTAGGTGGCAAAAGCAATTAATAATATAACTTCCAGCCAGCTGCCCCAGGTGAGCCCAAACAGCAGCGTTGAGGTTAAAACTAAAATACGCACCTGGGTAAAACCACGAAGGAAGAGCCCCAAAGATTTTCCAAGAATGATCTGATAACCACGTGTGGGGCTCACCAGGTTGCGTTGTAACGTGTATTCCCTGCGTTCGATCAGAAAGGATACCGAACCGGCAGTAACATTCCACATCAGGAACATCAGTGCCATGCCAGGCGCGATCATCGCGAGATAGGATGCGTTTTTCTGGTCGAAGGTCTTGTCATTACTCTCAATCGTGTAACCGAGGTTGGTTTCTGATTCGGTAGAAAATCCGCCTGTCAGACCAGGCACTTCATCAGGTGTGATCAATCCAGCAGAGAGCAATTTTGTCAGGACAGTTGAAAGGGTTACCTGGGTGGATTCCACCTCGTTGAGGAAGGTCTCGATAATGACGCGGACAACACCGATGGAATGAATGGATTCGCCGTCTGTGTAAAGCTGAAGCTGGATAACGTCTGTGGGAGCGGGCAAACCGGTCTGAGGGATGATGCTGGCAGTGAAGCCCTCAGGAATCAGGAGGGCAGCAACGGCTTGGCGTTCGTCCACCAGTTTGCGGGAAGTTTCAAAACTTTCTTCGATTACGGGTGCAATCAGAGGTTCCAACTCGTCGGACTGGAAGACGTTCACCAGTCCATCACCAAGCTGCCCTTTATCGGCGTTGGTAATCACCAGCGGAATGTTTGAAAGCCCGGGATCGTCTGAACTGAACGCTCCGGTAATTGCTGCCATGCCAAGGGTCAGCAAAAAAGGAGCCAACAGGTAAAAAACCAGAGCCATTGGATCGCGGACGATCAGTTTAAGATCTTTGAGTGCGATCTGCCAAATCTTACGCATTGTCTCAATCCCTCAAGGCCCGACCAGTCAGATGGAGGAATACAGTTTCGAGGTTCGGTTCGACGATCTCGATTGATTTGATGTGTGCTCCTGCCTGGCTGGCTTGATTAATGATCGGAGCCAGGCTGCTTTCGGCATCTTTGACGATCACAGTCAGACCGTTTCGTTCCACGACTACCTTTGAGATCTCGCCAAAATTCTGCAGTTGGGCAGCGATTGAGGGCAAGTCGTCAATCGGGTCAGTTTCAAACCGAATGGAATCATTCTCACCTACCTGCAGGGTCAGCTCTTCCTGTGTTCCGATTGCGATCAGATTCCCATGGTCGATGATACCAACCCGGTCAGACAGTTCCTGGGCTTCTTCCATGTAATGGGTAGTATAGAGGATCGCCATCCCTTGCTGGTTAAGTTCTTTCACCATATCAAGGATCATGCGCCTGGATTGAGGATCGACACCAACCGTGGGTTCGTCCATAAAAAGCAGTTTTGGTTTATGAAGCAGCCCGGCTGCGATGTTGATTCGGCGCTTCATACCTCCGGAATAAGTTTTGATCCGGTCTTTGGCACGATCGCTGAGACCGATTTGTTCCAAAACTTCTTTGACCCGTTTGTCCAGCTTACGCCCTTTCAGATCATAGAGCTTCCCCCAATAAACAAGATTTTCAACAGCAGTCAGTTCGTCATATAAAGCTATTTCCTGGGGGACAATGCCAATGTATTTGAGCACCTGCATATCGTCAGAGATGATTGAATAGCCGTTGATCTGGGCATCACCGCTCGTTGGGGTGAGCAATGTCGAGAGCATGGAGATGAGGGTTGTTTTGCCGGCACCATTCGGACCGAGCAAGCTAAAAATCTCGCCCTCATGGATGTCAAAAGAGACATCGTCTACTGTTTTCAGTTTTCCAAATGTTTTTACCAGGTTTGTCACTTGTAATATAGGAGTCATTTATTATTTTCCTGTCGGTCTAAATGAATTCGGCGAATAATTAACCGGTTGTCAATATCTGCGGTTCCAAAAAAGATTAACGAGGCTTAATCTGGCAGATACAAATTATTCATTGCGATAAAGCGCTTCAGAAAGCATTTCTGAAATTGCCCAGTTGTTCGGCATCAATACCATTGCTCCTTCATATGTGATCCAGTTTGAAACCATATCGGGAGTGACAGCAAAACGGCGAATATTGTCAGTGTTCATCAGTGGCTTTGCCATTGGCAGCAGGGGCAAGACCTGGTGCAGTTTGATATCGGTGTCAACGTATTCGCGGTATAAACTGTAAAGTTCAGGGACTTTGGTAAGCATATTCAGATTGACTGCCCTTTTAAAGATCGCCACAACGACTTCCTGAGCTCTGCGGTTGCGGTCAAAATCACTCGTGGTTAGGCGGGAGCGGGAATACCAGAGGGCGGTGCCCCCATCCATAAGCTGGACACCTGGTTCAATGACACACCAACCACTGGGGTCAATCTGACAGCTATCCTGCAGCTCTTCACTGACTTTCACTTCAATACCCCCAAGACTGTTGACGACGTCTTTGAAGCCATTGTAATTAACCATCATATAGTTGTCGGGTCTGATGCCAAAATTGACCTCAAATGTTTGTTGAAGCAGGGGGAAACCTCCCAATGCCCAGGCGGTATTGATCCGGTTGGACCAATAGCCAGGGATGGTCACATATAAGTCGCGTGGAAACGAAATCATGCTGACCGTTTCATGTTTAGGGTTGATTGAAAGCAGGATAATCACATCTGTGCGGAAGTTATTCTCACCAAAATCGTCCACTCCAAGCATTAGAATGTTCCATTGGTTTTCGGGAAGCTCGCCCTGGGGAATGGCAGGGACGGGTGTTGGGGTGAACATCGGTTGTGGAATCAGTTCAATGCTGCCATCTTCCATAATATTCGCAAACGAATAGGGTTGAAAAGGTGTTGGCGTTCGCTGCATGTCTTTCAAGCTGATGTGCCATGGTGAGCTTTCGGAATGTGCCATGGCAGTGATAAAAACCGAACCGAGAATAACACCGATGAAAGACATGCATAAAATGAAGATGACTGTGATTGTGATGGATTGGTGTTTTTTCAGGCGCATTTTAGCAGCTTTCAGTCATTGCTTTCTAAACCAGTGGCGAGATTCTCTTCGTCCTGAAAATCAAGTATACCCCCTGGTGATTGGGTGAGATTATTAATTAACAAGCCTGCTTGTTTGAGCACGTTTTTCAATTGTTCAACCTGGTTGGCATTGCGAAGAATGGTTTCTTCAAGGTGCTGCTTCTGGAGCTTGAGAGTTTCAACCTGGGCAGCGCTTTCCAGGTTTTCTTCAATAGAAGCCTGGAGACTCTCCATCTCTTCTTCCATCTCTTTTTGGCGGTTGACCCATAGCACAACTTCTTCAGCCCAGGCTGATTGGGTTAGTTCGAGATCTTTTTTAATCTGCTCAAGGTCAGCCTGACTGGTTTCGTATTCCTGGTCTAATAGCTCTAATTTCTGTGTTTTGTCTTCCAAATCAACAATCAGCTCCTGGAGTTGGGCTGAGTTTTTATCCAGCTCAATAGCTTTTTGGAGCACTTTGCCCACGTTTTCTTTCAAATGATCAAGGCGGTTCAGGTCTTCCTGCAGCCATGTCTTATTTGTGTAAGGAGTTAGCCCTAAAACGCCCTGGTTAAAAGAGACTTTTGCGGAGTGTACTGGATAGTAAAGCAAGTTCCCAACCTGGTTGTAACCGCTGAGGTCTCTCAAGGCTGTTTTTTCAACCTGGAAATGACCCTCTTGATTTGAAACGACAATTTCCATGTTTTGGATTGAAGAAAAAAGGGAAGGTATGCGCTGAATGGGCAATTCGATAGGCGGAAGATGCTCTTCCCTGATCAAATCGTAGGTATTCGACAACCTTGCAAACTGGCTGCCCTCCTGGTAGGAAAGAAAACCCAACAGGTCTGCCATTAAATAAAGGCTCAGCCCGTGCGAAAGCGATTTTTCGAGCCCGTCACGCTCTGATTGAAGACTAACTTCGAGAAAGGTGTTGGCGATATTTGCACGCAATGGCTGGTTTTGTTTCAGATTGTTATCTGATACATCACCAGCCTTAGAAGGTTGGCTGCCAGGCGCTTGATGAACAAGGCTGATTAGCAAAGGATAATAAAGCAGCTGGCTGAGCATGACCACAGATGGTAAGTTACCCGCCATCGGAAGAAACAGGTAGAGAATAAAACCAGCTGCTGAAATGGAAAGAATCAGGAGTGGATCAATGGGACTAAACCCGTATTTCTTCAGATAAACAACCCCAGCGCCTGAAATTAATATTATGGTCAGGGCAATCCATAAGTAATCGACCCAACTGAAATTGAAATTCTGTGAGCCAAAAACAGGCAGCCACCAGAGAATGAGGATAGCCGAGATTAGCAATGTTAAAACGGTCGCAATCAGGGGTAACCAGGCGCTCAGACTCACGTCCCGCAGTCTGAAGATCGACCAGACCAGCCAAACCAGGCAAACCAGGTTCAAACTGCGGTGTAGTAATGGAAACAAAGAAACTACGGGCTCAAAACGCTGGTAGGCGAGCAAATTTGCGGTAAGTAACACCAGCTGAGAAATGAAAATGATCGCCAAGCTGATCTGCAGTGGAGCCTTTCGGTCATCATGTGAGCGCAAAACCGAAGCTAACGCCAGCCCACTTGAAGCCAACAACAGCGCATAATACAACAGTGCATATGGAAACACCGTCAACACAGGGTTGAAATCGAGAGTTGAAATCATTTCGTTCATTACCTGGTGTCTTTTGATGCAAGAATTGTACCGCTAAAGGATTCGTTTTATCGAAACAAATACAGTATTTAAGAGCAACAAACAGATGAGGACCTGGGAAGGCTGCAGGAACCAACCTTCTCTGCCTTATGTATTATGAGAAAGTTCGTAAAGAGACTGCTGCCTGTCCGGTCAGGGTAGCTTTTCCAACCCAAGTTTCATCCTGCGCAGGGTTTCGTCTTTCCCCAACACCGCCGCCAGTTCGGTGGCACCACCGGGGGAGGTCTCCTGCCCTGACAGAGCAGTGCGGATTGCCCACATGACGGTTCCAACCTTAAAACCCTGTTCCTGGGCGAAGGTTTTTAACGCGGTAAACAGAATTTCATTGTTCCAATCCTCAATGGATTGGAAAATCGGCAGGGCAGCTTCGAGAACCATCCGGGAGCTTTCCAGCGTTGATTTTGACTTCTGGTGATTGAAAAGTGTTGCTTCATATTCTGGTAAATCAGCAAAAAAAGCAACCAGATCGGGGATTTCAACCAGGTTTTCCGTGCGCACCTGGATGAGATCGCTCAGTTTTCGCAAATCGAAAAAGGCAAGGGCTGGGGGATAGTAGGGTAATGCAACCTCGTGAAAAGCTTCGGGACTGAGAGAGCGAATGTGTTCGCCATTCAGCCAGCGCAATTTATCAAACGAGAAAGCGGCATTTGATTTGTTGATCCGGTTCATGTCGAAAGCCTCAACAAGATCTGCCAGCAGGAAAAACTCGCGTTCATCACCCGGGTTCCAACCGAGCAGGGCGACGTAATTAATAATCGCCTGGGGAAGGTAGCCCATTCTGACCAAATCTTCAAAGGAAGGATCGCCAGCTCGCTTGCTCAGTTTGCTGCCGTCTTCTTTAATAATATGAGGCAAATGAATGTATTCCGGTCGGTTCCAGCCAAAGGCTTCATAGAGCAGGTTGTATTTGGGTGTCGAAGTCAGATATTCCTGACCCCTGATTACGTGGGTGATAGCCATCAGATGGTCATCGACAACGTTGGCAAAATTGTATGTGGGGAAGCCATCCGACTTCAGCAAAACCTGGTCATCGAGCTGATTATGATCGATGGTGATCTCACCGTATACATGGTCGAAAAAAGAGCTCGTTCCCGGTTCGGGGATGCGTTGGCGAATCACAGGTTTGATTCCCTTTTCAAAATTTGCCCTGATCTCTTCCGCGCCGAGATTGCGGCATGGGTCACGATAACCCTGCACACGTTCCCCGGTCGCTTCGAGGGCTGGTTTGTCTTCTTTTTGGCAGAAGCAATAGTAAGCGTGTCCGCTCTGGAGCACTTTTTCCGCATATTCAGCGTAGATCGGCAAACGCTGGCTCTGCACGTAGGGTCCGAATCCGCCGTCTTTGTCGGGTCCTTCGTCATAATCGATACCAGCCAATTCCAAGCCTTTATAAATTGCTTCGACTGCCTCAGGGACATTTCGGTTTTGGTCGGTATCCTCAATACGTAGGATAAATCTGCCGTCTGCCTGTTTTGCTATCAGATAGGCATAAAGGGCGGTGCGCAGGTTGCCGATGTGCATATAACCAGTGGGGCTGGGGGCGAAGCGAGTTCTGAACATAGATAATTCCATCTCTTGAAGTTTTGTTTGAAAAATTATACAATGAATTATCTCAAGTGAAACGGAGTTGCCATGCCTGAAGTAAATTCAAAGATAACAAAAGTTATTCTTTACCCGAGCAGCGGCAGGCTTATGCGGACAGCCGAGCTGGAATTATCGGTTGGAGCGCATGAGCTGCGCCTTCAGAATATACCCGCAAATATTGACCCTTCTTCTGTAAGCGTTAACCTGAAGGCGAGTTCCAAAGCAGTGATTTTGAAAGATGTGGTTACTGAAAGAGTTTTTACAGCCAGAACAAGCCATGAAGAAGTCGCGAAACTCGAAGCAGAATTGAAAGCACTCAACGAAGAGATCCAGGCTGCCAAGCAGCGGTTGGAAGGCTCGCAGGCAAAAATTTCCCACCTGAATGGGTTGCTCTCAGAAACACGCAGTGTCGTTTTCGCCCTCAACCAGGAAAAACTTAGCATAGATGGTCACTTTGAGCGGATAAGACATATTGATACTGAACGGGAAAAATATATCCAGGAGCAAACCCAGCTGCGTGTAAGCTTGCAAAGAATGGAAGAAGATTTGGCTGAAAAGCAGCAGCAATATCAGGCAGTCAGTTCAATGGGAAACCGTGAAAGCACGCTGGTGAAAGTGGGAGTCCAGGTTGATGAAGAATCTGCAGTCACGCTTGAGTTGAGTTACCTGCAATATGCCTGTGGGTGGCAGCCTGTTTATCGTGCTTCTCTGGATGAGCAAAAATTCTCCCTCGCTTACGAAGCACAGGTAAACCAAAAAACCGGGGAGGATTGGCAAGATGTTGCTATGAGCCTCTCTACATCCTCACCACTTGGATTCAAAAACCTTCCTGAGCTGGAGCCCTGGTATGTATCGCGCTTCGCCCCAGCGAGTATGCCAATAAATAAGGATATGCTGCGTAAAAGCATTGATGCTATGCCGATGATGGGAATGGCTTCAATGGAGTCTGCTCCACTACAGGAGGTTGGGTTTAGCCAGGCAGAAATCAAAGACCAGGGTGTCAGCATGCAATTCGAACTGCCCCAGGTGGTCAGCGTCCCAAGCAAAGATACCGCAACCAGGCTTGGCATCACAGTCCTTGAACTGCCAGCAGAAGTCGACTTGTTAATCATACCGAAGCTGTCACCAGAGGCATACAGACGGGTGAAAATCAGCAATGATTCTCATTTCACACTTATGCCAGGCAAAGCAGCTCTCTTCTTTAACGGTGAGTATCTGGGAGAAAACCCCTTCAACCTGACCCCTGCAGGCGGTAAAAATGATTTGAGTTTCGGGGTTGATCAGCGGGTTGTGGTTGAGCGGGAGATCGTGCAGCAGGATGTAAGCAAGAAAATGTTGCAAGACCGGAATGTGCGCTCGAATAAGTATCAAATCAAGATCAACAACACCTCCAAAGAAACTCTTCGGGCAGAGGTGCAGGATGGCACACCGGTTTCACGCCAGGATGATATCAAGGTAAAGCTCGAGTCTGTTGAGCCAAAGCCAGCTGAGACTGATGAGCTCAACCGGATGACCTGGAGATTATCAATTGCGCCAGGCTCAGAAGTTGTTTTGAAATACCAGTTTACCGTTGATGCCCCCAGGGACGTTCATATCTCCGGTCTGCCTACAGAATAAGAATAACCTCTTGCCTTGACGAAGATAGGCAAGCGCAAAAGCTTCAAACATTCCACCCCCTTTCAGAATGGTGTGGAATGTTTAATATGCTCAACTTGTGCCGTTGAAGTCATGATTGTGGTGATTTAACACGTACATATGCAGGTATTGCCCGGTATAACTGTCCGGATTCGCAGAAACCTGTTCCGGCGTACCCTGGGCGATTACTTTGCCACCGTGGATACCGCCGTCAGGTCCGAGATCGATAATCCAATCGGCAACCTTGATGATATCCATGTTGTGCTCAATGATCAGCACGGTGTTACCGTTGTTGACTAATTCCTGCAAAACCTCAATCAGTTTGTGGACATCCGCGGCATGCAGCCCGACCGAAGGTTCATCAAGTACATAAAGGGTTCGTCCGGTGGCGATGCGCGACAGTTCCTTGGCGAGTTTCACCCGCTGGGCTTCACCACCAGAAAGTGTGGGGGCTGGTTGACCCAGGCGGATATAGCCAAGCCCTACATCACATAGAGTTTGAAGCCGACGTTTATTTTTTGGGAAGGCATCAAAAAACTCAATAGCCGTTTCAACGGTCATATCCAGCACGTCGGCTATATTTTTGTCTTTGAAGCGCACCTGGAGTGTTTCGTGGTTGTAACGCTTTCCATGGCAAACTTCACAAGGCACATACACATCAGGCATAAACTGCATTTCGATTTTCAACTGCCCTTCACCCATACAGGCTTCACAGCGTCCACCTTTGACATTAAATGAGAAGCGCCCTTTTTTATACCCGCGGATTTTTGAATCGGGTAATTCGGTGAAAAGGTCACGAATGCTGTCAAACAAACCTGTGTAAGTAGCCGGATTGGAGCGGGGAGTCCGCCCAATCGGGGATTGATCGATGTTGATGATCTTATCAAGGTGCTCGGCACCTTCAATGGATCTGTGCTTGCCTGCGCTGGTATGCGCACGCATTAATTTACGAGCAAGGGCATTGTACAGAATATCGACCATCAGGGTAGATTTGCCCGACCCAGACACACCGGTGATACAAACCAGCTCACCCAAGGGGATCTCGACATTGATGTTTTTCAGGTTGTTTTCCTGTGCGCCAAATATTTTGAGCACGTGCCCATTACCGCTGCGCCGCTCGGCTGGCAGAGGCACTTTTTTGGCACCTGAAAGGTAAGCCCCGGTTATTGATTTTGGTTCTGCTTCAATATCCTCAGTAGTGCCTTCGGCTACCAGCCAACCACCATATTCACCTGCCCCCGGACCAAGGTCGATGATCCAGTCGGCATTGCGCATGGTGTCTTCGTCGTGTTCGACAACCAAAACCGTGTTGCCCAAATCGCGCAGACCCTTAAGCGTAGACAACAATTTATCATTATCACGGGGATGTAAACCGATTGAAGGCTCGTCCAAAACATACAAAACGCCCATCAGCTTGGAACCAATTTGGGTCGCCAGGCGAATACGCTGGGCTTCACCACCGCTAAGCGTGGAAGCAGACCGGTCGAGGGTGAGATAATCCAAACCGACATCGGTCAAAAAGCTCACCCTGGCATCGATCTCCCTCAGAATGCGATCCGCAATTGCCTGGTCGCGTTTGATTAAAGGGGTATCTTCAGATTCCAATCTTTCGATCCAGGGCAAGAGCATATCCACCGGCATCTCAGTAATTTCAATAATGTTTTTTTCATCTACCCGCACACCCAGTGCCTCTTTGCGCAGGCGTTTTCCACCACATTCCGGGCAAGGTGTCTTGGTGATATATGATCCCAGTTTGATCCGAATCCAATCGGACTGGGTTTCCTGGTAACGGCGCTGCATGTTGCCGACAACACCTTCGAAAGCAGTCTGGAAGGTGCCTCTGCGCCCTTCCCTTCCCACGTAAGTGACTTTGATTTCCTTGCCCTCAGACCCAAACAGAATCAGTTCCTGCTGGGCTTTGGTCAGGTTTTCAAATGGTGTCTCAAGGTCAAAATGATAATGCTTCGCCAGGGCTTCGAGCATTTGCCAGTGATAGCCGCCCTCGTCTTTGGGGTCCCACTCCTGGTTTTTAATTGCCCCGTCTTTAATCGAAAGGCGTTTGTCGGGGATGACAAGATTTGGGTCGACATCTTCGCGAAAGCCGAGCCCCTGGCAAGTCGGACAGGCGCCATGAGGGGTGTTGAAAGAAAATGTGCGCGGTTCAATCTCGATCAGAATCGAGCCATGCTCAGGGCATGCCAGGTATTCTGAAAATTTGATATCTTCAGGCGGATCACTGCTCAGGTTTTGTATCGTCAGGTTACCTTCACCTATGCGCAAAGCAGTTTCGACCGAGTCGGTTAACCTCGAGATAATATTGAGACGATCATTTTCATCTTCAGGTGCCTGGATGACGAGCCGGTCTACCACCGCTTCGATAGTGTGTTTCTTGTAACGGTCGAGTTTGATCTCTTCGTCCAGCGAATAAATGGTTCCGTTCACGCGCACACGCGTAAAACCACCATTGCTTATCTCCTTAAACAATGCCTGGTAGGTGCCCTTCCGTTCGCGAACCATGGGCGCTAAAACCAACAGGCGTGAGCTTTCGGGCATTGCCAGGATCTTATCAACGATTTCCTGCCCCGATTGTTTTTCAACCGGGCGATCACAAACCGGGCAGTGGGGAATGCCTACCCTTGCAAAAAGCAAACGCAGGTAGTCAAATATCTCTGTAACAGTTCCAACCGTTGAACGCGGGTTGTTTGAGGTCGATTTTTGGTCAATGGAAACCGCTGGCGAGAGCCCTTCGATTGAGTCGACATCAGGTTTGTTCATCTGCCCTAAAAACTGACGGGCATATGAAGAAAGCGATTCAACGTATCTGCGTTGTCCTTCAGCAAATATCGTGTCAAAGGCAAGCGAACTCTTGCCAGAACCGGAAATACCGGTGAGAACCACCAGTTTGTCACGGGGAATTTCGATATTAATGTTCTTTAAATTATGTTCACGCGCACCAATAATGCGCAGATTTTCCTGGCTCATTTTTAGCTACTCCGGACAATATTATATCAAATGTTCTATATTTTTTAGTAGAATCAGGTATTTACACTCAATATTTCAGAAAATTACTTATTCACAGGTACAATTGAAAAAAAAGTCGGAGGGAAAATGGAAACAGGGCAGACACAATCCAATTCAGGGCAAATCAGGACAATATCAACAAAAACCCGTATTCATTATGGTTTAGCCAGCCTGGGCATGGCAGTGGTCTCCGGTATTTACGCCGTCATGCTGACCATCTATTACCAGGATTACCTTGGTCTGAGCGCCAGTTGGATTTCGCTGGCGATGGGAGTTTACGCGGTTTGGAATGCGCTGAACGACCCGATTTTCGGGCAAATAACAGACCGAACCCGCAGCAAACTGGGACGCCGTATCCCATATTTGCGGTTTACCGCGCCTTTCTTTGCGTTGACCTTCGCCCTGGTTTGGTTTGCACCTGAAAACGCACCCGACGCCGCCCAGTTTGCCTGGATGCTGGTGACCATGTTGCTATACGATACGACCTACACCATCCTGGGGCTGGTACACGGCACACTCCTGCCAGAATTGAGCGAATCAGACCAGGAACGCGGCAAGCTCTCAATCGTATCCAGCCTGTTTGGTCTGCTCGGAACCCTGATCGGATTTTTAGTGCCGGATTTCTTTCGACCGAAAGCTGGCTCTGTAAATGTCTCCCTGTTTTCTCTGCAGATGTCCATGATCGCGGTTGGTCTGATCGCGGCGTTTTTGATCATCCTGGCTTCTTACAACATCAAGGAACGCAGGGAGTTTAGCCAGGTTGACGAACCACTGGGTTGGTGGCAGGCAATTAAAAGCACGCTGACCAACAAGTCATTCATCATTTTTGTTACCGCAAATTTCATGTGTACTTTCATGTTTTCAATTTGTATGGGAGCAGTTTATTACGTTGCTGATTACGTGATGCAGGGGGGTGTGATCATGCTCCTGGCAGCCCTGTTTATCCCCCTGACGATTGGTGTGCCGCTGGTGGATTTCATTTTAAAGAAAGTGGAACCAGTGGTCGCTTTCCAGGCATACCTGCTTGTTTGTGGTGTAAGTTTAATTGTGCTTACATTTTTGCCTGCCTATCTGATTCCGGTGAGCATCGCGGTCTTTGGGTTTGGTTATTCAGGCGTGCAAGTGATTAACTATCTGCTGCTCGGACAAGTAATTGATGAAGATGAAGTCAATACCGGGGTGCGGCGGGAAGGCTCTTATTATGGTGCAAACGCGCTGATCACCAAACCAGCCCAATCACTGGCGGTCGCTATCACCGCTTCTGCATTGGCAGCCAGTCACTTCGTTACACGGGATTCCAACGCTGGAATGATCTTCCTGGATCAACCGGAGAGCGCCCTTTTCGCAATCCGTGCGGTTATGGGATTGATCCCGGGGGTAACCCTGCTGGTGTCTGCGTTGATCTTGCTTGCCTATCCGCTGCGTGGGAAACGACTGAAAGAAGTCAAAGATGAAATTCTGAGAATGCATCAGGAGAAGCATCAAAAGCTTGAAGCGATGGAAGAACAGGTTAATTCGTAAACGTTTTGTTAGAATCGTCCAAGAATTAACTTGTATTCAACGAGACGTTATACACATATTCTGTAATTGGTGTCGCATTTTTCTATAATGAACTCAACTTAAATAAATGAACAGAAAGTTGAGAGAAAAATGGAACACAAAGAAACCTGGATGAAATCTCCGCTGGAGTTACCCGAACTCCCGTATGCAAAAGACGCATTAGCCCCGGTTATTTCGGAGCAAACTATTGAATATCACTATGGCAAACACCATAAAGCTTACTACGACACCACCAAAGACCTCGTAAAAGGAACCGCCCTCGAAGGCGCATCACTGGAAGAAATTGTCAGCGTTTCTGGCAAAGACCCTTCGTTGAAAAAACTTTACAATAACGCAGCTCAAGCCTGGAACCATAACCTCTATTGGAACCAATTTGCACCTGTCGGTCAGGGCAAAATGCCCGCAGAGCTTGAAGGCTTGCTCAAAGAATATTTTGGAAGCGTTGAAGAATTCAAGAACAAAATCGTTGCCGAAGGTGTGGCTCGCTTTGGAAGCGGCTGGGTCTGGTTGGTATTCGACAACGGCAAACTGGATATCTATTCAACACCCAACGGCGACAACCCCTGGAAAGATGGGAAATTTCCCGTGTTTGGGCTTGATGTCTGGGAGCATGCTTATTACCTCGATTACCAAAACCTGCGCAAAAAGCACCTCGAAGAAGTGTTGGAAAAGATTGTAAATTGGGACTATGTTTTGAGACTGATCAAGAAGTATCAGGATCAGTAAACAATAGAATTGTTATTACTTTTCAAAAAAAGACGACTTTAGGGTCGTCTTTTTTTTGTTTTACAAGGAATCAAGAAAGGCGGAATTTTCCGAACGAAGCCTGACAATACAGTTGGAAAACCGCTCAGGAAACATCTGAGCAATTCGCATTATGAAATTGTATTTGTTAATTATGAGGATAATTGAGAATTTGTCCACGATAAATGTACGGGCGGGTTCAATACGAGAACTTCGTAATCTCAACCAATCAGCCAAACCCGCCCAAATTCACATTGAAAGGTGGGTCTTGCAGGGTCAGAGAATATTGACATTTGTGATTTGGACCCACCCGTATGACCCCGTGTAGGACAATAAAACGGCTGGGGACAATACCCTGCTTCGCGGGCACAGGTCCACAGCCCTACTGCAGAGAACGGGTCAAGACCGATCCGGGTTGAAAGACGGAATGGGACGCCCAAGCACTGTGCTTGTGGAGCCGGGGTGCGTTCCCGAGCATGAATATCGCAGCCACGTTTTACTATACTTGCAATTACAACTGCAAATACTCCTGGTTGTACTTAAAATTACAATTGCGGTTAGAAGTGCAATATCGAATATTTGCATTTATAACTGCAATGATGTATACTGAACCCAGGTGAAATGATGATTGCTATTATCGGTGACATAATCAAGTCCAGATCCATCCCTGACCGGCAAAAGACCCAGGAAGGGTTGGCGATGGTTTTGCAGCAAGTTAACCAGCGTTATGCTGGCGTGTTGGCATCCAGGTTCACAATCACCCTGGGAGATGAGTTCCAGGGCGTTCTCAAAGAGGCAGATGGGCTTTTGCGCATCCTTGATGAGATCACTTTCGCCCTGAAACCGATCAAGCTACGCTTCGGGATCGGCGTCGGCGAGTTGACCACCCGACTGGATCCCCTCACCAGTATCGGTGCAGACGGTCCGGCTTATTGGAAGGCGCGGGAGGCAATTGAATTTGTCCATACGAATAATGACTACGGCCGCGCCAGCATCCACCTTTGCGCCCAGGAGGATGACATTTTAGTTGACCTGATCAACCAAATCATGAAGTTAACCGCCCTCCAGGTGAGCGGCTGGCGGGATTCGCAGAGCGATGTTTACAAGCTGATCATGAATGAAGGCATCGTCAACCCTGATGAGATCAACCACCAGGCAATTGCCGAACAGCTTGGTATCCAGACATCTTCGCTGACCCGCAGGTTTGAATCCAGCGGCATCAAACGCTATATGTCAGCTCATCGCGAGGCGGAGTTGGCGCTGGAAAGGATTAACAAAAAACATGCCTAACGCAACACTTTTTCTCGTGCTGCTGATCGTTCATCTTTTAGGGGATTACTATCTTCAAACCCCTGATCTGGCTGCCCGGAAAGAAGAATCTTACTCCTGGCTTATTTTTCATTGCCTGATTTATGCAGTTATTATGTTCCTGGTGTTTGTGATTGTTGCTGCTCCCTGGTGGGTCTTTGCGCTTGCTGCCGGTACACATTGGCTGATCGATAGTGTCAAGTGGGCGTTGAGAAACACAAAATTGTCCAAAGCGGGTCTTTTTGTGGCTGACCAGGCTTTGCACATATTGGTTTTGTTGGTTCTCGCCCACGTTTCTCCGGAGGCTGGTTTGCGTGCATGGTTAGTTGCCCTGAACCTGCCCGCTGCCTCTTTTGCATGGGCAGCCCTGCTCTTGCTTATCCTGAAGCCAGTGAACATCAGTGTGGATATTATTTTTGAAAAGTATGCCCTGGCAGCGAAAGAAGAAGGCAAAAGGCAAGATCAAAAGGCTCTGCAAACTCACCTTTCACCGACAGGAATTGAAGCCGAGCAACCCTCAAAAACCCCAAACGAAAAACCACTGGAAGTTGAAGGGGCTGGTGCCTGGGTGGGCATACTGGAGCGTCTGATCACAATTTTGTTTGCCTCCATGGGGCAATATGCTGCCATGGGTTTATTGATGGCGGCAAAGTCGATGGCGCGTTATGACAAAATCAGCAAAGGTCCTGCCTTTGCTGAATATTACCTCATCGGCACACTCTTCAGCTTGTTTTTTGCGATTGCAGCCTACCTCTTCATCTTCAAATTCGTTGCCCCTGCACCTCTGGTTGTTGACCCAACCACGATTATTTTGATCACACCGACACCAATGCCCTAATTTTAAGGACAATTTGTCCAACCAAACAAAGCGAACATTCGCTGCCTGCAACGTCCAATATTGAGACACAATGCATACATAAAGCATGTAAAATCAAGACATGGAATTCAAACTTCATGCCCCCTATCAACCCACCGGCGACCAGCCGGAAGCTATCCGGCAGCTTGTGGACGGTATCAACAAGGGTCAATCCGACCAGGTTTTGCTCGGCGCGACTGGCACCGGCAAGACCTTTACGGTCGCCAATGTGATCCAGCAACTGCAGATCCCAACCCTGGTGATGACGCACAATAAAACCCTGGCTGCCCAGCTCTACGCAGAATATAAAGAGTTTTTCCCTGAAAACGCAGTGGAATATTTCGTTTCTTATTATGACTATTATCAACCAGAGGCATACATCCCCCGGCGTGACTTGTATATCGAAAAAGAAACTGACATCAACGAAGAAATTGATCGACTGCGCCTGGCTGCCACAACGGCACTCATGTCGCGGCAGGATGTGATCATAGTCGCCTCGGTTTCCGCCATTTACGGTCTTGGCGACCCGGATGCTTATCGTTCTTCGGTTTTACACATTCCCAAGGGTCAGATTTATCGCCGTAATGCCCTCCTGCGTCAATTGGTTGACATTCAATACCAACGTAACGATCTGGAGGTCAAGCCCGGTATCTTCAGGGTGAGGGGTGACACGCTGGAAATATTACCTGCTTATAGTGAACGTGAGGCTTTTCGGATCAGCTTTTTTGGCGATGAAATTGAAGAGATCACTCGCTTGAATCCAGTGACCGGCGAGGTGTTGGGAAAACTTGACCAGCTGGATATTTATCCTGCCAAACATTATGTGACCGAAGAACATCGAATGGAAAAGGCGCTCAAAGATATCGAAGAAGAACTGGAAGAACGGCTTGAATACTTTCGAAAGGATGGACGCTTGCTTGAAGCCCAGCGCCTTGAACAACGCACCAGGTATGACATGGAAATGATGCGTGAGATTGGCACCTGTTCAGGGATTGAAAATTATTCCCGCCATATTGACCAGCGTGCTGAAGGTTCCGCTCCCTGGACGCTGCTGGATTTCATGCCGTCGCGCTACCTGATGGTCCTTGACGAATCGCATATGATGGTGCCCCAGCTGCGGGGAATGTATAAAGGAGACCGGTCACGCAAGGATGTTTTGGTCGACTATGGTTTCAGATTACCTTCTGCCAAAGATAACCGACCTTTGAAGTTCCCAGAATTTGAAAAAGTAATGGGTATAACGATGTATACCAGCGCCACGCCCGGACCATACGAGATGGATAAGGCGGGGAAAGTGGTTGAACAGGTGATCCGACCAACCGGTTTGCTCGACCCGAAGATAGAGGTGAGACCGACCAAAGGACAGATTGACGATCTGATTGTCGAGCTGCGTGCCCGGGTTGAGAAGGGCGAACGTGCCTTGGTGACCACGCTAACCAAGCGGATGGCTGAGGATCTGGCTGAATATTTGCTTGAATCCGGGTTTAAGGTTCATTATCTTCATTCTGAGGTGAATACGCTTGAACGAGTAGGAATTTTGAGAGATCTGCGACTGGGTGTCTTTGACATTGTGGTAGGAATCAACCTGCTGAGAGAGGGGCTTGACCTGCCCGAAGTATCGTTGGTGGCAATTTTGGATGCGGATAAAGAAGGGTTTTTACGTTCAACCACGGCATTGATACAGAATTTTGGCCGGGCAGCCCGTCACCTTGAGGGCGAGGTGATAATGTATGCTGACCGAATCACAGATTCGATGAGACACGCAATCGACGAAACCAACCGCCGCCGTCAGATCCAGGAAGCTTACAATACGAAAAACAACATTTCCCCGGTTGGGATCACAAAAGCAGTGCATGATATTACCGAACGTTTGGTTAGTGTTAAACCGGAAGATAAGAAAGCCAAGAGTGCCCGTGAGTTGGCTGCAAACATGCAAAAACGGGAATTGGAGCGGATGATCAGGGAGATGGAAAACCAGATGCGTGCTGCCGCAAAAGAACTCGAGTTTGAGCGAGCCGCCATGCTGCGTGACCAGGTTTATGAGCTAAAGGCAATTTTGGTGGAAGATAGCAACCTGCCGCCGTGGAAGAAGCAAATCCTCCTGGCGCAGAATATGGATGACTGACGGCTTTTGTCTGTCAGGAACACGCGGAGAGATCGCTTCGCAACTGAGCCTCGCGATGATGTTGCCCTGATACTGTCATTCTGAGCGTAAGCGAAGAATCTTGTCGTTGGATAGTTCAGATCCTTCGTCCCTCAGGATGACAAAACTTTTAACCGTCGTTGCGAGGGAGCGCAGCGACCGCGGCCTGCCCCAGAAGCGCAGCGGATAAATACCGTACGGGCGGGTCCCAATCACGAACGCTCGATATTTCCTAACTCAGCAAGACCCGCCCTCCCAAAAAAGTCCATAATTTACAACGAAGGATTCATGATTCAACCAGGGCGGGTTTGACGGATTGGTTGAGGTTAGAATGCTCACGTACTGAACCCGCCCGTACATTCATCTTGGGAAATGGTACAATCGTGAAAGACTTCATTCGACATTAGGCTATCTTAATCCATTGGAGTATGAAGAAATAAGAGGCGTTCGTGTCCAATAAACTGTTGCCACCTCAAATGCCATCTTGTTATTTTAATATTGAAAGGGCAGTAAAGTATGTGCAGTTTTAAAGATTTACGTATTGTCGATAATTTTTATCAAACATCAGCATTCTTTCCCATGCCAACAGTGCTAATCGGCACCCTGGCAGAAGACGGCACAACCAGCCTTGGTCCCTATTCATTGGTTCAACCATATTACATTGCTGGAAAAGAGTATTACGCTATGCTGCTCTGTTGCCGTAACTCATCCAACACCGCACAACATCTCTTGGCAAGAGGAAGGTGCACGATTAACTTCATCCCTGATGACAAAAAGACATTTAAAGAGGTAGTCAGGTTAGGTTGGCCTGGAGATACTCCACAGGAAAAAATGAAAGATTGCAGGTTCACTTTAGAGGACGGCTTGATGTCCTCTGAACATCCCAACGAAACATTCCCTAAAGTAGTCTCTGAGAGCTTCCAAACTTTCGAGTGCACCTGGATGAGTGATCTTGACGGAGCCTATGCCGACCAACCGGGTCTTCTCGATGGTTACCCACCACCCTATCGCAACTTCAACGGAATCACCAGTGAATTTGGCGCACATTTTATCCTGCGTGTCGATAAGATCTTAATGAAGGAAAAGTATTACAACTGCATCGTCAATGGTGTGACAGCAAGAGGGTTTCCGAACGTGCCAGTTGATTATGGTTATCGGGATTCCAAGAATTTTTGGTATACCCGCTTTACAAGACCTCGGTCTGAAATTTTACCCATGCGTGAAGGTTCGATCGCTTCAGTGCGTTACGCAGCTGATCGGATAGACCCCGATATCAAGTTCACGGATGATGCCTGCGCCAAGCTAATCAAGGTTCCCCGAATATTCTTGAATACTGTTCTCAAAGGTTGTGTCAGTTGGGCAAAAGAAAACGGCATCTCATTGATTAATGCAGATCACATGGATATCATCAATGATAAGCGTGCCAAAGAAAAAAGGTGATTGCTTTTCCTGTCGTTTCGAGGGAGTGGGAGTCCTGTGCCTGCGCAGCAAGGTATGAATCCTTGCGCAGATTCACACCAATTAAACACCGTACGGGCGGGTCCCAATCACGAACGCCCGATATTTAGTAACCCAGCAAGACCCGCCATTGCAGGATTGGGAAATGGGACATGCGGCGAATGCCTGATGGCAACACCCAGGCAGATCGCTTTGCAAAAGAGGCTTGCGATGACGAACCACTCACAGTCATTTTGAGCGCAGCGCGGCAAGCTGCCCTTAATCTGTCATTCTGAACGGAGTGAAGAATCTTGTCGTTGGAAAGTTCAGATCCTTCGTTCCTCAGGATGACAATACCCAGCGAGATCGCTTCGCAAAAGAGGCTCGCGATGACGTTTCCCTGATCCTGTCATTCTGAACGGAGTGAAGAATCTTGTCGTTGGAAAGTTCAGATCCTTCGTTTCTCAGGAAGACAAAACTTATAACCGTCCTTGCGAGGGAGCGAAGCGACCGCGGCAATCTGCAGTTTATCTTTTTGATTAACAAGTGTCGGAGTGAGAGCGCACCAAAGTTCTTGAAATACCAAAATTCACAAGCGCTCTCATTCCGACCTACGACTCTCGCGATGACGTTTCCTTCGTCCCCCAGACAACAAAACAAAAACCTAAAACCTGACCTCAAAACGATCAAACTCTCCCCTGGAAGGGAACCACGAAAAGCGGACTTCATCCACTCGTCCGGAGTATGGACCCCTCCTGAGGTCGTTTAACCACAGTTCCAAAGCTTCCCGCGGACCTTCTGCCACAACCTGAACACTACCATCTGGTAAATTGCGAACCCAGCCCGTTATCCCAAGCTTAAGGGCGTTACTCAAGGCGAAATGACGGTAGCCGACCCCCTGCACTACCCCACTTACAAATGCCTGCAAACGCGCTTGCCCACCTGATTCTTCAGTCATAAGACCTGTTACGGGTTAACCAAATCGGTCTTCGTCAAACTCGCCATACGAAAATTCGTCGTCATCGTCTTCTTCATCGTCATCATCAACATAACGAAGCCACTCATCGTCATCATACTCATCGCTGTCTTCATACTCATCATCGTCATCCGGATATTCGTCATCTTCTTCATCCTCATCAAGGTGAAGTTCGGTTTTATCCCAGGATACCGACATCAGCTCCATTTCTTCACCTCCCTCAGTGAAGTTGAGTATTTCGAGCGCCTCTTCAAGGATTTCGACTTCATCTTCGTCTTCTGCAGCAGCCAAAAGGGCTTCTAGTTTGCGTTCCACCCCTTCACCACCAATTTGAGCTAGTGCCCAAATGGTTTCATGGCGCAAGGTTTCATCCTGAACCTCGCTAACGCTTTGCAGAAGTGTCCTGCGAGCTTTTTTAAGTGCGAGCTCACCGGCAGCGTGAACCGCCTGAATACGCACTGAGACGTTTTCGTGATCGAGGTTTTCAAGAACACTCGGTTCCCACTGCTCATCAGCAGAACGCCCCATGGCAAACATGGCGCTTTCAAGCCAAAGTTCCTCGCTCATTGCCGCTGCTTTTCGAATAAGGGCAGGGACCTCTTCGCGGCTGGAAAAGCCCATGGCTTCCAATGCACGGCGGCGAACAAGGTCACTTTTATCTTCGATATAAGCTTTCAGCAGAGATTCTTCAATCTGCTTCAAGATTTCCGGTTTAAGTTTTTCGACCTCGCCCATATAGACAAATGGACCCAACACGTTTGCAACTGCGGCTCTCACTTGTTCATCGCGCGTTTTATCCGCGAGCATTTTTATAAATACAGGAATCATGTGGCGATCCTCGCAATCGAACAACAAATCGATTGCCATCAGCTGTACCTGGGGGTCAACATCATTTAGGGCGATGTTGGCGACACTTTCGTACATTAAAACCGGATCGTTCTCCGCCAGTGAAACAAGATCCTGCATGAGGGTTTGCCGTCTTTTTAACGGGATCGCATTCCACGAGCTTGCCAGCACTTTGCATTCCTGTGGGTTCAGATCTGAAAATTGGTAAAGCAATTTTGCCGGAAACTGGTGTTCAAGGTCCATCAGGACCTCGATTAATTCGTGAATATTTCTTGCGTCGTCCATAGTTCCTCTAAGGTCCGAGGATAGGGTTTCGAAAATCCTGTATGGTAATGTAAACCATCAGCAAGATAAGTGCGTAAAAGAAAATGTTGTTAATCATGATTGCGACATTATCCGGGATTTTCTTACGTGTGATCGCTTCGATAATCAGGAACATGATCTGACCACCATCCAATGCGGGGATGGGTAATAGATTTGTGATGCCTATCGCGATCGATATCATGGAAATCATTGACAGCCGGTAAATCGGGAAGCCTTCCAGACCTACGGCTGGGCTGGATTGATCGAGCTGGGCAGCATTGTTGAACATGTCATAGATGCCCTTTATGCCTACAATTCGTGCTTCTTCTGCAGAAATTGCGCCTTTGATCAGGTTTGCTGGAAGCGAAAGAGTGGTTTTTACCTGCAGCCAAAAGGTATCAAAAGCCTGGGCAACTGATTGACCGAAAGGCAGCGAAACTACAGGATAACCAATCGTGATCCCCATGGCACCCTGATTTTCAGGTGGGTTTGATCTCGGTACCAAGGTAACAGAACCTATCGCGCCATCGCGGTCATAGGTCAGCTCTACTTCCTGGTCAAGAAATTGAGAGGTTGCGCTGGAAATAGCCTCAAAACTATCAATCTCATACGTGCCCACATGGGTGATAATATCGCCCGCTTCCAAACCAGCAGAAAAAGCCGGGGAAGCTGGCGCGACATCCGCAACCATTATTCTGGATGTATCCTGACCGCCAGCAACAGAGAACATGATGATCAATATGAGAATCCCGAATAAGAAGTTCATCGTTGCTCCTGCCGCCAAAACAAGGAAACGCTTCCATTTTGGTGCAGCCAAAATTCCACCAGGTTCACCTGCATCATCTTCGCCTTTAGGCCTGACAAAACCACCAAACGGAATCCAGTTAAGAGTGAATTCTGTTCCTTTCCAGGTGAACAGCTTAAGCATGCGGGGAGGATAACCAAATCCAAATTCTTCTACTTCTATCCCCAAAGCCTTGGAAACCAGAAGATGACCCAGTTCGTGAATAAAAACCAGGAAGCCGAAGAAAAAGATAAATTGTAAAATTGTCCAGATACTTGTCATAGGTACTCCTAAGCCGACATTATACCTTATTGGACGGGGAAGGTAGTTTTTGTAACAATTATCTACCACAAGAACCTTCATTAGCTTGGGCAGTATTTCAGCATTTGAAGTGTATAATTTGGCTCATGTCTGAAATTGTTGCCTTTGATATTGAAACGACCGGACTCGATCCTAAAAATGATTCTATTATTGAAATAGGTGCAGTAAAGTTCAATGGAAACCGGGTGGTTTCTGAGTTTTCTAAACTGATCAACCCCCGTAAACCTATTAACCAGTTCATCACCAACCTGACTGGCATCTCCAACAGCATGGTCATGAACGCACCTTTCATAGTTGATGTGCTTCCTGAAATTCAGGATTTTGTCGGAGATGCAATTATTCTTGGACAAAACATCAACTTTGACCTGAGTTTCTTCGAAAAATACCGCGCCTTTAGATATAACGAAACCATAGATACCTACGAAATCGCCGCGATTGTCATGCCCTCAGCGCCGAGATATGGCTTGGGTTCGCTGGCACAACAGCTGGGGGTCGTATTAGCAAACGCCCATCGCGCGCTGGATGATGCCCGCGCTACCATGCAGGTTTATCAGCAGCTTCAAAAGAAAATTGAAGAATTACCGGTTGACCTGGCAGCAGAAATTTTGCGCCTGGCAAAAGGGATAAGCTGGCAGGGAGAACTGCCCTTTCGCTGGGCAATGAGCGCATTGAGCGCACGGGGAATCCAGCCCCGAATTTCTGGAAAAGATGAAGATGACCTCTTTTTCAACCTTGAGCGCGGCGGTAAAGTCAAATCTCTGCAGCCAAACGAACATCTGGAGCAGATCGACTGTGAAGAAATGGCTGCATTGCTGGAACCGGGTGGGGTTTTTGCCAAATATAATGAAGGGTTTGAACACCGCTCCCAACAGGTTCAGATGCTACGCTCTGTTTGCCAGTCACTTAACAGGGGCGATCATCTGATGGTAGAAGCTGGCACCGGAACGGGCAAGTCACTGGCATACCTGATCCCGGCTGCTTACTGGGCAATGAAAAACAATGAGAGGGTGGTTATCTCGACCAACACGATCGCCCTGCAGGACCAGTTAATCCAAAAGGACATCCCCGACCTGATCCAGGCGCTCGATATTGATCTGAGGGCAGCCGTTTTGAAAGGCCGTAATAACTACCTCTGCCCCCGGCGGCTTAAACAAATGCGCAAAAGAGGACCTGATAATGTGGATGAGCTGCGCGTTTTGGGAAAGATTCTGGTCTGGCTGAGGAGCAGTAACAGCGGTGACCGGAGAGAGATCAACCTCAACGGGGTGAACGAACGGATGGTATGGTCGCGGCTTTCTGCAGAAGACGACGCTTGTTCATTCGAAAACTGTGTTCGTCGAATGGGGGGCATCTGCCCCTTTTACAAGGCGCGCATGGCTGCTGAAAGCTCTCACGTCCTGGTTGTCAATCATGCGCTTTTGTTGGCAGATGCCGCTGTTGAAAACCAGGTTTTACCTGAATATAACTATCTGATCGTCGATGAAGCCCACCATCTCGAAGCGGCGACAACCGATGCGATGAGCTACAGCCTGCGGGCTCTGGATGTCACCCGGCTTGTGCGCGAATTGGGAAGCAGCGAACTAGGGGTGTTGGGAAGGTTGGTCGGTGTCGCCGGACCTGCACTGATGCCCGCTGAACTGGCAGCCTTACTGCAAGCGGTCAAAGCAGCCAGCGAACGAGCTTTGCGGTTTGATGTGGGCATGACCGGCTACTTTAAGGCAATCGATTTTTTGCTGGAAGAGCTTCGCGAAGGCAAGCCGTTGGGCACCTACCCCCAAAAGACACGCATTTTGCCATCTACACGCATGATCCCAGCCTGGCTGGATGTGGAATTAGCCTGGGAAAGTGCAAAAAACGACCTTGATGAGTTGTTAAAGCTGTTACGGGCTGTGAGGAACTCGATCCAGGGGGTCGAAGGCATTGAACCAGAAGACGCTGAAGACATTTTGGGCACAATGGCACGAACCACCCAGTCTTTGAACGAGATCGGTTTACAGCTGGAAAGCCTGACGATGGCTCCGCATGATGACCAGATTTATTGGGTGGAGATCGATCCACTCCAGCTGCGGCTCACATTACAAATCGCACCGCTTCATATTGGCAACCTGATGGAGAAATATCTCTGGCATGAAAAATCGAGTGTGATTCTGACCTCAGCCACACTGACCACCCACGGTGAATTTGATTATCTGAAGTTAAGGCTGAATGGTGATGACGCAAACGAGCTGATGGTTGGGTCACCTTTCGATTACGAAAATTCGGCAATGCTCTATCTTCCACAGGACATCCCGGAGCCAACCGACAATTATGGACACCAGAAAACCCTTGAAGACACAGTGATCAGGCTGGCAAAGGTCACCGGTGGACGAATGTTGGTGTTGTTTACCTCTTACGCTCAGCTGCAGCGCACTTCGCAAAACGTGCAGTCAGCATTGTCGAAGATGGACATTCAGGTCTATGAGCAGGGTGAAGGGGCATCGGCTTCAGCATTGCTGGAAACCTTTAAACAGAGCCCCAGGGCAGTTTTGTTAGGCACGCGGTCTTTCTGGGAAGGGGTTGATGTTCCAGGGGAGGCATTGCAGGCACTGGTGATTGCCAAACTGCCATTTGATGTACCCAGCGACCCGATAGTTGCCGCCCGCTCAGAAAGTTTTGATGACCCATTCAATCAATATATGCTCCCGGAGGCAATATTGCGTTTCAGACAGGGCTTTGGACGCCTGATCCGCACCCAGACAGACCGGGGCGTTGTGGTCGTTCTTGACAAGCGCGTATTAAGCAAGCCATATGGTCGCCTGTTCATCGAATCGCTGCCGCGCTGCAACCTGGTCCAGAGGAGTTTACTGAACCTGCCGGAAATGGCTGGCAAATGGCTTGGAACATGACCCGGGTCGAAATTTCGTAAACTTCTGCTGACCCCCTTAAACCGCTGGTTCTACACTCAATTGACAACGCCCTCGTTGGGATGTAAACTTTCTTCGATAGATAAGTAGTAAGCACGCTCAATTATGAAGGAGATTTAAAATGGCTTATAGTTTCAAAAATTCAAAAGGTAAAGAATACTTTCTTCATGTCAAGAAAGTAACCCGCGCGTCCGGGAAAGAAACCGAACTTTATTATTTCTCAACTGATGTTCGCAAAGGTCAGGAAGTGGACCAGGTTCCTGCAGGAAAACATGTTGTAGAACTTGCTTCTGGTTTGCCTGTTTTGAAAAAAGATTAATTGTTCGACAATAAACAGACACCCCGCAAACGGGGTGTTTTTGTTTAACCTGATCAATCGGGCGATTCAATTCTTTTCGGTTTCACCATTTCATTCCACTATCTCTGTCTGTGTTGGTCTTTTGAATCAGCTACCGGCTATAGAGTCTGCAAACAGAACCGGAAACTATTCATCAAATTTGGTTCTATTTTGACTAATAATATCCTCAGATTTATTTATCTATGATAGAATTTTTTTGCACCCAATTATCGACAAAATTTATTTTCAAGGAGATTTTTGTATATGGAACTATTAAAACTCATTGGTGTTCTTGTGGTAATTCTCGGATTTGCACTGAAGAGAGATACCATCGCCACCGTCGTAGTCGCGGGGGTGGTTACCGGACTGGTCGCTGGAATGACCCCGATGGAAATCCTGGATGTTCTCGGGAATTCCTTCATCACCCAGCGTACAGCGACATTGTTTGTGCTGACTTTGCCCGTAATTGGGATTAGTGAGCGCTATGGTCTTAAGGAGAAAGCAGTCGATTTCATTCGCGGAATTAAAGGCGCAACGACTGGCAAGATCCTTTCGATTTATCAAACCATCCGGGCTGCTGCCGCTGCCTTCTCCGTAAGGCTTGGTGGTCATCCCCAATTTATTCGTCCTCTGATCAATCCCATGGCGCAGGCTGCTGCAGTCGCGAATTTTGGAGAGGTCAGTGAGGAAACCGCAGACAAAATCAAAGGCGCTTCGGCTGCTTCAGAAAACTACGGTAACTTTTTTGCCCAAAACGTCTTTATGGGAGCTTCCGGCACCCTGCTTATCGCCAGCACGATGGCTGAACAGGGCTATGGTCAGGTCACCGCATTGAATGTTGCCATGTGGTCCATTCCAGTCGCGATCATCTCAGTTCTATTGGGTATTCTCAAAAATTATTTGTTCGATAGAAAATTAAAAGCCACACTTGGCGAAAAGAAGGAGTCATAAGCCATGGACACCAACCAATTGATTGGCGAATTTTTCTATATCATCATCGGGATAATTTTTATCATCTGTGGTGTTTATGCGCTGCGAGATAAAAATCTCAAAACCCGAATCCCTACAGCGATTTTCTGGTTTCTTCTTGCTTTTACCTTTATTGTCGGTCCTCATATCCCACGCTGGATTACAGGAGCCTGTATTCTCGTGATCGCTGCTCTTACCGCAATGAACCAGGTCAGGCAACCTGGCAATATCGACGTTCCCACCCAGGAATTTTCCCGGAAGAGCGCAGATAAAATTGGAAACAAGATATTTATCCCCGCCATTTCTCTGGCAGTCATTGCTGTAGCGGTAGCTTATTTATTGGCACATTTCAAACTCAGCACAAATCATGCCATCGGTATTTCAGCAGCGTTTGCACTTGTGATTGCCTTCTTAATCACCAAAGCACCTGCTAAAAACGCATATCAAGATGGTTCAAGACTGATGATGAATGTTGGTCCCGTCGGTATCCTTCCCCAACTCCTGGCTGCATTGGGTGCACTTTTTACAGCTGCAGGCGTTGGTACGGTAATCGCCAGTGGAGTGGCAAATATTATCCCTGATGGCAGTAAGTTTATCGGTGTTGCAGTTTATTGCATCGGTATGGCACTGTTCACAATTATCATGGGTAACGGTTTTGCTGCTTTCTCTGTGATTACGGTTGGAATCGGAATTCCATTTGTGATAATGCAAGGCGCTAACCCGATCATCGTAGGCGCGTTAGGTCTGACAGCTGGTTATTGTGGAACGCTCATGACCCCGATGGCGGCTAATTTCAACATCATGCCAGCAGCCCTGTTGGAAACAAAAGACAAATATGCTATCATCAAATCACAGGTTCCTCTGGCACTTGTACTTCTGGTGATCCATATTTTCTTGATGTATTTCCTGGCTTTTTAGAGCTGGGCAACCCGACAAAAGGAAAAGGACGGTAACTGATGAAAATTCTTATAACTGCATTTGACCCTTTCGGAGGCGAGAGTGTAAACCCTGCCCTTGAGGCAGTCAAATTAATGAAAGACGAAATTGAAGGCGCACAGATCGTTAAGCTTGAAATTCCCACTGTCTTTCATAAATCGATCGATAAGGTGAAAGAAGCCATCCTTTCCGAAGACCCTGATGTAGTCTTGTCTATTGGTCAGGCTGGTGGTCGTTTCGATGTGACACCCGAGCGGGTGGCAATAAACATCGATGACGCCAGGATCCCTGACAACGAGGGTAACCAACCGCTTGACCTGACTATCTTTGAGGATGGAGAACCGGCTTATTTTGCCACACTCCCCGTAAAAGCAATGGTAGAGGCAATTCGAGCAGAAGGTATTCCATCTTCCGTTTCCAATAGTGCAGGAACCTTTGTATGCAATCACATCATGTATGGCGTTCTGTACCTTGTTTCGAAGATGGACAAGCATATCCGGGCAGGATTTATCCACGTGCCTTTCACACCGGAACAGGCCGCAAAAAAGCCCGTTCCAGCTCCTTCCTTATCAGCCAGCGACATCTCGCGTGCATTGGAAGCGGCTGTTGCGGCAATTGTCAGGAATGAAAAAGACATTGTTGCGGTAGGGGGTAAGATCAGTTAGTCAACGAATTTTGTATTAGTAAAAAAGCAGTCTCCGGATTTGGTGAGGCTGCTTTTTTTGTTATTGATCGGGGTTGCCAGTCGGCTTCTCTTTGAGCAATATGAGTGGAATTGGCAAGGTAATTGCAACTTGGATCATACGAAGTACCTCTGGTACTGAACAGGAGATTATTATGAAGAAGAAAACCATTATTCTTGTGATCATGATCGCACTCATGATCCTATTGGCAGGGTGTCAGCGCAGCGCATCCAAAGCCCCACAAGTAACGCCGCAACTGGTTGAACAGGTAGGCACGCCTCTGCCGGTAGATCAGCAAATCATCAACGCCACCATGACCGCACAGTCGATCATTGAAGACTTTAACATGCCAACCCAGATTGTTCAGAACCCCCAGGGCACGTCAGTTGTCATTACCCAGGTGCCCCCCACTGCAGTGCCAACTCCGACGCCTACCAACGCACCTACGCCCACCATGCAAACTCTGAGCAAACCTCTGACCTGGACTGTGCAGGGCGGCGAAACGATATATTGCCTTGCACGCCGCTTCGATGTTGACCCGGGCGACATGCTGGCGATCAACAATCTTTATGCAGGCAGTATGCTTTCGATTGGTGATGTGTTGGACGTGCCCCAAAGTGGAAGCTGGCCCGGCGGCGAACGCGATCTGCTTCCCCATCCTGATGTCTGGAATGTCAGCGCAGGAGAAACCATCTACCAGATAGCATGCGCTTATGGCGATGTCTGGCCTGAGCACATCATCCAGGCGAATGGCTTACAGGCACCTTATGACCTCTCGGGAATTAAAACCCTGCAAATCCCATAGGATTATGCGATAGAATTGCAGGAGGCGCACGCCTCCTGTTTTTTTTATAAGGAGAATTACATGGCAAGTTCAACCATTCTTAACCGGCAACAAATTCTTGAAGGGCATGCTTTCAACATCGAAAAGGTTCACTTGCGCCTGCCCGACGGAAGAGAACGTGATTATGACCTTGTGGACCATGAAGACGCAGTTACGATCCTGCCTGTCGACGATGAAGGAAGGGTTCTGTTTGTCTGCCAGTTTCGGGTAGGCGCGGGGAAAGAGTTGCTTGAACTGCCAGCTGGAATGATGAATAAAGGGGAAGATCCGTTGTCCACAGCCCGCCGTGAATTGCGGGAAGAGACGGGCAGCGATGCCGCTCAGATCGAACGAATCGGCGGTTTTTATATGGCAGCCGGCTATTCCAGCGAGTATATGCATATATTTTTTGCCACCGGTCTGAGCGAAGCTCCACTGGAACAGGATGAGGACGAATTTTTAAGCCTGGTCAAAGTGGACCTGCGCGAGGTTTTTGAAATGATACGAACAGGGCACATAGAAGATGGCAAAACCATTTCTGCCTTTTTCTACGCCTTGCCACTGATCAATGAACTTCTTGTAGCAGCAGATGGCGCCTGAATTAAAGTTATAATCGAGTCATGACCAAGAATCGGAAATGGATCGTTCTCTCATTAGCGCTGATCTCGCTGATCGCGTTTTTTATTTTTGCTATTCCTAACTCGAAGGGGTCCGAAAACCTGGCGATGGTGACCATGTTTGAACCGGACGAATCAGCAATGTATTGGATCCCGAAGAGGATGGTAGCTCCTCAGCCAAACCTGGTACACACGGTTTACCGCTTTATTGCATATGGTTTTTATTCATATGGCTGGCCCCAGTTCGTACCCTCTGCAATTGTTTACAAAATCCTGACCTGGTTTGGACAGGGCGACAACATGCCCCTGGTTATGCTGAGTTGGCGGCAATTTATCACCGTTGTGCCCATGATAGCCAGTTTGTGGGTTTTGGTCTACCTGCAAGACCAGTTCAAGACCTGGCGCTCGGTTGCCTTGTTCATCTTTCTGTTAAGTGTGCCAGCCGTGGTTCAAAACGGTTATTGGTGGCATCCCGACGGATTGGTTATGTTCTATTCCAGCCTTGTGCTCTACTTTTTATGGAAAGATCAGCGCAAGTTTGGCAAACATTTCTTCATTGCGGCAGCCTTGTGTGGGGTTCTGGCAGCGTTGAAAGTGGTTGGTTTTTTCTTTTTCCTTGCCATCGCGGTGGCATTAATCTGGGGGTTGGCAGAAAAACGACTGACCTTGAAACAATTCTTCGGCAAGGCGTTTCTCTTTATCCTCGTCATGGCAGCAGGCATCCTGATATCCAGCCCACATTTGCTTATCCCAAACCACAGGGAACTCGCATTTACCGTCCTTAAGCGGGAAATATTTGAGACCTCCCAGGGTTATGGCATTTTTTATGAAAAAGGACTTTCAGCTGCCTGGGCAACCATACGAACATATTATGGCGAAGCGCTCTTTCTTCTGGTCACGCTGGCTGTTTCCATCTGGAGCCTTTGGGATAAAGAGACCCGTTATCTACGCGCATTGATCCTTGCCTGGTTTATTCCTCTTTCGGTTCACTTGCTTTTCTTCTCTCATTTCAAATTCCAATATTGGCTTCCGGTTGCTATCCCGGTATTTTCAAATCTGGTATTTATACTGCCAGCAAAAAAACTTGACTGGAAAACAAAAGGCTCAACCACGTTGATTAAGGCTGGATTGCTTTTAGTGGTGGTAATTCAATTCGGGTTTTTCGTTGCAAGGGATGTTAAATTATTCAACAACCGGGTCAACCGGGCAGAAAACAACGACGAAATCAATTTTTATTCCAAGGCAGTAGAAGAGCTTACCCCAGTAGACCAGGACATAACTGTTTATCACGATTACCGTTTATATTTGCCTGATACCGAAGGATGGTCTGTGGATACCTCGTTTGAGCTGCTCACCTATGACTACATCCGCGAACGCGATTTTGATGTGCTGATGCTTTCCCATCAGCGAACACGTGATTATTTAAAATCTTCAGCAGTTGGTATCGATCCTAACACCTTCCCTCAGAACCAGGCATTTTATACCGACGCAGATAATGAGGAGATCGAAGGCTATCAGCTGTTGTATCGTGATCCCACCGCCTTGTTGTTTATCAAAGACGATCTTTGTGAGCTATACTATAGCCAGGACCGGTGTGAATGAAAACAACAATGACAGAACTGGATGACCGGTCTGAAACGACCAGCCAATCGTTCGTTTCCAAGGGAATCGAATGGATAAAAAAACTGTGGCAAATCCGTTTGCTGCGCTTTCTCGTTGTGGGGGCAATAAACACACTCTTCAGTTACCTGGTCTATGCCATCCTGGTTTTGTTGGGAATCCACTACAGTATCGCCACCCTTGTTTCAACCATCTTAGGTGTGATTTTCAATTTCTTCACAACTGGTAGAATCGTCTTTCGCAGCATGGATAACAAGCGTTTTATCATGTTTGCGTTGGTATATACCTTCACTTACTTTGTCAATGTGCTTCTGTTGCGCTGGTTGGTGGACGGATTAAACATGGATAAACTTCTGGCTGGTGCGCTGGTTACGCTGCCAGTTGCTTTGCTCTCTTACCTTTTGAATTCAATGTTTACTTTCAAGGACAAACCATCCAACTCAACCATCAATTCCCAAGGATAACTGATGCCATCTGACAGCCAACTCAAACAAATTTCAAGCATAAGTGCAGTTTTTCCGGCTTATAACGACGCAGGGACTATCCCCAGCATGATCTTGATCGCTCTGCTGGCATTGCGCCAGGTGACTGACGATTATGAAGTGATCGTTACCAACGACGGCAGCAGGGACGATACCCGCCAGGTGTTGGATGAGCTGGCTTCGCGTTATCCCGAATTGAAAGTGATTCACCATCCCGAAAACCAGGGCTATGGCTGTGCGCTGCGAACAGGCTTTTCCAACGCAACGAAAGACTGGGTTTTTTATACCGACGGTGACGCTCAATATGACCCCGGGGAATTGATCGACCTGACCCAGGCTCTTACCAACGGTATCGACGTGGTCAATGGTTACAAAATTTCACGGCACGACCCTCTGATCAGGGTGATCATCGGGAGAATTTATCATCATATTGTAAAAATCGCCTTCGGTTTCAAGCTGAGGGATGTGGATTGTGATTTCAGACTGATCAGACGGGAAATTTTTGACAAAGTCGAACTGGAAAGTCACACCGGTACGATCTGCCTGGAGATGGTTAAGAAATTCCAGGATGCCGGTTATCGTTTTGCCGAAGTGCCGGTCAATCATTATTATCGCTCTTACGGAAAGTCACAATTCTTCAAGTGGAAGCATCTCTGGACTACGTTTAAACACCTTTCACAATTATGGTGGAAGCTTGTGGTAAAAAAGGAACACATGCAGCTTGAAACAGAAGAAGAGCATGCCTCGGAGAAAGAGAAAGCCAGTGCAAGAAATTAACAGTTTCAAGGGTAAGAAGGTGTTGATCACCGGCGGGTTGGGTTTTATCGGCTCAAACCTTGCCATCAGGCTGGCTGAAATTGGGGCTGAATTAACCCTGGTTGATAGCCTGATCCCCACTTATGGTGGAAACCTCTGGAATATCGAACCGATAAAAGATAAGGTTCACATCAATATCTCTGATGTCCGCGATCCTCATGCGATGAAATACCTTATTTCTGGTCAGGATTACCTCTTCAATTTAGCCGGTCAGACAAGCCATGTTGACTCGATGGAAAACCCGGATACAGATCTGGCAATAAACGTCCAGGCACAATTACAGATTTTAGAAGCCTGCCGTCACCATAACCCCGGGGTAAAAATTATTTTTGCCAGCACCAGGCAGGTTTATGGAAAGCCAATCCAGATCCCGGTCAAGGAAGATCATCCCCTTGCCCCGGTGGATATTAACGGCGTCCACAAGCTCGCTGCAGAACAATATCACCTCCTCTATAACAATATCTATGGCATCCGTTCTGTTATCCTGAGGCTCACTAATACCTATGGTCCCAGGATGCGCGTCGTCGACGCCAGGCAGACTTTTTTGGGCATTTGGATCAGGCGCTTGCTGGAGGGCGAACCAATTTTAATTTATGGAGATGGCGAACAGCTGCGCGACTATAACTTTGTAGATGATGTCGTTGATGCGCTTTTACTGGCGGCGCTTTCCGATGTTTGCTGCGGAGAGGTGTTAAACCTTGGCTCAAGTGAGGTATTTTCGCTTTCCGAAACAGCAGAAATATTCCTGGGTCTTCATCCCAATGGTCTGGTAAACTACGTGCCTTTCCCCGCCAACCGGCTTTCGATTGACATCGGAGATTACCAGGGCGATTACAATCGCATTCGGGAGATGCTGGGCTGGTCACCTAAAATTGGCTTTGAAGACGGAATGCGCACAACAATCGAGTTTTATAAACAAAACCATGGGAAGTATTGGTAATGACTGAAATAAAAATACCTTTTGCAAATCCAAAAGCCAATTACCAACAACATGAGGTAGAGATTGAAAAAGCCATCCACCAGGTTTTGGAAATGGGGCAATATATCCTCGGCAGCCAGGTCAGGCAATTTGAAGAGAGTTTCGCAAAGGCAGTCGGTGTGAGCAGTTGTGTTTCAGTCAACAGCGGCACAGACGCGCTAATTTTGGCATTGAAAGCGCTGGAAATAGGACCGGGTGATGAGGTCATCACCGTTTCGCATACTGCGGTAGCCACAGTAGCCGCTATCGAATTAACTGGCGCGACCCCGGTCCTGGTGGATATTGAACCGGAAAGCTATTGCCTCGACCCAAACCTGCTGGAAAGATCCTTTAGTGAAAAAACCAGGGCGATCATTCCGGTACATTTGTACGGACATCCGGCTGATATGGTCCCGATAATGAAATTTGCCCGTGAAAAAGGCGTTTACGTGATTGAGGACTGCGCCCAGGCTCACAGTGCGAGCATCGACGGAAAAACTGTTGGGAGTTTTGGAGACCTGGCTTGTTTCAGCTTTTACCCAACCAAAAACCTGGGTGCCATAGGTGACGGCGGAGCTGTGGTAACAAACCAACCGGAATTGGCTCAGAGATTGCGTCTGATCCGCGAATATGGTTGGAAAGATCGCTACATCAGCACAATCGCCGGGATGAACACCCGACTTGACGAGATCCAGGCAGCCATACTGAATGTTAAATTGCCATACCTTCAGATGAAAAACCTGAAAAGAAAGGCGATTGCAGCAGTTTACGATCAGAACCTGGCAGGCACAAGCTTTGTCCTCCCCAAAACCCGGGCGGGTACAGAACATGTCATGCATCTCTACGTCATCCAAACCGAAAAACGGGATGATTTACAGGCTTATTTAAGGAGTAATGGCGTTGGAAGCGCGGTTCACTACCCCCAGGCGGTCCACCAACAACCAGCTTACAGGGGGCGTTTGCGTGGAAGCGATCAGCTGCCAGTCACAGAGCGATTGGTTCCAAAAATTCTCAGTCTTCCCATGTTTCCACAGCTGAAGAAGGAAGATGTCGAGCACGTTTGCAAGCTGCTGCTGGACTGGGAGAGTAAGCTTTGAACAATTGTCACCTGGCAGAGATAGGGATAAACATACTCGTAAGTTAGGGATAACCATATTCATAATTAAACTTGCCAAATAAAAAATGCTCAGTTATAATGCATGTTCCTTGGGCGGTTAGCTCAGTTGGTTAGAGCGTTGCGTTGACATCGCAAAGGTCGTAGGTTCGAGTCCTATACCACCCATAAAAAACATCCTCAATTGAGGATGTTTTTTTACATTCTAATTGGATCGGGTGTAATTCCCATATTGCCCAAATGAAACTACGGATAATGATTAAATATACAGACGGAAGTGGTTTGAATCCTTCCGTAAATTCACACCGAATAAAGGCAAGCGGAACGGCAGGATATATCCATACCGTATGGGTGGGTCCCAATCCCGACCGCTAATATTCCGTGACCTTGCAAGACCCACCCTTCAAATGTGAGATTTTGGGCGGGTTTGACGGATTGGTTGAGATTCCGTAGCTCTCGTCCTGAACCCGCCTGTACATTTATCCTGGACAAATGACCGCGATTCCTGCGAGATCGCTTCGCAAAGTGCTTTCTCGAAACGGGACGATATATCAATTCTTTAAGGGTAAGAGACCCTGGTCGCGACAACTGGTTAACCAATGACCAGCGTAACCCACCCCCCTGCCCCCTCGGAGGAGGGGGTAGGCAGATCACTTCGCAAAAGTGGTTCGCGATGACGAGTTTTCATGGACATTTTCGCTGGTGAATTAGGGGGATGACAATTTCGTTGGAGAATAACAAAACTAATGGGTTTTGCTTGACAGGGTTGGGTTCAACGGTTAAAATCTTTTCTCACGCCGAGTTAGCTCAGTTGGTAGAGCATTCGACTGAAAATTGAAGGGTCCACAGTTCGAGTCTGTGACTCGGCACAAAACAACCGCAATCTTTGCGGTTGTTTTTTTATCGCAATCACACTACCCAGGTCGGAAAGAAGGCTTAGCCGTGCGCTTCTTCCTCTTCCTCGTCTTCGAAATCCTCATCTTCGAATTCATCAAGATCCTCATCATCGAAATCTACCATTTCAGAAATTTCGGAGAAAACAAATTCGTCGGTCAGAATGAGGTCCTCAAGTTTTTCGTCGATGTTTTCAAGGGCATCGGCAATTCTTTGCATCGACTGGCGCAGCAGGAAAAGTTCATTAATCAGGTTTTCATTTAAGTCCATGGTAAACTCCTTTATTGCTAATAATACCAAACCTGATTGTTGAGCAAATAAATCGTAAAGGTTTAGCGTTTTTATCGTTTTTATCCGAACCAAAGAGCCAGCTATACTATAATAGAAGAATAAAGGTTTACAAGGAGTGTCTGCTATGAAAATTGGTTTGTTGACTGCTGGAAGTGACAGCCCTGGGGTGAACGCCGCCATCCGGGGTTTTGGTAAGGCTTCTTCTAACCTGGAAAATGTTGAGCTGATTGGTTTCAGAGATGGCTTTGAAGGCTTGGTCGGTAACCGTTCAGTAAACCTGTTGAAAGATGGCCGGCTTTCCGGAATTCTGACCCTGGGCGGAACCATTTTGGGAACCAGCCGGTTTATGCCTGATGCGATGGAGATTGGCAACAAGACTGTCGACCAAACTCAATTAGCACTGGATAGTTATAAAAAAAACAAGCTTGATGCACTGGTTTGCATTGGAGACAAATCTGCCCAGTTAGCAGCCTATAAGCTGAGCATGGCGGGGTTAAACATTATCACCATCCCCAAATCAGTAGAAAACGATATTCCCCACACGGATAAATGCATCGGGTTTGACAGCGCGCGTGAAATTGCCACACAGGCAATTGACCGGCTGCATACGAACGCGAGCGCCACTCACCGGATCATGATCGTTGAATTGCTTGGGAATTCTTCTGGTTGGCTCACCTTGGGGGCTGGTCTTGCAGCCGGGGCTGACGTAATTTTAATCCCTGAGATTCCGTATAATTTCGATTTCATCATTGAAACAATCCAAAACAGAAAGAAGTCCGGGCGTAATTTCTCGTTGGTTGCCGTAGCCGAAAAAGCCAGGTCAAGGGAATTAATGGATTTTATGGAGATGGCTGCCCGGAAAAAGGCTGAATCGCAGGAAGAAAAAGAGAAAACAATCAAAAAGATTGAGAATAACTATTCTGCTCAAACGTTATTGTTGGCAAACCGATTGGCAGCCGCTACTGATATTGAAACTCACATCACGATCCTGGGTTCGCTGGTAAGGGGCGGCACTCCAACAGCAGCCGACCGACTTTTAGCGACCCAACTGGCTGAGTGGAGCCTCAAGATGGTGGTGGAAGGTGAGTTTGGTCGCGTAGCATGCCGGCAGGATGGCGCGATGAGCAGCGTGCCCCTGGAAGATGTAGCCGGCAAAAACAAACCGATTCCAACAGACCACGGCTGGCTGCGAGGCGCAATCCAGGTAGACACTTGCCTGGGTGTTTCGTCTGATTTAATCGAAATGGGTTAAAACCCGTCGATTAAGCGGCAAACTGATTTTTCTCTTACCAGGTTTTATTCATAACGCAAAGCTTCAACCGGTTCGAGGTTGGCAGCCCTGCTGGCTGGATAAAGTCCGAAAAACAAGCCCACCATGGTTGAAAACATTGTGGCAAGCAGAATTGCCTCGATCTGAACAACGGGTGTGAGCGGCGTGCCGAAATTCGAGGCGATCGTACCCACTACTGATCCCAATAGCCAACCAAGACCAATGCCGAGAATACCACCAATCATACTGAGCAAAGCGGATTCAGTCAGAAACTGGAGACGAATGTCAGCTTTTCGGGCTCCTAACGCTTTCCGCAGCCCGATCTCACGTGTACGTTCTGTTACAGTCACCAACATGATGTTCATGATGCCAATCCCACCCACTAAAAGTGATATACCTGCAATTCCTGCTAAAAAGATGGTGAAGATATTGGTGATCGAATTAGCAATGTTGAGGATATCTTCCTGGTTGGTAAGGGTAAAATCATTGCCCTGGCGTGGATTCAGACGGTGTGATTCCCTCAAAATTGCCTGAGCTTCTTCTATGGCTGCATTAATCGATTGTGAGTCTTGTGCCTGGAGGATGATGTATTGAACACTTCCGGTCACCGATTGGCGGCTGATTCGAAGCTGCATGGTGGTTATCGGCATATACGCCATCAAGTCCGGGTTATTGAATTGAGTTGCGCCTTTTGCTTTGGTGACACCAATGACACGGTAGGGGAAGTCGTTAATCCGTATCATCGTCCCGACAACACCACTGCGTTTTCCGGTAAGACGTTCTGCCATTTCAGGACCCAATACGACCACTGCTGCGCGGGATTCAACATCAGACGGAGAAAAAATTGCGCCTTCTTCAATTTCAAGACCGGTGATATCTCCATATTCTGAATAACTGCCATACAGCATGCTTTTCTCACTTGCATCTGCCAGTGTAAAAGTTACCTGTTCCATCAGAACTGGTGCGACCCGCTGGATGTGCGGAGCACGACTGCGGTTTGAAAGAGCTTCAGCATCTGCGATCGTAAGAGGTTTAGGAGAGGTTACATTTTCCCCGTCTGAGTACTGCATTACGTTAATCACATTGGTACCAATGGATTCGATTTGTCCGAGAATGCTGGACTGAGCGCCTTCACCAATCGAGAGTATCCCGATGACCGCTCCAACGCCGATGATTATGCCTAAAACTGTCAGGAAAGAACGGGTTTTGTTTCCCGTGATGCTTGTCAAAGCTTCTTTTATTACGCGTAAGAAAGGCATCAGGCTACCCCATCCCCGGCGACTCTTCCATCAAACAGGCTTATCGTCCGTTGTGCCTGGGCGGCAATTCCGGGGTCATGAGTCACAATCACGATGGTTGTGTGTTTTTCCCGGTTTAATTTTAGTAATAGTTCCATGATTTCCTTACCTGACGTTGAATCAAGGTTGCCTGTAGGTTCATCTGCCAGGATGATTGCCGGTTGGTTAACCAGCGCACGAGCGATGGCAACCCGTTGTTGTTGACCACCTGAAAGTTCGTTAGGCTTGTGTTTCATCCGATCTCCCAAGCCCACCGACATAAGAGTTTCCCTGGCTCTCTCATCCATGTTGGAAGTGTCGTCACTGTAACGGAGAGGCAGCTCGACATTTTCAATTGCATCAGCCCGGGGAAGCAGATTGTATTTCTGAAAGACAAATCCGATTTTTTTGTTGCGAACCGGGGCAAGTTCATCGTCAACCAGGTTTGAAACAAGCATACCGTCCAGGTAATATTCGCCACCTGTCGGCGAATCGAGGCAACCGATCATGTTCATCAGTGTTGATTTCCCTGAGCCGCTGGGTCCCATAATCGCTACAAACTCACCCGGATAAATATCCAGGTCAACACCTCTCAAGGCGTGCACATCAATCTCGCCGAGTTGGTAGACTTTCGTGAGATTACGCACCTTGATAACTGGGTCTTTTACCATCAGATTCACCTATGGCACCATGCTTCCAAATCTAAATTGGTCAATAAGACTGGTCGGTGGGTTCAGTATGATCAATTCACCTTCCTGGATATCTGCCTCAAGAACTTCAACCATGCGGCTTGAATATGCACCAACCGTCACTGCCACCTGGACCGGATTGTTATTTCTCAGAACGTAGACATAATCCTGCCCATTACGGGCAATGACTGCCTCGAAAGGCACAACCAGTACGTCAGGTTTTTCTTCGGTAAGTATCTGAACTCCGGCAGTCATCCCGGGTTTAATTCGATTTCCACCTTCGTTCATTTTAATTGTGACCAGATAATTAACCACGCCCGTGGTGCGATCACCCGTCTCGGAAATAGCTGTTACTTCTCCGGTGAAGGTGTCTTCGTAATAGGCATCAAACGACAACTGAGCCTTCTGACCAACCTGCATTGTGGCTATATCAACCTCTGAAACAGGAACTTCAACAAACAGTGCGCTTAAATCAGCTATTTCAATTGCCTGCAATCCAGGGCTGACCGGATCGCCTGTTTTTTGTGAGATTTTCAGGATCGCTCCATTGAAGGGAGCCAAAACATATTGGTTTTCAAGCTGCTTTTTGGCGAGATCGAGCTGCAATTCCAGCTTTTCTTTTTCAACTGGGTCAACTCCTGTGGTTATTTTGGCAAGATCGGCCTGCCATTGATTGATGTTTTGCTCCGAAAGATCAAGCTGCCCCTGCAAAGATGCAATTTGTTGATTAACAATTAGCGGGTCACAGTAATCAAGGGCTGTTCGGGCTGCCTGAACTGCAAGCCAGCGCGACTCGGTGGGCCATTCCTGGTAATTTTCAAGAGCGACATCGTAGTCGCTCTGCAGGTTGTTCATTCTCCAATCAGCACAAGCGCGGTTTTCCAGGTTGATCATCTGGTTGTTCAACGAAAGGATATTTTCTTCAGCTTGCTGAATATTGTTGTTAAGCGTAGCCCGCTGAATTTTTGTGTTTACTTCCAGGCTTTCAAGTGCCTGTTCAGCAGTCAGAACGCTCAGCCTTGCCTGAAGAATCTCCGCCGGCAGATCATCCTCGTCCAAACTGAGTAAGATATCGCCGTTATGAACTTCTTGATTAACTTCAACCGAAATGTTTCCAACGCTGCCTCCGCTCTGCCAGAGTAAAACAGCAGATTGTTGAGGGCGGACGTTGCCAGTTCCATTAATGGTTGTGCGCAAGGTGTCGCGATTGAGTGGAATCGTATTAAGGTTCGCAAGGGTCGTTTTCATTGCCTGTTGCTGCCGATATTGGCTAAACAAAAAGATAATCGCGGCAATCAGAAGAAGAACGCCCAGGGTAATCCACAACCGGGATCCCTTTTTCTTCTTTATCGGTTTTACGTCTGTTGTCATTCTTCCTCCTGAAAAATCTATGAAAAAAGATTACCAGTCCGGTATTAGATTGTTGTTAAAATAAAAAGAAAGCAGATTAGCGAATTATTTTCGAGATTCCTCTGAATTGATCATGATTTGCGTCCCGCAGCAGGGAGAACAGAGCCATTTCCACGGTTGTCAGATGCACCCCCTCCGCGCTTAGTTCCCGAAGAGCAATATCCTTGTTAAACAGAGAGCGGGAAGAGACTGCGTCTGCAACCATCCAGATATCAAAGCAATCTTCGAGCATTTGAACAGCGCTTTGATAGAGGCAGATATGGCTTTCAAACCCACATAACAAAACCTGTTTCCTTCCGGTAGCAAGGATTGCTTGTTTGACGCTTTCATCGCTCCAAACGCTGAAGGTCATTCGAGGGTATTCATGATGATCAGG